>Ga0315288_10007715_pt1 | contig 13621 bp, 14 predicted proteins | sample YL17G11_20_MG_FD_203454 | JGI IMG/M metagenome (GOLD analysis project Ga0315288, IMG submission 203454) | Sediment microbial communities from Yellowstone Lake, YNP, Wyoming, USA - YL17G11_20 | ecosystem: Environmental > Aquatic > Freshwater > Lake > Sediment | place: USA: Wyoming | collected...
TTACCATCTGCGCGAGCGGTAAACCGACCAGTTCGGCGATAAGCGGCGACAATGTTATCTGGACGGATGCCGTCGGCTCCAGCGGCTTCAGCACGCTGAGCGCCATCAAGGGCTACAATCTTTCGACGAAACAGCAGTTTAACATTCTTGACACCGGCAAGGTTTTGTCGGGGCTGAAGATAGACGGCAACACGGTGGTGTGGGGGGCCTATGACCGCGCGGGCAGCGGTGCCGCGAACATCTACGGCTACGACCTTGCAACCAAGACGCAGTTCACCATCGCCAACACCGGCAAACCGGGCGCAATAGCGATAGGCGGCAACAAGGTCGTGTGGACGGATGCCGTCGGCTCCAGCGGCTTCAGCACGCTCAGCAATATTTACGGCTATGACCTTGCGACGAATCAGCAGTTTACAGTCGACACCCAGGGCAAAGTCGTGTCGGCCCTGCTGGTTGATGGCGACAAGATTGTGTGGGAGGCATTTGACCGCGGCGCCGGCAACAGCCTTGCGAGCATTTACGCCTACGATTTTGCGGGTCAGTCGGTAACCACCATCTGCAATACCGGCAGTCCGGCCAGCGTGACGATGACCGACTGCAGGGTTGTCTGGACGGATATTGTCGGCCACGAAGGCTTCGCCTCGCTCAGCAATATTTATTCCTACGACTTTATATGGGGGGAATCGTTTGCAATCAATGCCGACGCCAAGGTCATCTGGTCGCCGATAATAGGCGGCGACACGGTTGTCTGGGGGGCATATGACAACGGCAATCACGCCACCATTTACGGCGCGACCATCACCCATGCCCCGGAGCCGGGGACGGTTTTCATGATTGCGTCGGCGGCGGTGGGCTTTGCGGGAATCGCTTTCAGGAAAATGCGGAAGGGCTAAACCTCACCCAGCCTGAGGCTGGCAAGCACGGAGGACACGGAGAGCACAGAGAGAAAATTTATGTGAACATGGGGCGCACAAATGTGCGCCCTGTTTTTTTGTCTCCGCGCCCCCCTGTGTCCCGTGGTTAAATTCCCGCCGCGCTTGACAGCGTTCCTCGCGTGGACTAAAATCGTTTTTCAATCAAGCCCCGGCCAACCCATGCGATTTCGCCGTGTGATTTTGCGAAGGAGGGAAACGATGATTATCTCCAAGGAAGCCAAGATCGGCGCTCTTTTCTTCATTGCCATCGCGGTCTTCATGGTGTTCGCCGTCGCCATCGGCGCGCTGCCGTCCGTCAGCAGGCACAAGATGACGGTCTATTTCGACAAGGTTTACGGCCTGACGCCGGGCAGCGAGGTCTGGCTCAGCGGCACCAGTTTCGGCACGGTGGAAAGCGTCGAACCCGCGGAGGTTGAACTCCCCCACAAGACAACACTGCCCGACGGGACGGAGGAAACCGTCAATAAAAGGGTATTGATGGTGAAGGCCGTCCTCAGCATTCCCCGCCCGGTTACTCTTTACGAGGACTATACCATAAGCGTCGTTGACAAATCGGTCATCGCGGGCAGGGCCGTGGATATCCTGGTCGGCACGCCGGGCAATCCAAAGCATGAAGGCCTCATTATCGGCGAGTCCGCCGGCACGATGGCATCCATACAGAGGCGCATGAGCGACGCGCTCACCAAGATCACCAGCCCGGAAGGCGAGAAGAAACTGCAGTCGCTTTACGACAACATTCAGGAGGCCCTTGGTGAAACGACGCAGTCCTTGAAGGAAGCGCGCACCGCGCTCAACCTGCTGACGGCGGAAAACAGCAATTACAGGCGCATGCTTGAGGACCCGCAGTTCCGCGAAAACCTGACCGGCGCGATGGAGCAGATAAGGCTCACATCGACGAACCTCGCCGAAATCACCGCGAAGATGAACAGTCAGAATTCCTTTTTCAGCCGCCTGGCAACGGACGAAACGCTGTACCCGCGCATGGAATCGCTTATTAAGAACCTTGACGACTTCAGCAAAATGCTCGCCAGCGGCAAGGGCGTGGGCAGGATGTTCACCGATGAGGAACTCTATCGCAACATTCAGGACACGGTGCTGGAGGTCAGGCGCATCGCGCAGGTTACGAACAAATTCATGGCGGATGTGGAGAGGGACCCGCAGATTGTTGTCCTCGGCAGGCCCAGGGCCAACGAGTCTGTCCTCGCGAAGCAGTTGCGCACGCCGCCGGCCGCCGGCGCGCGGCCGGTTGAGATTGACAGCCGGAAACTCGTCCCCCGCGACTGAATAAATGGGGTCAGACCCCATTTTCCCCGGAGAGAAGAAAATGGCCGCAAACGAAAACATCCGCCCGGAAGCCGCCACGCCCGCCGGCCCGATTGCAGGCGTTGGGGCGGCCCTGATAACCGCGTGCCATACCGCCGGCGAGACGCTGAGCGTGCTGGGCCGGACGATCGCGAGCCTGCCGTATCTGCCTTTCCGCATGCGCGACACCCTCAACCAGATGTATTACTACGGCGTCAGCAGCCAGATGGTTACCTCGCTCTTCGCGCTGTTCAGCGGCATGATTATCGCCTTCAACACCGGCATAGTGCTCAAGGATCTCGGGATGCAAGTGAGCATCGGCTCCATTTCCGCCGTGGCGTTCTGCCGCGAGTGGGGGCCGGTGATGACCGCGGTGATTCTCACCGCGCGCGTCGGCTCAAGCATGGCCGCGGAGATTGGGACGATGAAGGTTTCCGAGGAGATCGACGCGCTTGAGGTCATGGGGATCGACCCCGTGCAGTACCTGGTCCTGCCGCGGGTCGTGACGCTTGCCTTCATGACCGCGGCGCTCACGATGATCAGCGACCTGGTTGGGATTTTCGGCGCGGGGCTTGTGGGGCAGTTGCAGATCGGCGTCGACTACCGCGTGTTCTACAATGACGCGGTGTCGTACCTGAAGTTCAAGGACGTGATAAGCGGGCTGGTGAAGGCGGTCGTCTTCGGGATACTTATCGCCACCGTCTGCTGCACGCAGGGGCTGGTGACGAAAGGCGGCGCGCGCGGAGTGGGCAAGTCCACCATGTACGCCGTCGTCTCCTCGCTCCTGTTCATGATTGTCATCGATTACATCATTGCAAAGTTGTTCTTCGGATGACGGCCGACATGATACATATGGAGAATGTGACGACGCGGCTCCGCGGCAAACTTGTCCTTGACGAGATGTCGCTCCGCGTCAAGCCTTCGGAGACCTACGTCATCCTCGGCCCGAGCGGCGTGGGGAAAAGCGTCACCCTGAAACTGATAATCGGCCTGATGAAGCCCGACTCCGGCCGCATCGTAATCGACGGCACGGACATCGCCACGCTGGAGCGGCGGCAGATGCTGGAGTTCCGCCGCATTTTCGGATTCCTCTTCCAGTCGAGCGCGCTCATCAACTGGCTGAGCGTTTTCGAGAACATCGCGCTCCCCCTGCAGGAGAGGCGGACCTATAAGGAGAGCAAAATACGCGAAGAAGTGGCGCGATGCCTGGAGATGGTGGACCTCCCCGGCGCGGAACAACTCATGCCCGACCAGTTGAGCGGTGGAATGAAAAAACGCGTCGCCCTCGCGCGCGCCATCGTCACGAACCCGCGCATCATCCTGTACGACGAACCGACGACCGGCCTTGACCCCATTGTCGCGGAAACAATCAACCATCTCATCGTCCGCCTTCAGAAGAGACTTAGCACGACCTCCGTCGTGGTCACGCACGATCTTCATAGCGCGTTCACCGTCGGAAACACCATCGGCCTGCTTGAAAAGGGAAAAATAATCGCCGAAGGCACGCCCCGGCAACTGATGCAGTCCGCCGAACCAAGCGTGCAGCGGTTCATAAGCGTCACGAGGGTGAGCGGATTGTCCGGCAATGCCGAACAGCATTGAATACACAACCTCCTCGAACGCCAAAAACTAAACAAAAGGGGTCAGACCCCTTTTGTTCAGTTTTATTTACTTTTGGTGGTTTTGGGGATGGCGAAAATTTGGCGGATGAGGCCGGAATCCACGCCGGCCTTGAGTTTTGCGAGGGCCGCGTCCAGTTCCTCGGGACTGCGCGCGGTGATGTTGAGGCGCAAAAGGTCGTTCTCGAAATTCGGCGGGTGCGAAACGGCGACGTTCGTGTCGAGGCGCAGTTTCGCGACGAGCCGCTCGAACTCCTCCTCCGCCTCGGCCAGCGCCGGATAACGCATTCTGCGCAGCGCCTTCCGCGCTTCCGATTTCTCCGCGCCGGCAATCTCCGGCGCGCCGAGAATGTCCCGCACTTTGCATTTCCTGATGCGGCAGAGGTCTTTCAGGATTTCCGCCGCCTCTTTCGCCTCGTTCGCGTTCGCGCCGGTGCGGAGGAACAGGCTCGCCGCTTCCTCCGCGTCCTCCTCGCCGAACTCCGCGAGAAGAAGCGCATGCGCGAGGCTTAGCCCCTTCTCCACCAGCAGGCGGCGCAGCGGCGCGGCGAGCCCGTTCAGCGAGAGATATTGCTCAACCACGCGCTCGGACGGCGGCACGCCGATGAGCGGCGCTATTTCATTCGCAAGCCGCGCCTCGTCGTAGCCGCACCGTTCTTTGAAGGCGCGCAGAATCCCCGCGGCGTCGAGGTAGTGGTAAGGCCGGACGAAGCGGTTGTCCTCTATGCTCAACTCGAGCAACTGCTCCTCGGTCATATCGCCGGCCTTGATGACAAAACACGGCGCGCTTTCGCGCCCGGTTTTCCGCGCGGCCAGCGCCCGCGCATATCCGCAGATGAGCAGGCATCCTTCGTCCGAACAGACCGCCGCCAGCGGCATGTTTATTCCGACCCGCTCGATGCTCTCCGCCAGCGCATCCACGCGCGGCGCGACGTTGAAGACGTAGCGGTCCCAGCCTTCGCCGCTGAGCATGATTTCGTTCAGGGGAATGTCTTTGAGGGCCGTCATGCGATCCTTTCGGGATGGGCGTAGGTGATGGAAAGGACGTCTTTGAGCGAGGCGATGATGCCTTCGCTGAAACAGAAGCCCATGGCGAGTTCCGACTCGCAGCCGGGCGTGCGCATGATGTTGAAGACCGCGCCGTCGATGCGCAGAGTCAGCGGCTCTTCGACCATCACGGCCTCGCGGCCCTTGTCAGTGGCGATTTCGTTGAATTCAGCCATATCATTTTCCCCCGATAGCGGATTTTGCTCTCCCCGAAGCGCATGAAGCATAAAAAAATCGCCCGCGCCAGTCAAGCGGCTACGCGGTCAGACGAGCGCCACTGCGGCGGGGATGTCGTTGAGGAAGGAGTTGAGGAGCGGGTCGTTTTCGTCGCGCCCGTAAACTTCGCGATATATCCGCGTGATTACGTCTTTCGCGAGCGGGCCGGGCATTTTGCCGTCGTCATATTGCGGCAGGACCATGAGGATCATCGCCTCCGGCGCGTAGCCGGGCTTGACGGGCATGAGGTAGCGCACGCCCTTCATTTCCTTCGCGCCTTCGCGGCGGTACAGATTGAGCCGGCGCGCGCGCTCAGCCTTGTTCTCGCCGCGCGAGGGGTCTTCGACTTCGAGGATGAGGTACTTGCCCTCTCTCCTCAGTCCTTCGCTCAGCGTCCGCAGAAACGCCGCGCCGATTCCGCGACTGCGCAGCGGCGGCTCCGTCGCCATGTAGTCGAAAAGCGCGAAGTCGGTCCCGGCGAGTTCGTGGATAAGCGCGAGGAACACGACACGCGCGCCAAGCCGCCCGATGCGCATGCGGTAAAAGCCTTCGCGGACTCTTCGCTCAATCGTGCCTTCGTCGCGGCACTCGTGGACGGGGAAGGACGCGGCGTAAACAAGCATCGCCTCGCGGAAGGCGGCGCTGTTTGTGTCGCGCAGGATTTCAAATCGCGGCGTGTTGTCTTGCGCTCGGGGCATGCTAGTAGCCGAGGTCTTGGTTGATGAGGAAAAGCGCGATGCGGCCGGGCGTCATGGCGCGGTGGATTTTCACGTAGATGTTGCAGATTCGGCGGTCGGAATCGCAGTCCACGCAGACGCCGCTTTGCGCGCAGGGCACGTCCGCGCCGAAGCGCTTTGCGTTGGGCGGGGCGGCTTTCGCGCGGATGCGCTCCCACGCGGCGCGCTCGTCGCGGCAGATTTTGTTGACGCCCGCGACAAGGATGACTTTCTCCGGGCCGTAGGAGACCGCGGCGACGCGGTTGCCCATGCCGTCGAGGAAGAAGAGTTCGCCCGGTTCGGTTATCGCGTTGACGCCGGTAACGTAGTATTGCGCGGTCAGTCCGGCGCGGCGGCGGCGCTGATTTTCTTCCCTTGAGATGCCTTCCTCGTACTGGTTGAAAAGCGTGAAATCGCCCTTCGCCAGCGCGTCGAGCAGGCCGATTTGCTTCATGGTAACGGAGCCGCCGAGGCCGACGGAGGACCTGGGCGGAATGGTTGCCAGCGCTTCGTCGCGGCATTCTTCGCCGGTGTCGAAGAATCGGACTTCGATGTTGTGCGCCCGGAAGTTCATGATGATTTTCGCGAGGAGATGCGGGTCAATCATTTTGTTTGCCTCTGCTGTCCAGATATGACTGAAGCGTGATTTGCGCGGCGACCTTGTCGAGGCGCTTCTTGCGGTCTGCGCGGGTCATGTCGGCGTTGAGCATTGCCTTCTCGGCCTGGGCGGTGGAGAGGCGCTCGTCGAAGGAGAGGACGGGGATTTTCAGCGCTCCGCGCAGTTCTTCGATGAAGGCCGTTGTCTCTTGCGCCATGGGGCCGAGTGTGTCGTCGAGTGAGCGCGGCATGCCGACGACGACTTCCGCGGCCTCTTGTTCCGCGGCGATGCGGGCGATTTCGCGGATGGCGCGTTGCCGGTCCGTTGCGTCGATGACGGTGAGCGGCGTGGCGATTTTCGCGCCGACGTCGCTTGCGGCGACGCCGATGCGCTTGCGCCCGTAGTCTATGCCGATGATGACGGCCATCAGAGGTACTTCTCCAGTTTCTTTTCCTTAATCATGTTGACGATGTCGCGCACTTCCTGCGAGCGCTCCTTCTGGCAGACGAGGATGGCGTCGTCGGTGCGGATGATGACGATGTCGTCCAGTCCGATGGTGGCGATGAGTTGCCCCTTGCCCATGATGATGCAGTTGTGCGTTTCGATGCCGACGTGGTCGGCGGTGATGATGTTGCCGGAGGCGTCGCGGTCGCGCCATTTTTCAATTCCCTGCCACGAGCCGATGTCGTCCCACTGGAACGCCGCCTCGATCACCTTGATGTTCTGGGCCTTTTCCATGATGCCGTAGTCGATGGTCTGCGAGTTGATGGTGTTGTACTGTTCCGCGATGACCTTGTCGAGGTTCTTGGCGCGCGCCTTGACGGCCTTCTGGATTTCGCGCGCGGCGCGATGGAGGTCCGGCATGAGGCGCTTGAACCATTTCATGATGGCGGAGACGTGCCAGATGAAGATGCCGGCGTTCCAGTAATACTCGCCGGAGCGGAAGTAGCCGGTGGCGGCGTGGAGGTCGGGCTTTTCCACGAAGCGCTTGACGTTGTAAACCGCAATGCCGTCACGTTCGGCGGCAAGGTCGCCGCGGTGGATATAGCCGAAGCCTGTGCCGGGATATTCCGGCACTATGCCGAGCGTCGCGAGGGTCTCGTTGCCCTCGACGGTCTTCGCGGCGGCCTGGATCGCCTTCCAAAAGCGGTCCGTGGGGGAGATGACGTGGTCGGCGGAGAGGACGACCATGATGCCCTGCGGGTCCTTTTCCTCAATTATCACCGCCGCCAGCGCGATTGCCGCGGCGCTTCCGCGCCCGACAGGCTCGCCGACGATGTTCTCCGGCGGCACGTCGGGCAACTGCTTTCGCATGTCCGCGGCGTGGGCCTTGTTCGTGACGACAAGGATTTCCGAGGGCTTGACGTTGCCGCGCACGCGCGCGACGGTGTCCTGCAAAAGCGAGTTTCCCGTGATGAGGGGGAGAAGTTGCTTGGGCGTCCTCTTGCGGCTCATGGGCCACAGCCTCTGCCCAAGCCCGCCGGCCATTATGACTACGTGGAGCATGTCGCACCTCATGATTTTCTCGTTCCACTCCCCGCCTTCCGCTTGGAAAGGCGCGGTCGGGAGACGAGGGATTCTATCAGAGAAGGAGCGCGCGTTCAAGCGTTGCCATGTCCGACCCGTCCGACGCGTCTGACAGGTCCGACGTTCAAAGAACTGTGGACGGCTCATCGCGCGCGGCGTATAATCGCGCGAAACCTGGAGGAGAAGCGAATATGCCGAAACAATTGCGGAAAGACGGCCGCCGCGCGGACGCGCTGCGCAAGGTGAAAATCACCCGGCGCTACACGACGAACGCGCCCGGCTCGGTGCTCATCGAGATAGGCGACACGCGCGTGCTTTGCACCGCGACGGTCGAGGACAGGGTCCCGCAGTTCCTCATGGGCCAGGGGCGCGGATGGGTGACGGCGGAATACGGGATGCTGCCGGGAAGCACGCGCGAGCGCAAGCCGCGCGAGGAGAGGAGAGGCCGCGTTGACGGCCGCACAACGGAAATTCAGCGGCTCATCGGCCGCGCCATGCGCGCCGCGGTTGACATGAGCGCGCTGGGCGAGCGGACGGTCTGGCTGGACTGCGACGTGCTCCAGGCCGACGGCGGCACGCGCACCGCCGCGATTACCGGCGCGTACGCGGCGCTCGCCGACGCGCTGAAGTGGATGAAAAAGAACGGGATGATAAAGACCATTCCGCTGATAACGAAAGTCGCCGCGGTGAGCGTGGGCATTGTGGGCGGGCGGATATTGCTGGACCTCGATTATGACGAGGATTCCGCGGCGGAGGTGGACATGAACGTCGCGATGACCGGCGAGGGGAAATTCATTGAGGTGCAGGGTACGGCGGAACACCGGCCTTTCAGGGAGGAGGAACTGGCGAAGATGCTGGCGATGGCGCGCAAGGGGGTAAGGGAGTTGATGCGTCTCCAAAAATAAATGGGGTCTGACCCCATTTTTGAGATGCGGGTTTTGATCAGTGGATTTGCCGCGCCTGGACACGTTGAAGCAGATCGCCGCCGTCGGCGAGAAGACGGCCGACAAGGAAATCAAGCAGGCCGCGGAAGCCCGTTCCGCCGGGCTCGACAAAATCGCAAGATAACATGCCGCGCATCCACGACATTCAGGCGGAGATATGTGTTGACTCGTTGGGGAGACAAAGGCTAGAATCAGCATGACCATAACCAGCCGCGGGCGCTTTCTGAAGCGCGCGGAACCGCTGGGAACGAGCCGTCCGCGGCGTGACCGCGCCGGCCCGGAGGCGGGATTTTTTAAGAGGAGGCGGCATGAAAATCACCGGTTACAAAAAGCGCGTCTCTTTCGCGCTGAAATTGTTGTCCGGCGCATTTATCCTTCTCGTCTTCGCGGCGTCTCCGGAGAGGGCGATACCGGCGGAGAGCGCCACGAGCGCCCCGCAGTTGATCGCCGAGCGCGAGAAACTCCGCCGCGAGGAGATTGACCGGCGCAAACAGGAGGAAAAGCCAAGCACGGGCCCGATGGAGAAGCGGGTCATCTTCACCAAGACCATCAACAAGACCGGCGAGATTGACAGAAGGATAGACGTGGTTATCTGTTCCGACGGCTATGGCGCAAATCAGATGGGCCCATTCAGCAATGATGCCGACCGTATCGCCGGGCAACTGCTGCGCACCTTCCCGTTCAGCGAATACAGGAATTTCATCAACGTCCATCTCGTCGGAGTCGCATGGAAGGATTCCCTGCTGGAATTGTTGCGGCAGGGAGACGAGGTGATCGTCCAATATGGACCGAAAGGAGAAATGACGTTCCTGCCCGTGCGCGGGCACGTCGGCTTCTGCCTGGGCGAGGCGCCGGACGCGGACCTCGGCATATTCCTGGCGCAGGCCAAGCCGGGCGAGGGCTACGCCCGCCCGGATATCGGCGTTCTTCTCATGGCGAGAGGCGACGGAATCACTGCCGCCGCCGCGCGCGGACTGGGCGTCGCCTTCGGAAAACTCCGCGAACACGGCCCGGCGGACAGTTGCATCATGGGCGGCAAAGGCAGGAATTTCTGCCAGGCATGCCTTGCGCAAATGATACGCCGCATCTGTGAAATTGTCCCTCCCATCGACGCCGCGTCTCCGCCGGAACACGTGGTCTCCCTCTCGGAAGGCGAAACCCAGAAATTCGCTATCCGCGCCAACTCCACCCCCTCTGTGCGCGCGGAAATCGAGTGGTTCGTTGACGGCGTCTCACGGGGAAACGGCTCACCAGACTTTGCGTTCTCCGGCGCCAAGTTCAAGGCCGGCGAGCACGAGGTGATGGCGCGCGTCATCATGGCGAACCGCGCGCTAAGCCAGGACAACGGGATCCTGGAAGGCAGCGTATTCTGGAAGGTAACGGTCACGCCGGGCAGTCCGCCCAAATTTGACAAACTCGCAAGGCCGCTCACGGTCAACGCGGGAGAGGAGTTGAAGTCCACCCTTAAGGCCGCGCCCGGCAACGCCGGGAAGCCGCTCACTTTCAAAATCGACCGCGGCCCCGAAGGCCTGCGGATAGACGCCGGGACCGGCGAAATAACATGGACGCCCCAGAAGTCCCAGGCCGGGGCGCACCTCGCGATTGTCACGGCGGACGACGGCGAGAACAAGGCGTCAATCGAGGTTGTAATCGGGGTCGTGGACAAGGAAGCCCAGAATAACAGAATGCCCGTCATCGAGTACGTCCCCATCCAGGATGTAGGGCAAGGCAAACTCGTTGAGTTCCAGTTGAAAGCGACCGATTTGGACGGCAACAGCGTTGTATTTGATCTTCCCGACCCGCCGCCGGGCGCGGCGTTCGACAGGGAGACGGGCAAATTCCGGTGGGGGCCGGACTTCGCGCAGGCTGGCGATTACGAACTAGAATTCCGGGCATGGGACGGCGTTGCCACGGACAAATATAAAGTGCCGGTGAGCGTCCACGATACGTTCGTAGGCGCCGACGACCTCAAGTTTGTCCAGAGCCACCGGGACGCCTTCGCCTGGGTGTTCTACGCGCTGCATTCCCAGAACGCCGATATCAGGCAGCAGTGCGTCGCCATGCTGAGGAACGAAGGCGCGAAATCGTCGGTTCTGGAACTGAACCGGCTGCTGCGCGACCGGGACCACAAGGTGGCCGAGGCCGCGGGCGAGGCGCTGCTGGCGGTTGTGCGAGAGAAACTCGCCCCCGAGGACAGCGCCTATTTCACCATCCTTCTAAACGATATCTCCCGCACCGCCGGACAACTGGCGAGGAACGAGACCCAGTTGGAAAAACTGAAAGAGATTGTAACGGCCGTCGGCGAGAAGACGACCGACAAGAAAATCAAGCAGGCCGCGGAAGCCCTTTCCGCCGGGCTCGACAAAATCACGCAATGAAGCCAACTGGTTGCACCGCGGAGAACACAGAGAGCGCGAAGATTCGATATTTTATAAAGGAATAAGGAGTATATTTTATTTTCTCCGTGCCCGCCGTTTCTCTGTGGCGAGAAATTCTTGGGAGTGAAGAAATGTATTCGGTTCCACCGGCGAAATGCGCCTATCACGCCTCGCGGCCGGCGGTCGCGCACTGCACTATTTGCGGGCGCGCCGTCTGCCGCTCCTGCGCCCAGCCGGACAAGAAAGCGAAACCCATCTGCCGCCCCTGCGCCCTGCAGACCGGCGTCCCGCAACGGCGCAGCACGGGTGTTACAATCCTCGCCTCGCTCAGCATAATAATGAGCGCCCTATGCCTGTGGTGTGTGCCCGTGGCATTGCTCGGCTCCGCGCTCTTTGCGTTCAAGTTGGATGCCGAGCGGCTGATATTCGGCTACGCCACGTACGAGAAAGCGAATGTCGCGCTCAACGTCATCACAAGTGTCTTTGCGCTTGTTTTTGGAATAGGGCTTCTGCGCCTGCGCGACTGGGCGCGAAAGGGAACGATCATCCTTCAGGTATTCATGCTGGCATGGAGCGCCGCGACACAAGCGCTCCTCTTTGCCTGGATTATCCCCGCGGAAAAAGCCGCCGGCATACGCACCTTTCCCGTCGAAAAAGGCCTGGTTTGGTGGGCCGGCATGGTGTCGTTCTACGCTTTGTACGTTGTATTTTTCACGCGGCCGATGGTGAAGGTGCAGTTCGGCCATCAGTTGAAGCGCTGGACTCCGCCGAGCGCTGCAGTTCCGCAAGACCGCCGATGAAGATATAGCGGCTAAGGCAGGTTTCTGGTAGAATGGCGCGACTCGGGCGCGACAGGCGCGGCGGGAATCACCTCGCCGCGCAAGGAACCGATATAGACCGGAGGCATTGATGTTCACACGACGCACCATCATCATACTTATTCCCGCGGCGCTAATCGCGCTTGTCCTTGCGATGGCGATGGCCTTCAGCAAGGGCTCCGACGACACGCTCTATAAGCAGGGCGAGACCTACGCGCGCGTCTACGGATTTCTCCGCGCTAACTTCGTGGACGAGAACAAGGTTGCGCCCGACACGCTCTTTTACGGCGCGCTCAAGGGCATGGCGGAGGCCACCGGCGACCCTTACACCACCTACCTTGACCCGGAGGAGTACGAGAGCGCCAAGAGCCACACCGAAGGCGAGTTCGTCGGCATCGGCGTGGTCTTCAGGACGCTCGAGGACGGGCGGCACCTCGTCATCGCGCCGCTGCGAAACTCGCCCGCGTTCGAGGCCGGCATCCGCGCGGGGGACGTGATTGACGCCGTTGACGGGAAGCCCGTCAAGGGGCTGGACTCCTCCGCCGTCCAGACGCTCATCAAGGGCGCGGCCGGGACGGAGGTCTCCGTCACGGTCATCCGCCACGACACGCAGAAACCCGAAACGATAAAACTCAAGCGCGCAACGCTCAAGGTGGAAAGCGTCGTCTCGGTCGGGTTTGTGAACGACGAAAAGAAAATCGGCTACGTCCGCGTCGAGTCCTTCAGCAAGGACACCGCGGCCGACCTCGTGAAAGCGCTCAAAGACCTCAAGAGCCAGGGCATGAAGGGACTTATAATTGATTTGCGCGACAACGGCGGCGGGCTGCTCACGCAGGCGGTTAAGGTCTCCGACCTCTTCATCGACGAAGGCGTGATAGTCTCCACCAAAGGCCGCGCCAGGGACGCGAACGACGTTTATGAGGCGCACAAGGGCGACGCCATCTTCCCCGGCAACAGTTTGCCCATTGCGATAATAGTGAACAAGGGCACGGCAAGCGCCTCGGAGATCGTCTCCGGCGCGCTGCACGACCACGGCCGCGCAATCCTCGTCGGCGGGAACACCTACGGCAAGGACTCCGTCCAGACAATCGAGCCGATGGAGGACGGCAAGAGCGCGCTCAAACTCACAGTCGCGCACTACTACACGCCGAACAACACGCCGCTTTACAGCGGGCTGAAGCCGGACATTCTGGTTGAAATCCCGGACGAGAAATGGGCCGAGGTCGCGCGAAACAGGATAGATTTTGAACTTCACAACGACGGCAAGCCATACACCGGCGCGGACGACACGCAACTTGCCGCCGCAATGGAAAAAATCTCATCCGAGATTCCGTAACCATCCACAGATTTCACAGATTACACAGATTATATGAATAAACTAAAAGAAGGGATCAATGACAAGGGGGACCCCGATACATACGCGATAATCGGCGCGGCGCAGGAAGTTCACAAAACGCTGGGCAGCGGCTTTCTGGAGGCGGTCTATCAGGAAGCGCTCGCGCAGGAATTTGCACTCAGAAA
>Ga0315288_10007716_pt1 | contig 13621 bp, 10 predicted proteins | sample YL17G11_20_MG_FD_203454 | JGI IMG/M metagenome (GOLD analysis project Ga0315288, IMG submission 203454) | Sediment microbial communities from Yellowstone Lake, YNP, Wyoming, USA - YL17G11_20 | ecosystem: Environmental > Aquatic > Freshwater > Lake > Sediment | place: USA: Wyoming | collected...
CTTGGTGCAGATATTATTATCTGTGGAAAGCAGGCAATAGATGGTGATACTGCACAGGTAGGCCCTGAGATGGCTGAGTTCCTGGATATTCCGCATATCTCTTATATAAGAAATATAGAAGAGATTAGAGCAGATTACATAAGGGTACAGCGGCTTATGGAAAGCGGGTATGATATTGTTGAATCAACAATTCCTGTGCTTTTGACTGTGGTAAAAGAGTTAAATGAACCAAGATTCCCCTCATTGAAAGGCAAGATAGCTGCGAAAAAGGCAGTGATAAAAAAGTGGACATCATCAGATATCGGAGCAGATGCGGACAAGATAGGGTTAAAAGGCTCTCCTACTCAGGTGAAGAACATATTTGCACCTGAGGCAAGAACTGACAGGAAAATGCTCGAAGGTTCCCCAGAAGAACAGATTGAAGAATTAATTCAGGAATTGAGGCAGCTGAAGTGTATGTAATTATTGACACAGAAAAATGCACAGGTTGCGAAGAGTGCCTGTCTTCATGTCCTTTTGACGCAATAGTCATAGAAGAGGGGAAAGCCTTTATTAATGAAAATTGCCAGGTGTGCATGGCATGCATAAGTGCATGTCCTGAGGGAGCGATCAGTGAAATAGAGAGAGAAGAGCCTGTCGAATTCGATATTCAGAAGTTTAAAGGAGTATGGATATTTGCTGAACAAAGGGAAGGTAAGGTTGCATCCGTGGCGTATGAACTTTTGGGTGTTGGCCGGAGGATTTCAGACGAACTCACTACAGAACTTTCAGCAGTTTTATTCGGTGCTTCTGAATCAGAGGCACAGGAGCTCATTAGATGGGGTGCTGATAGGGTATACCTTTCAGTAGATCCTATCTTTGAAAAATTCAACGATGAACCTTATTCGCAGCTGTTCATACGACTTATTAAAAAACATAAACCTGAGATAGTGCTCGCTGGAGCGACACCAATAGGCCGTTCGTTTATCCCAAGGGTCGCTGCACGACTGGGAACAGGGCTTACTGCAGATTGTACTTCGCTTGAAATTGATAGAGAGACCAGAAACCTTCTCCAGATAAGACCAGCATTCGGTGGAAATATTATGGCTACTATCCTCTGTCCGAATAAAAGACCGCAAATGGCAACGGTAAGACCAAGGGTGATGAAGCGTGGACAATACGACGTAAATAGAGCAGGTGAGATTATACCTGTAAAGGCAGCTGGCATATCTTCACGAACAATGGTTTTAGAAACAGTAAAGGAAATCTCGGATATATTTGTCAATTTACAGGAAGCAGATATTATTATATCAGGCGGCAGAGGTCTTGGAAATCCTCAGGGTTTCAAGCTTCTTGAGGAATTGGCAGGACTTATCGGTGGTGCTGTTGGCTCCTCAAGGGCTGCTGTTGATGAAGGGTGGATTTCGTATAGCCATCAGGTTGGTCAGACGGGTAAAACTGTATGCCCCAAAATATATTTTGCATGCGGAATTTCTGGCGCTGTGCAGCATCTTGTGGGAATGCAGTCATCAGATATTATCATCGCCATTAACAAAAACCCTGAAGCGCCAATATTTAATGTCGCTACGTTTGGAATAGTCGGGGACCTTTACGAGATAATACCATTGCTTATAAAGAAGATTAAGGAGATGAGGGAAATCGGTAAAACGGTTAGTCGGTGAATCGGAGAAATGAAGAATCGGTGAAAATGGAAGAATCTAAAATCTCATTTGTTTTTCCTGGGCAGGGTTCTCAGTATGTGGGAATGGGAAAGGAAATATATGAACATTTTGACGAGGCGAGGAATACATTTGATGAGGCTTCAGACGCCCTTGGCTATAATGTTTCTCATTTGTCTTTTAAGGGCCCTGATGAAGAATTGAATAAAACGATCAGGACACAACCATGTATCCTGACAGTGAGCATTGCTATCTATAGGGTGTTGTTATCAAAGGGTATAAACCCATCAGTTGTAGCAGGGCATAGCCTTGGTGAATATTCAGCACTTGTTGCAGCAGATGTCTTATCATTTACAGATGCAGTGAAACTCACTGAGAAACGCGGGCAGTTTATGCAGGAGGCAGTCCCGGAAGGTAAAGGCCTTATGGCTGCGATACTCGGATTAGAAAGGAATAAAGTTGACGAGATATGCTTTTCGTTACAGTCAGGTTATGCATCACCTGCTAACTACAATTGCCCGGGTCAAATTGTGATTTCAGGTGAAAAAGAAGCTGTTGAAGAAGCAATGAAACGTGCGAAAGAAGCAGGAGCGAAAAGGGCATTGCCAATTGCAGTCAGTGTCCCATCTCATTGCACGTTGATGGCAGATGCTTCCAGAAGACTTGCAGAATTACTCGATAGAATAGAATTTAGAAATCCGACCATTCCTATTGTAAACAATGCAGATGCCATGTTTCTCAACGACATTACCAGTATAAAGAAATCCCTTGTCCACCAGCTCAACAGTCCTCTTTTATGGGAAGATTCCATAAAGGCTATCGCAGATTCCGGAATCGAAGTCTTTGTAGAGGTAGGGCCTGGGAAAGTTCTGTCCGGGTTAATAAAAAGGATAGAACCAGGCTTAAAAGTTCTTCATGTGGAAGATATTAAGAGTTTAGAGGAGACGGTAGCTTTTTTACGTAGCACCTGATTATCAAAATTTAAGCTATCTCTATCCTGTTACGACCTTTGTTTTTTGCTTCATATAAAGCATTATCAGTTGCCCGAATCAATTTTTCTCCGTTATCTATAGAAGGGTCTGGTGCACCTGCAACCCCGATACTCACCGTTATCTGTTCATTAGAAGTTATACCTGAAAACGTATGCTCTGAAATTGCCTTGAGCATCCTCAGTGCAGGATTCAAAGCCTCTTCTTTTTTTGTTTGTGTGAGTAAGACAATAAACTCCTCACCACCCCATCTTGCTACTATATCAACCTCTGTTCTCAAGCAACTTTTGATGATTTGAGCGATCTCTTTAAGCACAGAATCACCAGTTTGGTGACCAAAGGTATCATTAATTCGTTTAAAGTGGTCAACGTCTATCATCAGGCAGGAAAGAGGAGTTTTATATCTCGTTACCCGTATGAATTCTCTTTTAAAGATGGTATCGAAATGCCTTCTGTTATAAATCTCTGTCAGCGGGTCTGTAATTGCCATAAGTTCAACTTTGACTAATAGTTCTTCCAACTGACGATTCTTTTGTCTTAACTCATCTTGCAGTGCCTTTGTCCTCAAACATGCATAAATCCTTGCATTCAGTTCAACCTCATTATACGGTTTTGGAAGATAATCATCAGCACCAGCCTCTAAGCCAGTTACCTTATCATTTATAGAATCTTTGACGGTGAGCATAACTATGGGAATTCCTCTGGTATCAGGGTCAATTTTTAACCAGCGACATATCTCATTTCCTGTTATATCTGGTAAAACAAGATCAAGTAGGATGATATCTAAAGAGTGGGTTTTTGCTATTTTAATTGCAGAAGTACCATTTTCAACCCAAATAACTTCGTACCCGCTTTTTTCTAAGAATTCCTTTATATGTCCTGCCTGGGTTTTACTGTCTTCTACAAGAAGTATTTTTGCCTTTGCCATTTTAGAATTCCAATAAAAATATAAAGTCTATTACCAGCTTCCACCTCCACCGCCTCCAAATCCTCCTCCGGAAGAACCACCGCCTCCAAAACCGCCACCTCCACTGATGCCACTTCCCCTTGGTGAGGAAAATATCGCCGAGGAGAGACTTGAGGTTACCGAACTTAAGGAATGAGAGAAACTATATGGGCTAAAAGTTCTGAATCCCATAGGTGATACATACCATTGAGATGATTCCTGGTAAATACCTTCAAATGCTTTAGCCCAGTTATCTGCAACATCAAGGGCAATTGCATAGGGTAAGAATTTAGAAAAAAGGTCTTTATCTTTCATTCTCTCAAGTCTGTCTTTTTCTGCACGATTCATAAATTCCTGGAAGCCTAAAATATCTATGTATGCAGAAGAACCAGCCTTTGTCTTTGCAGGCATTACCCTTGAAAATCCGAGTATCGGCAGACCTGCCACAACCCAAGCAATGACGCTTTTCCCGATAGAATGCGGTGTGAGTAATGCAGCGGTAAAAAATATGCCGAACACTATAATGATTATTCCTGCTTTTACATAAAACTTTCTTATATTTTCAGGGCTTCTCAGAAAATATCCCTTTCTCACAAGCTCGCCATAAAGGGTCTCTTTTAATGTTTCTAAGTTCGTATAGAATTTATTTTTCATATCTGAGACACGTACGCCCGGCAAGGAACCAGGAAATATGTCTTTCATCATCTCTATTTCAAAAAGGCTTAGATTATCATCAGGCTCTTTGATCTTTGACAGGGAGTAATCAGTCGAGTCAAATATCAACCCCTCTTTTTTTGTTTCTTCTATCTTTATATAGCCCTTTACTGCAAGACCGACAATAGTTGATGTGATGTCTCTTGGATCAAGTTTTTCGTCAATGAGTGCTCCCACCTCTGCAGGTGAGAGAGGCCTGTTGTTATATTTGGGAGGTTCGTATATAACGGTGACAGCATTTTTTACTTTCGGATCTCGTCCTCGCTGATACCATAGATTTATCATAACTATCAGAGAAAAAAGTGGTAATAAAAATACCCAATTCTCTCTTATATCTATCGTCCATAAAAATCTCTTCAAGAAAGATGGAGGAGATACGAGTTCTTTATCCCATCCAAATGCGAGAGTGAGTCCCTCACCTCCATTGAGATTTTTCTTTGTAAAAAATTCACCACTATTGTTATAGGTCTTAAATCCGCATTCGGACTTTCTTGAACCAACACTACCTGTATAGCATGCTGCCCATAAGTTCGGGCTCTTATTCTTTATTTCTAAAGTGACAGTTGCAGATGCTTCTTTAATAGGCGCTTTCCAATAATTACCTGTCACATTCCAGTAAAGCTCATCATGATCATCGAAAAACAGGAGAGCATTTTCAAGTCTGTATGAAATTATATAAGTTTGCTTCCCTTTAACATATTTTTCTGCATCACCAATTCTTATATTGATGACATTGCCTTGTCTGGTGATTTTATACTTCCATTTTTTACCTGACTCATCAGAAACAGATAACACATCTATTGGAGTCTTTATAATTTTTCCAAGGTCATCTCTATATCTGAAGGGAATCTCTCTGTAAATCCCATGCTTTTGACGATGAAACTCAACATGTATGGCTTCTTTAACAGTAAAAGATGAATCTTCATTAATAGTTATATCTGAATTGAATTTAGTAATGGTAAAGTCCTGAGAGCCGGTAAAGGTCTGCTTCTTCTGGAGTATATCATCAATTTTTTGATATCCACCTTCAGAGAGTATTTGGTCTATTGGGTTCTTTTCAGCTGCAAAAACAGGAATAACAAAAAGACTTAATACAAAAAATGATAGGATGCGTATACTGAGAGTTATCCAGAGGTTTTTATCAATAAAATATGCCATCCTTTTTTATGAATAGCTTTGTAATATATTCCTATGAAAAACTCACCTTTACAGGCTTTCTTTCGAGCTCTGGGGCCTCCAGTTCAAAGAATTCTTCTTTTTCAAACCTGAAAGCAGATGCAACTATATTTGATGGAATTGATTCTATCATGATGTTATAGTCACGAACTATAGCGTTATAATACCTTCTCGCATATTCTATATTGTCTTCCAGTTCTTTTAACTGTGACTGGAGCTGTAGAAAGTTCGTATTAGCCTTCAGCTCAGGATATGCCTCTGCAACAGCGAAAAGACTCTTTAACGTGTCTGTCAACATATTCTCAGCCTTCGCTTTATCAGCAGGAGATGATGCATGGATTGCCTTTGACCGTGCCTCGGTGACCTTTTCAAAAACATGCTTTTCATGTGCAGCATACCCTTTAACAGTCTCAACAAGATTTGGTACCAGGTCATATCTCTTCTTAAGCTGCACATCAATATCTGCCCATGAAGACTTCACCGTATTTCTTAATCGGATGAATTTGTTATAAATTGCTATAAGTGCAAAGATAAATACCAAAAAGATTCCAATGATAACGAGTATCGCCAGTGATACCATGGTTACCTCCTCTTATGCGGTTACTTTATATTGTATCGAACCATTGAATCTTAGCAAATTCTTCAAAAATATTCATCTTAATACTTTTAGACAAAATGCCATGCCAGATGGCAAATTGCCTGATAATATTGTCAAAATGTTTCTAAATTAATAATAATATCAATATGTTATACCGTGGCATCTATGTTGCTAGCTCTATATTCTAAAAACTTCCGAAAGAAGTGATAATATAATCATAGAGAGCTGTATACAATTTCACTCTATTTTCTTATAATGAGTAAAAAGGAGGGTAAGATTATGAAAAAACTGTGTGCAGTTGTGGCAGTGGCAATGCTATTTATTTCATGTATTGCCTACGCAAAAGATTATGAGGTAAATAAAAAAGCAGGTGAATATGATGTGATGGTGAGAATTGACAAAAATCCACCTGTTGTTGGTGACAATAACATTACCATTGAGATCAAAGATACATCGAGGAAATATGTGACAGATGCAAAGGTGGTTGTTGAATATTCAATGCCCGCGATGCCAGGAATGCCTCCAATGAACTACAAGACAGATGCAACACTTAAGGGTAATGAGTACAAGGCAAAAATGAACCTTTCTATGTCAGGTTCCTGGAATATTGTAGTGAAAATAACACGTGCTGCTAAGACTTCTACAATGAAATTTACAGTGGATGCAAAGTAGAAAACCCGTAATGAGTAAAGGGTTGCGTATTACATTTTTTGTTCTGTGTTCTGTATTTTTTTTCTTTACTGCTTACTGCTTACTGTTTACACCCTCTGTTTTCGCAGAAGACTTGAATCTTCAGGATTTAATAGACGAAGCATTAAAAAATAATCCTGAGATACGTTCCGCTGAATTCAGAGCTTCTGCATCAAAATACAGGATACCACAAGTTACAAGCCTCCCTGACCCAATGTTCATGTTTGGCTATCAGAACGAAGGATTCAAAAGATATACCTATGGTAAGTCTTCAGATGCACAATGGATGTTCTCTGCCTCTCAGATGTTTCCTTTCCCGGGTAAGCTCTCGTTAAAAGGGGAGATGGCTACCAGTGAGGCAGAAAGCTTGGAGGCATTCTTTAAGGCTATGAGACTAAAAACAGTGGCAAAGGTTAAAGAGCTTTACCATGACCTGTTTCTTGCTTACAAAAATATAGAGCTTCTTAGAGATAAAACCGCTTTCTTTTCAAGGATCGAAGATACAGCTCTCGCTCGCTACTCAGCAGGAATGGGAGCCCAGCAAGAAGTGATAATGGCCCAGACGGAAAAATACATGCTCCTTGAGAAAGAAGAGATGCAAAATCAGAAAATACAATCTATAGAGGCAATGCTTAATACAACCATAGGCAGAAGTGTGAGTGCTCCCCTTGGCAGACCTTCTGCCCCTGTCTATATTTTATTAAGTCAGAGCTTAGATGATCTTCTGAAAATCGCCTATGAAAATTCCCCTGAAGTAAAATCTAAAGAGAAGATGATTGTCTCGGCAGAGGCAAAGGTCAAGATGGCTCAAAGAGAATACTATCCCGATTTCACGCTCAACGCAGGCTATTTTAGACGTGGTGGCGAGTTTGAAGATATGTGGAGCCTGACAACAACTCTCAATATTCCTCTCTACTACAGGACAAAACAAAGACAGGCTGTTTTAGAAGCAGAAGCATCCCTTTCAGAAACAAAGAATGAACTTGAGTCAACAAAACTTATGATTGCTTCAGCCATCAGGGATAATTATTCCATGTGCAAGACAGCAGAGAAGCTCATGGATTTGTATAAGAATGGTCTTATTCCCAAAATCTATCAGGACTTTGAATTAGCTATTGCTGGCTATTCATCAGGAAAGGTTGAGGCTATTACTGTGATAAACCGGCTCAAATCCGTCATTGACTTTGAGCTCTTATACTGGGGGCAGTTTGCAGAGAGGGAAAAGGCAATAGCAAGGCTTGAGGCAATAGCAGGAATCGGTAGTCAGGGGTCAGTAGTCAGTAGTCAGGGAGATAAAAAATGAAGAAAAGAAATTTGATAATAATTATTGCTTTGGGATTACTTTTAGTATCTGGAATCTTTTTTTACTTTTTTAAAGCCACTTCATTAAAGACATTTTTACAAGGTAAAGCTGTTGAATCTGCAAAATCACAATCAGCCTCAGAACATAAGGGACACGGGGAAGGCCAAATATCTCAGACAGTAAAAGAGCAATCAAAAGAACAGAAAGAGACAGAAGAAGCCCCAACAGTTGAGATTTCTCCTGAAAAGCAGCAAATGATAGGCGTCAAGACCGTTGAAGTGTCGATGAAACCTCTCCAAAAGATTATCAGGACTGTGGGACGTATTGACTATGATGAAAGGAATCTTTCAACGGTCAATACAAAATTTGAGGGCTGGATTGAAAGACTATATGTGAACTATACCGGAAAATACGTAAAAAAAGACGAACCCTTATGTGAGATTTATAGTCCTGAGCTTCTTGCAACACAGCAGGAGTTCATTAATCTTTTGAAGTGGAGTTCAAAATCCGAAATCAGAAATTCGAAATCCGAAATTGAACATATGCTCTCAAATGATGCCGAAAAACTCCTTGAGGCAGCACGACAGAGATTAAGACTCTGGGATATTACAGATGACCAGATCAAAAAAGTAGAAGAGACAAAAAGACCTATAAGAACATTAACACTGCATAGTCCGGTAAATGGATATGTCATTCAAAAGACTGCATTACAGGGAATGAAAGTAATACCCGGAGAAAAACTCTTCGATGTTGCAGATCTCTCTACTGTCTGGATCATATCAGATATATATGAGTATGAGTTGCCCTTAATAAAAGTCGGTGAAACTGCAGTGATTTCTCTAAGTTATTTTCCAGGTAAAGAATTTTTATCAAAGATTGAATATGTCTACCCCTCTCTTTCAGGCGAGACCCGGACTGCAAAGGTGCGCTTCACACTCTCCAATCCCGGTGGCCAGCTTAAGCCACAGATGTTTACCAATGTAGAAGTAAAGATTTCCCTTGGGAAAAAACTCGCTATTCCGGACGATGCAGTTATAGACACTGGAACGAGACAGATTGTTTATGTTGACAAAGGAGAAGGGTATTTTGAACCAAGGGAGGTTATGCTTGGTATAAGGGCAGAGGGGTTAAGGGAAGTATTAAAGGGTTTAAAAGCCGGGGAAAAAGTTGCTTCATCAGCCACATTCCTCATTGATTCCGAGGCACAGTTGAAAGGCGTAAAACCTTTAGGTGGTCATAAACACTAAAATAAACAAGAATGTTGACAATGTATGCCAGAGAAAGCCAGCACCCTTTTCGATTAATTGAACTTGAGGCACAACTGCCCTGTTCTCTGCTATCAGAGAAATAATCATGATTGCAAAGATCATTGAATATAGTGCCAGAAATAAATTCATTGTCTTTTTGCTCGTATTTGCTTCTGTTGCCTGGGGCTACTGGGCATTAAAAAACTCTCCACTCGACGCAATACCTGATTTAAGTGACACACAGGTTATTATCTTCACTGAATGGACAGGAAGGAGTCCTGACCTCGTAGAAGACCAGATCACCTATCCGATAACCTCAACGCTTCTCGCAGCACCAAAGGTACAGGTTGTGCGCGGCTTTTCTTTTTTTGGGAGCTCATTTATTTACGTCATCTTTGAAGAAGGGACAGATATCTACTGGGCAAGGAGCAGGATACTCGAATATCTCCAGGTAGTAAAAAATAAACTCCCGGCAGATGTTAATCCTGTACTCGGGCCTGATGCAACAAGCCTTGGATGGGGGTTTTCCTATGCATTAGTGGATGAGACAGGAGGGCATAATCTTGCAGAACTCCGCTCCCTTCAGGATTGGAATATAAAACTCGCTCTTGAAAGTGTTCAGGGCGTTTCCCAGGTTGCAAGCATAGGCGGGTTTGTCAAACAGTACCAGGTAACTGTAGATCCAAACCGACTCTCTGCCTATAACATCCCCATAACAAAGGCGATTGAAGCAATCAGGAAGAGCAATAAGGATGTAGAGGGTAGGGTCATAGAACTTTCAGGAATTGAATATATGATAAGGGGACGGGGCTATATTAAGAACCTTAAAGACCTCGAAAATATCTCAATTGGCACAAACAATGCGGGAACGCCTGTTTTTCTGAAAGACATAGCCCGCATACAGCTTGGACCTGAAATCAGGAGGGGACTCGCTGACCTTGATGGAAAAGGAGAAGTAGCAGGAGGCATTGTCGTAGTAAGATTTGGAGAAAATGTACTTAACGTCATAGAACGGGTTAAGGAAAGAATCAAACGGGATATAGAGCCAAGCCTTCCTAAAGGGGTAAAGATTGTTACTACCTATGACAGGTCTGATCTGATACTCCGCTCCATTGCTACTTTGAAAGATGAGATAGTAAAGCTCTCTGTTGCAGTCAGCGTTGTCTGCATTGTGTTTTTATTCCACCTTCCCAGTGCTCTTGTCATCATCCTTACGCTGCCGGTTGCAATTATTATGTCTTTCATTTGTATGTACTACCTCCAGGTTACTTCAAATATCATGAGCTTGAGTGGTATTGCCATTGCTATTGGTGCAATGGTAGATGCCTCTATCATCATGGTTGAAAATGCCCATAAAAAACTTGAGGAGTGGGAGACAAATGGCAGACATAGCAGCAGAGTGGACGTAATCATCCATGCTGCTCAAGAGGTAGGGCCATCCCTATTCTTTTCACTCCTCGTCATCACTGTTGGATTCCTCCCTGTATTTACCCTTCAGGCTCAGGCAGGAAGACTCTTTATACCACTGGCATACACAAAGACTTTTGCCATGCTTTTTGCATCATTCCTTGCCATAACGTTAACCCCTGTATTGATGACGCTCTTAATACGGGGAAAAATACGGCACGAGGAAAAAAATCCGATCAGCATAATACTTCACAAACTTTATGAACCTGTTGCAAGACTTTCGCTAAGATTCAAGAAAACAGTAATTATTCTTGCAATTATCATTATGGTAGTGACCATTTATCCCTTCCTGAAGCTTGGTTCAGAATTCATGCCGCCACTCTATGAGGGTTCACTGTTTTATATGCCAGTAACTATGCCAGGTGCATCCATATCAGAGGTCTCAAAATTACTTCAACTACAGGACAAGATACTGAAGAAGATTCCTGAAGTGGCACAGGTCTTCGGAAAAGCCGGCCGTGCCGAGACAGCTACAGATCCTGCACCCCTTGAAATGTTCGAAACGGTCATAAACCTCAAGCCCGAATCTGAGTGGAGAAAAGGGATGACAGTTGAAAAGCTCAAAGATGAGATGAATGATGCACTCACCATACCAGGAGTTGCCAATTCCTTTACAATGCCCATAAAAGCGCGCATTGATATGCTTGCTACAGGCATAAGAACACCGGCAGGAATTAAGGTTATGGGTCCAAGTCTTAATGAGATTGAAAGGATAGGGCTGGATATAGAAAAGCTCATTAAAGATATCCCGGGCACAAGGAGTGTCTATGCAGAAAGGGTGACTACAGGATACTTCCTGGATTTTACAATAAAACGTGAGGAAACAGCACGGTACGGATTAACTGTTGATGATGTCCAGGAAGTAATACAGTCCTCAATTGGTGGAATGAATCTTACTACCATTTTTGAGGGAAGAGAGCGGTATCCTGTAAATATCCGTTATACAAGAGAACTGAGAGATGATGTAGAAAAACTCAGAAGAGTTCTTGTCCCTGTAATGATGGTAAATACTCAGACGAATGAATCAATGGGCTCAGAGTTTAGAGTTCGTAACTCAATTCTCCAATCCGCAATTCGCAATCCGCAAACAAATCAAATTCCCCTTGGTGAACTGGCAGATATAAAGATCGTTAAAGGTCCAACAAGTATTAAAAGCGAGGAAGGACTTCTGGCAGCCTATGTCTTTATAGATTTTGGAGGCAGGGATATTGGTGGATATATTGAGGATGCAAAGAAAAAGGTTGCGTCTTTAAAAATACCAGATGGCTACCGCCTTACATGGAGTGGCGAGTATGAATACCTTGTGAAGACGCATGAGAGGCTGAAACTTGTTATCCCTCTTACTGTATTGATAATCTTTGCGCTCATATTTCTTAATACAAAGTCTGTGACAAAAACAATGATTGTCCTCTCAGCTGTCCCTTTCTCCCTTGTGGGTTCTTTCTGGCTCCTTTATCTTCTCAATTATAATATGAGCATTGCAGTATGGGTTGGCATCATAGCACTTGCAGGGCTTGATGCAGAAACAGGAGTTGTCATGCTCCTCTATTTGGACCTGGCATATAACCAGTGGAAAAAAGATGGCAAACTCAATACAGTCGATGACCTGAAGGAAGCTGTAATGTATGGCGCTGTCAAAAGAATAAGACCGAAGATAATGACGGTGAGTGTCATTCTTGCAGGACTTATACCGATAATGTTTAGCCATGGAACTGGTGCTGACGTCATGAAACGCATAGCCGCACCAATGGTAGGAGGAATTGTTACCTCTGCGATTCTTGAACTTATAATCTACCCTGTGATTTATATGTTATGGATGGGGAGAAAATTGAAAAGATAAAACAAGACAGAGATGCGATGCGTCTCTATCTTGTTTTATTACGAATAACCTGGATGCCAAAGCTTACAACTGCTTAATATCTCCGCTCGTACCTCTCACCTTCACAAACTTCTTTTATCTGATCCTTTACAAGGTTCCCATCTTCCCATGCCCGTTCATGGACTTTCCTGCATCTTGTACTCTCATCAATTGGTTCTGGTTCGGCACGATAAACACCTCTTCCGTCCCGGGTTCTATATTCAACTGGTCTTCCAGAGTATGCTGCCTCCCTCGAAGCTCTCATAGAAATATCTGTAAATGTTGCACCAGCTAACGCACCAAGCAAACCTCCAATAACACCACCACGCCATGGATTTTTATGGTCAAGTAAAGCACCAGCAATGCCTCCAATAGCACCACCAGCACCTGCCCCCTGCGCATGATACTGCGTGCAGCCAAATGTTAAGATAAGGAATACTAAAATCACTATCAATGAAATTACTTTCTTCATACATCCTCCTTTTTACACATTTGCTCTTTAAAAAAAATAGCATTTTATAATGCATAATACAAGTGCCGCTCTATTGTCCTCTGTGTAATTTTTGAGTGTCAAGAAAGTACTCAAACATATTCGATTGTTGATACAAAAAGATACTCGCAAACACAGATATATGTTGCGCTATTAAGGTAAAATATGTAAATGATTCCTTAAGAAAAGATTTTGACGATGAAAGACCATATTGATAAATTTATAAAGTATCTTGAGATTGAGAGGGCTGCATCAGCCCATACATTGCGTTCTTACAGGAAAGATCTTGATAAATTTTCCCAATATGTAAAAGCACATCCTGAAGATATAGATATAATAGACGTGCGAGGGTTTATCGCAGAACAGATTAAAAGTGGACTTAAAAAAAGTACTGTAGGAAGAAGGCTTGCGAGCATAAGGTCTTTTTTTAAATTTCTCAATAGAGAAGGTTACCTGAAAACAAACCCTGCGAAATTTGTTTCTAA
>Ga0315288_10007718_pt1 | contig 13619 bp, 17 predicted proteins | sample YL17G11_20_MG_FD_203454 | JGI IMG/M metagenome (GOLD analysis project Ga0315288, IMG submission 203454) | Sediment microbial communities from Yellowstone Lake, YNP, Wyoming, USA - YL17G11_20 | ecosystem: Environmental > Aquatic > Freshwater > Lake > Sediment | place: USA: Wyoming | collected...
TAGGCTACGGCCACAGTGGCCGTAGCCTTCACTAACGTCATTGACAACTCGTGCTACCTGTGGTAAAACACTTATTGACGCAACGCTCCGCACAGCAGGGACAGCCCATATGACGAAACGAAGTTAAGCCAGAGAGAATTATTAAGGCAAATGGTATACACACTTTCTTTATCGGAAAACCAGACGCTGCTTTGACACAGTGCTTTGAAAGCTTTTGCCACCTCCGAAGACTTACCTTTTCGGCAGGAGTCAGGTCCATAGTAAACGCCTATTTTGTCAAAATAGGGCTAATTGATAAGAGTGGAGATCTGACCGACAAGTTTGCAAAGTACCAGGGCGATGCCGAAAATGCCAGACTGCAACAACTGATTGAATTGAACAAAAACAATCATTGCCGATTCAAGCGTTATGGAATTCTATCGCCAACTAGGTGACAAACTAATTTAAACGCTTTTGTAGGGCTAATAAGAACTTGTCTAGCATTTGTGGCGGGCAAGTAGTTTCCACTATTTCCATGGCAAGATCTTCGGCTTCCGGCATATTCTCACGCCAGTATGCTGCGGCCCTCTTTCTATCTTCTGTCGAAATATCCTCGTACCTTATATACTCATTAAAGCCTTCCACACACTTGTGAAATTCGTCATGATAATCCAAGTAAGCTTCAGCAGCAGCGTCAAATCTGTCCCACTTGCCTTTAAGCTTTTGAGATTCGTCTAGCAATTTCCAGATCTTTTTTGACAGACGAGCCACTTCGGTAGACCAATAGTCTTTTTGGTCAGTGCTTTTAGCCAACCACGACTTAGTATACTCTTTCAGGGTGCCCTTAAGAGCATTTTCAAATTTTTCACGAAGTTCTTGTCTTGAAACAGCCATCGAAGTAACAAGTTTGGTGTTGCGCATCCCTTCTCCTCCCCAGCGTTAGTTATACCACACCAGCAGCAGTCTGTCAAGCGGCAGTATTAGTACAAGACGGTGATAGACGTTAGCTCCCGGCATTGGCTGTCGTATCCAGTATAAACCTGCTGCAATGGCTTACCTGAATATCTGGCAATACCATCAACCAAGTGGCTATAGACCATCTGGTTGTATGACTTGGCATGGTAGTTGATTCTAACTTCCAGCGCATTTTCGCTTTCCACCATAATCCAACGACTAACCACATTGGACTACCGACTGACTTTTATGGCCTAAGGACGACCGAACCATAGGTAAGCACCAACCAACCTACATCCTTTTCGGCAGCGGAGACCGCGAACTTTAGTGTTTCTTTGAACAAATAGCAGGCAAGGGCTTAAGGTAGATACGAAAAAGGGCGGCTGTACGCCGCCCTTACCACTATTAGAAAGTGGGTGTAGATTCAGATTTTGCGGCCTTTGACAATTGCACGAGGATTCGTAATAGTCATGCCTTCGATCTGTTCCATGAACCATCCCCTCTTAGGCTGGCCCAAAAGGTGAAGATTAATGGGAGCCGATGATAAGTCTTTTCGGCGTGTTATGGCGCCCAGACTGGCAGGGGCACCCGTGAAGTAAACTTCGCCTGGTTCCAACACTTGCAAGGTTTCGTAGCGGAAGCCATCAGTGTGGATTTGTGTGCCCATGATGGTACCGAGGTAACCGTTCATCACGATTTCATGCTTCGAGACTGGATCAAACCAGGTCGAAAACTCGGTATCCGCGATGATGTCTGGCCACAGATCAAAGGCGATAATTGCCATATGAACTGGGATACCCCAACGCATCACTTGGTTTTGCATGTTTGCAAACACAGTTGGTGTGAAGGTGTTGAAGAGGAACGAATCGTTGTACACAGTTTGGGCTGCATCAACAAGGCGTTTCCAGACCAAATCCTGCTGACGCATGATTTGCTCAAGACCGTCGATGTATTTGTCATCGAGGAGGTCGCCAGAAGCTTGTTCAATCTCAGCATCTTCGATCAAGATGCGACCAAGCAAGTAGTACTCGGGTGGATAGACGTAGAATTGACGAACTTGGCTGGCCACAACTTCTGGGTCGCGGGTTGCGAAATACGCAATCACGTCCTTTTTGCGAATGCGGATACGGCCAATCTCGCCTTTGCCAAGTGGCTTGTGGAGGAGAGTCTTGGAAGCAAACGCTTGGCGGCCCATGGTTTCATGGACTTCGTCGCCAATCACTTCGCCCAGAGCTTTCCAAGCAGAACCGTCACGGTCCTGGATGGCAGCAGTAACGAGTTCATTCTTGCGAGCAAGAACTTCCTTGGTGTCAGTCTTGGCTTCCACGTAGTGGCCGCCAGCAACTGCCTTTTGCAGAGCTGCGATTACGCCGATAAGGTCTTTGGTGGAAACGCCGTTCATTTCGCCATTGCTGGACAGTTTGGAATCAGCAAATGCTAGATTACCAGAACGTGTCAGGTAAGGCATATTGCTGTCGCCAGCCTCATTACCGGTGCCAGCATGAACCCAAACTCTTTTGTTTGGTTTGTACGGACTTGTCATTGTTAGCTCCTATAGAGTAGCCAATAGATGATGTTAGAACACAAATTAGACTTAATATGCTACCGAATAGGCGTTTTCTTAATAGACTTTAATAGACTAGGAGACATGCCCAGGTCCCACTACTTACTGACTCTGTCAGCCGTAATAAACAAAGTAATATGGAAATGAATCTAATATTGTAGAAGAAGGTAGAGAGACGGTGGCCACCTTCATGATCGTAGCTAGATAACATCGTACCGACATATTGTTCCGGCATTGGGGTTGGCATAAAACCGGTATGGAGCTGCGCAGGCGTATCACACAAATAGGAGGCGTAGATGTTGGTTATAACGGTGGAAGTTGGGCAAACGATTAAGATTGGTGATGATGTCACGGTGACTATAGTGAAGTCAGGAAGCAAGCAAATAAAGGTTGGGATAGAGGCACCTCTGAGTCTGGCAATATCCAGAGGTGAGCTTATCAAGGAGCCAAAGAATACACAGGAATGACTGCTTAGGAGTCAGTCTGGTATCTTGCAGATCATACAAAGGCGCAGACTAATAGTATGATAGGATCGGCCAGGTGTTGCTCGTTCTAAGGCCTCTTTCATCTCTTTCTCATACTTCTTCGGATATTTTACTGCTTTGATACCATTTTTGACTACCAACATTGCCTGACTATGCCTCTGATCGTATAAGCGCAAATACATTGCGGTATTCCAAGTTTGCCTCATGTATATATTGTACAATATGTGCTTGGTTGGGTCTAGTTCCTTAAGTTTTCCGCTACTTACCAAGCCAACTAGCGCCACCAGCTCATCATGCTTACACCAGCTGAGGTTACGGCGATCTAATATCTTAGCCCCAGTCTCGGGTTTAACTGTAATTTCCCATTTTCCTACCTCAACATCATAGTTGGGCAGCTCGTCGCGATCGCTGGCCCACACTTTTCCTTTTTTGATGGCGTCTGATAGTGAGCCAGTGTGCACAATAAAGTTTGGCATATTGACTGACTTAATAAGAGCTTCGTTGATCTTTTCCACATCAGCAGGTTCGGGAGGAGGAGGAGGAATGGCCATCAGATCAGCAGCTATCTTATTCTCCTCCCCGAAAAACAGATAGATGGTAAAATATTCATCGTCGGCAAAATAATTTATCTTTCGCCCTTTGGCCTTCACCATCACTTTTTCTTTGTTGCTATTAATGATAGTAACGAAATTACCTTCCATTCGGTGAGTATTAATAACAAAATCAGCGTGATCTTCCGCTTGCAGATCAAGTTTAGCGAAAAGCCTTGACAGTTTCGTAGACTTATTCCAGCCTAACCCCTTCATATGCTTGTCGCCATTCTGGTACGAACTCATACTGCCTCCTAATTAGTTGCTTCGGTCAATCGTCCGACTCCACGTAGCCTGTCTCAGCCTGCCATGTACCAATGATGTCCTGGTCGCCCATGGCGGCAATGTCGGCCTTTTTAAAACCTAGCTCTTGCAAGTCCTCTTTCATGTCTTCGATATCTTTTTTAGAGAAGTTCTTACCATGGCCGTCTAGCTTCACAGCCACCGTTACGTCTGCCTGATCAGGCTCACCGCCAACCAAGTCTTCATACCAAAATTCCGACACTCGACTGGCGTTTGGCCATTCTTTCAACAGTTCGCCGAGAGAGTCATAAGTCTCATAACCAACCTCGCCGCCATCCTGGTCAGTTTTTATAAGAGTGTACTCGTCTTGCTCGGGCTGCGTGATGGTCCCAGGCTCGGTCCACTCGTCATCGTCATCGTCGCACTCGCCTGCTCTTGGCCATGGAGCCTCGGCAAGAGCCACAAGAGCATTAAGCAAGTGTCTGTTAACCTTGTTGCTGTTCCTAGCCGCAGCAGCTGCCTGTAGCCCAGATTTAAGCGGTATTACTTCGGTTCTATCCAACTTTTTGTTTGCATTAAGAAATTCTACAATTTCTTCAGCCTTAGTTTTCTTTGCTGATAGGACCGAGATGGTTAAGCCCAAGTCACTCCTCTTGATCTTACCGTCCACCACTGCTACGCCAGCGCTTGCTAGGCTTAATAGCTGTTCTTTCGACACCATGAGTTACCCCTAATAGTAAGAAGGCGGCCTACTAAGTAGGCCGCCTTGTCAAACTGTTTCCATAGCCAGAATCAATTCTTCTTCCACACCGACTTTAACTGAGACTTAAAGTCAGCTTCGTTGATGCGAAGAGCAGTAACGTTCAGCGAATTGCCGCCGCCGTTTGCCGCTGGAATAACAGAGGCTTGTGCCACTCGGTCGGCCAAGGTAGCATGACCGGTTTGGGCAGGATTGTTGGAGTAAGCGTCCAAGTAGTTAGAGGCACCAATTGCAGAAGCAATCTCGGCTCGTACTTGCTTAGGCATGTCCATGTACTCAGAAGCCTTGTCAAACAGGGCTGCGAAGTATCCAGACGAACCTTCCTGGAAGGATTTCTCGATAGCAGAAATGGCGGTTTGCTCAGGCAGGCCAACCATAGTAAGGTTAGCAAACAGGTGGTCCTTGAGTGGATTGCCAAGAGCTGGGTAGTAGTTCTTGTTGATGCCTGCGGTAACAATGTTGAGACAAGCGGTAAGCTCATTGCGGAAAGCAGCTTGCAGCGCCCTACGATCGGCAGCAAAGGAAGCCTCAGCTTTTGCTACGAAACGAGCCTCAATTTTGCTATCGGACAGGTGATTTGCCCAGAACTTGGCGCTGACCTTGTTCATAGTGGGAACAAAGCCGCTCTTCACGCAATGCTCAATAAGGTCAAGTGCATAGTCGTCGCTGCAGAATACCGACCTGATATCCTCGGCAGAAGCCTGAGCTTTCAGGGAGATGCTAGCCACTGGCACGCCTGCTACTGTCACGTTCCAAGTAGGATTCTCGCCACGCTCGCTGTACAGCGTCATGTCGATGTCTTCCTTCTTGATCTTGCTGAACGAACTGGCCGAGGCCAATGGCTCAAATCGCATAGCTTCTGCGTCCTTAAGATCTGCAGCTGGAACATCTTCCACAGCTGGGTTTTCTTCTGCTTCCATGGTCGGCATTTCTTCTGGCTTGATGCCATCAAACAACTCGTCGACTGATGCATCTGCTCTGGCAGACCGGCGCTTGCTTTTCAGCTTTGCTGCTACTTCTTGCAGACGACGGCGACGGGCATGCATTTCGCGCTTGTTTAGCATGGATACTACCATGTCAAGGTCCATGTACTCTTCGTCACCACCTTCACTTGGCTCACCGGCTTCGTCTGCTTCGCCAGCATCGTCGCCACCAAGATCGTCAAGATCGTCGCCACCAAGATCGTCAAGATCGTCGCCACCAAGATCGTCGCCACCATGCTCAGGCTCCATGGACTCTTCGGCGGCATGTTCTTTGAGGTTCTTAGCTGCTTCTTCAAGATTGTCAGCGGCTCTTTCCAAAGCGTTTTCGCCGTCAGCCTCTACGTTCATAGCTTCGAGGATTTCGTCGAGGCTAACAAACTCATCGTTGTCAGCCTTCGCTTTTTTGGCCCTGTTAGCCTGTATTTCTTTAATTTTGTAAGCTTTGGCGGCTGCAGCCTTCTTAGCTCTGATTGCCTTGATTCGATTGGCCTTAGCAACAACAACCGACAGCGGTACCCACTCTTCGGAAGATGCTGCAGCCTTCTTAGCTCTGATTGCCTTGATTCGATTGGCCTTAGCAACAACAACCGACAGCGGTACCCACTCTTCGGAAGATGCTGCAGCCTTCTTAGCTCTGATTGCCTTGATTCGATTGGCCTTAGCAACAACAACCGACAGCGGTACCCACTCTTCAGAGGAGGCAGTTGCTGCTGCCTTTGCAACCAGTCTGGCTTTCACGGCGGCCTTGATTTTCTCGCGGCGGGCCACTACGTCGGAAGAAGCAGTTGCCTCTTTGCGCTTGAGGTAGCTGGAACGGATCTGGTTCTTAAGTTCTTTGATCTTGTCCATGGTCTTCCCTTTTGCTGATAAGTTTGCCTTGACATCACCGCCACACAGGGAGCAATAAACCTCGTTCGCTTCGCTTAATGACACACTGGCCGTCAAACACGCTTGACATGACGAGCAGGTACCAGACCACGACGACATAGTGCCTATTACTTTGTCTAGATGAGACTTAACTTCGTCGTAGGACAAGCCGCACACCATCTTCATAGGTTTCCCAGAAGCTGGCGAAAACACCTCGTCTTTAACTTCGTGGATCACATCAAAAACATTGTCCTCGTCGTGGTACTGGCCATAAGAACAGCCAGCCGCTGGGTCTGGACCGTAGTACCAGAACCAGCTCCACGGTTGGACAGGCTCCAGTGTCGTGGGCTTTTGCAGAATCGGGTTGTATTTCCACCATGCGGTGGTTAGGTGACTAGCCAAAAGGCACTCCTAAATCACCATGCGACTTCCGTTCTAATTGACCTAATTCGCGGATCGGAAGACATTTAAAAGGCCATCCACCTGATTGGCCTGGTCAATAACGACCTAAGACAAAAACTAACATGGAAGGCGAGACGATAAACAATCAGCCAAAGTGATTATTAGACGGTTGGATACCCAACCCTTAACTTATTACAAAGGGTAAAAACCGCGCGAGACTGGAGGAACGTGGTTGTGTATATACCAAATTGTCAGTATTGTGGAGCACGCGCCAAGTTGGCAAATGCTTATGAGGTTTTTGGCAAAAATTATGATCAACACTATTACATCTGCTTTAACTTTCCTAGTTGCGATGCCCTTGTTGGGTGTCATCCAGGTACTATTAATCCATACGGCATTTTGGCCAACAGAGAACTAAGGCACCTACGTCGTTTGGTACACAATGCGATTGATCCATTTTGGCAATCAGGCAGAATGACCAGAGACCAAGTGTACGAACAAATCGAGCGGGAACTTAACCTTACCCCTGACGAAGCTCACATTGGCATGCTAAACAAGGCGCAGTGCGAAACCATTCTTTGCCGATACCAATTCTGGCAAGCCCCTGTGAAAATGCGTGCGGATTTTTCGCAATTCAGCTCAGACAAAATCAAAAGGATGGCTAGGCGCAAAAGAAGAAAAGCCAGAAGTGCGTAGCCTGTAGGTTATGTTATAGCATGAATCAGCCTATCGAACCTGGAGAATAAAATGGCTAAACGACCTACCAGATACGACGGAGTTACGCAGTCCACTCTTAAGGCTCTTAAGGAAGCCGGTTTTGTGGTTGACAACGTGACCGGAGACCCGCAAAATGGTTACACCATCAAACTAGATCGCGGGTATGAGGTGTCGTTTGATAAAGACCGGTGGTCAATCATTTTGCGAGGATGGAAGAGCGGCAATATACACGGCAAAAAGGTCAAGATCGGAGCAGTCGACAACACCCAGGAGCTTATTGACCTCATTTTGGGCGATGAAGAAAAAGCAGCAGTCACCTCTGAAGCGTTGGCTGCCAGATTGGTCAGTGCAGGAGTCAAGGTGGAAGGCGGTCTAATCAGAAAGTCTGGTGTGGCAGCCGCTATTAAGATCCTAGTTGCTGGGCTAACAGTGTTGGAAAAGAGCGACGACCATATCAGGGTCCAAATGGACGAATTGGTAGTAGAAATTATTGGCGACGAAACAGAAGATCTTGAGTTTTCTGTTAGCACTTACGATGTTGACCAGGAAGAGCGTCCAAAAGTCAAGAACTATCCTATGATGGCTTACTCGGAAATTAAAAAGACGGTACAGAAGGACTGGGGAATAATATTGCCTGATACGTTAGATGAACTGCGGAACCTAGACAAAGCTGCCTTAGCATCGGTGGTAGTCGCTAATAGTTACAAGGACAAAATCGAAAAATTTATATCGCACCCTTGGCAGGAGGATGCCGAAATTGACTTTATACAACTCATTAGCGACACTTGGGCGGATAACTACAAAGACAGTGATGCGGCTTGGAAGCGGTACATGAGGGACCTGATCAAGGAAAATTCCAAGCAACTCACTATGCGTGCTTCTGACGCATTTATGCAAGAACTTGACAAACTATAACAGGCTGATGAGCACCGAAGAACCACTCACCAAGGGATGTCTGGTAGTCCGGTAGTCACCTACTGGAATCTTCGCTAGTTCCTGATTACTCCGTTGTCATCGAGGCACTCAGACAGGTTATCCCTAGCTTCTTCATACAAACTGTTTTTGACCGATTCCAGCATGAAACTGGCTGCGTCGCCATACCAAGTAATGCGGGTGTTGGCCTCCTCTACTGCCATGCCAGTATCAACCAACCACTGTCTGTAGTCTTGCTTAGCCGTCTCGCAAATATTCTTGTCTTTTGCGGAAGCGCTGCTGTATTTGATTTTGGCCCGTAACCAGTTATAGTGGTCGCCGATGGCAGCCGACATAGAACCGCCTTGGCAGGCAAGAGAAAAGTCGTGATTGTCCTCAGGTAGGTTGAAAGTTAGTATTCCACGCCTGCCAGACATCACCGCTTCCGAAATAGCCTTGTCATCTGGCTCCCCATCGCAGTCATCTGGTTCCATGTCGCAGTCGTCTGGAACCTGCACAGCAAAGGCTATCGTCTTGCCTTCCTCTCTAAACAATTCTGCTGGGTGCGTAAAGCTGTGCGCGGTTCTAAGGCCGCCACCAGTTTCCACCGTAGTTATCAACCATCCATTCATTTGCGCTCTCCAGTATGTTTTTTCCAGTCTCTTATAGCATTAACCGACTTTTCCTTATTGCAAAAAGAACATTCACCAAACCAGTGTCCAACAACTCTGTCTACGGGGACCCAACCCTCTGACTCCGCACAATCCCAACAAACCGCGCCATTGTTGTTAAGAAACTCTTTAATAGCCTTCCTAGTCGCTTGGGTTTTTGGAGACCAGCTATGTTCGACAGTTTCTTCTTCGGTTTGGCGCTTGATTTCGTCCACACTAACACCAGTCTAGTGTGGCAGGACTACCAAATACGCCAACCAGTTTCAACTCGGCTTCTAATTCAAGTTGCTTGGAAAAAATATGGAATCTCTCGCATTCAGCATAAGTTATCCTAGCTCTTGCCAGCTTCTCTTCGTACACTACAAATTCATGACTTTCTTTTTTCTTAGCACGGGCCGCGTTAACAACTGTCCTAAGCTCCTCATGTTTGATCATATAGGTCTCCTTTAATACTTGGTAGCTTCTAACCAAATTGATGGAGTGCCCCAGCCATCGTACCTAAACATGCTGTTAATCTCTAATCCAATGGCTGGCATAGCCTTTCGCAAGTATGCTTCAGTGAAACCAGTCAGATGGTATTGACCTAAGTCCTCAGGGTGCGACCTACCTGGCTCCATAGTTGTGGGTCTGGTGTTGGTGTCTGTTTGGTATCCAAACAGGGTGTAAACAGCCCAATTCCACACGTATTCGTAAGGTGTGTTAGGATCGCCGATTTGGCGACAAATTTCCTGCAAATCGGGAACTGCCAAATACAGCTTGCCGCCAGGAGTAAGCAGTTTGCTCCAATTGACCAGCGCCTGCCGAGACTTAGTGTGCCCGACATGCTCCAAGGCGTGGGAACAATAGATAGTAGCCGCAGTCCCAGCCCAAAAATCTGGATTGACCAAGTCGCCTTGTAGGGCCTGCCCTTTTGGATACTGGTCTAAATTTTGAAACCCATCAAAATAGCTGCTACCAGCACCTAGGTTGAGATGCAAAATATCGGTAATCTGGCTGGGTCGCTTTTTGACCACTTCCAAGGCTTCCAGCATTACCGCTACTGGCTGAATAACACTCATATACGTCTTCTTTCTTAAGTTGAAAATAGATGTCATTTTTTATCGGAAGGGTTTTATGCGATACCAAAGTGTTGCACAAACGCGTGTATATAAAATCCCTGATCTTAGGCTTGATCCTGATTGGGGGCACGTCCATCCAGAAGTAGCCAATGCTTTCATGGTGTCGGTTACGCCTAGGTTTTTGCCGAAGTACAGGTTTGTGTTGCTAATACCAGATGTTGTTGATGTTGCCAAACTAATTATCCTAGTGTTGAAGGAATTTATTGAACAAGACGATAGGTTCGCATACCAAGAATTTGAAGAGTACGACCTAACTGCCTACTTCTTTTCTCCCAGCCCAGTGCTTGGATTTGACCCAGAACAATTGGACGTAGATAATTACCTATTCGGGTGGGTAACGCCACCCATGCACCTGTGGCACTAGGAGACCTGCTATGAACCTGCTTAACGAATGGCAGATAATTGCTAACAACAACCTGCTCGACTTACCAGGTGAGTTTAGCATAAGCTACCGAATGAAACAACTTTCTGGTTCGTGCCCTGATGTTAACACCTACCACGGCGATTTTAGTGCCGTGGTAAACATTAAGTTTGGTGTGATTGAGTTTTCCATACTGGCTGGTTCCGACTGGCTGTGCATAGAGGGAGAGCCAGCACTAATGTCATCAAAAGGCGCTGAGCCGTTTGTGCGTGCTCATAACGCAAGACTTGAGAAGCTGTTTGAGGCTATTTTGAATAGTTATATGAGTCTGGCAGACCCTGACTTGGTTGCCGACTTTGTTGACGAAAAATGTGGCGTGTTCTTTAACAATGGCGACCCGACCAGATTCTACGCTATTAACGACACCCGCCACTAAGCTCTATGGTTAGTTTAGTGCTAGACTAACGACTAGGAGTAACCTGAATGACATCGTTATATAATCCACAAATTAACTTCCCAGCCCCTGGCAAAACCAACTTTCCTAGCGGCACCCAAACAGCCACTCTGACCAAGGCAATAAGCAGCACGGAAATGGCCACGCTGCAAACCTACATTCAGACTAACTACCAGGGAGTGGCGCTTCACTATTCTGGTTTGGAGTTTGCGTACACTGTGGTGCTGTCTGGAAGAGCACCGTACTTTAACAACGCTTACCTGAGCTTGGTACCTAGGGGCAGACCAGACATCACCAGGCAACCATCCTTAGTTGGCACGCCTTAATACAAGGGATAACATTGAGTACAAGGTGACATAGTGAAAAGTGTATTGTCTCATTATATTATTGGTAAGGTATCAGAGTTGGCTGATATAATCCAGCCAGAGGTGGTGTTGATACCAATAGTGGCTCCTGAGTCCATGTCCGATGAATTGCCAGACAGATATGCAAAAGTCAGTGACTACTACTATGAAGCACTTAAGGTGGAAAACTTCGAGTCGTTCCTTCTATTGCTTGACAAAATTACGGCTGAATGCAGACTGTCTATAATTGATGATCAAACCATTATCGCTGCCATTCTTAATCGCTACCGAATTGACGCTGACCTGCAACCATTATGACCCTAACGCCACCTCTCGTGTCAAAACACAACGAGGGGAACTTCCAATGGATATTAAGGAAACAAAAAAATTAACAACACTTGTATTGGTCAAGTTAGCTAACTCCACGATGATTCCTTTAGCAAAATTGAGCATCACATTGATTTTTTATGCAGAGTCTATTCTTGCTGCTGATTTGCCTCCAAGATTAATGATCTTGTATAAGGACATTAATATAAAAGCATCAAAGTATCAGATTGATCCAGCTATTGTCACCGCAATCATTTTTCAGGAATCAGGTGGGAAGCCGGACGCACGTGAATATTCAAATGGATATCGCTATTTTTATAAGCCTGATGTTTTTGCAAAAAAACATAATATTTCTTTAGAAACCGAAATGGAAGAGCAGCGTGTTAGCTACGGCTTGATGCAAGTAAAATGCTCTACATCTCGATATTTGGGTTTTTCTGGGAAATGTCAAAATCTTTATAATGCTCAGATGAACATGGAGTATGGAGTTAGATATTTGGCGTATTTGAAAGACCGCTTCGAGTTAGATCTCAACATGATTTCGGCATATAACCAGGGTTATCCGTACAAGTTGCCAAATGGTAAATTTAGAAACTATCGCTATGTAGATAGCGTTATGAATTTGTACAGGAGGTTTAAGGTAATGTTTCCAAAACCTAATACTCCAATTTTTACTAATTCGATTCTGAAGGAAAATGCTACGTTGGTTCCTTTTGATTTCAGCAATTCAAGTTTTTCTCCGGTCAATCCAAATAAAGGGAGTAAGTTATGATCGCACAAGTATTGATATGCATCTTAGTTGCCATAGCTATCTATTTATTTTTGATGATGGATGAAAGAGGCGATCAATGAAACAAAAAACCAAGACGTATAAAATGATAGTGGCCGTATTCGAACAATATGGCTTTTACGTAGTGCCTAACATTGATGAAAAGACCATTATTCTATCAAATATCACTAAGAATAGATTAGGGTCTATTCCTCGCAAAACAATACAGCTCATAGCTATGTATGAGGATTTGAATGAATATGTTGCGGATATAGAGCCTTTTCAGGTTGCTGGTTGGAAAATAACTCTTTGGTAAAGCAGGATAAGATGGAGCCATAAGGCTCCACCCACGTTACTTCACCAGCTCTTTTGCATATGCTGGATCGCCATAGGCATCGGTGTAATAGTCAACCAACGCCTTCTTCTCTGCGGCATTGGAAGCCCTATTTGTCACTTCCAGTATATGCATTCTTGACATTGTCAGATCAGGTCCCTCAGCACTAACACGAATGGAAACTTCGGTGGGGGTAACTTTGGTTACGACACCCTCTATGATGCGTTCATCGTTTAGTGCTTTGACAGTGTCGCCCTTGTCCAGAATGGCCAAAAAGTTGGTTGTGCTATTGGCCGACACTACTGAGGCGAAAGTAGCCTTACGACTAGTTTGGCTGTCCATCATAGAAGCCTTACGCGCTTCAACCATGGACATTATGTCGTCCTTAACCTGTCTGCACAATACTTTTTTGCCGTTCTTTTCTGTGACTTTCCAGGTTTCCTGAAGTGGAACGTCGATGTAAACCGCACCCTCGATAACAGGCCGCATTGTTGGGCGCCGCAGATCGGCAATATCGCGAGTTAGTGACAACACTTGGCCGACCACGGTCAGAACCTTGTCATGGTGGTATGCTTTTGCTGTCGAAATGAAAGGAATGACTTTGGCATTGAACTTTTTTATGAAGAACTGGCTAATGTCTTCTGTGGTAGGGAGTTCACCAGTGTACGCCACCATGAAATGTGCTGTTGACTGGTTGATTCTCTTGGTGTCCGACAATTGGAGGTCAACGCGATGCCCAACAGTCTTAGAAATTTTTTGTTCGAGACTAGCACAAAGCCGGTTGT
>Ga0315288_10007721_pt1 | contig 13618 bp, 12 predicted proteins | sample YL17G11_20_MG_FD_203454 | JGI IMG/M metagenome (GOLD analysis project Ga0315288, IMG submission 203454) | Sediment microbial communities from Yellowstone Lake, YNP, Wyoming, USA - YL17G11_20 | ecosystem: Environmental > Aquatic > Freshwater > Lake > Sediment | place: USA: Wyoming | collected...
GTGATAGCTGCTGTGAGAAAATCTGCAAATGAATCTTTGCCGACGCGCGAGTATGCACCTAATCCAATGAGCAACATGGTGACTTTCTTCTCCCGGTTAAATAGGACCAGTTTACGCCTTGCCATACCGCCTTGACTGTTGACGCGCTGACACTGTAGCGGGCAGCAATTTCGCGGCTTGTTGATTTTCCTTCAAGTGACAGAATTGTTAGTACCTGCGGCTCCGTGAGGATTGCACGGTGGTGCCGTTCACCCTTGTATTGCCGCCCCTTGGCTTGTCGATCCGCCATGTTGTCGTCATGCGTGCCGAGAAAGAAGTGGTGTGGATTCATACACAGAGGGTTATCACAGGTGTGGCACACCAACAATGCACCCGGCTGCTTTCCGTAGAAGTCTAGGTAGGCAATTCGTGTCGCTACGTAGCCAATGTCATTGACCCAGATTTCTGGGTAGCCTGACTCGCCAATCCCCGCTGTCCAAAGCCAACAATCCGCCGGACCTTGCTGGTCAACTTTCTCCCAGAGGTTGGTTCGTTGTTTTTGGGACAAACAAGGTGGCAAGGATTTCATTGGTTGACGCATTTATTCGCTTTCTTCTTGGTTTCAACGATGTCACCGTCGTATTCGTCCGCGAGCGCCAGAGCGTCTTCGGGGTAGTCCCCTTCGACTTCAGTGACTAGCTCCGCGTGCAACACAGAGCGGGAAAGGAAGCCGGTGGTGCGGTAGACTTGAAGCGTCATGCGTCACCCCTTTCAGCCGCCTTTTCAGCCTTGGGCTTCCATGTAAGTTTGCTGACTATCCGCTTGTTTCCGGTGCCGGCGATCAGTGGATACGTGGTGGCTAATTCGCTTCGGACGTGGTTCTTTGGCCAGTTGTGCTTGTCGTTTGCCGCCACCTGCTCGTAGAAGCGGATGTAGAAGTCCTTGAACGCGATGTCGCGTGCGGCTGGAAGCACGTTGCAATACTCATCAATGAACACGTCCAACGTGCTGCGATTGTCGTCTTCGGCCTCTTGCTTGCTGGCAGTTGCGATTACCGGAATGCGTAATCGGTCCATCATTGGCGGCAATTCTAAACGCATGACGGTGTGGAGGAAATGCGGGGCTTCCTTTTCCAACGCCTCTTCCATGATGGGCTTGGCGATGATTTGCTCCACGAGCAGATCGGGTACTCGAATCACGACAATGCGCGTGTCGCCCTTGAATACAGGACAGTGCCTTTGATTGTTGGCTGTCTGGACCCAATGCGTCGAGTTGGGTTGCTCGTAGGTGTCGTGCCGCATCTTGCGGATCGGGATGGTGCGGCCTGTAACCCACGCCTTGATCTTGGCGGTGGCTTCGGGAAACTTGGAGATGTCTTTTTCTTCGACGGCGCAGATGATTGCACCAGCCAGTTCGCCGTTGAAGTCGGTGCGGCCGAGAGCGTGGTCAGCTTGAACGACACCTTTGGTGACGAGCAATTTCAGGCTCTCGAAGAAGATCGACTTGCCGCAGTTCTCGGTGCCGAACAGGAACAAGTAGGGTGTCGGCTGGAACGGGCAGCGGAAGGCACAGGCGGTCCAAGCCCGCAAGTAGTCGGCCCCTGTTCGGATGCCGCAGCGCTGCGCCCAAGCCAAGTCTTTCAGGGCAGGCGTCAACTCGGTCCCGATATGGTTGTAGATCATGTCCCAGTGCGGGTGGAACGGCGCTTCATCATCCAATAGCTCGGCGGGCTTGAACTTGAATTGGGCAGCATCGCGGTTCCACTGGCGGTCGCCGGGGTACTCTTCGCGGAAGGGCAGGTTCACCAGCCGCCAGCCCTGAATGATCGCCCCGCCCATGATGGCCTCGGCGTCGGTCTTGACGCGGCCAAGGTTCTGCAAGACCATCTTCACATTCCCCGTAGGCTGATGGACCCATTCTGCCCCTTTCTTCGTAACCCAACCTGCGTGCTCCTTAGTGGCCGATTCCAGGCAGCGGATGATCTTGTCGTATTCGGCGGCTGTCTCTTCGGTTTCGTCCGTGGTGTCGGTCTGAGTGTCGAAGATGCGGACCCACTTCCCCTTCTTGTCGAGCCAGCCGCGGAGGACTGTTACGTCGCTTTTCTTCTTTTCCACCTGCACCATCAGCCGGCCGTCCTTGTGGGCCTTCAGGGTGATTTTGTGGCCCTCGGCGTAGTCCGGGTCCAGATCGAGCTTCTGGCCGATGGCATCAGCGGCCTTGCCCGCCTCGGCGGCGTTGGTGAAGACGAAGCCGTCCACATCCTCAATGCCGCCGTGCTGCTTGGCGGCGGATGCCAGATCGGGATAACGATTGAAGTAGCAGGTGGTCCAGCCGTCGTCGCTCTGTGTCCAGGTGTCGGCCTCGTTGATCCCAGGGGAGAAGCGGAAGACCCGCCAGCCGCCATTGGGCAGTGGGAAGAGGAAAGCGTTGGGGGAGCCAGGGTCTTTTCCCTCGCTGATCGTCTTGAAGACGCCTTTGATTTGCAACTCCTCCATGATCTTTTGCAGCGCGCAGGTGTGCGTCTGCAATAGGTGGTGGTCAGCAACCCAGAGGGTGGTGTAGCCGCTGCGCATCAGAGCTTCGATCTGGGCCTTGTGGCTGTCGTCCAGGGCGATGATCTTGCGGCTGGACGCCAGGGCCTCGAAGTCGTCTTGCTTGTCGTCGGTGATCTCGTTGATGCGGACCTTGTTGCGGCGGCCCTTGACCACTTCGATGTGATCGCGCCAGTTCTCGGGCAGATCGGTCACACCCAGCTTCTTCGTGGCCGGCTTGATGATTTCCAGGCCGTGGTTTTCCGGCGTCATTTTCCGGTGATACACCCACATGACGTGTCCAGCCGCGTCGATCTGGCTGGCGAAGTCGAAGCCGGTGTCGGCAGACATCATGCCCAGAACGCAACGGGCCAGTGCAGCGTGCTCAACGTGGTTGTCAGTGGGGACGCCGGCATCATCGAGATAGCAATATAGATGGATTCCTGCGCCGCCCGTGCTGCGGCGGACTTCCACGTAGGGTAGGGCGCAGGCCGCCGTCTTGACTTTCTCCAACTCCTCATCCGTGACGCCGATGCCCTTTGCATGGACTGTGATGGAGTCATAATCGAAACCGAACCACAGGGAACGCCGATCGCGCCATCGCCATCCCGTCATTCCTATTCCTTCGACGTGTAGGTCGAGCGGGAAGCTGAGGTTGTAATCGTGGAAGGATGGGTCCGTGGCAGCGTTCTTCGGGCAACGGATTGCGTGCCACGAGTCGATGCCGTCTGACCAAGTGGAGCGCTTGCCCGCGACCGGCTCGCCGTTCCCGGGGGCCACGTTCACTTGCGTTTCATAGTCAATGGACCACCGATCAATCAAGTCTTGGTTGGCCGGCGTCTTGCGGGCTTGCAGGAACTTGTAGATGGCTTCAGATACTTTGATGCTCATGTATTCTCTCTATGCAACGTGCTTCCAGTGTTCATGGCAGCGGATGAATCCGATGCAACGGCGGGAGACGCCGAATTGGGCGGCGATTGTCTCATGTGTGCCTGTTGCCGCACGGATTGTGCGGACTTGATCTTCAGTCAGCTTTGCTTGCGGATTCAATACACCTGGTCTGCTCGCGCCGGGTCGTGGTCGATCCTTTGTTGACCGGCCTTTACGCACCATGTCTCGGCTGTTCTCGGCGTGTGTGCCCAAGAAGAGATGTTGTGGATTGCAGCAACTTGGGTTGTCGCAGGTGTGGCACACGTAAAGGCCGCCTGGCGCGTGGCAATGGCCGAGGGTGTAGGCAACGCGGTGTGCAGAAAAGTAGTGCTTTTGGACCCAGAGGCTGCCATAACCAGATGGACGCTGAGCGCCTTGCCACTCCCAGCAGTCGTCCGGGCCGCGTCGGTCCACCTTGGACCAGAAGCGAGCCGCTTCTTCCGCAGTAAGCGTCGGGATTGGTTTCGTCTTGGTCATATAGCGTGTAAACGCGCTTGGTCTAGTGTGACTGGGGCAACAGTCGCTCTCCGCAATAGACCTAATGAAAAATCTGATGTTTTATTCAGTTTTTCTTGAATAGAATGCTCGGTTTTTCATTAGGTCTATTGCGGAGGGATAGATGCAAGACATCAAAGACGAAACGCGCGAGATTCCAACGGATCAGATCGTCGAGCCCTGGGTGATCCTGCGGGTCGTCAATCGTTCCACGGTCGAGTACCTGGAACTGCGGGACTCCATCGCGGAAAAGGGCTTCTTTAACTCCCTCTGTGTGCGCCCGTCAAAGCGAAAGCCGGGCAAGTATGAGGTTGTGGACGGTCTCTACCGCTACACGGTCGGCTGCGAATTACGGCTGCTTACGCTGCCGTGCATCGTGAAGCACAACCTCACAGATGACGACGTACTGACGGCTCAGATACAGGCCAATGCGTTGCGGCTGGAGACGACGCCGGTGGAGTACGCGCGCCAGCTTCGCAAGATCATGGCTGCCACGGACAGTGTGAACGGGGATGGCATGAACGGGGATGGCATGACGATGGTTGAACTGAGCACCCGGATTCACAAGAACCCGGAGTGGATCGGCCGTCAACTGGCGCTCTTGGACCTTATCAAGGTGGCCCAGATCGCGGTGGACCGCGGGGAGATTCCCCTGGCGTCCGCCTACGCCTTGGCGCGTGCGCCACGGAACCGGCAGGGACTCTATCTGGAAGCGGCAAAGACGATGCCCATACGGGAGTTCTTGCCGATCATCGGTGCCTTTGTCAAGCAGCACCGCGAGAACATCAACAAAGGTAAGTGGGACGATTTTGAGGCTGAGTTTCAGCCAGTATCCCATCTCCGCAATCTCAAGGAAGTGCTCGCGGAGTACCGGGAACATCGAGTTGGCAGCCTCTTCCTGGCGTCACTGGGCTGCGAGACTCCGGTGGATGCGTGGTATCTCGCCCTGCAATGGGCCTTGCACCTGGATGAGGCGAGCGTCAATGAACAGCGCGAGCGCGTCTTGCAGCGGCAGCAGCGAGCAGTCGTAGAAAGAGAAGAAAAGGACGGGGAGGAAGAGCCATGACGTGAAACCAGAGCGACGGAGCGCTGACAACCTGAACGACAAAACGACAACCTGAACGGCAACTTGAACGGCAAACGACAAACGAAACCCTGTAACAGAGAGACAACAATGAGCGAAAACACTGCAATGGTCCCCGTGAACCTTGGCCAGCTTCCCTCCACCCAGATCGGCGGCGACGATCTCTACAACGAACTGGCGAAGGGCGGCGACTACCTTGGCCGGATGCAACTCTACACCAAGGGCAAGGCCGTCAACGCCGAGTTGATCGCGCCGGGCCACTACGGTATCCCCGAGAGTGACACCGAGGTCGTTGACTTGGGCAAGTCGGTAGACTTGATTCCGCTGGCCCGCCGGCCCAAGGCCATCGACATGAGCGATAATGACGCAATCATCATTTCCTACGACATGGCATCCGACGAGTTCAAGCGAATTGCCGACAAGTCGGCTGAGTCGGACTCGCACTGCCAGTACGGCCCGTCCTTCCTCGTCTACGAGCGGGTGCAGGGCCGCTTCTTGGAGTTCTTCTGCGGCAACAAGAGCAATCGCATCGAAGCCAAGAAAATCTTTCCCTTCCTGCCGCTCTCGCAGGCCGACATCGACGCCAAAGCGGCGGCCGGCAACGACGTGAGCGGCCTGAAGCCGCACGGCCCGATCCCCGTCACCTTGAAGGTGAAGCTGGCCGAGAACAAGCGCGGCCAATGGCACGTTCCGGTCGTCGTGAAGTGCTCAGTATCTTTCGACAAGGTTCCGAGCATTGACGTGATCGTTAAGGAAATCCAGAAGTTCCTCACGGTCAAGGACAACGGTGTGGAGCGCGTCGAAGAGACTGCGCCGGCTCGCGCACGCTGATCGACTGCTAGCAAACGGATAGTAAACGGATTGGGCCTCTGCCAGTTGGCACGCTCACTCTCAATTCGTCTTTCGCTGCGGGCGGGTGTTAGCCCATAGGGCCATCCGCTCGCAGCCCTCTTTCGTATTCGGAATCTTGTACGGAATCCCGCATGAACCCAAGTGCCGTTCTCATTGCACAACCCGCCATCGACTTCCGCACGTTCATCGGCTTGACTCACAAGGTCATGGGCCGAAGTCCGGCTGAAGCATCCGATGCCACGCGCCGCGAGTTGTCCGATGCGGAGAAGTTCCTAAGCTGCCTTGCGTCCCTCCGGGACGCGAAGGCTGGCGTCGGGCTGTCACCGCATCTGCTCGCCCACGTCTCGTTCAGCGCCTTCATTGGTTCGGATGACCGGGACATGCTCGACATTCTTCAGTGCTGTGCCGGACTTCCGTTTGTAACGGCTGAAACGAGCGTGCGGGGGATGCAGATTGCAGTGGTTACGGGCACGTTGGCCCAATGGAAGGATGCCGTGGTGTCGGGCTGTCGGCGGGACGTATCGCCGCCCGTGCGGCACTGCTTCAACAAGCTGTACGGCCTGTTCACAGGTGTCGGCCTCAATGTCTGGGCCGACTTCAGCACGCGGACCACTTCGGACCAAACTTTCCTGCTTCTCGAAGATAAGCGCGGGAAATAACGCGATTTCTACTCCAAATTGTCCGCGTTTTCTTGATTCCACTGGTAGAGACACTTGCGACACTCTTGAGGATTGGCCACTGTGCAGCCGTACTACCAGATCGACAACATCAGCTTGTACCAGGGCAATTGCCTGGACGTGCTCCCGCAGACGTTGCCGAACACGGTGGATTTTGTGGTCACGGACCCGCCCTACGGCCTGTCCTTCATGGAGAAGAGTTGGGACCACGAGGTTCCTGGACCTGAGTATTGGAGGGCCGTTGCTCGCGTGTGCAAGCCCGGTGCTTTGATGCTTGCCTTTGGAGGCACGCGGACTTCCCACCGTCTCATCTGCGCGATTGAAGACGCCGGGTGGGAAATTCGGGACGACATTCTGCGGCTTTGTGCGCAGGATGCGCGGCTCTACGATTTCTGGGGTGCGCTGACACCTGAGCAGCGTAAGCAATTCGCCGAGTTAGTTGCTCCAGGACGGACGTTAGCGTGGCTATGCGGCCAAGGTTTCCCCAAGGCTGCCGATGTCGGCAAGATGATCGACAAGGCGAAAGGAGCCACGCCCGAGGCCGCCAAGTGGACCGGCTGGGCCAATGCTCTGAAACCTTGCTGGGAATCAATAACACTGGCGATGAAGCCGATGGACGGCACAATTGTTCACAACGCACTGACACATGGTGTGGCAGGCATGAACATCGACGCTTGCCGGATCGGTGAGAACCCTGGCTACAAGTACAATGCTGATCGCAACGGTACGACCTTCCACGGCAAGCAGGGCGAGCGAATCAAGCAGTCGGCCGCGAAGAAGGGTAGTCAGTTCATCGAATCGACTAAAGGCCGCTGGCCAGCGAATCTGTTGCTGGACGAAGAGGCTGCCGCTTTGCTCGATGCTCAGAGCGAGGACGCAGGCGGGGCTTCCCGATTTTTTTACACGGCGAAAGTCAGCAAGAAAGAGCGCGGCGAAGGCAACGATCATCCATGCGTTAAACCGCTGGCGCTCATGGAATATCTGCTGACACTGCTTTCGTCACCCACAGGCGGCGTTGTGCTAGACCCCTTTGCCGGCAGTGGTACCACGTTGTTGGCGGCCCGCCGCTTGGGCCGGACTTGCATCGGTATCGAACTGGAAGAGCACAACTGCGAGATCGCAAAAGCAAGAATCTCGCAAGCAGCACTCCAAATTCCTTCCTAGTTCTTGATTCAACTGATAGTGACTCCCCACGAGGTCGTCGATGTTAGACCAAATCAAACTGACCACGCGCACGTCAAGCGGCACGCTTACCCGCGTGGCGGCCACGGTCGAGTACAGGGCTGGTCGCATCTTCTTTCTCAAGTCGCCCTTCACTCTGAAGGACGAGATCAAGGCTATGAAGGGCTCGCGTTGGCATGGGTACGATGAGGAAGAACCCCGTAAAATCTGGTCGGTCGATGATTGCCAACGCAATCGGTTCCAGTTGGAATACCTCAAGGGTGAGGATGTCTATGCGTGGTTCGACCGGCCGCTTGTTCGGCACAAGTACCGCGAGTATCAGCGCGCCGGGAAGCCTGCCGAGGTCATGCCGCATCAATTCGATCTGGCGGATGCCGGCCTGACGTACCACTACCAAATCTTTGCGGCGGAAATGGGCACGGGCAAGGGTGGGCTGCCAAGTACGCGAGTGGCCACACCGACTGGGTGGATCACGCTGGGTGAAGTCTGCGTTGGTGATGCGGTTATCAACCCGGACGGCGGTGTCACGCGCGTAAGGGGCGTCTATCGCCGTGGCCGGATGGGGATGTTTCGTGTCACTTTTTCTGATGGTGCCACGACAGTGTGTAGCGGCGACCACTTGTGGAATGTCCGCTCCGCGTGTCAGAAGCATCGTGGGGAATCCTATCGGACGTTGCCCCTGCGTGAAATCGTGGCGCATGGCTTGTGCCGGGCGAACGGCAACGCGATGCACTACATACCAATGGTCGAGCCGGTGGAGTATGCAGCCCAGCCCCTGCTGGTCGATCCGTACCTTGCTGGGTACATCTTGGGCAACGGTGGTTTGACCGGCTACACCAATGTTATTTCAATCCCGGATCAGGAGACGGTAGATCGGCTAAATGCACTGATGACGCAGCCGCTTCTGGCGAAGAAAAACTCGGACTGCGATTACCACGTCAAGGACAAAACGGTCAATGCGTGGATTGTGGCTGACGACCTGCGTGGCAGACTGTCGCCGGAGAAGCATGTGCCCGCGCCGTTTCTCTACAACAACGTGGAAAACAGGGTCAAGCTGCTGCAAGGGCTGTGCGATTCAGATGGGTCGCCGTGTCACGCGGGCGGGGTTGAGTATTCTACAACTTCCCCCGACTTGAGGGACGCTTTTGTCACACTGGTCCAATCGCTCGGCGGCACCTGTGCAGTCGCCGAAAAGTACCCAACCTACACCTACAAGGGCGAACAGCACACGGGCCGCCTAGCCTTCCGCATCAACGCTTCGTTTCCGGCGAGTGTGCGGCCCTTTAGATTGGCTCGCAAAACCGATTTGTACGTCACCCCAACCAAGTATCAGCCGACTCGTGCCATTGTAGCTGTGGCGTCAATCGCTGACGCTGAGTGCATCTGCATCGAGGTGGAAGCCACTAATCAACTTTACGTGACGGATGAATACATTGTCACCCACAACACCCTGTCTGCTCAGATGGTCATGGAGGAGTCCGGCAAGCCGCTATGGTATTGGGCTGGGCCGAAAACCAGTCTGCCCAACATCAAGCGTGAGTTGAAGCTGTGGGGCTTTCCCAGCAGCATCCAAGTCGAGTTCTTCACGTATGAAGGGCTCGTGCGCGTGACGGACGAGTGGGACGGCTCGCAGCCCGTGCCGTTCGGCTTCATCGCTGACGAGTCAAGCCGCTGCAAGAATACCACGTCGCAGCGCTCACGGGCGTGCCAGAAACTTGCGGACCTGATTCGCACGACACATGGCCTCGAAAACGGCTACGTGCTGGAAATGTCCGGCACACCTTCGCCGAAGACGCCTGTTGACTGGTACAGCCAAGCCGAGATCGCGTGGCCGGGCTTCTTGAAAGAAGGCAGCCCAAAGGCAATGGAAGAACGGTTGGCCTTCATGGTGGAGGCTCAGTTCGATGCAGGGCCATTTAAGAAGCGCATCGGTTGGAAGGACGACGAGAAGAAGTGCGTGACGTGTGGGAAGACTCTCGATGAAGGGCCGCACGCTTTGGATGAGTGCGCCGATCCTGACACCTACCACGCCTACAAGCCTAGCAAGAATGAGGTGGCCTACCTCTACGAACGGCTCAAGGGGCTGGCGATTATCAAGCACAAGAAGGACTGTCTGACGCTGCCGGACAAACGGTATCGTCGGATTGTCTGCAAGCCGACGCCGAGCACCTTGCGTGTCGCGCAGTCGATTACTAATTCGGCACCGAATGCCATTACGGGCATGACATTGCTGCGGGAATTGAGCGACGGCTTCATATACCGCGAAGTGCAAGATGGTGTGTCGAAATGCACCCATTGCAAGGATGGGACTGGAGTGGAATGGTCGAGCCCGGATGAACCGGACAAGATTTACACTGATGTGTCCTTCTTGGACCCAGAACTTGTGGCGAAGTTGGTCAAGCAAAATGTTCTCTGCCCAGCGTGCGGCGGGGCACAGGAAGTCCCAAAGATCGTGCGGGTTGCCCGCGAATGTCCGACCCCGAAGGAAGCAGCATTGAAGATGTTGCTCGACGAGAACGAAGAGACAGGCCGGTTGGTTGTGTTTGCCGGCTTTACCGGCTCGGTGGATCGCATCGTCAAGTTGTGTCTCCGCGAGAAGTGGGACGTAGTGCGGTGCGACCAAGGCAACTTCCAAGTTTTCGCGGCCACTAGCGACAGCGTGGAAGGCCAGTTGGTGACAGGCGAAGAGCCACTGGACTATTGGGCCAACTTAGCGAATCACGGCAAGGTTGCTTTTGTGGCCAACCCCGAGTCGGGCGGCATGAGCCTGACGCTGGTGGAAGCCCGCATGGCGGTGTACTGGTCCAACTCCTGGAAGTCGGAGTATCGGATTCAGAGCGAGGACCGCATCCATCGGATTGGGGCCGATTTCAACAAGGGTTGCACCATCGTCGATCTGATTCATTTGCCGAGTGATGAGCGCGTTTTGCGCGTGCTTCGTGCAAATCGCAAGCTGGAACTTATGTCGATGGGTGAAATCATGGCCGGTGTGAACTGGGAGGACGCCAGTGAAGACGGCGACATGCTTGTTGAGGAGGCCGTCGCATGACCACACGGATCAAGTTGCGCGTCGTGCTTTACGGGGGTGTGTGGCGACACTGCCCCAGTGAAGCGGCTGTGCTTCGGCGGCTACAAACTACGCTGGGCGAAGGGTTTGAGCGTGTACAGTTTGTCACAGAGTCCGGCACGGACCCTGACGTGGCGTTGGAGGCGGAAGTGCTGGTGTTTTCGGTGCATCGCCACGGTGAGTATCTCCGTGATGCACTGGCGGAAGACCTGATTAGACACTTGGGGCCAGAGTACGACAGCATGGTGGAAGTGGAGGTACTAGACGACTAATCCGGTTCGTTCCCGCGGCGTTATTGACGTGTGAAACTACTACAACTCTTTGGAAGTCTTTTGGAGACCGCAGCAATGAAGTATCTGTCTGTTCTGTTTGTGTTGGCGCTGCTGTGCGCCCCTGTGGGTGCGGCCAGCGTGCCTGAGCTACTGCAAGACGTGAGTGTGACCATCAAGTCCGGCAACGCGCAAGGCTCCGGCAATATCGTCACCCGCAAGGTTGGTGAGGATACTATCTCGTTCATCTGGACTGCCGCGCATGTCGTTGACAATCTGCGCACCACGCGCACTGTGATTACGTCCGCGGGCGTCACAAAGACCTTGATCGAATACAAAGATGCCGAGATTGTTCAAGAGCGACAGCAAAAAGGGCGGCGTGTGGGGGAGGTCAAGTTTAGTTGCAAGATCATTAAAGTCAGTGATGCCGACTACGGTGAAGATTTGTGTCTGATGATGGTCCGCTGCAAGAATGCTTACCCGGTCAGCGTCAGCACGAAGTTTCAACTGGAAAAGGCATACATTCCGCCCATCGGCGTGGAACTGGCCCACTGTGGCAGTTTGCTCGGACAGTTCGGGGCCAACAGCTACACCACCGGCGTATTGAGCCAGACGGGTCGGCTTTTGCCGATGAAGGGTGCCAACGTCAAGGTTTTTGACCAGGTGACGGCGGTGTCGTTCCCCGGCAGTTCCGGTGGCGGCATGTACCTCAAGGCGGACGGCGTGTATGTCGGTATGTTGACTCAGGGTGTGATGCAAATGCAAGGGTTCAATTTCATCGTCCCCGTGCGCCGCATCCATGAGTTCGCTCAAGACGCCAAGATTGAATGGGCCATCGACCCTGACGTTCCGATGCCCACCCTGAAAGAGATCGAGGCCATTAACGTGGAAGACGCTGCGGTGATTTCGTCTGGCGGAAGCAGCCCGGACGCGCGTGACACGGCTAGGGCGATCTACAACGACGCCCGCAGTCTCGTCGAGCGATTCTACTGGGACCGCGCCCGCGTGGACCGCTTCTTCGGTCACGTGGCGAAGTAAGGCCGGGTTCAACGCTGGACGGTGGCCACTGGCCGCCGTCCGGCTCTCCTCTTCCTTTCAACATTCAACTGTAATCAGCGAAGACGGCATCATGAAACTCACCAAAGCACAAGCCACTGAGATCAAGCGAGCCATTACGGACTGCATCAGACAGCCGGACATCGCCAAGAAGTACGGGATCAGCCGGTCCACAGTGTCGGACATCGCCACGGGGCGTGTCCACAAGGATGTCGCATGGCCGGATGGACCGCCGGTGTCGAAGCGCGCGGGCGGCCAGCATAAAACAATCCCCGACTACGATCCAACCGACAAGAAAGTCTTGGAGTTGGAAGCTGAGATTGTGCATCTGACAGATGAGCGGAATCGTGAGCGGCAGAAGGTCAAGGCCGGCGCGAAGATCACTGGCCTGTTCAAGGCTATCACGGCGGAAATGGACACACGGATCAAGCCGTTTAAGGCTTTGCCGCCGGCGCTGGACTTTCGTCGCAAAGCACAGATTACGGAACACGTCGTCATGCACCTGAGCGACGGGCATCACGACCAGGTTGTGCGAGCAGAGGAAGTCGGCGGCCTGGAAAATTACAACTTTCCTGTCTCGTGCTGCCGTGCCGAGCGGTACGTGGATACGGTAATCGAATGGTGCCACGACACGCTGGCCCCGAATTTCGCCTTTCCTGTCTTGTGGGTACTCGCCTACGGCGACAATACCAGCGGCGAAATTCATCGGGCGTGCGAGCGGTCCTATTACCGCAACCAGTTCAAGAACTGCTTGGCTATTGGCCAGTTGCACGCTTTGATGTACCGCGACTTGGCCGCCCACTTCGAGCAGGTAAACGTCTTGTATCTGGCTGGCAACCACGGCCGCCGTACACCGAAGAAAGATTATCTGGGGGCTTGTGACAATTGGGATTTCCTCGTGGCCGAGATCGCTCGGCTGCATTGCCGAGGGATGGAGAATGTCAGTTTCTCCATTCCAGATGCGTGGAGTGCCAATATCAACATCAATGGCGTGGGCTTCAATGTTTCGCACGGTGACGACGTGCGGGGCAACGGGGGCATTCCCTGGTATGGCATGGTACGCCGGCAAAAGGGCTTGATCGCCTTGGGCGCTGCCGCCGGTGCCCAACGCTGCCGGTACTTCGTCTTAGGCCATCACCATGCAGCGAGTACGCTGGCGGACGTAGACGGCGAACTGCTGGTCAACGGATCGTGGGTCGGCACAGATGGTTTTGCTTACAACGCTTTGTCTGGCTACCGCGAACCGTCACAGTGGCTCCACGGTGTCAACCAAAAGCACGGCATCACATGGCGGATGAACTGCAAGTTGCGCCATGAGAACGAGAAGAATGGTCCTAAGCGTTATTGCATTGACGGTGGGCGGGATGTTGGTCCGTTGCCGAGATGAAGCGCATCCTTTTAACGCGGGGTAAGAAGGCCATAGTCAATGACAGGGATTATCGCTACTTGATGCAGTGGAAGTGGTATTACCTTCCGAGTCACCGGACTGGTTATGC
>Ga0315288_10007722_pt1 | contig 13618 bp, 11 predicted proteins | sample YL17G11_20_MG_FD_203454 | JGI IMG/M metagenome (GOLD analysis project Ga0315288, IMG submission 203454) | Sediment microbial communities from Yellowstone Lake, YNP, Wyoming, USA - YL17G11_20 | ecosystem: Environmental > Aquatic > Freshwater > Lake > Sediment | place: USA: Wyoming | collected...
GCCGGGATTCGATTAGGGTCGATATGGCCATCGACCACTCCTATCGCATCGGCCAGGCCCAGGTTGTAAATCGAGTCGTACTCGATTAAATGGTCGATAAGGTTGAAGTAGTTTCCTTCGACTGTGATATTTGCATCGGGACCGGCCTGCGTTACGGTCGTCGCAAAGAACTGATACCGGCTCAGCCTGTAGTCGCCGTCTCTGTCTCTGCCATGTGACGTTATCCAGAAGATTCTGCCGTTAAACCAGGTTGCCCCCTCGATGTCGGGTTCGGGATGCAATGGATCGATATTCAAGAACTCCCCAACGTTTGAATCGGCAATCGGGCGTGAGCCGGGATTATTCGAGTCGTATATGCAGAGTGTGTCGGTCTCGTCGCCGGCTACAATGAACAGCCTGGCGTTCAGAGCTGCTCCTGCGGAGGCATCGGCGATTTCTCTGTACATTCCAAACGTCCAGACGGTTACGGCGTTTGACCACTGGGTCTCGTTGAGGCGGCTTGAGGTGTCGCGGGCTTTGGCTCTGTACGTGTATTTCGTGTCCGGCGTCAGGGTGTTCGGCTCGAAAGTACTTGAATACTGCCAGCCGCTGTCCGCTCCGTTGGCTGAGAGACACTGGAAGTAGTACTCAACGCCGTTACCGACATCCGACGCGGGCGTCGCCGCCATATAGACCGATGTTGTCGAGGTGGCCATCGGCTCGGTCTGCCAGGTCATAATATTGGGGTCCGGCGGAGTGATATCGACGCCATGAAGCCATTGTGCGGCAAACTGGGCCAGGTCATCGTCGGCCACGTTTGTGTCACCGGTGAAGTCCGCCTGGGCGCACGGCGAGTCTTCGGCACATTCGGAATCGCCCCAGTATCCGGCGAAGATTGCGTAGTCAGCAAAGTCAACGTCGCCGTCGTAGTCCAGATCCGCGGTCGGGCGATATACGGGCAGCAGCGAGAGGATTGCGTTTTTGAGCATCAGCTTTGCCTGGTCGGTTGCGTCGTCGAAGAATTCGGATGTGATTTTCGGCATTGCGAAGAATAGCCGTGGGCCGCCGGGGGCATAGTCCGACCCGGGGTAGTAGGAGCTTTCGCCGCCAAGCCAGCGGGCAACCACTACGTTGGTACCGCTCCTGCCTATAACCGTGCCGGCACCTGCGGACGACTGGTCGGAGTGGTCAATCTGCTTGCCAGCCGTGAACATCCGAACGGTTCCGGAAGAGAGGTCAAGGCCGGCGTAGATTTGGTCGTTTGGCTCGGCAACCACCACGCGGGTAAAGGAATTGCTCGTGGCGTCGTCGCCCTTCAGCCAATCCCAATAATCGTGTCCGCTGCTACGGGCAAGCTTGATATTGTGATTGAGGATAGGGGCGTTCAGCTCGTTCCAGAAGTCCGCATCGGCGTTGTAGTCTTTGCAGTCGGTGTCGCGCGAGATGATGATCAGGTCGGCGGATTCGAGCTCAAGCTTCTTTGCGGCGCTTAGGTTCTCATCATATCTGCCGGGGTCTATCTGCACATTGACGTTTCCCCTATAGACGTCTTGGAGGAAGTGGGTGTAACCGCGTTCGGATTCGGCATTGGCGGTTACGATGATGATATTGAGCGGCTCGGACCGGACCGCGGGCGCCAGAGTCGTCAGAAGAACCAGAATTGAGATCGCCAGCCGCATCTTCTTCACATACATCTTCCAGAGACGAACCAATACACGCACCAAATCCCCAGCCCGTACCTACCTTTGACTATTGTACCAGAATGAGGCTGAAAAATCAAGCTGCCGCGTGTGATTTGTGCCACACAAGTGAAATATACATCGTTTTCACTGATGCAGCGGCGGTTTTTTGGGACGGCTGCAAAAGGCGCAAGTATCTCCTCCACAGAAATAACCCTCTTTGATCTCATAGAAACCGCCGAGCACCCCAGATTCAGACAAATCGCAAAGCTGATAAAGTGACTTGCTCGCAGTTCTGAGGCGTTGATGCGCTATAATCTGGCTCGAAAGGGGCGTTTCTTAACAAACAGAACACCCCCACAAAGAAGCACGATCGTTGCTGGCTCCGGCACTATTGTGATATTAACTGAGACACTGACTTCCATAGGTTCAAAACTCCCTGTTACGGTGTACGTCCCCGGGGCCGCCGGTACGCCGCCTTCTGGATCTGGTATCCCTCCATAGTCAAGTTGAGGCCAAACGTCGACAATCTCCCACGATTCACCCGGCTGCAAGCGAATACTCCGCGGACCGGTATCCACAACTATCCACCAGGACCACGCCCATAGCGCTCCTGCCTCCCCGTCTGCCTCGACCACAATGTCGCGCCCCGGCCCACCCCACCTCAGTTCCCACTCCTTATCCGTCAGATTGGTCATCCGAAACAGAAGTCCCAAGTCCTCGCCGAGGTCGTACACGGCCTTGTCGGTCTCGATGTAATACTCGATCCCGTATTCGACTTTGGAATTCGAGTTCACCGGCAGAATGTTGCCCCGCGATTGCGCACCAACTGCCAGGACCACAGCGGCTGCCGTTAGTATGCTTGCCCGTCTCATAACTCACCTCAATTTCAAAAGTGCTCCACTACTATGATCAATTTTACCATTTCGGCGAAGGCCAAGCAAGTCTTTTTCGTGTCGTTTTTACATTCTTTCTCAATTCGCTATATTGGCTCACTGCCTCCTGCTTTTGAAGCGCAGAAGACCAACCCCGCCGCAAAGAAGCGCGATTGTCGCCGGTTCTGGGATGATCATAATCTCCACAGCAATTTCTGTGGGCACGGGATTGTCTTGCCAGTATAGATTCCATGCCTGGTTGCGTATTATTCCCACAACGTGGTAGTTCCCCGGTTCAAGGTAGTCCCCTGGTGGATGACCCGCGGGGTCCGTGATGTCCGAACTATACCCGGACAGCACTCTGGATTCGCCAGGCGCTAAATGCACGGCAGACGGACGTGGGAGCGACAGCCAAATCAGTTGCCCGACCGTCTCCTCCTCGCTATTCTGGATCATAACGTTCAATTCGGGGGTCTGAGAACAGCCGATTACTACGTTCTCATTCGTCACATTTGTGACCTTGTACAGGAACTCGAAATGTTCACCCAGGTCGTACACGGTCTTGTCGGTCTCGATGTAATACTCGATCCCGTATTCGACTTTGGAATTCGAGTTCAGCGGCAGAATGTTGCCCCGCGATTGCACAACAACTGCCACGACCACAGCGGCTGCCGTTAGTATGCTCGCCCGGCTCATAACTCGTCCCAATTTTCAAGAATACTCCCGTGTTACCTGCTATTTTACCATCCGAAGGCAACCCGTGGAGAGACTTTTTTCGGTTTTCTTCATTTTTCCCCGCGATTTCCACGCTGAAGCGGCAAAAAAGCGAAAAAAGGTTGGAAAAACCGCCACACGCGATTAGAATACAGCGTTTGCAGTAGAAGAGACTATGAGATTCATACTTATCGACAAGGTTGTTTCGTTTGAGGTTGGCAGTCAGTTGAGGGCGGTCAAGAGCGTGTCCCTGGCTGAGGAATACTTAGGCGATCATTTTCCCAGTTTTCCGGTTCTGCCGGGCGTATTGCTGTTAGAAGGGCTGATCGAATCGGCATCGTGGCTGGTCCGCAAGACCGAAGATTTTGCCCACAGCATGATACTGCTTGAAGAGGCCAGAAATGTACGGTATAAGAGTTTTCTGGGGCCGGGCGAGCAGATTGAATATACGGTCGATGCGAGGGTAATCGAAGAGAACGTCAGCAGCTTTGCGGGTGTGGGCGTCTCACAGGGCGAACGGATCGTGGAGGCGAGATTCGGGTTACGCCACTTTAACCTGGCCGACGAAGATTCGGCAATGGCGGGGGTCAATGGCGTGGTTATTGAGAATATGAAGAAGCGCTGGGGGTTGTTGTGGCGGGGTTAGTTGAAATACAGAGAAATACGGGAGGCAATAGAGTATGGCTATAAGCCGGGAAGAAATTGTGCAGCAGGTTCAGGGGATTCTGGTCGATGCGCTGGGCGTGGATGACGATGAAGTTACCGCCGAGGCTACATTGATGGGCGATTTGGGGGCGGAAAGCATTGACTTTCTGGACATAGTGTTTCGGCTGGAGAAGGCTTTCTCGATAAAGATTCCGCGAGAGGAGCTGTTCCCCGCGGAGAGCCTGATGAACAATCCGGACTTTGTGAGCAACGGGAAATTGACCAAGGCAGGGCTGAAAGAAATCCGGGAGAAACTGCCTCACACCGACCTGACTACATTTGAGAAGAACCCCGATCTCAACAAGCTCGGCGACCTTTTCACAGTCAACGCGATTGTGAATTTCGTCGATAGCAAACTGAACGCCGGTTGATACTCTGAGCCTGTCTATGATGTCTCGTCTGCCGGGTGAGTTTTGACGGGTCCGCCGTCGCCCCTGAAAAGCAATAGAATGCGTTGGATATGGATAGACAAATTTATTGAGTTCAAAAGCGGGCGAAGCGCCGCTGCGGTCAAGAACGTGACTCTTGCCGAGGAGCACCTGCACGACCATTTTCCCGGATTTCCGGTCATGCCGGAGAGCTTAATAATCGAAGGGATGGCGCAGACGGCGGGGATACTCGTCGGCGAGGCGGGCAAGTTCCGGGAAAAGGTCATCCTTGCGAAGATAAAAAAGGCGGTGTTTTTCGACTACGTAAGGCCCGGGGACAGCCTGAGGCTTGATGCCCTGATTGAATCCATCGCTCCTGAAGCGGCAAGCACAAGCGGAAGAATCACGCGAGGGGACAAGTTAATTGCGGAGATAGACTTGATGTTCAGCCACATCGACCAAAACCTCGCGGGCAAGGAATTCCCGGATGAGAACTTCGTTTTCGCCGACACGTCGGTGTTTGACTCGCTTCTGCGCGACGTGGTTTCGCAGAGTGTCGGTTCGGGCGCCGCCGAGGCGGAGCAGAAATAATGTGCTCAACTCGCGTAGTAATAACCGGCCTTGGCGCAATAACCCCCCTCGGATTGACGGCGGACGAGATGTGGGCTGGTCTTTGCGCCGGCTCGTGCGGAATAGGGCCGATTACCGCATTTGACCCTGTGGGGTTCACCTGCAAGATTGCGGGGCAGGCGCCGGACTATGACATACGGCAATACGTGCCGAAGAGCCACCGCAAAGCCACCAAACTTATGTCGAGAGACATCGAGCTTTCGGTGATAGCGGCGCAGGAAGCTCTGACGGACAGCGGTCTTAAAACGAAGGGCATAGACGCGGAGAACGTCAACATCGATCCGGCGCGTGTGGCAGTCAACATCGGGGCCGGGCTGATAAGCTGCGACCTGGTGGAGCTTGCTCCTGCTGTGGCGGCGAGCGTTACAGAGGGCAGGTTCGATATTCGCAAATGGGGCAAAGAGGGGCTTGAGCTTGTGACGCCCCTGTGGCTGCTGAAGTACCTGCCGAATATGCTGGCCTGCCATATCGGCATTATTCACGACCTGCAGGGGCCAAGCAATACTATTACGTGCGGCGAAGCGGGGTCGCATCTGGCCATCGCCGAGGCCGGTCAGATCATCGCCCGCGGGGACAGCGATATTGCAGTGGCCGGCGGGGCCGAGGCAAAGGTCAATCCTATCGTTATGATCCGGCAGTGCCTGCTGAGAAGGGCCACCAGCGAGAACAATGATGACCCGGCCTCGGCGTGCCGACCCTTTGACGCTCATGCCAAAGGGTCGGTGTTCGGCGAGGGGGCCGGAGTAGTGATACTCGAAAAGCTGACGCGCGCACAAGGACGCGGTGCGAGGGTCTATGCAGAGCTGGTCGGCGCCGGACAGAGCAACAGTCTGAACCCGGAATACGAGCATCTCGATCCGGACGGCAAAGGCGTTCAGCTTGCGATAGAAAAGGCAATGGCGGATGCGCAGATAGAAGCGGCCGATCTGGACCTCGTCGTTCCGCACGGCACGGGAATACCAGGCGACGACCTTGCCGAGGCGAAGGGGATTGAGGCGGCGCTTGGGGAAGCGACGAGCAAGATTAGCGTCTGGCCGACTAAGAGCATGCTGAGCAACACGGGCGCCGCGTGCGGGGCGCTTGATGTTATCGCGGCAGCCCGCGCTATGAGCGAAAGCAGAATCCCCGCCGCAAAGAACTGCGACAGAATCGCCGACGGGTGCAATTTGAATATAGTGCGACAGCCGCAGAGCAGGAAGATTCGTTATGCGTTATGCTGCAGCTACACGTTTGGCGGGCAGACAGCGGCTCTGGTCTTGAAGAATGTTGACGGTGAAACGGCGAAGTAAATGGCCAGGATGGATACAACAAAGCGCGTGGTAATAACCGGAATGGGTGTCGTTTGTCCTTTAGGGCACGACGTGGAGACGCTCTGGCGAGCCATATTGGCGGGCAAGAGCGGAGTGGGAAGGACGACAATCTTCGACGCCTCGACGTTTCCGACTACGTTTGACGCCGAAGTGAAAGACTATAGACTTGCCGAGCACGTGAAGAGCGCGAATCTGCACAAAGACAGTAATCGGGGGTCCGCCTTTGTCCTGGGAGCGGCGGCTCAGGCCTGTCGAGCGGCGGGGATCGACATTGAGACGGCCAATCCGACAGATGGAATCGACCGCGAGAGGCTGGGCATTTACTTAGGAGCGGGCGAAGGTTCGGTCGATAATGACGTGTTCTTCGCGGCTATAGTGGAGGGCTGGGACAGGGAGAAGAGCGAGATGGACTGGAGTCGATGGGCGAAGGTGGCGTTCGGCCGGATGACGCCGATGCGCGAGCTTGAGCAGGAGCCGAACATGCCGGCTGCTCATATCGCGCTGCTCACCGGCGCTCGGGGGCCGACGAGGAGCTGCCTGACGGCCTGCGCTGCCAGCACCCAGGCCGTCGGCGAAGCGACTATGATGATCCGCAGGGGCGATGCAGATGCTATGATTGCCGGCGGTGCGCATTCGATGATACACCCGTTGGGCCTGACGGGGTTCAATCGCCTGACCGCCCTATCGACCAGAAACGACAGCCCGCAGACCGCGTCGAGGCCATTCACTGCGAGCAGGGACGGATTTGTGCTTGGCGAAGGGGCGGCGATTGTTATACTCGAATCGCTGAGCTCGGCGAAGAAAAGAGGAGCGGAAATCCTTGCCGAGGTCATCGGCTATGGAGCCAGCGCCGACGCGTTCAGGGTCACCGACATGCACGAGGAAGGAAGAGGCGCGATACAGGCGATAAATGCGGCGCTTGCGGACGCCGCCATCGGCTACGAAGACGTAGATTACATAAACGCGCACGGCACAAGCACGATGGAGAACGACTCGATAGAGACCAAGGCGATCAAAGCCGTCTTTAAGGAGCGTGCGAAGAGAACGCCGGTCAGCAGCGTCAAGAGTATGCTCGGTCATCTGATTGGTGCGGCCGGGGCGGCTGAGCTGATAACGTGCGTGCTGGCGATACGTGACAACATCGTTCCGCCGACGATGAATCTCAACGACCACGACCCCGGGCTTGACCTGGATTATGTGCCGAACGAGCCGCGGAAAATGCCGGTCAACGTCGCAATCAATGAGTCGTTCGGATTCGGCGGGCAGAACAACATCGTTATTATCAGAAGGTATAACGGATAGAATAAGGGCAATAGTGGGCAAGCAAACGCAATGATTGACATAAAACAAATACGCGAGAATCCGCAGGGGTTTAAGGAGGCTGGGCGGGCAAAACATTTCGATGTGGATATCGACAGGCTGCTTGAAGTCGATTCGGCCTTGAAGGCGGCGAAGAATCAGTTGCAGGAGATTTCCGCCTCGAAAAACAGGATCGGCAAATCAATCCCGAATCTCTCCGGCGGCGAGAAGGATGCGGCACTGGCGCAGCTTTCTGAATTGAAACAGCAGGAGACGGACTTCAACGGAGAGGTCAAGAATTTGCAGCCGGAGTTCGACGAGCTTATGATGCAGGTTGCGCAGCCGGCGGATGACGATGTGCCTTTGGGTAAGGATGATACGCAGAACGTTGAGATAAGAAAAGAGGGTGAGATTCGGCAGTTTGATTTTGAGCTGAAGGATCATGTCCAGTTGGGCCAGACGCTCGATATCATTGATATCGAGCGGGGAGTTAAGCTTGCGGGCACACGGAACTATTTGCTCAAAGGCGATGGGGCGATGCTGCACTGGGCTGTCTTGCGGTTTGCGATGGATTATATGGTGGGCAGAGGATATGTCCCGATGTCGGTGCCGGTGCTTATGAAGGATGAGGCGATGAGGGGGACCGGCTATTATCCCGGCGCCGAAGAGCAGACTTACAGGATGGAAAGGGATGAGCTGAACTTGGCGGGGACGGCGGAGGTGCCGCTGACGGCGTACCGGATGGGCGAGATACTCAAGGGCGAGGAGCTGCCGTTGAAATACGTGGGGCTTTCAAGCTGCTTTAGGCGTGAGGCCGGGGCCGCGGGCAAGGATACCTACGGGCTTTACCGGATTCATCAGTTCGACAAGGTCGAGCAGGTGGTTATATGCGAGAACGACGCCGAGCAGAGCCGGCGGTTTCACGAGGAGATTCTGGCCAACGCCGAGGCGGTGATGCAGGCGCTGGAGCTGCCCTACCGCGTGGTGAACGTCTGCACGGGCGACCTTGGCAGGGGCCAGGCGAAGAAATTCGATATCGAGGCGTGGATGCCGTCGCGGGGCGGATACTGCGAGACTCACAGCGCGAGCAAGTTCTACGATTTCCAGGCCCGGCGGATGAATCTGCGATACAAAGACCCTGCGACGAAGAAAAACGTCTTCTGCCATACGCTGAACAATACCGTGATCGCAAGCCCTCGAATCCTGATACCGCTTCTGGAGCTTTATCAGAATGCCGACGGCTCGGTGACGATACCGCAGGCGCTTCGGCCTTATATGGGCGGCAGAGAGAAAATCACAAGACCCTGAATCGGGAGACGCAATTATGACCAGGAAAGAGATCCTCAAGTTTGTAGAGAAGAATCCGGTATTCAGCCTTGCTACGATTGACGGCGACAAGCCGCGAGTCCGGCTGATGATGCTGGCTATGGTGAATGAGAATGGCCTGGTATTCACAACGGGCAGGGACAAGGCCGTCAACAAGCAGATGACGGCCAACCCCGCAATCGAGATGTGCTTTTACAACGCCGATGAGGGCCGGCAGGTACGCATCGAGGGCAAGGCCGAGGCGCTCGACGATCTGAAACTCAAGAAGCAAATCGTGGAGAAATTCACATTTCTTAAACCCTGGATCGAGAGCGAAGGTTACGAAGTTATGATGCCCTACTGTGTGAAGAACGCCAGGGCCACAGTCTGGACAATGGAGACAAACTATCAGCCGAAACAGTTCATAGAGTTGTGAAGCGTATTCCGGCGGGCACGTGATGGGCGTGGGTCGGTACGGTGATGCCGTATATTCTGCCGTGTGTGCGGACGGACTTCAAGTGGAGGTTTTGTTGTGTGGATAGTTAAGGTTGTAATAATCGCGGTTTTTGTGAGTGCCGGTGTGGGTGTGTACGCCGGACAGACGGGTTTCGACGATTTAGCGGAGTATTACGGGTTCGGGGAGATTGAGATAGTCAAGTTAGACTGGGGGATAATGGGCGTGCAGGTCGCCGATTTCAACGGTGACGGGCGAAACGACATAGCTATCGTCAATAACCAAAAGGCCAGGATAGAGCTTCTCATCCAGAAAGAGGCGATTGGGCCGGGCGAGACAGAGGTTGCCGTTGACCCAAACGACGTTGATATCAATACGCTTACCCCCCCTACCCGGTTCGAGAGCCAGCCAATCGCGGTTTCGCAGAGGGTCTATAGTCTTGTGTGCGGGGACCTCAATTCGGACGGGCCGGCGGATTTGGCCTTCTACGGCGAGCCGAAAGGTCTCTACGTGATACTGCAGAAGGCCGGCGAAGCCCCGGCGGGCAAGCCGAAATCATTGAGCTGGCGAACGGCAAAGAAAATCAAGATCGACGATGGGCTGGTGATTCCGCGTGCGCTTGTGTGTGCGGACTTGAACAATGACGGGGCCAACGACCTGGCGCTGGCCGGCCGCGACAGTGTCTATATCGTGCTGCAAAAAAAGGACGGCTCACTGGCTGAGCCGGTGAAGTACCCGGTCTCGGCCCAGACGCTGAGTCTCCAGGCCGGGGACCTTAACGGCGACAAGATAAACGATCTGATACTTGTCACAAGTGACGCCGACAAACCGGTGCATGTGCGATTCGGACTCCAGACGGGACAGCTCGGCCCCCAGGTGCAGTTCTTTATCGAGAGGCCGTTTGCGTTCAGGCTCGGCGACCTGGATGGCGAGGGCGGTGATGAAGTCCTGACGATTGAGGGGACAAGCGGAAGGCTCGCCTGCTATAAGTTCGCCAGTGAGAAATCGGAAGATCCCGATTGGCCGATTCTCTTCTATCCCCTTGCATCGGGCGAAGGCAATACGAAGCGTGATTTAGTGGTCGGCGATTTCGATGGTGATGGGCCGGCCGACGTGGCGATAAGCGATCCGGGCGCGGCGGAGCTGATTTTCTACAGACAGGTCAAAGGGCTGGGACTGGCTGAGCCCGTGCGGTTTCCGGCCTTTGCAGATATTGTAAGCCTGTCGGCGGCGGATATTGATAACGATGGGAAGACCGAGCTTGCCATACTGAGCGCCAAGGAGAAGGTCATCGGCCTGAGCAAGTTCGAGAATGACAGATTGTCGTTCCCTAAGCCGTTGGCTTTGCCGGGCGAGCCGCTGGCGATGGAGCTTGCCGATATTGATGATGATGGGGCAGCAGATTGCGTGTATGTGTCAAAGGATGCCAACGGGCTTAGGTCTCTGAGGGTCTGCTACGGTGTTGTGGGGGCGGCTAAAGACATAGAGGTCTGTGGACTGAAGAGACTTACCGCCAATCCGGATGGTCTGAAGGTGTTAGACGTTGACCAGGATGGCCTGATAGACGTCCTGATATTCGTCGGCTATGAGCTTCCGATACTGGTGCGCCAGGCCGAGAAGGGCAAATTTGAGGTGGTGGAGTCCGGGACGACCCAAGCGAGCCTGATTAAGGATGCGACTTTGCGTTCGATTGCCGTTGCCGACGTGGATGGGCGCAAAGGCGAGGAGCTGTTGGTGGCGCAGAACAATTTTGCAAGGAGCCTTGTTTTCTCGGAGGGCAAAAGCTGGCGCGTTGTGGACCAGTATAATGCGAAGGGCACGGACAACCAGGTGTCGGCGGTTGGTGTTTTTGACATTGACGATGCCGGGCCGAACGGCCGCCCTGCTATTGTTCTGTTGGATGGACAGAAGGGCCGGCTTCAAATACTGCGGGCCGGTGAGGACAAGACGTATCGGTTTGAAAAGGAGCTGGAGATCGGCAAGTGGAGCTCCGCGGCTCACCTGAAAATGCTATACGCCCCGCTCACCGGGGGCGAGGCGAAGAGTGTTCTGTTATTCGACAGCGAGAAGTTTGCACTTTTGACGCCGCCGAGCGGCGGCGCCCCGCAGCGACTGGAACAGCAATTCAGCTATGAGACCGAAATCAAGGATGGCAGGTACGGAAACCTCGCAGCCGGCGATATCAACTCCGACGGGAGAGCGGACCTTATTATGGTCGAGTACAGGCGCAATCACATCGAAATACTGGCGCTCGATCCGGGCCGCAAACCGGTCCCGGCGATGCGTTTTAAGATATTCGAGGAGAAAAGCTATCGCGAAGGCAGGCCCGCCGAAACCGCCGTCGAACCGAGAGAGATGGCCATCGCCGACGTAACCGGCGACGGCAAGAACGACCTGGTTACCGTCATCCACGACCGCATAATCATTTATCCCCAAGATTAGCGCCGGCCCAGCAAAGAAGCTCATCCGCACGAATTGCCTCGCGCGACTGGCTGCACGCGCAGCTATTTTCGGTTGATTTTGACGGCTCTGTGGGCTATACTCAAATCGTGGTCAGGCAGAAGATACACGATGATATCCTGGAGCTGCTGCGGGAAGAAGGCACGGAGGCGTCGCGGAAGGCGCAGCGGGGTCTGATAGTGCAGCCGGGGGCGATCGGGGATTGCATATTGACGCTGCCGCTGGCCGCGTTTATGAAAGAGGCGCTGAGCTTAGGCGGGATCGATATGTTGGGGCATACCGAGTATATCGGGCTTTTGCCGGGCAGGAGCTGCATCGACGCCGTCATCTCGATAGACTCTGTGGATATGCACCGTTTGTTCGTGGAGAAAGAGGCGTTCGATCTTGCCGACCGGGACCCCCTGATAAGCACGTTTGGCGGGTATGCCTGGATCGCAACATTCGTCGGCGAGCCGAACGGCGACTTCGAGCACAATCTGATTTACACGGCCAACTGCAGCGGCAGCTCGGAGGTTGTAACATTAGCCGCGAAGGCGCCGGATGATTTCGCAGGGCACCTGACCGACTTTTATGAACAGCAGTTCATTGCACAAAGCGGTCTGCCTTTGAAACGTCAAGAGGCTCGGCCCAATGATTGCTTGATAAAAGCGACGCGGGCGGATACGGCAAAAGGCAGAGAGCTGTTGAGGGAGGCGGGGCTTGATCCGAACTGCAGGCCCGTGATTATTCAGCCGGGCAGCGGCGGAGTGAAGAAATGCTGGCGCTTAGATAATTTTCTGGTTGTGGCCGGCGAGCTGAAGTCAAAAGGCGTGGAGAGGTTATTCCTGTTGGGGCCTGCTGAACTGGAGAGGTACGCCAAAACCATAATCAAGAAGATTGCGGGTGTCTCAATATGCCTTGCGGAACTGTCGCTCGTGGAGGTATTGGGTCTGCTGGCCTGTGCGGGGGGATTCATCGGCAATGACAGCGGGATAACGCATTTAGCTGCGGGGTTAGGCGTCAGGACATTTGCACTTTTCGGTCCGACAAATCCCTCGATGTACAGGCCCATTGGGCCGGCAGTGACAATCTTCAAGGGCAATCCGAAGACCTTCGCCGGCAGGTCCTCCGTGAGTTTGCAGCGGAGGCTCGTTGAGGCCGTTCTGGCATAATGTGCGGCGTCCGAGGGTGACCCGTCGAAACGAAGGTCACAAAGATCGGGAATATGCAAAAACGGGCATGGTTCAAATAAGTCAAATTCCGGGTGACATTATTTGTGCTTTCATAGGGTGTGGCAGCCTCATCCCCTGGGGATGGGGATAGTTGCACCGCTTTGCGAGTTTTGCCATCCCCAAGCTGCGCTTGAGGCTGCCACCCGGAATTGAACCATGCCCAAAAACGCCACAATAAGGGCCCTTTTTACCCGGTCGCGCTGTTGATCGCACCAAAGGGCTTGCTATAATGAATAGTTCCGGGTAGTGTATGGCAGCAGCAGACGATACCCGACATAAAGAGTTACCGGCAAAGGCGTTAAAATGCAGGAGAAGACTTTAGGTCAATTGGCTGAGTATGTGGAGGGGCGGGTTTTCGGCGACCCGAACGTGGTAATAAGGTCGGCCTCGACGCTCGGGCGGGCCGAAGAAGGCGATATCAGCTTTCTGACCAACAGGAAATACGAGAAGCAGTTGCGGACGACCAGGGCAAGCGCGGTGATCGTGGGCACTGAAACAACACGCGCATCGGTGCCGCTTCTGATAGCGGAAGACCCGTATTATGCGTTTATGCAGGTGATGGTGCTGCTGCACGGGCATCGCAAACATAAAAAGATAGGGATAAGCCCGCGCGCCTCGATTGCGGACAC
>Ga0315288_10007723_pt1 | contig 13617 bp, 10 predicted proteins | sample YL17G11_20_MG_FD_203454 | JGI IMG/M metagenome (GOLD analysis project Ga0315288, IMG submission 203454) | Sediment microbial communities from Yellowstone Lake, YNP, Wyoming, USA - YL17G11_20 | ecosystem: Environmental > Aquatic > Freshwater > Lake > Sediment | place: USA: Wyoming | collected...
CTGGGCGATGTGATGAACTTGAACCACGACGATGGCTTCCCTATTCAGCCGGGGTGAGCCCCGGAGCGCAGTCTCCTTGCCGTTGTCATTATGAGGGAGCGGCCGATAAATCCATTCGGCGACTATAATAGAAAAAGCGCCGGGAATAATGATTATCGCTGATCACTGGATCGCGTCCGGCCCGAGCGGGACGCCGGGCCTACGATCCGGAGAAGGCGGGCGGCCTCTCCACGAAGCGATGATTTTTGATTCGGGAAACGGGGAATTCTCCGTCCGGCAAGGGCGCTGGAAAGCCGTCGCCGGAACCCTGGATAACCTTAAGGCGATATCCGCAGACACGAAACCCGGCCAACTCTATGACCTCGACGAAGACCCGGGCGAAAAGAACGACCTCTGGGCCAAACACCCGGATATCGCCAAGTCGATGATCGAGCTGCTAATTAAGTATCGCGCCGAGGGGCGAAGCCGGCCCCCAGGAAACGCCTTCTGCCGAACCTGACCGGGCCTTTGAATAAAGGCGAAGGTTCGCCGCCGAGCGCCATCTCGATCAACCCCAAGATCCTCCCTTCTATTGCTTCTCCCAATTGGCATCGATGATGGCCTGGATGAAGGGATATTTCTCGTCCGTTTCGCTCAGCTCCGCCCGGGTCTTCTTCAGTTCAACCTTCATGGATTGGATGACCGCCCTGTATTCCGGATTCCGGTACTGGTTTTTCATCTCGAACGGATCTTTCTCGAGGTCGTAGAATTCCCAGGCCGCCGGCGTCCGAGGACCGCTGCCGTCGGGATTACAGCCATAGAAGAAGATGAGCTTGTAACGCTCGCTACGAATCCCGAAATGAGCGGGAACCTGCAGGTCGTGGGCCATGTGCATCCAGTAGCGGTAGTACGTGACCGTCCGCCAATCCGCCGGTTTAGCCTGGCCCTTCAGGGCCCCGGCGAAGCTGCGGCCTTGCATGAACCTGGGCGTGTTCGGAGCTCCGGTGAGCTCCAGTATCGTCGGAGCGAAGTCGGTGTTGTTGATCAGCCAGGCGTTGGTCGAACCGGCCTTGATCATTTGGGGAGCATGAACGATGAAGGGCATGCGGATGGCTTCCTCATACATCCAGCGTTTGTCGATCAGGTCGTGTTCGCCGAGGAAATAGCCCTGATCGCTGGTGTAAATAATAATCGTATTATCCAGTTCCCCCGTCTCCCTGAGGTAATCGATCAGGCGCTTGACGTTGTCGTCGATTCCCTTGACGCAGCGCAGATAACGCTTGAGAAGCGTCTGGTAGACCCGCTTGCCGTATTCCGGCTCGGGTAGATTTTGGTCGACTCCGAGCCTTTTTCCCATGCCCCAACTCGGATGCGCCTTCGTCACGCCCGCCCCCAGTTCCCGGGTCGCGACGGAGCCGAATCCCTCGGCGGGTTGGTTGTGCAGGTTGTCGGGTTCGGGAATCTCCACATCGGCGAGATAGCTGTCGTAGCGCTTCGCGTTCACGAACAAGTCGTGCGGCGCCTTGAAATGATGCATCAGGAAGAATGGTTTGCCCTTGTCCCGGCCGTGCTTCAACCACTCCAGGCTGATATCGGTGATGGCGTCGCTCGAGTGCTTGCCCTTCTCCGTGATCACATTCTGCGGCCACGACTTGGCGCCGCGGATGAGGAAATCCGGATCGTAGTATTTGCCCTGGCCCGGCAGCACGCAGTAGTAATCGAAGGCGGCCGGCTCATCCTTGAGGTGCCATTTGCCGATCATGGCCGTCTGGTATCCCGCCTTATTCATCTCCCTGGGGAGGAACTGCCTCTCGGGGGGGAGATGACCGTTCAGATCGAGCACGCCGTTGGTCTGCGAATACTGACCGGTGATGATGCTGGCCCGGCTGGGCGTGCAGATGGAGTTGTTGCAGTAGACCCGGTCGAAGCGCATCCCGTTCTTTGCCAGGGCGTCGATGTTAGGCGTGGGATTCAGCCCGGCCAATCGGCTGCCGTAGACGCCGATGGCCTGGGTGGTGTGATCATCGGACATGATGTATAAAATATGCGGTTGCTTCGCCCTCGGCTTGGGCCCGTTCGCCGAGGCCATGCCTGGCATCCTGGCCCCCGCGATCCCCGCCACGGCCATGCCCGCCCGCCGTAAGAAGACGCGTCTGTCCATCATTGTTTTCCTCCTGCTCCCCGTTTCCCGCCTATTTTGTCAGCCACTTTTTGAATAGGCAAGTTTGACCTGCCTCCAATTATTGTACCACCGCTAGAGTGAGTTTTCGAATATCGAACGCACCAGTCTGCGCCGTCTTACCTTTGAGCTTTTCACGAAAATTCTTACCGGCAAGAGGATCAACGTTACACTGCGGTTACTCTTTTCTTTTTCACCAGGAATTACGATTCCCTTGTCTTATTTTTCAAATAGTAATCCAGCTTATTCTGCAACTCATCCTGAATATCTTTGTAGTCACTTTTCCCAAGCAGATTGTCCATTTGGTACGGATCTTTTTTATTATCAAAAAGCAAGTCAGGTTTACCGTCTTTTATGACATAGGTATATTGCTTCGTCCTGACGCCGAACCATCCTTCTCCCATAATAAACACTGAGTTCGGGCCTTCTTTTTTTTCAGCGCCAGTTATAATACTTGCCATGTCGACGCCTTCCATTGTTTCCGGAACAGGAATGCCGGAAAGACCCAAAAGCGTCGGAGCTATATCAACTGTACTGAAAAGTGTTTCCAGCGTTCTTCTACCTGAAATGCCGGCAGGCCAGCGAATAAAGAAAGGCAACAGAATAGATTCTTCATACGGCACATTTTTACCATGAAGGCCACGTGACCCAAGCATGTCACCGTGGTCACTAGTATAGACTATTATGGTATTATCATCTATTCTGAGTTCTTTTAGCTTTTGTATTGTTCGTCCTACTTCATTATCCAGGGCAGAGACATGGGAATAATATCCTTTAGTCTCGACGTCCAATTTCTTATTTCGTTCTTTTTCAGGTACATTTGGCCTGTACTCTATGGTCATATTTTCATATATTTTTTGATAACTATCAGGTGCCTCAGAATACGGCACATGCGGCGGGTGCCATGAGACAAAAACGCAAAACGGTTTGGTTTTATTTGCCTCAATAAACTCAAAAGCAAGATCCATTTGTGACGCAGGAGCATATTTAGGCAATATATTCACTTTGCCGAATTCATCAAGATACCGGGTATCATAGCGCTTTGTGTAGTTGTAACAGACACGCCAGTAGTCAAATCCATACCGGTACGGTCCCACAGGCACAAGGTAGGGATTTGCATTGTTTCCCTGATTACCGTCTTTCGCATACAGGTGCCACTTCCCAACATATCCGGTGGCGTATCCATGCTCTTTTAAACAGTGTGCTATGGTCTTCGTGTCAGTGGAAAGCAGAGCACTGTCTTTCTTATTAACATTATCTACAACTCCGTTTGTTCGTGCATATTGTCCGGAAATGAGACTTGCCCGGTAGGGTGAACACAGCGGGTAGTTGCTGATACAGTTACTAAACACAACTCCTTCTTTTGCCATTTGCTCGAGATATGGCGTCTTAACTTGCGGGTCCCTGCCGGACCATGTTTGAGCGCGTTGCTGGTCAGCGAACAGGAAAACAATATTGGGTTTCTTACCTTCTTTTGTGGATGCAAAAAGGCTTTGTTGTGCACTCATCAAACCGTATCCACAGGCAGCTATTCCAACTTGTTTAAAAAATTTGCGGCGTTTCATTAGGGCCTCCTGATATTTGTTAAGACATACGTATTTAAATCAATGTACACCCAAGTACGAGATATTATATGTAACACAAAAAAAAACAACAAAACCATTTTCAGAATAGATATCACCACTATCGGCTACTGCTTAATTGAACAAAACGCTCAGTAATCCTTCCTTTGAGCTCATCGAAGTCCTGGGGTGAGTCGGTCTTGTACAGGATGATGTTGCGGTGTTGGACATCGAAAGGTAGATATTGTCAAATGTTGTGTATGAGCCGGGGTTGAGCATATCCCGTTGATCCTTGTTTAAGCCGCCTTTTCCATGATGCCGTCGGTAAAGACGACGCCCCGAATCGGCCCCCATCTTAAACTCGTGATCTCCGCCCAGGAAATCATCCTCGAAGTGAGTCCACTTCAGAGAGGCGTTGTAATTTCCTTTTTTGCCGATCCGGTTCTGGACGCCGCTGCTAATCACTGGGCGTTTGCCCTAGGCGTTTCCTTCTTCTGTCACGGAGCGTCAACGCCGGTTGACGATTCCTGGCTGGTCTTCGCCCTTCGCGCCGCCCGCGACAGGCCATTCCAGGGTGAGGCGGCCGATCCATGATCTTGGCCCGGTTCTTGAGGCTTCTCTCCCGCCATGGCGGGAGTGTATCGTGCGCGGCATCCGGAGCGGACCGTCCTCTACCGGGTGCTGTTCCATCAATTCGACAGGTTCCTAACCGAATATGAGAGCCGGTTCGAGCGGGAGTACGGGCTTTGCAGTCCTCAGGCGCGAAGCGAATGAGGGCGGGTATTTCCGGCCGATCGTCAAGGAGGTGGTCGAAAAATACCTCGACTGCGGCAATCCCCGCTGCGGGTTCGCCCTGATTCGCAAGGCTCAAGTAGGACAGACGAAGCGTCGCCCGGATCCGCTGTCCGGACTGCGCCGAGGAGCGGCTGGTTATGTTCTCCTGCCGGACGAGGGGATTCTGCCCGTCGTGCCACGCCAAGCGCGTCGAGGAATGGGGGGAGTGGATGCGGGAGACGCTTCTTCTGGACGTGCCGCACCGCCAGGTCGTCTTCACGATCCCCAAGAGGCTGCGGGTCTTCTTCAAGTTCGACCGCCGCCTGCTGGGCGATCTCTGCCGCTCAGCCCTCCCGGCGCTGAACCGTTGCTTCGAGATCATGACCGGGCGAGCGCTTCGGCTCGGGGTCATCGCCGTCCTCCAGACTTTCGGCGACCGGATCAACCTTCACGTCCACCTCCATTTTCTGGTGACCGAGGGCGGGGTGGACGCGGCGGGGGTCTTCCATAAGATCCCCGGGATCGACGACGCGCGCCTGGCGGAGCTCTTCGCCCGGGAGGTCCTCCGGATGCTGGTCGGCCGGAAGCTCCTGAGTCCCGAGTGGGCGGAGCGGATTCTCTCCTGGCCGCACTCGGGCTTCAACGTCCACAGCCTGGTCCGGGCCAGGACAAAACCGGAGGCCGAGCGGATCGGGAAATATATGCTCCGGCCGATCCTCGCCCTCGAGCGGCTGACCCTACTGGAGGGCGAGGGCAAGGTCGGGTACCGGCACGGCGAGAAGGGCGCGGAGCTTGAGACGATGGACTATTTGGAGTTCATCGCCCGGGTGACGTCCCATATCCCCGACAAAGGCCAGGTCACGGTTCGCTACTACGGCCTGTACGCGAACGCCCACCGGGGCAAGGTCCGCAAGGAGAGTCTGGCGGCTTCGCCCCTCCGGATTGTCGAGGAGGAGTGCCGCCGGCTCCCGGCCAAGGGCTGGGCGGCCCTGATTCGGAAGCCTCATTGAGGACTGCGAAGCGCTGCCCTGATTCGGAAGCCTCATTGAGGACTGCGAAGCGCTGCCCTGATTCGGAAGCCTCATTGAGGACTGCGAAGCGCTGCCCTGATCCGGAAGGTCTACGAAGTCGATCCCATGGTCTGTCCCCGCTGCGGCGGCGCGATGCGCGTCGTCGCCTTCCTTACGGAGCACGCCGTCGTCGACCGCATCATCGACCACCTGAAGCTCACCTTCGCGGCGGAGAAGCCGCCGCCGCCCACATGGGCCTTTCGGGACCTGGACTTGGTTGCCGATCCCCCGGTCGAATATTTTCCGTGATCATTTCCCCGCGGAAGGGGAGAGGTCCGGTCGGTTTTCGGGTTCATCGGCGCCGTCCTCGGCCGGCTTGACCCGTCCGGAGGATTTCTATGCGTGGCCAATCCTTCTTGACATCGCCCGAGGGCCGGACTATCTTCGTTGACGAGGTCAGGATGGGGTTTCAAGCCGATTCCCAACCCGCCATAGGTTTCGGGCGAAAAAGGAAACTCTTATCCCTCTATATGCAGGGCCGGAGCTTCCTTCCCGTCCTGCGCGGCCGGACTCCCTCCGATTGGAAACAGGAGACCTACTACCGGTACTGGATGCACATGTCCCATTTCGCCATCCCCGCCCACTACGGAATCCGGACCCGGAGCCACAAGCTGATCTACTACTACGGGGAGCCTCTCGGCCAAAAGGATACCGAGCTCGTCAGGTCCTGGGTCAAGGGGTCGCCCCGCGTCGAGCCGACCGAACCGGAGTGGGAGCTCTTCGACCTGGACACGGACCCGCGGGAGATGGTCAATCGGGCCTCGGATCCCGAATACGCCCCTCTCTTCGCCGGACTGAAGAAGAGGCTGCTCGAAAAAAAAAAGGCCGTCGGGGATACGGACGACCGCTATCCAGAGCTGATGGCTCAGAGGGAGAGATACTGGTGAACGCCCTTTCTCTCCGGCCTCGCCCCCCGAGATCGACGGGGCGGAAGGGGCGCTGACCGCGCCGGCCACTCCGCAGCGAGCCGCTTGAGGGCGGCCTCTGCGGCGCGCGGGACTGGCGTCCCGGGCCGGTTAGCGGGGCAGGATCCGGATCTCGACCCGCGCCGCGCTCCTCAACGGCAGGAACACCAAGAGGTCCGTTCCCAAGGAGATGGCGAGGTGAAGCGGCCATGATCCCTCGTTATTTCCGGGATGAATGAAAGGGATGATTTCCCTATCGAACGGTGCTCCACCACCGATTTCGGTGATTTCTTTTGACTGCGGGACAAACATTATCATACATTGCTTCCTAAAGTTCGGCTCCGACCGGCCGCCTTCGGCGTCGTCCGGGAAAGCGAGGAGATCATGGCCATGAAGCGATATGGACGGTTGGCGGCGGTTGCGGCGATCGCGGGACTCACCCTCGGCTTCGGGCCGGCGCCGCGACCGCCGGAATCGGTCGCCGGTCCCGCGGCGACTTCGTCGGCATTCCCCCCCGTCCTCTTCGTTTCCGCGACGGGCAGCGACTCCAACCCCGGGACGGCGGCGGCGCCGTTCGCCACCCTCGACAGGGCCCGGCTGGCACTGCAGACTTACAGGCAGCCGGCGGTGACGGGGCCGATCGTCGTCCTGGTGGGCGAAGGGACGTACCGCCTCGACCGGACGCTGGTTTTCACACCCGAGGACTCTGGAACCGAAACCGCATATCATCTCTTCGCCGCAGCCCCGGGGGCCAAGGTCACCTTGAGCGGGAGCCGAAGGATCGAGGGCTCTTGGAAGCCGTATAAGGACGGCATCCTGATGTGCGAGCTGCCGGCCGCGATGCGGGGCGATGCCCCGTTTACCCAGCTCTTCGTGAACGGGAAGCGCCAGACGCGGGCCCGGTTCCCGAACCTGGACGACTCCCAGCCCGGCCGGAGCGGCTATATCAAGCCCGCGAAACGCATCCCCGACGACATGCGCAATCCGAAGCCCGGCGCGGACGACGACATGACCTTCTCCGGCGGCGCGCCGCGCGGGATCCTCTACGATCCGGCCACGTTCACGGCCAAGCGGTGGGCGCGGCCCGAGGAGGCCGTCATCCACATCTATCAGGGCTGGGGCTGGGGCAATATGCAGTGGCGCCTCGCGTCGGTCGACGCCGGGACCCGGGCCATTTGGTTCGGCGCGGGCGGATGGCAGATGGGCGCCAAGTGGTTCGAGGACCCGGCCAAGATCGAAGCGGAATCGCGCTTCTTCGTTGAAAACGTCTTCGAGGAGCTCGACGCGCCCGGCGAGTGGTATCTCGACGCCGAGGCGGGGAAGCTCTACTACCTGCCGGAGGCGGGGGTGGACTTGGCCCGGGCGGTCGTCGAAGCGCCTGTGCTCGAACAGCTCGTCCGCTTCGCCGGAACCCAAGACCGCCCCGTCGAGCACATCGCCTTGGAGGGCTTCCGCTTCACCCAGACGGCCTCGACCTTCCTCGCCCCCTACGACGTGCCGTCCCTGAGCGACTGGGCCGTCCACCGCGGCGGGGCCGTGTTCCTGGAGGGCACCCGGAATTGCTCGGTCCGGAAATGCTGGTTCGACGCGGTCGGGGGCAACGCCGTCTTCATCAACAACTACAACCGGAAGGCGGAGGTGAGTGCCTGCAAGTTCACGGAGACGGGCGACAGCGCGGTCTGCCTGGTCGGGACCCTCGGGGCGACGAACGGCACGCGGCGCGCCTTCCCCTACGAATGCGCGGTCTCCGACAACCTCATCCACGACTGCGGCGTTTTCGGCAAGCAGATCGCGGGCGTCTACATCTCCCGGGCCAAGCGCATCACGGCCGCGCACAACACCATCTACAACATGCCCCGGGCGGGCATCTGCATCGGCGACGGGACCTGGGGCGGGCACGTGATCGAATACAACCACATCCACGACACCTGCCGCGAGACGGGCGATCACGGGCCGTTCAACGCCTGGGGACGCGAGAAGTTCTGGAGCCTGACCCAATCCCACGGCTCCTACAGCAAGGCGCGGAGCCTCGAGGCCGGCGACGTCAAGATCGACGCGATGGAGCCCGTGATCGTCCGGGACAATTTCTTCGAGGAGCGCTCCGGCTGGGGTCTCGATATGGACGACGGGGCCTCCAACTACGAGATCTACAACAACATCTCCAAGGGGATCAGCATCAAGCTTCGGGAAGGTGCCTGCCGCTCGGTCTATAACAACATCTGGGTCGACAGCAACGTCGCCCCCTGCTTCCACGTGGGCAACGAGGACAACCACGACCGGTACGTCAACAATATCACGGTCATGGCCAAGGACGACGTCTATTCGTTCATCGCCCCGCCGGCCCGCGGTCCGTGGCTCGAGGAGATCGACCGCAACTGTCTGTTCAGCGCCTCGGGCAAGTTCACGGCCCGGATCAGCCAGGTCCGCGGCGAGAACGGGCCCGAGCGCGGCGCGCGCCGGGTCGACCTCGAGGGCTGGCGCGCCCTGGGTTTCGACAAGAACTCCGTCTTCGCCGATCCGATGTTCGTCGATCCGTCGAAGAACGATTACCGGGTGAAACCGGAGTCTCCCGCCCTCAAGGTCGGTTTTAAAAACTTCGAGATGGGGCGCTGGGGGATCAGGGACTTCTTCCCCGCCGAGCTGCGCTGAAGGGGATCCCGATACCCAATCCCTGCTCGCTCCTCCATCGCCGGGAGTTCCCGAGGCGCGGCCGGAGCCTCCCTCGGCATTCGGGATACCGAAGCCCCGGGGGCGGCGGCGAGGGCGGACGGATGCCGCAGGGCGATCCTCAGCCCCGCTTCGGGACGCTCCGGCCGTCCTTCTTAAACTTTTCGAGGAGGGCGGTCAGCCGGGCGACGATCTCGGGTTTCTCGTCCCAGAGGTCGTTTTGCTCTCGAGGATCCTCGGCGAGGTTGTAGAGCTGGCCCGGCGTGCCCGGCGCGGGGGGCTTGCCGGCCGGCGTCATCCAGCCCCCCGAGGTCTTGTTGTCGAGGATGAGCTTCCATCCACCCTGGCGGATGGCGAACGTCCCGTTCTGCGAATGGGACACCAGGGCCTCACGGATAGGCGCCGCGCCCTTCTTCCCCAGCAGTGCCGGCGAGATGTCGCAGCTGTCCGGGCCGGCTTCATCCGATACCGCGGCGCCCGTCAGGGCGGCAAACGTGGCCAGTATGTCGACCAAACAGATCGGCTCGTCGGTCACGAGGCCCGCGGGTATGCGCTTCGGCCACTGAGCGACGAAGGGGACGCGGTGGCCGCCTTCCCAGATCTGGGACTTGAGGCCGCGCAGGGCGCCTTCGGACCTATGGCCGTTGGTCCCGGGGTGCGGCCCGTTGTCGCTGGTAAAGATGAACAGGGTGTTGTCGGTCACTCCCAAGCGGTCCAGAGCCTTGGCGATTTCGCCCGTGCACCAGTCGGCCAGCATGACCAGATCGCCGCGCGGTCCGTCCAAGCTCCGGCCTTTGAACTGCGCCGGGGGGAGCCACGGCGTGTGGGGGGCGGAGAGGCAAAGCGAGACGAAGAACGGCTTCCCCGGGGAATCGCGGCGGCAACGCTCCATGAAGGCGATCGCCTTTTCCGTGAAACGGTAGTCGACCTCTTCGAGCTTGAAGCCGGGAACGATCCAGCCCTTGCGTGGGCTCCCTTCCTCCCCGCCGCTCATGTCGTAGAATTCGGAGACCTGCTTCGTCGGGAGGCCGACCGTCCGGCGGTTCTCGATGAAGGCGAAGGGGCCGTCGATCGTCGAGCAGGCGGCCGTGAAGTACGCCTCGTCGTAGCCGTGGTCCACGGGCCCTCCGGCCACGGGCTTGGTGAAGTCCGCGTTCATCCCGGTTTTCGGATCGGCGTCCTGCGAGGACCCCGGCCGCAGCTTCTCGGCCTCGCGCCAGTCGGGCGCGCTGCCGTTCATCCGCGTCCAGGTCAGGCCGAGATGCCATTTGCCGAAGAAGCCGGTGGCATAGCCGCGGCTCTTGAGAAGCGAAGCCGTCGTCGTCCGGTCCGGCTCGACCAGGGGCGGCGTGTATCCGCCCAGGACGCCCTGCTTCAGCCACGTCCGCCAAGCGTAGCGTCCCGTCAGCAGGCCGTAACGCGTGGGCGTGCAGACCGCGGAGGGAGAGTGGGCGTCCGTGAACCGGACGCCTCGGACGGCCATCCGGTTGACGGCGGTCATCGGGATCTTTGATTCCGGGTTGTTGCAGCCCGGATCACCGTAGCCCAGGTCGTCGGCCAGGATGAGGACGATGTTGGGAGGCTTCGGCGGCGAAGACGCATTCGCCCGCGGCCGGCCGAGCGGTCCGGCGCAAGCTGCCGCGCCGACCACCAGCGTTCCCAGGAATTCCCGTCGCTTGATCGCGGCCATGACACCCTCCTTATTTTATTGAAGTCATCGAGGCCGAGAATTCGTACCGGCCCGAGCCGATCGCGAACACGCAGCTTCCGGCATCCATCCGGAGGAAGGCGACGCCGGGGGCCGAGACGGCGGCCGCTCCGCCCTCCCTGACGGAGGCCGGATCAACGCCCGGAATGAAGACGACCGCTGTAGCGTTGGCCGGCACGGCCACCGACAGGACGAAGCGGCCGTTGTCGATCCGCCACGCGCCGGCGACGTCGCCCCGGGCCGTGCGGAGGCTCGCCCGGGCCCAGGCGAGACCGCCGACGGGCTGAGGACGGAAGACGATCCTGTCGAATCCGACGGCGTCCGGTTCGGGCTGGATGCCGGCCAGCCAGGAGAAGAACCACTCGCTCACTGAGCCGAACATCGGATGGTTGTGCGAATAGGTGTTGTCGCTGTATTCCCAGTGCTCCCAGAGCGTCGTCGCCCCGCGGTCGAGCATGTGGCCCCACCCCGGGAAGGAGGTCCGGTCGACGAGAGCGTAGGCGAGGTCGGCCCGGCCGCCCCGGGACAGAGCCGCGAGGAGGAACTTCGTCCCGAAGATGCCTGTCGACAGGCACGGTTCCTCCGGTCCCTCGGTGGCGGCGACCATGGCCTTGAAGGCCGCGGCCCGCTCTCCTTCCGGTACGAGGCCGAGCTCCAAGGCCTCGGCCAGCGCGGCCTGGGTTAGGGCCGCGTATTTGTCCGGGCCAGATCCGAGGACCTTCTCCCGGTAGGCGGTCCCGACGGCCGCGGCGAGATCCAGATTGCGGGCTTCGTCGTGCTTCCGTCCCAGGAGACCGGCGAGGCGGGAGGCCAGCCGGGCCGTCTCGCCGTAGAGCGGCATGACGAGCGCCGGGACGGGCGTGGCCTGGAGGCTCTCGTGGTCGGCCAGCCCGTCGGTGATCACGCCGCCCGGATTGGTTTGCGTCACGAGGTCCAGCCAGCGTTGCGTCGCACCGAATTGCTCCTCGACGAGGCGGCGGTCGCCGTAGTATCGGAGGAGCCGGTCCTGGATGAGCGGATGGGCCATGGCCCAGGCCAGGCCGCAGTATTGGATCCCGACGAAGGGCGCCGTGTCGGTGAGCATGCCATCGGGGCGGGCGGCGTCCGTCCAGTCGGCCGCGGCCTTGGCGTAGAAGCCCTGCATGTCGAAGTTCGCCAGGAACGCGTCGGCGGTCGCGACGAGGTCTCCGCCGTAGCCGAATTTCTCGCGGTGGGGGCAGTCGGACTGGACGCTGAAGACGTTGCTCAGGAACGTCCGCCGGGTCATCTCCTGGATGCGGTTGAAGAGATCGTTCGAACAGGCGAACGCGCCGGCTTCCGAGAGATCGGCGCTCAGAGCCAGACCCTCAATGTCGCCGAGGGCGGGCGCCGCGGGCAGCCCAGAGATCTCCGCGTAGCGGAAGCCGTGGAACGTGAAACGGGGGGCGTACGTCTCCGCGCCGCCGCCCCGGGCGACGTAGACGTCGGCTTGCTCGGCGATCTCGGGCGCGCCCGGCCCGCCGATGAGCGTCCCGTTCCTGCGCTTTCCCTTGATCTGGCCGGCGACCGAGGTCATCGGATTGAGGCCGCCCTCCTTGTCGAGCAGCTCTCCGAAGCGGATCCGGACCGCCGAGCCCGCGGAAGCGCGGAGGCGGAGCCGGGCCCAGCCGGCGAAATTGCGGCCGAAGTCGACGAGATGGACGCCCGGCCTCGGCTGGGTGATTGCCACGGCCGGAATCCGAGTCCGGATCCGGATCGGCGGCTGAGGCTGGGCTTGGAGAACTCCCCCCGGACCGGATCCGGGGACGGCCGGTGACCAGCCGGCCTCGTCGAGGCCGGGCGCGTCCCATCCCGGAATCTCGTGGCGGGCATCGTAGGTTTCGCCGAGATAGACGCTGTTGCGCAGGAGAGGTCCGCCCCGGGTCTTCCACGTCGCGTCCGAGACCACGACGGCGGCCGAGCCGTCCTCGCCTTCGATCCGAAGTTGGGCGATCAGGCAGGGCCGCCCCAGGGGCAGGTCCTTGCGCAGGTTCCGGTTCCCCCACATGAGCAGGGGAAGGGGATTGTACCAGCCGTTGCCGAGCATGACGCCGAGGCAATTGGCCCCTGGCCTGAGGAGGCCGGTCACGTCGTAGACGCTGTAGAAGACGCGCTTCGCGTAGTTCGTCCAGCCGGGATCGAGGACCCGATCGCCGACGCGCGTCCCGTTGATCGACGCCTCGTAATATCCCAGACCGGTGATGTAGAGCCGCGCCTTCCGGATCCGCTTCGGAGCGTCGAACTCTTTCCGGAAAAGCGGCGCGGGATCGTCCTTGTAAAAGTCCTCGTCGCGCTCGGGGAGCGGCTTCCCGTCGCTGATCCAGCGGGCCGTCCAGTCTTCGGGGTGCAGGAGGGCCATCTCCCAGCGCGCGGGAGCGCTCCAGGCCGACGGCTGCCCGTCCTGGTCCCAGGCCCGGACCTTCCAATAGCAGGCCAGCCCGGCGGCGAGAGGTGCCCCGGCATAGGCGATGGATAGGCTGTCGGCGGAGGCGATCCGGCCGCTGTCCCAGAGATCGCCCCGGTCGGCGGCCAGGGCCTCGAGCGACCGGGCGACGATCACCCGGTAGGCGGTCTGGATCTCGCCGCGCCGGGGGGAGGCGAGGACCCAGCTGAGCCGCGGGCGTGCGGCGTCGACGCCCAGGGGATCGACGCGGTATTCGCACCGGAGATCGGAGACGGAGAGTCCGGCCGGAGGCGGAGCCGCGGTCCGGGGGACTTGAACGGCGCCTCCCGCTCCGGCCGCCAGAAGGATCGC
>Ga0315288_10007724_pt1 | contig 13617 bp, 6 predicted proteins | sample YL17G11_20_MG_FD_203454 | JGI IMG/M metagenome (GOLD analysis project Ga0315288, IMG submission 203454) | Sediment microbial communities from Yellowstone Lake, YNP, Wyoming, USA - YL17G11_20 | ecosystem: Environmental > Aquatic > Freshwater > Lake > Sediment | place: USA: Wyoming | collected...
GGGGGCGGCGCGGGGGGGGGGGGGGGGGGGGGGGGGGGGGGGGGCGGACACGGAAGGAACCAAGCGACCCGGGAAGCCTAGGGGGGGGGCACGACAGCTGGAGGGCGAGAGGCTTCACCGCCGCCGCCGCCGCACGCCCCCACTACGCCCACCGCTCACGCCCAGATCACCCACCGACGCGTTGCGCCAGCACCTGGCCGACCCGCGCGGTCATGGCCTGCGTGAACTGCAGCGCCGGGCGGTCCCCCTCCCGGCCAAAGCCCTCCAGGATGATCCCCGCGACATATTCGTGCTGGGGACTCGCCAACTTGTGTCCGACGCCGCCGGCCATCAGAGCCCAAGCCAGGAAGTGGAGGTGGGCGGCGAGGTAGGACACGGTCCAGCGCTGGGGAGGGTCGCCGAACTGACCGAACACAGAGGCGGGGCCTCCAGTCCCATCAGAGCCTAGTGCCCAGCACGGCATGGGGCCGAGCGCGGGCGCGGTCGGGCGCAGAGCAAGGCGGGCGCACAAGACGGCGGCGTCCGGCCTGGCCCACAGAGCGTTCAGCAGCTCACATGATCGGGCGGCCTTGACCGGGCGGCCGGTAACGACGTGCGCCCACCCCTCCAGGATGGAGGGCAGCAAGGCCAGGTGCGCAGTCGCGGCCGCCCGCCGGGTGGTGGCCGGGAGGGCGGCCGCCCGGTCCTGGTTGGCCGCCTCCAACCGCGCTGTCGACCAGGCCTCCGCGATGGGCGTCGCGTGGGACACCGCGGCCGTGCCCGCCCCGCGTGCGGCGTGCGCCAGGGCCAGGGCCGCGCCCAGGAGCAGGGCTTCCGGCGGGGCCGCGAGGGCTGCAGCAGCAGCAGCGGCAGCGGCGGAAGGGGCACCGCCGCCGCCCGACCCTGCGCCGGCGCCGACCAGCAGGCCCGCCAGCGCGGCCTGCCGCCCCGCGCCCGACACCACAGCCGCCCCCGCGGGGCTGGTGTCCGGGCACCGGGCCGCCCACTCCATGTGCGCGGCCCGGGCAGCCAGGGCGGGCGGCGAGGCTGGGCCCAGCAGGGCAGCCCGCACGTCGGCCGCGTACGTTAGCGCCTGGCCGGCCCGGCCGGCCACGTCCGAGCCTGCCGGATCGTCGGCCAGGCAGCACCGCCCGGCCGCGAGCGCGAGCGCGGCGCGCGCAAGGTGGAGGGCGGGGCTGGCAGGCGGCGAGGGCGAGGACCCGCTGCCGGCCGTGCACAGGCCGGGCACGGCCGTCTTGAAGGCCACGTGCGCGGCCGACAGGGCAGCCCAGTCGGGCAGGCCGCCTGCCGAGGACGGAGAGGAGAAAGCAGAGGCCCCGGGCGGGGCGAGCCCGGCATCGGCGGCCCACCCCACGTGGGACAGGGCCGCCCGCACCAGCTCGGCGGCAGGCGCCAGGGGCGCCGGGCCGGTGGGCGGGACGATGCCCACCATGGCGGCCGCCGCCCAGGCGTCAATGTGCAGGGTGGCCAGCGTGGCGGCCGCGTGCGCGTACGCGAGGCTGGCTGCAAGCTGGCTGGGGGCGGCCGCTGCCGGGCTGTCAAGCCCGGCCACCCCGGGCGGGGGACGCCCCGCCGCCGCACGCCGCGCCTCAAACACCGCGTTCGCCAAGCTCGCCGCCTCTACCCCGCCCCGCCCCAGCTCGGACAGCACAGGGACTTGCGCGGCCCACGCATCCCAGACGAGGGGGTGGTGGAGGCCCAACACCGCCTCCCGGCCGGCCGCGGCCGCCCGGAGGAACCGAGCGGCTTCGTTCAGGCGGTGTGGGGGAGCGGCCCCGCCGCCAGGGCCGCCGCCGGCCACCGGCCACCGAGCGAGTAGGGAACCCAGGTTAAAGTGAGTGGCCGCGACCTCCAAGGACGCCGGGTCGGCCGCCAGGCGGTGCGCCAAGACCCGCCGGTGCAGGCTTTCCGCCTCCACCGCGGCCGCCGCGGCGCCCGATCGGTCACCCGCGCCCGCCCGGACGGAGGATGCGGAGGCTAGGAGGACAGCCAGGTTGTTGGCGGCCGCTAGAGCCGCTGGGTGGCCGGCCCCCCGCACGCGGGTGCGATGGTTGAGGGCAGCACGATAAACCGCTTCCGCGTCCCGTTCCGCGCCCGACACACGGAGCAAGCCTGCCGCACCGTCGAGGAGGTCACCATCATCGTGCTCACCCGCCAGGGCGTCCGCCAAGTCCGCGTCCGCCTGGGAGGACAGGCGGCGGCGGGCAAGGGAGGCTGGGCCTGGCCCGCTACCGCCACCGCCACCGCCACCGCCACCGCCACCGCCACCGCCACCGCCACCGCCACCGCCACCGCCACCGCCACCGCCACCGCCACCGCCACCGCCACCAGCCCGGGCGCCCGGGCGGGCGGCGTACGCCGCCGCGTACAGGTCCTGCGCGGCTTTGATGTCACCCGTCGTCTTGTAGATAGCCTGGGCGAGGGATGCCAGGATGCGGGAGGCGTCCGGGTGGGTGGCCGCCGTCCTCGCCCGGCCTGCCTCCTGTACGGCCTCGCGCGCGCCGGCCAGCACCGTTGCGGCCGCGCCCCACTCGCCCCGCCGGGCTAAAGCCGCCCCGCCCGCCCACAGGGCCCGAGCGGTGGCAGCCTTATTGCCTTTGGCGACGGCCGCGCGGGCGACCGCGTCACACAGGCGGGCGTGGGCGGCGACGCCCAGGACTGGCGGCAGCAGCGCGCCGCCTTCCCACACCAGGGCCGCCCCCGCGTCCGGGCCGGGTTGGCCCCGGGTCCCAGACCCCGTGCACACGCAAAGGATAGAGAGGAGGGTGCGTGAGAGCGTGGAGGTCGCCCGGGCGGCGGCGGCGGCTGCACCCGCAGCAGCGGTGCGGCCTGCCGCACTCAAACGAGCGGCGACCGCGTGCGCGACGCGGTCAGGCGCACACTCGTTGTGATCTGCAGGGGTGGCACTGCTGGGGCAGCAGAGCAGGGTAGCGCCACGCCACCCAGCAATGAAGTCGTCCAGGCCTGCTTCCAGGAGGATGCGCCGTAAACCAGCCACCCGGGCCAGGGTGGGGTGGCTGATGGCCAACGCAAAACAGGAGATGGGAGAGAGGGCCTCACCAGCCGTTTCGCGCACCGCGCCAGCCCGGCACTGCACGCCAGAATTGAAGATGATGGTGTCCGTGTACATATCGCTGGCCGTGTCGGAGCCGTGCTGGTCAGCTTGTGCGACCTCGTTAAGGGCAAACATCATCGCGGTGGCGACCAGGTTGCCAGACCAGGTTGTCACCAGACCCCTGTTGACCACGGGATTCCAGCCCCCCCTCAACCACGGGCGGTCGAGGCACGCGCCGGCCAGGCGAATGCGGCCAGGCATGCCGTCCAGCGTCTCATGGTAGGCGGGTACGGCCCCAGCATCGGGATCGTCCCCAGACTCATCGGTGTCGCCCCCAGACTCACCAGGCGACGCACCAGGCGCGAGCGCAGCCAGCAGGGCCTCAGTCTCCTCGCTGGAGAGGACGGGAATGGAGAGGATGGTGCCCGGGCAGTTGTCCGATCCCGGGAGCATGCCGGCCCACAACACAACCGTCGTCAGGCCCGCCAGGTCTTGCAGGCGCTCCAGGACGGCCAGCAGGCTGGTGGATGGTCGGGCGGTGGCGCTCAGGCGCAGAATGATAGCCGGGCGGGCGCCACCCGCGGAGGCAATGCGGGCGAGGGCGCGGGTCAGGTCGGCCACGCCCGGCGCCGGCGACCCACCCCAGGCGTGTAGGATGGCCGACCCCAGAGCGTCCTCCTTGTCCAGGTTCGGTGTCCAGTCGGTCGCGTTGGTGCCGAATGAGAAGGTGTTGACCTCAACCCACCGCACCGCGGTCCAGGCGCCGCTGTCGAGGAGAACCCGGGCGGCCGCCGCGGTCGCGGTCGCTTTCCCCGACCCAGTGGCGCCGCCCACCCAAAAAAGTGGCCCGCCCGCACACAGCTTCTCCGCCAGGACACCCGCCCGGGTGTCCAGGCCGACCTCCACCTCGGGCAGCGGCGGCAGGTGCGCCGCAGCCTCTGCCGCAATGGATGGCGGGACGAGGCCGCCTTGGAGAGCGGCCAGCGCGACGGCCGGGCAGGACTCTGCGGACGCCAGGCCACCGAGGGCCGGCCCGACCACGTCGTCCAGCTCCACCACCGAGCACAACGGCTCGGCCGGTGCGTAGGACGCGCCCCCCCGCGCCGCCCGGCTCCCGCCCACTGCCGTGACGACCGCCGCACGTGCGCCGTCGCTCAAGAGCAGAGCCTGGACGGCGACGCGGGCGGCCGCGGTGTCCGCGTCCGCGTCGCCGTCGGCGACCAGGGCGGGCGGGACAAACTCGGAGAGCGCGGCCCACAGGGCGTCCCAGGGCAGGACGTCAGTGTGCGCGCCGCCCGCGCGCAACCACAGGGCCTGCAAGGCCGGGTGGCGAAGGGCGGCCGCCGCCGTGCCGCCCACCGCGGGGCCGGCTAACGGCGGCGGCGACGGGGATGTGGTGCTAGCGCTGGCTGCACTTGCGAACCCCGCCCCGCGCAGGGCTTCACAGCGCACGTCGTGCAACAAAGATGCCTGGGCCGCCAGGGACGACGCCGAGTCGCGCGCTGCGGGGACGCCCGCGTCCAGGAAGGGCCGCAGTGTGAGGCCTGGAAGGATGCCTTCCATGGCGGGGCTGCACCAGTCGGCATCCACGAGCGCGCCCAGCCCGCCAGCCGCGCCCACCAGGGCCTCCAGGCGGACGGCGGCGGCTTGAGGTGGGGTGGAAATCAAGGGCCGGCGCGCGGCGGGCTGTTGACCTGCTGCGCCCGCACCAGCACCAGCAGCGGCGGGGCCGTCGCCGTCACGCCCAGGCGGGGGAGGAGGAAAGTCGCCTACCAGGCCTAGACCTCGCAGCTCGGCCATGCTGGTCTCCAGACGGTCTATGACCCGCTGGCGGGCCAGGGCGTTGAGGACGGCGGGGGAGCCGGAGGGTGGTGGAGGGCGCGAGGAAGGTGCGCCGCGCGAGGAAGGGGCGCCGCCGCCGCCACCACTCCGCCACCACGACCACTGCACCCCTTCTCGCACCACCTCCACCAGCCAACCCGGCTGCCACAGGCTGTCAAGCAGGGGCCCAGCCTCGGCCGCGGCGGCCATGATGGCTGCGCACGGCGCGGATGGCAGGACCGCGTCCCACCGGCCGCGCGCCCAGGCTGTGTTGAGCAGGGTTGACGCCTCGTTGACCGCGCGGGCCAGCGAGGCGGCGGCCGCGCCGTCGTATCGAGCGCGGGACATGCTCGCGTACGCCGCGTCCGCGTGGGCGAGGAGGGTGGTGAGGCACCGTGGGCGGCGAGGAGGCGTGGTGTTTGTGGACGAGGTGGGGGGCGGCGGAGAGAGCGCGGTTTGACCGTCGTTTGCGGCCGCCCCCGGGCGTGGGGGCGGCGGTCGAGAAGACGGGTCGGACGGGTCGGCGGGTGGCCCATGCGGTGAGGGGTGAGGCCCTGGGCGGGCGGCCATGGCGCAGGGTGAGGGGGGGGTGGGGGTGGGAAAATGCGTGTTGGGGGTGATTATTTTTTTTGTGCGAGTGGGCGGGGCGGGTGTCCTCTTGCTCTTGCGCTTCGCTACTCACTACTTTTCAACCACAGCCCCAACACACACCTCACCCAACTCAAACCCCGCACCCCGCCAACACCATGTCTTCCAAGCCCCCGACCACCCCCGAAGGCCCTGCTGCCTCGGCCGGGAAACGCGAGGCGCGGTCCCCGCAAGATGAGCCGCTGGCTACGATGGCAGGCGGCGAGGAGCACCCGCAACGTTTCGGCAAGGGGCAAGTTGACACCCCTGAGGCTCCTCCTGGGGCGACGAAGGAGGTGCAAGAGCTGACGGAGGAGGCTGCCAAGTCGGCAGAGCGGCCCTACGAACCCCAGTCTACGAAGGCGACGCCCAAGTAGGGCCGCGCAGGTTTCTTTTCCAGATGACTCTTCACTCCATCATCATCACATCACATGGCGCCCCAGAGCGCGCAGGCCTCCCTCTCTGATTCCGACGCGCGGCGGGCAGTTGCTGATGACAGTGCATTCAGTGGGTGGGCGGTTCGTGTGTGTAAAAGCAGACGGACACTCGCTCTCTAAATTCTAAATCCTTGCCCGTTTCCCGCCCCCAAACCCAGGCGGCGACACATTCTCGCCCAAAGACCCGCCCTGGCCCTGCGTCGACACAAACCGGTCCATGGGCCCCAGCGTGGGCCCGTAGCAAGGAAGGGGGGGAGCAGGGCCGCCAACCCCAGTGCCTCCGCCCCCCTCGGCCGCTGCCGCCGCGTGGACGGGCGAGGAGTAGCCGTCGTCATCGTCGTACAGGCCAGGCCCGGCGGCCGGCGGGGGCGGCGCGGGCACGGAGACCCGATGGTCACGCGGAGCAGGCGCGCCGCAGGCACCGCCCTGCCCTTTCCTGGCCGCCATCATCCCCGGCAGCGTGGCCTGGCCGGCCTCCGGCACGGTGACCGGCGCGGCGACCGCCAGGGCCGCCCCCCTCCCATCCAGCGCCCCGCCCACCGCCTCCAGCTTGTGCTGGAGCGTGCCCCAGATGATGTCGTCCACCGACCCGCGCAGGAGGAGGTAGTACACATTGACGGCCCGGGCCTGGCCGATGCGGTGGGCCCGGTCCTCGGCCTGGATGACCTGGCCGGGCGTCCAGGAGAGCTCGGCAAAGATGACGACCGACGCGCCCGTCAGGGTCAGCCCCACGCCCGCCGCGGCGATGGAGAGGACGGCCGCGCGCATGCCGCCATCCGTCTGGAACTCGTCCACCAGGCCCTGGCGTTTGCCCGCCGCGACGCCGCCGTCGATGCGCATGAACCTCACCTTCGCGCGGGTCAGCGTGAACGAGATGGCGTCCAGCATGTCGGTGTGGTGGGCAAAGATGAGGAACTTGTCGGGGCCCGCGTCCAGGAGGTCCTGGACGTACCGCTGGACGGCCGCCCGCTTGATCAGGGCCGTCTTGTGGTAGGCGTCCATGACGGCCCGCCGCTCCTCGCCGCGCAGGACGGAGGCGGCATCCCCGCCGCCAGCCCCCGCCGCTGCGGCCTGGGCAAAGGAGGCGCGGGCCTGGTCCAGGCCGGCAGACAGGGTGGCCAGCTCCTTTTTGGCCGCGGGTTCCAGCGTCAAAAAGACTTGTTGCCGCCGTTTGGGGGGCAGCTGGGCCAGGACGTCCGCCTTGAGGCGGCGAATCATGGCGCACGCCGTCAGCACCCGGTTGAGCTCGTCCAGGTTGGAGGCGCCGTCGTACATGCCAAACTGGCGGGGCCCCCGGCCAACGGGGTGGGCGCAGTAGCGCTCGCCAAACTCCTTCATCGACCTCAGGCGGGCGGTCGGGAAGAGGGCGCCCAGCTGGGAGAAGAGCTCCTTGGGGCGGGCGAGGGCGGGCGTGCCGGACAGCAGGAAGCAGCGCGCCGCCCGGGACGCAATGGGCAGGGTGTCCTTGGTGCGCAGAGCTTTGCCGTCCTTGATGTAGTGGGATTCGTCCAGGGTGACCACCCGGAAGCGGGCCCGCTCCAGGGGCGCCCTCAACTTTGTGAGCAGCGTGTAGGAGACGATGACGAAATCGTAGGTCGGCGCCGCGGCCGCGCCGATGCCCGCCCCCTCCTTCGCGGTGTTGATGACCACCACCCGGTCCGCCCGGGCGCCCAGCCACTCGGTGAGCGCGGCCGCCCAGGCTTCCCGCAGGGAGGACGGGCAGATGATGAGGGCCGGCCACTCGGAGCGGTAGGCCGCCATGAGGGCAATCGCCTGGACGGTCTTGCCCAGGCCCATCTCGTCGCCGATGAGGGCGCGCCCGCCGTGGCGGAGCCCGAAGCGGACGCCCTCGCGCTGGAAGGGCATGAGCGCGGCCTCCAGGCGGGGCGGGAGGGAGGCGTACAGGCGGGTGTCGTCGGGCGCGGCCGCCGCGGCCGCCAGCAAGCGGAGGGCCAGGTCGGGCAGCTGCTCGATGGCGCACCGCACGCCCACAGACGCGGTGGCAGACGCCAGGGCGTGGGCGGCCGCCGTCGCGCGGGACGCCGGCAGGCGCCACGCCCGGGACGCCGGGACCCACACCCCGCCGCAGCCCTCCAGCGCGGGCGCGATGGCTGGGTGGTGGGCGGTGACCTGGACGTCGACCGACGGGCCAGGGCTGGCCGGGTCGGGCGGGGACACCAGGAAGCGGGCCACCAGGAGTGGGGCGGGGGCGGGGGCAGGCGCGGGAGCGGCGGGTGCGCCACCTGTGTTGCCTACCCCCGAACCACCCCCAGACCCCGTGGCCGTGCCGGACCGGAAGGTCGCAAACGCGTTTGCTAGAGGAGGAGGAGGAAGACCAGGAGGTCGGACGAAAGTGGAGGAGGGACCGGCGGCGGGCGGCATTGAGGACGTGCCGCGTGGAGCGCCCGAGCCCCGGTCCTGGCTACCTCCAGAGAGCGGCCGTACGCTCCCAAGCACGCCCGTCGCCAGGTGGGCGGGCGGGCGGGCGGGCGGGGGCGGCGGCGCCGAACGAAAAACAGGAGCGGACGGCTGTTGTGCTGCAATTGGCGCGGCGGGGACAGCCTGCACGCTCCCGCCCGCGCCCGCGCCGGAGGCGGCCCGCGCGGCCACCCGGGCGTCCGCGGCGGCCAAGACGGCCGCCAGGTCGCCGGTGCCGGAGGCCCAGGGGTCGAAGGAATCGAAGTCGGCCATATGTGGAGCGAAAAAAGAGGAGAGCGCGCACAGCGCGCCGAAGCGGAGTGAGCGAGGGAGAATGCGGGCCGGCGGTCAGTCCTTTTATTAACGCGCGCAGCCCAGCCCACACACGAGACGCCGCTCCAAACCCCGACCCGCAGCCTTTTTGCCCGACAAGCAGGTCATCATGGAGGGTCTATCTGTCTCCCAAAAGCCTCACCTCAGCGCCCAGCGCGTCGGCCTGGCGCCGAAACGCCCGCGTGCGCGGTGCCTCTTGAGAGCGGCCGCAACCTCGCCCGACTCGGCATCTCCCTCCGACCTGGCCTCGGCCCTCCAATTGCGGGCCATGGATGACGACCTCGTCATCACCACCCCATCCCGCTCCTCCTCCCTCTCGGACCGCGCCATCCCCGGTGGTGGGCGGGCGTGGCACTCGGAGGAGAGGGCGGAACGCAGCACGCCCGGTGGCGGGTACGCCCGTGCCTTCCGCTCGCAGACTGTCATCGTCTGGGGCGTGGACAGCGCGGCGACGCCTGTCCGCACGCTGCCGGCCGCCTCACCGCCGTCCCTGCTCTCCCCGGCCGTCATGGTGGCGGCTTTGCTCGCCGGGGCGTACGTCGCGGTCGCCAACTCCTTTGCCCGCTCGTTCGCTTCTGCCACGCCTTACAAGCCCATCTGGAAATGGCGCTTGGTCTTCCTGTGGCCCGTCTTGGCACTCATCTCGCCCACTTTTAGGTGCCAGCTGCGTGCGGCGCTGGCCACCAGCCGGGAAGGGAAAGGAATGGAGGCGGGGGAGGAGAAGGGCGGCGGGGTTGAGGGCACGCCTCAACCTCCACCACCACCAACCACCCCTTCTCAGACCGGCGGCGGGCGGACGACGGCCGACTCGTCCATGCGCCGCCCGGACCGGTGGACGGTGAGGTAAGAGAAGTGAGCATTGGCTGCGTGTGTAGGCAAAGAAAGATTATATGTTTTTTTTTTTTTCCTTTCATCAAACCTGCTCCGCCATTCCCACCCACTCTCCACCCTTCCACGCCCGCCCATGCCGGTCCGTGTGATCAATGTCCGCCTGGGCGTCATACCAAATCGGTTTCCCGGTCCCAACATCGCAGCACCACAGGTCAGTCGAAATGGAGACACGCCGCAAAAAGCGGGCGGCCACGGCCTGGTCGCTGAACCCGCCAAAGGCGGCGGCCGGGTCGGGAAAGTGGAGGACGGGTGTGGGGGCGTGGGGTGCTAAAGCGGACCGGAGGGCCACGTCGTCCAGGGCGGCGGGAAGGACGACGATGGTGGCAGCGCCGTCGGCGCTCGCCCTGCCGCCGCGTCCAACCACGACCGCCACCGTCCCGCCCGGCCCAGGCGCCCGGCTCGCGGCTGGAAAGCGCGGGTTCTCGGGGAGCCCCGCTTCCCGGTACGCGATCCGCCTCCCATACTCTGCCTCGTCCAGCCCCTCGTCCGCCATGGCGGCCAAGTCCAGGATGTGGTCGGCCGGGCACCGAAAGGGCAGGCGGGCGGGCGCTGTGGTCCCCGGGATGACTCCGGCGTGCCGGGCCCACCACCGGTCGACCCCGCACCAGAAGCGCGGGAGGACGAGGGTGCGGTCCAGGGAGGCCGCGACCGCCAGGCCCGCCCGGAGGATGGCCAGCTGGGCGTGGACGAGCGCAAAGTGGGATGACAGGGCGGGCACGCCGGCCACAACCCCGAGCAGCCTCGCCACGGCCGGGATTTCCTCCAGGGGGCCCAGCGTCACCAGCCCTCCCCGCGGCGCGTAGTGGGTGTTCCCGTCCACCGCCCACAGCCAGCGCTCCCTCAACCGGTGCCGCTTGCCGACCGTCCCGGAGAACTGGAAGGTCGCGTGCACGGCGTACGGGTCCTGGCCTGTCCGCTCGGCCAGGCGCTGGACAAAGTGGGTGTGGCCGGACGCGAAGGTGTCGACGGGGAGCACGCCGGCCAGGGCAGCGGCAGGCATGGGGGCAGCCCGCCCAAACGTGCGAAACAGGCCTGGTGAAGCAGTGGCCGCCGCTGCGGTCTCATTCCCAGCAGTCCCCGCCCGCAGCAGGTCATTGAACACGTCCTGGTCCCAGGCGCCCGGTTCCGCGATGAGCGCGTCCCGCCACGCAACCGCGACGGGGTGGGCGTGCGCCCGCCACAGCATGATGCCTATGTTGCCGGCCGCCCCGTCTAAGGCCGCCGGCCAGATCTCCAAGCCGTCGCCCGCGCCTGGGACTGCGAGGGCGGACACGGCGACGGCGAGGCCGGACGCGTTCAACGCGGGCGGGGGCGGGGCTTGTGCGGCCCCACCTGTCGTCGTCCGGTGCAGGCCGTCGGATGAAGTCAACAGCGCCGCGTCCGGGAAGCGGGCAAAGTACGGGGCTGGGTCCCGGAGAAAGACCATGTCCACGTCCGTCAGTAGGACGCCGTAACCGCTGCCCGTGACGGCGGCCGCGGTGGCCGCCTTCTCCCGCCCCAGCGCGTGGAAGGCCGGGGAGCCCCACCCGAGGTCGCGCGGGCTGGTCTGGGTCAGGCCGGCGCCCTTGCCGACCAGGCGGGGCATGGCAAAGGTGGGCAGGCCCGCGGCTAGCAGCTGTTCCAGGGCGGCCTCATCCGAGGCGCCGACCAAAAAGGGGCCGACCCCGGCAGCGCGCGCGTGCGCAGCCCAGTTGAGGGCAAAGGGGACAAAGGCCGCGTTGCACCAGGTGATGGTGATGTAGGGGGGGGAGGCTGGACCACCACCATCACCACTGCTAGTCCCGGGGGGCGGGCCAGCGACGGTGGCGAGTTTTGCAGGGGTGAGCGCGTAGTCAGCCGGGTTGCCGGAATAGGGCGCGCCTGGTGGGGGTCGCCTGGTGGGGTCAGCCGCCATCGCTGCCGCCGCGGCGAAGCGAGCCCCGGCGGCGGTGGCTTCGACGTCGTCTTGGGCACGCAAGGACGAGAAAGCTTCTGCTCGGGCAGCCCCCGGGTAGGGTGCGACCATGGCGGCCCACCACTCCGCGGCTGCCGTGTGGAAGGGAGGCGAGGGGCGGCCTCCAGCGTCGGCCGCGGCGCCTCCGGCATTGGACTTGACGACGGGTGCCGCTGTGGTCACACGCGCGTGCATGGTCGAGTGCCTTCCAGTCACAGGGTCGCCCATCATTCTGCCCGTCCTCACCCAGAGAGCCAGCCCGGACGCGGCGGCGGAGGCTGCCAAGTAGAGGGTAGCCCCACCGACGAGCGAGCGCACCGCTTGCGGAGGCCGCGCAGTCCGCCCGGAGGAGGACGCGGCAGGCGTCGCCTGGCTGCCCGCCCCGCGGCGCAAGGGGGCAGCCTCTGGGTCGAGGGTCGGACCGGCCATCGCGCCTCGGACGCGGGCGTCCACGGAGGCGTGCGTGAAGAAGAGTCACAATGGGAAAAAAGACCACCCCTGCCCTCCCGCTCGCTCTCACACCACTCGCACCAACATCTTGTTCTTCTTCCCGGCCGCCAGTAGCAGCAGGCGCCCATCAATGAGGTCGCCCTCCTCAACCACCCGCCCCTCCTCCCCGACCTTCTCATTGTTCAGGGCCACCCCGCCACCCGCAATCATGCGGCGGACGGCGGCCTTGGAGGGCTGCAACCCGACCGCCGCCATCAGCTCAGCCAGCGGCCGGCCCACCACCTCAGCGCGAGGCAGCGACGCGGACGGCCCGTCCCCCGCCGCGACTTCCAGGGCATCCGCGTCCAGGGCCGTGTCCGCCCCAGGCCGCAGGGCGGCTGTCGCAGCCAGGGCCTGGGCCAGCCCGGCCTCCCCGTGCACGAAGCGGGTCACCTCGGCCGCCAACAAGCGCTGGGCGTCGCCCGGAGTGTACCCGCTGCCGCCGCCCGCCATCGCCTGCTCCACCTGCGCAATCCTCTCCAGCGGCAGGAAGGTCAGCATGCGCAGAAAGGTCACGACGTCCGCGTCGGGCACGGTGGTCAGCAGGAACTGGTAGAATTTGAAGGGCGACAGCTGGTCGGCCGCCAGCCAGACCGCGCCGTCGGCCGACTTGCCCATCTTTGTCCCGTCCGACTTGGTCAGCAGCGGGAAGGTCAGGCCGTAGCAGCCCGTGGACGACCCGGCGGCAGATGCAGGAGCGCTGGTGTTGGCGCTGCTGCTGGCGCCGCCATCAACCCCGCCCATGCGCCGGAGGAGGTCCAACCCTGCGACCATGTTGCCCATCTGGTCCGACCCGCCCACCTGCAGGCGCACCCCGTGCGTGCGGGCCAGGTGCACGAAATCGTAGCCTTGGAGCAGCTGGTAGGTGAACTCGGTGAAGGACAGGCCCTCCGCGTCGGCGGCCATGCGGGAGCGGACAGAGTCGCGGGACAGCATGACGCCGACGCGGGCCGACTTGCCGACGTCCCTCAAGAAGTCGAGCAGGCCGACCCCGCCAAACCAGTCGTGGTTGTTGAGGATGAGGGGCGGCGGCCCGCCATCCGCCACGCCCGGCCGGGTCAGCAGGTTCTCTAGGATGACCCGGATTCCCGCCACGTTGGCCTCCAGGACGGCCTCAGACAGGATGGGCCGTTCGGCGGACCGGCCCGAGGGATCGCCCACCCGCCCCGTCGCGCCGCCCAGCAAAGCCACGGGCGGGTGGCCGGCCGCCCGGAACCAGGTGAGGACGACGATGCCCAGCAGATTGCCCAAGTGCAGGGACGGTGCGGTCGGGTCGAAGCCGCAGTAGACGGGCAGGGGCCCGGCCGACGCGGCCGCTTCCAGCCCGTCCCCAGCCACGTCGGCGAGGAGGCCGCGCTCGCGCAGGAGGGCGACGATATTGGTGCCAGGGGGGAGGCGGAGGAGGTCGAAGGGGGATGGGCCTGCCGTCCCCGCCTGCACGGCCACGCGCATGTGTAGGCACCTCCGGGGCAGAATGGGCAGGAAGGGGTGGGCAGCACGAGGTGGGCGGCCCGGGAGAGGGGTGGTGGCCGACGACGGCGGCGAGCAGCGCCGGAATGCAGCGGCGGCGGTCGAGTGCAGGCAGCGGCCCGCACCGAGGCGGCGCATTTTCG
>Ga0315288_10007725_pt1 | contig 13617 bp, 16 predicted proteins | sample YL17G11_20_MG_FD_203454 | JGI IMG/M metagenome (GOLD analysis project Ga0315288, IMG submission 203454) | Sediment microbial communities from Yellowstone Lake, YNP, Wyoming, USA - YL17G11_20 | ecosystem: Environmental > Aquatic > Freshwater > Lake > Sediment | place: USA: Wyoming | collected...
GCCCAAGCGCGCGGGGCATTATTTTATTGACGAGTGTTTATTCTTGTAGTAATCTTTAATCGAGTAGGATATTTGACAAATAGCCTTTTGGGTATTCCTCAGACGAAGGGCAAGTTATTGAAAGAGAGGGACTTATAAAAGTTCCTCTCTTTTTTGTTTTTGAGATAAGTAAAATACTCTTGACAAAAATTAAACTGTGGTATATTATTAGCATATGCCAATAACTAAAAGAGGTCTATATGTCGCGGCCATGTAGATGTAGAAGAATAAGATGTAGCCCAGATACGAATTACTTTAAGCCTCGGGGTATCCCTTTGGATATGCTTGAAGAAGTGAATCTTGCCTTAGATGAGTTAGAGGCAATGAGGCTTGCGGATTTAGAAGGGTTATATCAGGAGGATGCCGCTAAGAAGATGAATATCTCTCGGCAGACTTTCGGTAACATTATTGATTCTGCCCATAAGAAGATTGCAGACGTCTTATTGCACGCCAAGGCGTTAAAAATAGAAGGTGGCGTCGTTAAAAGAGTTTAAGAGAGGAGAGTTAAAATGAAAGTATGTATTCCAACAGAAACAAATGAGGGCAAGAGTGCAGAGGTTTATGGACATTTCGGCAGTGCACCATATTTTACCATCGTTGATACAGAGAAAGATTCCGTGGAGATTATTGATAATGCAAATCAACATCATTCGCACGGTATGTGTCAGCCAATGAATGCGTTAGTCGGTAAGAAGATTGACGCTGTGGTTACGGGTGGAATGGGTGCTCGGGCGGTTCAAAAGCTTAATGAGGGTGACATTAAGGTTTATCGGGCTATTCCAGGAACAGTTTCAGATATTATTAGCCAGTTTACCAAGGGCGGGCTTGATGAGATAACCGTAGATAATGCCTGTGCCCAGCACGGATGCCATTAGTAGAGAGTGAGAATTATGAAAAAGAATAAATTAGAAGAATTCCTGACATTAATCGCGGGCCGTGGAAGCATAATTGTTTTCTTTATCATGGCTTTTGAAGTCATGATAATGATAAGTCCATTTGCTTTCTTTTTTTACTCTGTATTTAATCCGGTATTTAAGTGGTTAAACCAGTATGCCGCCACAAAGTGGCTTACAAGCTTCTTTTTGCCGCACATGATTTTTCCTCCAACTCCCTTCCTTAAAACGGTTCGCATACTGGGTTCAGTATTTTTTATAATCGGGTTTTTATTTTTTGTTACATGTGCGTTACAGGTATATCTGGGTAAGATATTCAAATGGGGCATAGCGAATAAGGGTTTATATGCTTATCTTCGCCATCCGCAATATCTAAGTCTCGGGATATGGGGCATTGGCATGAGCATTTTATGGCCAAGGTTTATTGTGTTGGCAAGTTTATCTCTAATGTTTATTCTTTATTATTTCTTGGCTAAAGATGAAGAACGAAGGATGTTAAATCAATACGGCGAGTCATATAAACAATACATGAATAATACGGGTATGTTTTTTCCTAGGTTTCTTGAGAGTCGTGTTACTCTACCTGGCAGGTTTGCAACAAGTTCTTTAATGAAGTTTGCGGTCATCCCCGCAATAATTATAACTGTAGTCATAGGAACAGGGTTTTTTCTTAGAACAGTTACGTTAAATTCACTTTTGCTTACATCTAAAAATAACATTGCACTTGTATCCATGCTGCCCGAAGATAGCGTGATGGGCACATCGGTACTCAGCGGAATTGTTAAGGCCAAAGTAGCAGGAAAACTCGATTACCTTAAAGACAATAAAGATTATTTAGGATATTTGATGTCTCCCGATTATGTTATGCAGGGAATGATTGCCGATACCGACTCCGAATTCCATTTGTATAAACAGCATCATACCGTTGCCATGATTTCGGATTGGGTGCTACATCCATTTCAACACTTAAGAACCTCGCCGTCATTCCATATGGCAAAGATGCATAATGTTGACCCCGCTATTGTAAGAAGACATCATTGCCCGTTGGGCATAAATGATTCTAATTTGACCTGTGAGACTTGCCCTTATAGACGAGTTATTATCGTTGAAATAAACAACGATTACGGCAAGCGTCTTTCCGGAAAGCAATTGCTGTCTTTTAATACCACCAGAATCCCGATTTATTCCATTGATATAAATACAAAAACAGGGGAGATTTTAAACGCTAAGGAAGTTGAGAAAGCAACAGCTTGGAAAGACGTTCCTACGCCTGCTATTTAAAGGACATAAGGAGGGAAGAAAAATGAAGATAGGGGTTATTATCTCAAATAACGACTCTGAAACATGTTGGAATGCCCTGCGTTATGCTAACTTTTGTCTTGGTCAGAAAGACGAAGTTAAGTTATTTCTCACGGGCAAAGGCGTGGAATATCAGACAATAAGCACAGAGAAATTCAATACAGTTGAACAGACAAAGAAATTTATAGAATCGGGTGGCAAGATTTTTGCCTGCGGTACATGCATCAAGTCTCGAAATCAAGAAGGTACCGAGATGTGTCCAATCAATACGATGAAAGATATGTATGAAATCGTCAAAGAGAGCGATAAAGTTATCACATTTTAGCGATAGTTCTTGAAATTAACGACACGCTAACGCCACAAAGGTAGTTCTAAATGTTCACAACCATGAATAAAATAAATAGTTACAGAAATAGTCGCTTAGATTCTCCCCCTCGGCACCACTATTCTACTTCAAGTGCCGATCCTAAAACGAAGTGAAGGATCTCGGCACCATAAAGAGGGGTTTTTATAACTCCTCCTTTTTATTTGTAAAAACCCTTGTTTCTAGTATAATAAAATTTGTTAAAGGTTTAAAGGCTATAGGAATTTGTTTTAAGCATAAGCTCGATATTATTTCAAGGAGAATGCGATGAAGAATCAAGAGAGGATCTCAGATAATAAGAGATTAGACTTGGTACTCCAAGAACTTAAGGAGAACCCATACCGAAAATTTAGGCTCGCTTTCTATTTAATGAGTATTATACCGTTTTTGGTATTCCTGTATTTGTTGGTAGCCAGATTTTTCACAATTAAAATTCTTATGGGAGATATTGGACTGATAATGTTTATATCCATCTTTATTTCTCTTTGCGGCTTTTATGTTGGCTACAGCATTATAAAAAATATCTTAAATAAGGTCATTATCTATGCATCAGAAGCAAAACATAGCGATCAGTTAAAGTCAACTTTTGTTGCCTCGGTTTCCCATGAACTTAAGAACCCGCTTTCAGCAATTAAAACAAATCTATTTAACATGTTGACGGGTTTGGTTGGCAATATAAATGAAGAACAAAAAAATATTCTCCAACTCTGCCAGAATGTTATAGAACGCATGACCTACCTTATAAATGACCTATTGGATTTACATAAAATTGAAGCGGGGATGATTGAGACTAAGAGAGTATTATGTAATTTTATAGAGATATTAGAAAAACAGATAAAAGAACTTGAGGCTATGTTTAATAAAAAATACATAAAATTGGTTAAGGAGATACAGGGTGATGATTTATTGTTTTGGGCAGACGACGAAAAAATTACTCGGGTAATTAATAACCTTTTAAGTAATGCGATAAAATATACGCCCGAAGGAGGTTCGGTTATTTTAAAGATTTATCCTGCAGGTGAATTTGTCAAATTAGAATGTGTTAATACGGGTTCAGTTATACCGCCTGATAAGATAAATAAGCTATTTAATAAATTTGAAAGGCTCGATTCTACAAAAGAGGGGACGGGCCTTGGCTTAGCGATTACTAAAGATATTGTGGAAATGCATAAAGGTAAGATTTGGGCAGAGAGTGAATCGGGTGAAGGTACCAAATTTATTATAGTTTTACCGCGTGACCTAAGAACGAAAAAGAGGTAATTATGGCCGAAGAAACCCTTAAGAAGATACTAATAATAGAAGATGAGCAAGAGCTAGTTTTAAGTTTAGCCACTTTGCTTAAATCCAGAAAATATTTAACGGTTGCAGCCTACGATAGTTTGTATGGTATAAGCTTAGCTCATCAGGAAAATGTAGATTTGATTATTTTAGATTTAGGGTTGCCTGCCGGTGGCGGATTTTATGTCTTAGAGAACCTAAGGAAATCAATAAAAACTAATACTATACCTGTTTTGGTCCTGACGGCAAGAACGGAAAAAGAATTAGAAGAGAAGGCCTTGAAGTTAGGAGTCGCAGCATATATGCATAAGCCTTTTGACCCTGAAGAATTATTAAGCCGCATTAGCGAGATTTTGACTGATAAATAAGATAAGCTGCACTAAGGAAAATTCTGGCTACTCAAAGAAAATTTACCAGGGAATTTTTCTCTGGAAAGAAATTTTTGGCGGGGCAAAAAATAAGATTATAATTTAGTTACGTTTGTAGCCTGATCGCCTTTAGGGCCTTGTGTAACATCAAATTCTACTTCTTGGCCTTCTTCTAAGGATTTATAGCCTTCCCCTTTGATTGCGGTATGATGCACGAATATATCTTTACCGTCTTCTCCGGTAATAAAGCCAAACCCTTTTTGATTGCTGAACCACTTCACTTTACCTTTTGCCATTGCTTTACTTACACCCCCTTTCCTTTAAAAAAATAAAAAAACCGTAAAACATCTTAAATAATCTTTGTGTTTTACGGTCTGTTAAAGGCTGACAATATCTTTACTCCTTAAAAAATACTAAGCTTATTTTTAATATACCATCTTTTTATCTTTTGTCAACGCTTTTTTCTTAGGCAAACCGAATAGGTTGACTAATAGGCAAAAATTGGTATAATGTTATAATTATTGTGGTTAGGTAATGCCCGCATAGCTCAGTTGGCAGAGCAGTGCTTTCGTAAAGCACGGGTCGGGGGTTCAACTCCCTCTGCGGGCTTTAATAAATTTATCGGGATCGTCAGCTTAGCATTTTAAGAACCGATGTCTCAGTTTACCGAAGTATTAAAAAATCGTAACTTCTTCTTGCTATGGTTAGGCCAGATAATTTCGCAGTTAGGGGATAGGCTTGACCAGATGGCCCTGATTGGCTTTGTTTATTTAAGGGCGCCCGGTTCCACCATGGAAATTGCCAAGATACTTTCCTTTACGATTATTCCGGTATTCTTAATCGGTCCTATTGCAGGAGTATATGTAGACAGATGGGATAGGCGCCGGACGATGTATGTCTGCGATATTTTACGAGCAGCATTGGTTTTAACCATCCCGTTATTTTTATTTTATACCACGCATCTGGCGTTGGTCTATTTTATTATATTTATTGTTTTTAGCATCGGACGTTTTTTTGTTCCAGCAAAATTTTCGATTATCCCGGATATAGTCGAGAAAAAAGATTTACTTATGGCAAATTCGCTTGTGAACATCACCGGCATGATTGCTGCTATATTGGGTTTTGGTGCTAGCGGCGTAATCATAGAGCGGTTGGGCGCAAAAAGCGGTTTTTATTTAGACAGCTTAAGCTTTCTCTTTTCGGCGGCACTGATATTTTTTATTGCTCAGAGAGTTGTTGTTGCATCGCGGCTAAGTTTAAGAAAAGTAGGGCAAGAGATTGTGGAGGTAATTAGAAAATCTGTGTTTCAGGAAGTAAAAGAAGGTATTCTCTATTTTATCAGGGAGAAAGATATTAGGTTTACCTCTGGAGTTACCTTTATCTTATGGTCGGCATTAGGAGCGGTGTATGTAGTATTAATCGTATTTGTGCAGAAGACCATGGGTTCCGTAACTAAGGATCTGGGGCTTCTGATTATGTTTTTAGGAATAGGCCTGTTTTTAGGCTCGTTAGTTTATGGCCGTTTTGGCCAGCGAATCTCGCATTATAAAATAATATTTGCTTCTTTGGTATCCAGCGGTATAATGCTTATCGTTTTTGCTCTGGCTATTAACCGTTATCCCCATTTTTGGTTTGCAGCTACTCTGGCGTTTCTTTTAGGATTTCTCATCGCTCCGATTATGATAGCCTCTAACACCATTATTCATAATGCTAGCGATAACCAAATGCGGGGTAAAATTTTCAGTTCCTTAGAAATAGTCATGCATTTAGGCTTTTTGTTGTTTATGTTTATCAGCAGTTTTATTGCCGAAAGATTCCCCGAAGTTTATATTCTTGTTATTGTAGGTTGTATATTCAGCATCCTGGGCGTGATAAACCTTATCTTTCACCGTAAAATTCCATGGTTAGATTAGAAGAAAATAAAATTCAAACAGAAAATCAGCCGATAGAAAAAATCCCCTTACCCGCCAAGGTTTATATTCCTTTACTCCAACATATAGGTAAAGCCTGTGTTGAGCAAGTAAAAGTAGGGGATAGTGTTTTGTGCGGCCAGAAAATAGCCGCTTCGGATGCTCGGGTGTACGCCCCTATACATGCTTCGCTTTCCGGAAAGATTACTGCAATCGCAGATTATCCGCATCCGATTTTAGGTAGGTCCAAAGCAATAGTTATTGAAAGCGATGGACAAGACAAGTCGCAAGTCACAAGCCACAAGTCACAAGCCGAGATAGAAAATTTGACTCCTGAACAGATACGCCAGATAGTCTTTGAGGCAGGAATTGTGGGGATGGGGGGCGCAAGTTTTCCTACGCACATTAAGCTTTCGCCTCCTAACCCCGTGGATACCTTAATCATCAACGGCGCAGAATGCGAGCCGTATTTAACCAGCGATTACCGGCTAATGATAGAAAAAACAACGGAGATTATTTTAGGGATAGGGCTAGTGGTGAAATGCCTAGGCGTAAAAAATGTATATATTGCCATTGAGGATAATAAACCCAAGGCCATAGAAGCATTTAAAAGCTCTGTACACGGTACTCCGTACTCTGTACGAATCCTGAAATCCGCATATCCCCAAGGCGGAGAAAAGCAGTTAATCAAAAATATTCTCAATAAAGAGGTCCCCCAAAACAAACTTCCTTTTGATATCGGCATAGTAGTGCATAATGTGGCTACGGTTTTTGCCATTTATGAAGCAGCCTATAAAAATAAACCTTTATATGAACGCGTAGTTACGGTAACCGGAAGCTGTTTAACTAATCCTAAAAACCTCTTAGTACGTATAGGTACACCCATTAAAGAGCTAATCAGCTATTGCGCACCCTTAAAAGAAGAGCCGGCCAAGATTATTGTCGGTGGGCCGATGATGGGTGTCGCCCAATATACTGATGAGGCTCCGGTGATAAAATCTACCAACGGCATTATTTTAATAACTTCAAAAGAGGCGTTAACTTACGAAGAAGATCTTTGCATCCGCTGCGGCGCCTGTATAAGAGAATGCCCCGTTGGCCTTGCGCCTTGTTTGATAAATCTGGCCTCGGAAAAAGAAATGTGGCAGGAGGCAAATAGGTATGGGGCTTGTGACTGTATTGAATGTGGCCTGTGTAGTTATGTTTGTCCGGCAAACCGTAAGTTAGTGCAAGCTATTAAAAGGGCTAAACTAGAGGCAGCAAAATGAAAGAGATGGTGCGTTATGGCGTAACTTTAAGCTTAATCTGTCTTATTGCCGCTGGCCTTTTGGCCGGGGTAAATTCTTTGACCCGCTCGAAAATACTTGTTCAGGCGCAGGAAACGGAATCAGCCAGTTTACAGGAAGTAATTCCTCAGGCGGTGAAATTCGTACCTGTCAAAAAAAATAATGAAATCCTTTATTATAAAGCCATTGACCAAGACGGAAAGTATATCGGCGTTGTTTTTAAAGCTTATGCTGATGGATATGCCAGCGATATTGAAACCGTCGTAGGTATGCTAAAGGATGATACCATCACGGCAATTAAGGTTTTAAGCCAGAATGAAACACCAGGACTAGGAACCCAGGTTACCGAAGAGAGTTTTTTGAAACAGTTTAATCATAAAAGTATTATCGGATTAGATGAGGTTCAGGCTATTACTGGAGCGACTATTTCTTCTACGGCAGTAATTGATTCCGTAAAAGAGAAAGCCATAAAGATTAAAGAACTAATCAAAAATGAAGAATAAACTGATTGTTAATTTTTCTCCTCATCTACATAAGGATGAATCTGTCAGCAAGATTATGTGGATGGTGGTTTTGAGTTTATTGCCGGTAGGTGCAGCCGGTGTTTTTATCTTTGGGTTAAGCGCTTTGAGGGTAATTCTTTTAGGGGTGGTTTCCGCAGTTGCCGCCGAAGGAATTTTACAAGGCATTACTAAAAGAAAAATTACTGTCTTTGACGGCAGCGCTATCATTACCGGTTTATTGCTGGCTTATAATTTACCTCCTAAAGTGCCTTTTTGGTTTCCTATAATAGGCTCATTCTTTGCCATTGCTATCGGAAAGCAGATCTTCGGAGGCTTAGGCCAAAACATCTTTAATCCGGCTTTAGTAGGCAGGGTGTTTTTGATGGCTAGCTGGCCCAAGTATATGACTACTTTTATTGCTCCACAAAATTACGATGCTGTCACTTCTGCTACCCCTTTGGCTTTACTTAAAGAAGGAAAGCTTTTGGAAAAGTTCTCTTATCTAGATCTATTTTTAGGAAAAAGAGGGGGTTGTATAGGAGAAGTCTGTATATTAGCATTAATTTTAGGCGCTGTATTTCTTTTGCTAAAAGGCTATATTTCTTGGCATATACCTGTTACTTATATAGCAACTACGGGAGTATTTGCCTATATATTCGGGCTAAAAGGATTATTTACTGGAGATTGGTTGTTTCATATTTTGACTGGAGGCCTAATTCTGGGCGCATTTTTTATGGCTACAGATTATGTTACTTCGCCGTTAACACGCAAAGGCCAGATTATTTTTGGCATCGGATGTGGTTTGATTACAGCAATTATACGGCTTTGGGGAGGTTATCCGGAAGGGGCATCATATGCCATACTGATGATGAATGCCGCAACACCCATAATTGACCGTTTTACCAGAAATCGTATTTACGGGGCAAGATGAAAAAATATTTTCAGGAATTTTTTAAAGGCATTATTAGAGAAAACCCTACCTTTGTTTTGGTGTTGGGATTATGCCCGACCTTGGCAGTTTCTCTTTCCGTAATCAACGGTATCGGTATGGGTATTGCCGCCACCTTTGTCCTGTTAGGCTCAAATGTTATTATTTCGCTGATTAGAAATATCGTTCCTGATCGCATTCGTATTCCCTGCTTTATTGTAGTCATTGCTACTTTTGTTACCATTGTGGAGATGACTATGAAAGCATATAGCCCGGTACTAGACCGTGCCTTAGGTATCTATGTGCCTCTTATCGTAGTCAACTGTATAGTCTTAGGCCGTGCCGAGGCCTATGCGCAAAAAGCCGCAGTCTTAAATTCCTTTTTTGATGGCTTAGGCATGGGGATAGGGTTTACCTTGGCCTTGATTTTAATTTCTGCGATTAGAGAGTTTCTCGGCGCAGGTAAAATTTTAGGGCACACTTTAATTAAAGGATTTACACCGGCATTTATGTTTAGCATGCCATCGGGCGCACTTTTAGTGATTGGTTTATTGCTTGGCTTTTTTAATCTTTTAAAGGAGCGGAAATAATGGATGCTGCGCAGTTTTTAACCATCTTTATCTCGGCGGTATTTATTTGGAATGTCATCCTTTCGCGTTTTTTAGGGTTATGTTCTTTTATCGCTATTTCCAAAGAGACTAAGCCGGCGCTGGCAATGAGCTTAGCAGTGATGTTTGTGACTACGATGTCCTCGCTGATTACCTGGTTTATCTACCGCTTTTTGCTTATTCCTTTTAATTTAACGTACCTGCGCACTATTTCTTTTATTTTAGTCATTGCCACCTTTGTGCAGTTTGTGGAGATGGTGATTAGGAAAATCAGCCCACCGATGTATAGATTTTTTGGTATTTACCTTCCCTTGATTACCGTCAACTGTGCGGTATTGGGGGTGGCAGTTTTAAATTCGGATATGTTTTTTGTTAATGGACAACCCGTTGAGGGAAGTTTTTGGTACTCGTTATTTCAAGGCGTCTGCGTAGGCTTAGGCTATACGTTAGCCATGCTTTTGATGTCCGGCATCAGGGAGCGCCTTGAACTTTGTGCAGTACCAAAGTCGGTAAAAGACTTTCCATTGGGTTTTATTATCGCTTCTATTATGAGTTTGAGTTTTTTAGGGTTTAACGGATTTAGGTTTTAAGCGAGGACATAAGTTATGGAAATTTTAATACCCGCTTTGAGTTTAGGGATATTGGGTTTATTGTTCGGTATTGGTTTGGCTATTGCTTCTAAAAGGTTTACCGTCAAAGTAGACCCTCGCTTGGAAGCAATTCATGGTTTGTTACCCGGCTCTAACTGCGGTGCCTGCGGAGGCGCAGGTTGTTTTGGCTTTGCCGAAGCGCTTCTTAGCGGGAAAATGAGCGCGGATGCCTGCAGGGTGAGCCAAGACTCTACCAAAGAAAAAATCGCCGAGATCCTAGGCGCAAAACTTGAAAAAAGAGTTAAATCAATAGCAGTTTTACATTGTAATGGTGGAAAAAAGGTAAAAGATAAATTTTTATATAAGGGAATTGAAGATTGCGTAGCCGCAAATTTAGTTTTAGGGGGACAGAAAGAGTGTTTCTGGGGATGCCTGGAGTTTGGCAGCTGCGCTAAAGTATGCCCATTCGGTGCAATAAAAATGTCTGAAGGATTACCTGTTGTTGATAAAAATAAATGTAAGGCCTGTAATAAATGTGTGCTAATTTGCCCTAAAAAATTATTTACACTTGTGCCGTTAAAAAATAATATTTACGTAGCTTGTAGTTCCCATGATTTAGCTAAAGATACCCGGGCGGTATGTCCTGTAGGTTGCATTGCCTGTAAAAAATGCGAGCAGGTTTGCCCTGCGGATGCCATACATGTGGTTGATAATTTAGCAGTAATAGATTATAATAAATGTACCTCTTGCGCTAAGTGCATTGAGGCTTGTCCCATGAAAACCATAAGGAAACGAACATGAACCCCGTACCTTCTAACTATTCAAAGATTTTGAAAAGAAGAAGATGTGGGGGTAATTTAAAGGTTAATCATGAATAAAGAAGAAGGTACGGGGTGAATATAGCAGTTTTTGCTTCAGGCAGAGGCACAAATTTTGCCGCAATTATTAGGGCAGTAAAAAAAGGAAAAATCAAAGCCAGTTTAGCTTTATTGATTTGTGATAATCCTAAGGCCGGAGCAATTAGCCGAGCAAAACGCGCGCAGATAAAAGTAGCTTTAGTAAAAAAAGAAGATTTCCCTAGTAATAAAGATTTTGAAGCTAATATTCTGCAGCATTTAGCAGAACATAATATAGATTTAATAGTGTTGGCAGGTTTTATGCGCATCTTAGGCCCGGAGTTAGTGCAAAAATATCAGGGCCGCATTTTAAACATACATCCGGCGCTGTTGCCTTCTTTTAAAGGTGTGCAGGCAATAAAAGATGCCTTTGATTACGGAGTAAAAGTTACGGGTGTGACCGTGCATTTTGTGGATGAAAAGATGGACCACGGCCCGATTATTTTACAGGAAGCAGTGCAGATTGAGGAAGATGATACTTTGGAGTCTTTAGAAGCCAAAATTCATAAATTAGAACACCGGCTTTATCCAGAGGCTATACGCCTTTATACAGAAGGAAAATTAAAAATTATAGATAGGAAGGTCAAAATCTCACCTCTAGAGAAAATCCTTTAAGGCTATCCGGCTCAAATCTGTTTTTTCGCCTGTCGCAGCATTCTCTATCTCCACCATTAAGAAATCCTTAAAATCATACTGTTGTATGGTATAAGCGGCAATTTTGGCAATTTCATCCTGAGTATTCATCGGCGTTTTGGGAAAAACCTTCACCAGTTTTATATTACAGGTGATTTTGAAGATATCCTTATCAAAGACAACCCGCACATCTTCTGACTTAAATGCCTCTTTAAGGCCGGGATCCAAGTTGAATTTTAGTTGGATACGTTGCTTAATCTGTTCGCCAAGAAACTCGCTGAGTTTAATATCCTCTTTTTTTAGATGCACGCCTTCTCTATCACCTAAAGCCGCGGGGCTTTCCTCGACCCTGATGATATTGCGCCGGAAAAATTCGTCCCGAGAGACAAATTGCAGTTGGTATTTTACGATATCGGGAATCCAGGTAATCACAGTGTAGTCTATGCCGTATTCTTCGGTGTCAGAAGCTACTAAGGCCATAAATTGCGGACGAGGCTTCATACTCAATAGTACCCGGCTGGCACCGATCATAACCTTATTAATTTTTTCAAAAACATCTTTATCAAATTGCACATCTTTGGTAATCAGCTTGGGTAGCGGCATATAAACCCAGACAGTTTCGCCCAAAAGCCAAACCTTAGGTTTTATGCTATATTCTACTTCGCAAAGATTAGTGATGGTTTCTACGATTTTTTCTTTAGTGTAGGTGGGCTTTATAAAGAGGCAGCCTGATAAGAGGGTGGTAATTATTGATATTACGATTACCGTGATTTGGACTTTCCGCATTCTTTAAAGATAGCTTCAATCTCGTCATAATCGAGTTCCTGCTTTTGGATTAATTCTGAAGCAAACCTGTCTAATAACGGAGATTCCTTAGTTAATAATTCTTCCACTTCTTTTAAGCACTGTTGAATTATTGCTTGCACGTCATCATCCAGTTTTTCTTTGGTTTTTTCCGAAACGTAGCTTGGGGTTGACCAGCCCCAAGTCGGTACGCCAAAACTTCTTTCTAGTTCCTTAAAATTTCCCTTGATGCCGGATGGTCCCATACCCCAGCGCCAGACCATATTATAGGTCCAATACATGGCATGATTAAAGTCCTCATCCACCCCGGAAGTCGTAGTATTAAATTTTATTTTTTCTGCAGCATAAGAACCCAGGGCAACTTGGATATTAGCCAGATAATATTCGCGGTTATGGATATGCATTTCTTCGCGGGAACGGTGATAGACGAATCCTAAGAAACCTATGGTCCGAGGAATGATGCTGGCCTTAAAGACATCGTCAGTCGGGTGCAATAAATATGCCACGATAGCGTGTCCCGCTTCATGATAGGCGAGCTGCTCTTTTTCCTTGGGGCTTAGCTCAATGGGGCGCCTTAATCCTAAATCAATTCTATCCATAGCTTCGCTGATTTCTTTTAAGCCCACAATTTCTTTTTTGTTGCGTACCGCAATAATACTGGCTTCTCTGACTATATTAGCGATATCCGCCGGGCTCTTAAATACTGCCTTGCGCGCGAGCACAGAAAAATCAATATTCGGGTCAAATTTGATTTTCTTCAGATAAAAACGAAAGAGATTTTCCCGGTCTTTCAAACTCGGTAAACCTATGTAAATTTTGCGGTCAAACCTTCCTGCGCGCATCAACGCCGGGTCTAAATCGCGTTCCTCGACGTTAGTAGCGCCAATTACCACAATATTATTTTCAATTTTTCTTAAACCATCTAGTTCGGTCAAGAGTTGGTTTACCGCAGCGTTAGCGCTCATCTGGCCGCCAAAACCCATATCTTCTCTTCTGGGCCGTGCCACCGAATCAATTTCATCAATAAATATGATGCATCCACTATGTAGTTCTGCCATGGCTCGGGCTTCCTTAAAGAGAGAGCGGATTTTGGCTGCGCCTAATCCTACGATCATACCTTCTATTTCGCTGCCCACCACGGAAAGAAAAGGGACTTTTACTTCGGTAGCAATAGCCTTGGCCAGATAAGTTTTACCTACTCCGGGGGGGCCGAAAAGA
>Ga0315288_10007726_pt1 | contig 13617 bp, 25 predicted proteins | sample YL17G11_20_MG_FD_203454 | JGI IMG/M metagenome (GOLD analysis project Ga0315288, IMG submission 203454) | Sediment microbial communities from Yellowstone Lake, YNP, Wyoming, USA - YL17G11_20 | ecosystem: Environmental > Aquatic > Freshwater > Lake > Sediment | place: USA: Wyoming | collected...
GATTACAAGCGCTGGAATGGGTCCAGCGACGGCGGGAGAAAGAAACTGATGAAACGTCCAACCGCGTGATACGCGGTTGTGTGGTGGGTGGTGCAGGACTCCATCCGTCACCACATATGGGCCGCGCCGGTGCAGCCGTCTCAACGTGATGTTGCTTGCTTCGTCAATACCACCCACGAGTATCCGATCGCCGCGCACGACGGCGTTCTCAAACTCGGGTGGCAATCTGTGAGGTCGCTTCCGCATCCTGACTCCCAATGGAAACGCCCGTCATGCTCACTACGAGCATGACGGGCGTGAAAAGCGGCGGATAACCGGAGCCACCACGGACGATTTACCTACTCGGCGGCTGCGGCCTCCAAGTCCGGCTTTTTGGGATCGTCAACGGCGAGCCACACCGCGTAGGCCCAGGACGTTCCTTCGTCGTCCAGCTTGTACACGCGCGTCTTGACGACGAGCGTGTCGGGTGCGACGTGTTCGACAAGGCGCTTCGCCTTGTTCGCTTCGTTCCGTGCGCTCTTGACATCGGGATAGACGATGCCATCTTCGGCTGTGAGCGTCACGGTCGCTTTCTTGTCTGCCGGGTCCGGCATCGTAGCCGGGAGGTTCTCGCTGGTGGCGAGGAGATCGTAGAGTGCCTTTGCGGCCTCCATATCAACCGTCTTTGCTGACGGCGGGATGCGCTTCGGCAGCGCCGTGATCGGCTTCGCGGTGAACGGCATTTCGTGTTTCCCTTCTAGTGTGTTGATTGTCGATGACCGAAACGGCCTGATCGACCACAACGTATCTGTGGCCGGGTTTGGAGGGAGGTACCCGCTCCTAATACCGGACAGCCCTACTGTTGTAGCATCGCGTACCGCTTCGGTCATCGCGCGAGGGTTGAGCGTTCTAGCTCACGGTCCAGTAAGACTGGCCGGGATTGCTGGCACTCTTGACTTGGGTGAACGTTCCCAAGATCGGGAACGCCTCCATCGGGATCGCGGCCAATCGTTCGACAACGACCGCTCCCCCGGTGTGGAACACTCGCCCATCGGTCAAACTGATGACGGCGAGCGTGTAAGCGCCTTTCTTGCCCGTCCGATTGTCGAACAAGACTGAGGCGATTTCCACGTCGATCCCTTCGATTGCATCGAGCAAGTCGCCGGTTGCAATCTCCGGGGAATGATCCCCAACGCGTCCAGGTGTGGGTGTTCGGGCCATAGCTTCGCTTCTCCTGCGGGTGGTCCATTCGATTGTATTTCTGCACTCCCGGTTTCTCGACTGGCCGCTACCTCGTGCCGGAGGATTTCATTCCCCGCGAGGTCCGTACCCGATATCGCCGTGCCATGCAGTTGTTCTTTGCAGAAAGTAGCCGAATGCGTGGAAGATGTCAATAGGGAATATTGAGTTGGAATGGAAGGGTGACGAACCGCCCTGGGTCGTACCGATTGCCGTGCAGATCGGTGGTGGACAGTTTGAGTGTCACTAGCTGTTTTGCCTCGTAATCGTAGACACCCGGCGCGGTCGGGAGTGCGTCGAGTTGGTCCAGGGTGCCACGGAACGAGTGTGCCGCCCATTTCGGTTTACTCCCGTCATGCGGTCGGAAGATGTAGAGACGTTCTTTCCAGAGTCGGAGCGAACCGGCTTGGTGCGTCAGATCGCCAAGCATCTCGCCCAAGTCACTAGCGTCAGGGGCTTGCAATGCGAAAATGCCGTCCGTGCTTGTCATCAAACTGCCGTAGCGATGCTCCAAGCGATGAATGCGGGCGCGCACAAACCCTGTGATGAGGGATGCGATTGGCGGGTGATATAGACCGCCCGCGCGATAGTCGAAATCCTGTGTTGGGTCCGTTACTACCCAATCGAGCGTATCCATATCGAGTGTCCCGACACGTCCCAATGCAACCTTCTGAAAGAATTTGCCATACAGGCTGTTCAGAAATAGCTTCGCCGTTTCGCGTTCCGGTCCTGTGCTGCGCCGTTTTAGGTCGAAGAATGTCTCAACGTATCGCGCAAGCGGGCCACCGGACGGGCCAACCATCATCCAACCCATGATCGCCAAGATGTCACATTCACCCCGCTCCATCATCGCGTCTAACTCATACCCGGTGATGTAAACCTCTTTGACAATCCCATCATTCGGCCACGTCCCATCATGCGCCATGAACCCGCGATAGGTGCAGCAACGGTAGAGCAATGTCACGCAGTAGATCGCGTGTCGTCCTGGCTGGTAGTCGTCTACGGGATGCCATACCGCTTGCGTGATGTCTGGCAGTTGCGACATCGCTTCGGGATATGCGCTGGTGATGTCGTACTGATGGACGTTTGGGAAATCCGCTGGCCCTGCGTGGTAGTGGCCGTTCTTGCCGCCGTGATAACTCCACAACCCGGCTTGCTCCAAGTCCCTGTCCGGTGGAGCTACCACGGCATCCAAGAAACGATGTCGAAATACGCGGGCCGCGAAATGTGGAGCGCTTACGCACGTCGGTACGTCGAACGCCTCAAACTGACTGACGATATGCTCTCCCACCATTCGGGTGATGTAGGCATCTCGTGCGGCGTAGGCGAGAAAAATCGGGTCGTCCAGGTCGAGGCGCGTGAACGTGGTGCGGTCCAATCCCCCGGCTGGCAACGCGTATTTCTCGCCAAGTTTCAGCATTCGCGCCGCTGCGTCCAAACCAGTCTTGTAGAACGCCATCCCATCGAGGAAACGGATCATGCGATGCGTTGATAGATTGGTGATCGTCGCCATGTAACGCGTATCGTTTACGATCCGCAGGCGGAAACTCCATGACTCTCCACCATCCGGGTCGATTACGTCAGTCGTTAGCTCCAATTCCCCGACTACTCGCGCATCTTCATCCAAATCGCCAAACAACTGCGTGAATTCATACGCTAAATTCCACCCGTATATGATATATTCGGTGTCTTTGCGGGTGCAGAATTTGCCGATGTATGCGAGAAATAGCGCTCGGGCGTGTCCCCGCTTCCGTTCATCGACTATCGGCATCATCACGTCGTTCTCGTCGCCGGTCGCGCTGAATTGCAGGAGCATCGGCCTTCCGGTACGGGTGTCAGCCTCCGAGTCAAACCCGATCACTTGCGTCTTGCGCTGGCTCCTACCCGTCGTGAGTGGTCCGACGCGGAAATATTTGGGCTTCTCAATCCTGTCAACATCGTAGTCACTCACCGCGCGTACCGTCCCACCATATCGACACAAACACGATGATTGCGCCAAGCAATGCCATCACGACGGGAGTTACCCATATGTCCATATTGTCGGCCATAAGATGCAGCGTCATAAGGACAAGACTTCTGCGCGCTTGCGATGCCTGGACACTCGCCGCACCGTGATATCGTCAATGAATAGATCGTTTTTATCTATCGCGTATCGTCTCGCCCAAGCACGTTGCTTCTTGACCAACGCTTTGCGGTCAGCCTTTAGACGCGTCTCCACAACAGGCACGTCAAACGTCGAACCGCCACCGACGACTGTAAGATCGAAGGACCGCGCGTTGCCGCTGCGATCCTTGACCATGACTTGATAATCGCTGGCGGACGCTCCCGCTTCTGTGCGAGTCGATTGTGCCCATAGCACCGACCCGCTGCGCTTACCGCTCTCCAACACTCGGAGATATGCTGCCGCGCTGTTCTTGTTCTTGTAATGACCGGGCGATCCTTTCATCATAAATTCGCCGCGCGTGAGCGATGGGTCCGCTTTCTTCGCGGCTCTCCAACGCGTCAAAATCTCACTTCGGGTGTCAGTTGCCATAAGGAGCCGGACGCGCGCGCGCGAGGGACGATGGTATTCTGGCGGTCAGGACGGTCAAGTGGGTGTCTCCGTTCTGCGGGCCGGGGACCGTCGCACAAGCTCTCTGCGGCGGTCCCCGTCAATCCCTGGGCGATCATGCTACACCCCCGGCTGGACCCCTTAGAGTGGAGATTTGGATGGTACGGTTGTATTCGCCTCATGCCAAACCGCAGCTAACTGGTACGCCGCTCGGGCACGTCAATTGCAATATGGCTGCCGCTGCTGTCACGGCAGATCGCGCCACCCTGGGTGCGGTCAACGTCAGCGCGGACGCGATGCGAACCGCGTCAGGCGACAAGCTCGGCGGCACGACGTTGCAGGGTGCCGCAACCGCACTCGCTGCCTATGGTGTGCATCTCAATATCCACCCGCCACAAGATCGTGAGACGTTGGATGATTTGTGGGATCACATCGCCAACGGCAATGGCGTGATACTGGACGGCGATTACGATGTCGTCCCAAACAATCTTTCCGGGCAGCCTGCCTTCGATGGAACCCATGCGGTGTATTTGCAGAACGCAGGGATGCATACGATGGTGTGGGACAGTCTCGCGGATGGTCGCCGCCCTGGCATTCCACAGTCCCCGATTGTGTGGCCTAGACACATCATCGACCGTTTTGCTAACAAATACCCTGGGCTTGGTATTTCCTATGGTGTTATCACCCGGCATTTCCTCCGCGCGGACGCGCGCACCACAAATATCCGCGCTAAGGCGACCCGCAATTCGCCTATCATCGGCACATTCAGGCGCGGCGCAGAATTGGAGCGTGGTAGAGTGAAACTCGGTGAAAGCATTGGCGGGGATCGCCGCTGGTATCGAGTGTGGTCGCCAGACGCGAATGCTGTTGGGTTTGTCCATGCAAGCGTTTCGAGTCTCGTGTGATGGATACAGAGTATCGCTCGCGCATTGTCATCACCATCCCGCATGACGGGAATGTTGAGATGAGTGTAGACGGCGGTGGAGTGGTGGAGATGTTCGCCGCTGCCGCGTTGCTGGAACGCGCCGCACATAAGCTGCTAGCGCAGGCAGAACGTCAAACAAGTCTGGATCAGCCTCCGCCGTTGGAGCTTGCCAGATCACTACCAGGAGGGCTGTCGTGAGTTTCCCACGCGAGGAATTGGAGCCATTGGATACGGGCGTACCCGACGATACGATGTATCTCGGTGATCGTCTCGACCAAATGACTGCGCTGTTGCAAGAGCTTGTCAACGCGACGACGCGCGAGGAAAATCCCGCGCCAGAGCTTATCCAGGTGATGTCGGGATCGACTGGTGTGGCGGCTGCTACCGCGTTCGCTCGGCGCTCAACGTCTGTACGTCACCGCGTCTCGTTCTTGGTCATAAACGGCGGGGATGCTGCTACAACCGTGATGACGCTGGTGGTCGGCGTGACGCGATACCCGTTCACCGTGTCAACGCGCCTGGCGTCCATCCCGTTTCCAATCACCATCGAAAATGGCGTAGACATCGCAGCCGAGAATAGTGCGGGTTCTACGATCACCACCGGCTTCTACATCTTCTCTTTCCCCGAATAGTCTCATGGTGTTCCCCGCTGTTGTTGCTAGCATCACAGGGAATGACGCTTCCCCCGGTTTGACTAGCCACGTCATCACGCTTCCAGCGTTCGCGCCTGGTAATCGCGTTGTTGTCCTGTTTGGTGGCACCGCTTCCTCGTCCGGCAACAGTCACGCTCCGCTCGGTTGGACAACTGTTACCGGCAATGCGTTTGGTGGTGGCAGTCCCTTTTCCTTTAACGTATGGGATCGGGAAATGCAGGGCGGTGATCCAGCAACCGTCACGATCACTTCGGACGTGGGTGAGAATGGTAGTTGGATTTGCTACACCATCGACGGTTCTGTAGATAGTGGACAAAACAATGTCGTTGCGAGTGGTATCAGTAGATTTCCTGACCCTACAATCTTCACCCCGCCGTGGAATGCTCTTGTCATCCCGACACTTTGGATAGCGTTCTACGCGGCTGGTGAGGGTGCATCGAATATGACTGTCTGGCCGCTGGTGGATAATCAGCTTTATAGCCGTTACACTCCCGGTACTCCGACCGTCAATCTTGGTATGTGTTCGCTTCCAGCCTTTTCTGGGAGCCTTGATCCGGGGTCGTTTACCAACAACCTGTCTAACGGCTGGCTAACACATACGATGGCTTATGCCGATTACATTCCGAATGCTGGTGGCGGCACCGACGCGTTTCCAGCTAGGCGCAACTCCGACTATCGGCGGATGCAACGTCATCAACGTCACGGTATGCGGAGGCTGGTCCGATGACCTGGGCGCGAGATATACCACCACGGCAACGCGACATCGTTTCTATCCACCCCGGTGGATCGCTCTCTAACTACTCGCCTGGGTTCTTTATCCAGTCCATGAGCGTAGACAACAACTCGGGATCGTGGCTGTTTGTCGAGACGCTACACCAATGGGTGCCACCCTATACGTTAGGATGGACACGAAATCTTGATTGGCAGACTCGCGCTGTCTCGATTGCTTCACGCACCGGACCAAATGGACTCGTCTCCACTAGCGCTGGTGAAGATGTGGTGGTAACACTTTCCGATGGTCATGTACCTTCGCCCTCAAATGGTGTTAGCTACGTCAACAAATCAGGGCAGCCGGAAGGTGTGCTAACTTACTACAACAACGTTCTTGCCGGGGAAACGTACAATACTATCACCGTGCCAACGGGCGTGACTGCTACAACACGCGTGCGTTTGTTCAGGGCAACGGCGCTTCTACATAGTGCTGATCCAGCAAACGTACCGCGCCCATTGCTACCCATCAGGAATGTCTTTGTGCGGATCGCCACCAGCGGTGTAGCCTTGTCATCCAACTTCCCCGGCTTCATGGTCGTTACCTACAACAATCCGATAGATAGGATTGTTTGGACACCGCCACTTGATTTGCCGCTCGGCAAACCGCTTGTGTTCGACTACATCATCCTTGGGTCAACGGGTGGTGCAGATACACAAGATTGGTCGATGCATATAATCTTTGGAGTGATTTAGAATGGCCGCACCACTTTCAGCGGATCGTGTCGAAGGGATCGCCGGTGGTGTTCCGGTGCCGGTCAGTCTGTCATCGACCACGATCACCGGAACCGTGCTTGTGTTGCAGGATGCTGCGGATTTGACTGTCACCGTCGCTGGCGGTGCTAATGCGATTGCAACCGCTACGCTACCGGCTCCCGGTGTCGGGCTGCATCACTACATCACACACATTTCCATCAAACGTGTTGCAACTGCTGCGCTTGCTGGTGGCGCTCTCCTTACCGTGACAACTACCAATCTCGCTGGTGCGCGGACGTGGCGCACCGGCAACCAAATGTCTATCACAGTCTCAACGCAAGAGGGCGCGGTACTGGTAGATCAGGAGTATGTCCACCCGCTGAAATCATCCGTCGCAAATACCGCTACCACCATTGTCTGTCCAGCGGCGGGCGCTGCCGTATCGTGGCATATCATCGTTGACTACTACACCGGCGCACCATAGGGAGATAGGGAAATGCCAGACGAAATCGTGCAAGAGGCTGCCGAGAGTATCGCCGCTGCAATAGACGACGCGCGCGAGGAGGCGGTAGCTGCCACATTGGAGGCAGATCAGGCGGCTGCCGAGGTTGCCAGACTCGACGCCATCGAGCATCGGCTTGCATCCATCGAGGCTAGTACCGTGCAGGCTCCTGCACCGGCCACCGATCCTGGCGTCTCCGAGGTTCCTGGCGAGGCGATCGACAGGATCGAGGCGGTCGCGGAACAAGTAGCGGAGGCTGCCGCTTCGCTCGCTGGTGGTGACGACGAGGAAGATGCTTCCGATGGTGCTGTCGATACCACGCAGGATAATGACGATGGTATTGCAAGCGAAATGGCCGAGGCGGTCGAGTCTGGACCAAAACGATCCCACATCATGTTTAAGCGTTTGTTCGGTGGTCGTGACGAATGACAAGCTCATTTCGTCAGGGTCCGGCAGCCGAGACGTTGCCGCCACCACCCGGCGCTACGACCGGAGAACGCGCACCGAAACGTCCTGGTAGGCCGAAGGGATCGGCACCGATGGGCGGGCGTCGCCCCGCATCCACAACGCGATCCCTGGAACCGCAGATCGCTTCTACCCTCATGGCGCTCAACTTCGTCTGCTATGTCATCCCGGCATTGCAGGCGGATCGCTTGGACGAATTGGAGATTACCGCGCTTGCTCGTGCCATCGACGCCGAGGCGCGCAATTCGGCGCAGTTTCGCAAGCTCGTGAATGGCGCTTTGACGATCACATCAGGCGGTCAGCTTCTCGGCGTTGTGGCGATCATCGCCGCGCGTCGTGCCAGTCGCCACGGTTTCCTTCCGCCAGAGGCGGACGGCCAGTTGCGCGGGATGCTCGCATCGTCAGCTAATGCGCCGCAGCCGGTGGAGGATGCTAGTGCAGCCAGACGAGACAACGCAGCCGTCAACTGACCTTCCGGTAACCTGGAAGGTTGGTGAACACATTGCTGCGGTTGGTGACACCGGCACCGGCAAGACGTACCTCGTTTCCAAGCTCGTAGAGCTACGGGATTACGTCGTCGTCTTTCGCACCAAACCGGACGATATCAAATTCCCCGGCTTCCGACGCGCGAAACGTGCTAGCGCTTTGGACGACATCCACCAAACGCATATCCTCCTGGTACCGGATCACGCTAAACAAGTGCAGGAAGGTTTCGCCATGCTCGAACGCGTGTGGGAGCATGGCGGGTGGACCGTTGTGATTGACGAATTGTGGTACACCGAGCGGCTGCTAAAACTTGGTCCCTGGGTGGAGCGGTTGCTAACACAGGGCCGCTCCAAAGAGATTTCAGTTATCGTCGGAATGCAGCGTCCCGCGCAAGTGTCGCGCTTTGCAATCTCACAATGCACCCACTTGTTTTCGTTTCGTGTCGAGGGTCGTGATTTGCAGACGATCAAAGAGTCTACAACGCCACGCATCGTCGAGCCTATTGCAAATCTGCAAGGGCACAAATTCGTTTACTACAACCGTAGTAATCGAACGGTTGCGGTAGGGGACGCCAAAACGCTGGATCGCGTAATTCGTGGCAAGGCCGTTCCTGCGTCCCCGACTACTTGACAGACTAGGCCGGTGTCGTAGACAGTCGGCCTGAGTCCGTGCTGGACTCCTGGCCGGTCGTGCGCGCGAGGGCACGACCGGCACCCTCGCGCAGCCTACCCTCGGCGGATGAGGAAACGGCTCATGCAGGAACACGTCCATACGGGCGTCATCAGTTTTCTGTTCGCTGGCATCTCGGCGGTCATCTTTATCCAGGGATGCCGGTTGATCGCAGCGAAACTGGTAGATAGCGGGCACAACGGTTCGGGATCGTCTCTCGGCGCTCTCGTGAATTTCGGTTGAGGGAGAAATAATGGCAAGCATTCCAAACGTCGCCGTTGGTGGTCCTGTTACGCAGGTACAGGAACCGACACCCGGCTCGTCCATTCCGTTTCGACGGGCTACCACGTTCCGCGTCTCGCAGATCACGGCATCATCCGCGCTGTTGACGACGGGATCGCAGTTGACCGAAATCGTGATCGAAGGTTCTGGCTACATCTACGGCATTGACCTTCACGTTGCTGCCACGACGGCTGCAAATGCCGCTGCCACCACGTTCACCGAAGATGGTCCGTGGAGCAGCCTTGATACCGTCGTTCTGAAAGACGTGAACGGCGAGCTTATCAATCTGACGGGCTACTCGCTTCGTCTCGTCAATCTCTATGCCGGATACGTCGGCTTCCGACAGGCAGAGCCGGTGCGTGCTGAAACGGCACCGACCGCAGATACCGCTTCCATCTTTAACGCCGTGACTGGTGCTGGCGCTACGGGCGGATCATTCCGATACCACCAATTCGTGCCATGCGGGCTGAACCGTCGTGATCTTCGCGGTATCCTGGGCAACCAGGATCGCGCGCAGAAATACCAGCTTCGTGACGACTATGCTGCATCCGGTAGCATCTATGGCGTCAGTCCCACTACGCTCCCGACAATGACTGTCGAGCGGCACTACGAGAATTACGCGGTGCCATCTAGCTCGAACGCGAATGGTGCGCCGCAGGCGCAGTACCCGACCGACTTCGGTATCCTGCACTACGTCACGCAGGCGACCAATGCCAGTCCGCCCGTTGGTGGTAGCACGATCAACCACTTTCTGCCGCGTCTCGGCAATACGATCAGGCTCTTGATCCTGGTGTTTAAGAGCAACGCTCTGCGGTCAACCGCAGAAACGAATATCCCGACCCGGTTGCAGCTAAATCTTGGTGATACGCCGATCTTCGTGGAGTCAGCCGCATATCGCCGGATGCTTATGTGGCGCCGGTACGGTTTCGACGCTCCGAATGGCGTGTTTGTCTACGACTTTATGACCGACTTGATCGGTCATGCTGGTGATGAGCTTGGCGACGATTATCTGTTCACCAACGGACTCGTCAACGCACAATTCCAGGTGACATATCCAAGCGGTTTCGGTAGTACCGCAAACTCCATGCTCGTCATTACCGACGACTTGGTGATCCCGTCCACCGTTGACATCTACGCGTAGGGCGCACGATGTCTCGACTGAATAGCACACTCGGGCGCGGGTCGCCACAACGGTCGTCAATCGGCGCTACCGTTCAGACACCCGCGCCGATGGCGTCGGATCGGTCGTCCAGTCAGACTGCCTGGGGACAGTTTGGTGGTGGTGTTGGCGAGGTCATGCAGGGGCGCATTACGCTTCTCATGCTTGACACGCTCATCCTCATCTTGATCCTGTTCTATATCTGGACACACCGCGCACAGGGAGGCGGATGATGGCTTCGTTTGCAATCGTTCGGCAGGATGGCGCTGCCGATAAGGCGGAAGGATCGTCTATTCTGGACGTTTCCACCCGCTATGGCTGGCCGGGTGATGGTGACATCGTTCCCTGGAATGATGATATCCACAACTCGAAACTACGTTGGGAGTTTGCCGACCCTTCCGATCAGGCTGTGAGTCTCGCCGCCGTCGATGAAAAGAAAGCGGGCAAGTAAGATGGCTGTTCGGCGTTTTCAGGCGACACTTACACCCGCAGCGGTTGCTGCAAATGTTTGTGCGGAACAATCGTTCGCCGTTGGTCCTGGTGATCTGACCATCGGTGCTGCGGTATTCGTCGTCAAACCAACGTTGCAGGCACTAGCGATGCCGTGTCAGGCGCGCGTCGTGAGTGCTACGAATATCGGCGTGACATTCTTCTCCCCCGGAGCGGGCGCTACGCCGACCGCTGCCGAGGTTTACCAATTCGTCGTAATCGACTAGAGAGGGACTAACCTAATGATGGGTCATGGTGCAGCCATCGTCGCGGGCGTAGTCCTGGGGCTTGCTCTCGTGTTCATGAATAGGCGGGGATAACGATGCTTTCCACACTCCTGTTCTTTCTATTGGCTTTGTTCCTTGCCTACTGGCTTGGGAACAAGGTCATTGCTTAGTCGAAACGACGACGATCAAGTGTTGATCTTCGGTCGTTCACCAAACCTCGTACTTGGTGCTGGCACGGCCATCTTTAATACCGTGGTGGTGTTCCATATCGGCGGCTTTGATCCGACACCCGATCAGGTGGCGGTCGTTAATGTGATGTTCGGCGCGATCATCGCGCTCATCTCCAACACGTCGAGCGTTGCTATCGCTGCCGGTCGGGCAGCGGTAGCGCGCAAGAATGGGAATGGCAAGCCGTGACACTTGCAACACCATTCGCTATCGGGATGCTTGTCGGGTTTCTCTTGATCTTTAATGCGCTTCGTGGCTTCGACACGAAACACAATCTTCTGAATGGCAAGCTCGCTTCCTGGGGCGTTTCTCCGGGGACCGCTTCCACTCCTGGCACGCCAACAGACACATTTCCAACGGCATGACACCAGGGCAGGCGGTCGTATTCGCAGTCGGACTGTCATTCTTGGTCTTTCTACTGGCTGGCGATTTCGGTTTCCAGAAAGTGAATAGCGTTCGCGGGAGGCTTTCCGGTGGATAATCAGACTGGTCCCGCAAACACCGATCAAGTCATCTCGGCAATGTTCGGTTGGGCGGTGCTTTTCGTCATGCTTACCGTCGCGTCAGACATTCCCGAGATAGGCAAGCTGGCCGCTGCGTTTGCTTGGCTCTTGCTCATCTCTATCACCATCATCTACGGGCCGGACGCGTTCGATAATGTCAACCGATTTGTTGACCCATCGCGTACCGCCAAGTCACCTACACAGGGAGGTTCCACAGGATGAACACATCGGAGGTTATCGGCCTCGGCGTTGCAATCGTCGCTCTCGCCGGATTGTCTGTTGCCATCGTCTACGGTCGCAACACGGCGCGTATCCTGCAAGCTGGTGGCGAGGCATTCACCGGCTCTATCCGCGCTGCCACGTTGCAGTCCGGTCCTACCACCAAGAGTCACTAACCAATGAGCGGGCGCGACCAGGGACCAATCGGGCAGGGGACCGTCGTTGGCACCCCGCAGATCGGCACGATCAACGGGCCAAAACAACGCCCATCCGACACCGCGTTTGGTGGTGATGGCGTCGTTCCGACGACGCAATCAACCGTTTCGCAGCTTCGCGGGTGGCCTGCGAATGCAGCGCAAAATATCCTTCCTCCTCCTGGTGGCAGGACGGAGCAAATCCTTACGGGTTTCCAACTGCAAATCGGTGATGCACCGCCACGCGTCTTGCGTCAGTTGTTCGAGCGTGTCTTTGGCAAGACAAGCGAGATGGGCGGTCACGGCTTCCCCTACAACGCGGAATGGTCGATGATCCCGCACCAATGGATCGCGCGTAAGGCGCAGTCAACTGGTCCGAATGTTCGCGGCACCGATGACTCGGTTTCCATCCCGGCAGTTTTTGCTGGCAATGTGAGGCTTGGATAATGGAACGCAATGACACTCGTGATGCCATCCTCGTCGGGCTGTTCTTTCTCTCCTACGGCATCCTGTCATGGCTTGCCGCTGGTAAGCACGTTCCGACGTTGCGAGGTTTTGATCTTTCCAAGATCGACGCCAACCGGCTCGCGTTCGCGCGTAGTCGCCGCGCTGAAATGATCGAGCAAGAGATGCGGGATGCCTGACATCGGCAACGCCGTTTCCACCCGGCTCGGGCCGCTGCCGGTGTGGGCCTGGGCGGGCGTGGTCGGCGGTTCCATCCTGCTATTCAGACTCGTCCGTGGCACCCGTAGCGGGTCGCAGGGCGGTGCGGTCGTGGTGGACGGCCCACCGGGCGGGAGTGGGTCCGAGGGCGATCCTGGGGCCGGTGGTGCCGCTGGTGGGACGGGTCCGGCAGGGCCACCCGGCCCACCGGGTCCGAGTGGTGGAGCGGCCTATACCGCGATCCTCAATCAACTCTATGATTGGGTGCAGTCGTCAAACGCCACGCAATTTACGCTCCTGCGGTTGCAGGATGAGCTTGCAAAGACATCATGGTCCGCATCACAACGCGCCGCGTTGGAGGCGGACTATCACGCACTCCAAGACCCTAGCTCCGCTTATGCATCCGCAAGCTCGGGCGCGTACACATTGCGAGGACCGTACAACACGGGCGCAAGCCGCTGGAACAAGCACCACATCTCCGTCGTGTATGACGCATTGCAGGCGGCTCTAACGGCATTGGGTGCTGGCGCACCGCGATCCGGTTCAGCCGGATCGACTGTTACAAGGAGGGCACCAATTGCCGTCACCGCGTAGCTCCGACACTATCTACACCGATCCGGCGCAAACGTCTGGAACCGCGTTCCAGTCGCCTGGCAGCGGCGATCATGGCATGGTGTTGCCACCCATCGCCACCATGCCGCTCCCAACAGTCGCACCACC
>Ga0315288_10007730_pt1 | contig 13611 bp, 10 predicted proteins | sample YL17G11_20_MG_FD_203454 | JGI IMG/M metagenome (GOLD analysis project Ga0315288, IMG submission 203454) | Sediment microbial communities from Yellowstone Lake, YNP, Wyoming, USA - YL17G11_20 | ecosystem: Environmental > Aquatic > Freshwater > Lake > Sediment | place: USA: Wyoming | collected...
GCGGCTTTCTTTCGACACCTCCGAGCGGCCCACCCGCGCCCGGAGCGCCGCAGGGCGTGTCGAGCGAGCCCGCTCCGGCTCCGCCCGGTCGAGCGGCTACCTCGCGGCCTCCCTCAAAACCCCCATCTCCAGATACGAGGCCCGTTCGGGAGAGCGATACACCCGGTGGGTCGCCGTCACGAAGTCTTCCTGCGCGGCCTGGAAGATGTTTTCCACGTACCTCTGCGGGTTCCGGTCGATGTAGGGGAACCAGCTGCTCTGCACGTGAACCATAATCCGGTGTCCCTTGCGAAACGTATGGCAGATGTCCTGGAGCTCGACGGTCAATCGAGCCGGTTCGTTCGCGACAAACGGCTTGGGGGTCTCGGCACCGGCGCGGAACCGCCCGCGAAGAACGCCCGCGCGGACGAGCATATGGTAGCCCTTCATGATCAACCGGTTCGGAAATTGTTCGTCTCCCTCGGCGGGAAAGACATCGATGACCTTCACCACCCAGTCGGCGTCGCCTTTCGTCGTCGACACCCAGAGACTTGCCTTGAGGGGACCGGCCACGGTGACATCTTCCTCGAGAGGTTCCGTCTCGTACATGAGGACATCCCCGCGCCCCGCGAGAAACCGTTGATCCTGCACCATGAACGCCGGGGGGAGCCAGATCGTCGGATGGTTCACGACGGGAACGGGGTTCTCCGGGTCGCTCACCAGTTCGTCGTACGCGGCGGACGGGGCGCCACTACTCGCAGGCCCTCCACCACCCGCCTGCGCCTTTGCACCGGAGGACCCGGCCGCGCCGCCGGCCGGGGGATCGAAAGACAGACGAGCACCCGCATCGAGATAGAGCTTCTCGACCCGCGCTTCTTTTGGCGGCCAGTCGTCGAACGCCCGCCAAACGTTTTTCCCCGTCTCAAAAACAAACGCCTCGGGGAGCCCCCGCCGCCCCTTGTCTTTCAAAAAATACTCGAAAAACGCGAGCTCGATGTTCTCCTGGAAAAAGGCCGCCGTGTTCGAACCGAAGGAGACATCGCCAAGACCGTCTTTGGTCTCGTACTGGCCAAGCCACCCCGCGTGATCCCACGGTCCCATGACGAGGACGTTGAACGCGCCGGGGTTTTTCTCCTCAACGGCGCGGTAGCAGGCCAGCGGGCCGTAGAGGTTCCGGTCGTCGAACCAACCGCCGACCGTCATCACGGCCGGCGCCGTTTTCTTGAGATGAGGGAGGATGTTTCTCGAACGCCAGTACTCGTCGTAGTTTGGATGGGCGGCGAACTCGTTCCAAAACGGCCGCCGTCCCTGGAAATACAGCCTGTCGATGTACGAGAGCGGACCCATGCTCAACAGAAAATCGTACGAGCTCGTGGTGAAGTTGAGGTAGAGCATGTGGTACCGGGCGGGGCGTCCCGGCGCGGGCACTCCGTAGCTCGTGGTGAACTTGAGCGCGTTCAGCAGGTTGAAGGCGCCGTACGCGTGAAAGCTGTCGTACCAGAAGTCGGTCACCGGGGCCTGGGGAGACACCGCCTTGAGCGCGGGGTGGGCGTCGATCATCCCCGCGGCCGCGCAGAAACCGGCGTAGTCGATCCCCCACATCCCGACCCGTCCGTTGTGCCCGGCGATGTTCGCGAGAAGCCACTCGATGGTGTCGTAGGTGTCCGTGCTCTCGTCGACGTCTTTTGACCCGCTTTTCGGGGAGACGTGCGGGGTGAGGTACGAAAAGCTCCCCTCCGACCCGTACGTCCCGCGGATCTCCTGGCGGACGACGATGTAGCCCTCGCGTAGAAGCGAGAGACTCGGACCCAGAACGCCCCGATAGTAGTCCCCGCTGTAAACGTCCGCGCCGAAGGCCGTTCGTTCGAGGAGGATCGGGTATTTCCGTGACGCGTCGTTGGGGATGAAAACGACGGTGAAAAGGTAGATCCCGTCGCGCATCGGGACCATGTGATCTTCTCGCGTATAGTTCATCTCGAGATAAGTCTGCGGGGACTCGGGCGGCTGCGCGGGACACACGCGGGGGTGCGCTGCAGTCAGGCCGAGAACCACGCACGCGACAGCGGCAAGCCGGCGCGCGGCGGTGTGAATCCAACCCACGGTTTTGCGAATGATCATTCGACGACCTCCTGGTCCGACAACTATAACAGCATCCGGCCGGCGAGAAAAGGCGTGGAACCCGCTCTTGCGCGGGTCATATACTCGGCGGAAACCATGCGGCCCCGGCGGCCCCGCCGGTTTTTTGCCGGGGTCTTGATTCCCCGCCGGCGCTCGTCCGTAATTGGCCTCGGTCCGTTGCCGGTCCCGTTGCCGCGCCGTGGGAGTTGCCTCTTGCCCGGCCGGCGCCTGTCCAGCCGCTTACCGTCATCCTAACTCTCGAGGAGACCCGATGAAAAGGCTCTTTGTCCTGCTGCTAATCGTCGCCGCCGCCGTCCCGGCGCTGGCCGAGAAACGGGCGTTCACCATCGCCGATTTGTACAAGATCAAGAACGTCTCCGATCCGCAATTTTCCCCCGATGGAAAACGGGTCGCGTTCTCCGTGACCGAATTTTTCCTCGAAGAGGGCAAGACCAACTCGGACATTTTCCTCATGAACGCCGATGGGACGGATCTTCGGCAGATGACACGGGACGAGGCCGCGGATTACGAGCCCCGCTGGTCTCCCAACGGGAAGTGGCTCACGTTCATCTCCACGCGAGAAGACGGAGCGCAGGTGTGGAAAATGCCCGTCGAGGGGGGCGAACCGACAAAGGTCACGAGCTTCCACATGGGCGTGAACGGACCGAAGTGGCCCCCGGGTGGTAAACACATTCTCTTTTTCTCGGAGGTCTTTCCCGAATGCGGCGCCGACGACGCGTGCAACAAGAAGCTCGCGGAGGACATGGACAAAGGCCCTGTCCACGCGCACCTCGCCGACGATCTTTTCTACCGTCACTGGGATTTCTGGAAGGATGGCAAGCGCTTCCACACGATTCTCTTCGACATGGAAGCGAAGACTTACGTGGATCTCACCCCGGGTGACATGGACGTGCCCTCCTACCTCACCGGTGGTGGAAATGCCGGGTATGACGTCTCCCCGGACGGGAAGGAGCTTTGCCTCGCGGCGAACGCGGACCCCAACGAGTGGGAGACGACGAACAAGGATCTCTGGCTCGTCCCCGTGTCGGGCGGCGAGCTCAAGAACATCACCGACCCAAACGAAGCCTACGACGCGAACCCGCAGTATTCACCCGACGGCCGGTACATCGCTTACCTCATGCAGACGATCCCCACGTTCGAGGCCGACCGGTTCAGGCTCGCCCTCTACGACCGGAAGACCGGCGATAAGAGCGTTCTCACCGAGGCGCACGACAACTGGGTGGGCGCCTTCGAGTGGGCGCCGGATTCGAAGGGGATCTATTTCACCGCCGACTTCCACGGGACGAACCCTTTGTATAAGGTCGACATCGCCTCTCTGAAGATCACGGAAATCGCGAACTTCCGGGCGATCGATGCGTTCGACATCTCTCCCGACGGCCGATCGGTCGTCGTGTCGCGGCGCTCCGTGGGGGAACCCCGCGAGATCTGGACGTGCAAGACGAGCGGAAAAGACGTGAAGCGCCTCACCACGTTCAACAAGGCGGTCGAAGATGAGGTCGATATCCGCCCCGCCGAGGAAATGTGGATCGACTCGCCGACGGGGAAAAAGATCCACACGTTCGTCGTGAAGCCCCACGGCTTTGACCCGTCGAAAAAGTACCCGTTGATCCTCAACGTCCACGGCGGTCCCCAGTCGCAGTGGATGGACTCTTTCCGCGGGGACTGGCAGGTCTATCCCGGATGCGGGTACGTCGTCGCTTTTCCCAACCCGCACGGTTCGACAGGGTACGGCCAGGAGTTCACCCACGCCATCTCGCGGGATTGGGCGGGGAAGGTCTACGAGGACTGTCTCGCCGTGACCGAATACATGGCGGCGCTTCCCTGGATCGACAAGGACCGGATGGGCGCGATGGGGTGGTCGTACGGCGGGTACATGATGGCGTGGATGGCAGGGCACACGGACAAGTTCAAATGCCTCGTCTCGATGATGCCGACGTACAACCTCGCTTCCATGTGGGGAGCGACCGAAGAACTCTGGTTCCCCCAGTACGACCTCGGCGGCGCGCCGTGGGAGTCGGAGGACTACACGAAGTGGTCTCCCCACCTCTCGGCCGACAAGTTCAAAACGCCGACGCTCGTGATCACGGGGGAAAAAGACTTCCGGCTCGCGTACACGGAGGGCTTGCAATTCTTTACGGCGCTACGCAAGAAAGGCGTCCCCGCGCGGCTCATCGTGTTCGAGAACGACGGTCACTGGCCGAACGCGGTGAAGTCGATGCCGCTATACTATGCGGCGCACCTCGACTGGTTCCACCGCTACCTCGGCGGCGATCCGTCGCCGTACGATGTCGAGAAGATGGTGCAAAACCGGGGGTACGAGAAGAAGTAGCATGCGGATGGCCGACAGGCCCCGCGCGACTTGACGCGGCGGGCGATCCTCGCTCGTTCCCGCGAAGGCCTCGTAACGTCCCGCCCACCCGCATGAGCATGAGCTACGTTTTCGCCGGCGCCGTCTCGAGCTGCGACGTGCAGTGACCGCAGCGCGTCGCCGGGTACGGAATCGTGGAGAGACAGTACGGGCACTTCTTCTCGGTCGGCTCGCCGGGCTTCGGCTTTTCCTTGACGAACTGAGCTTCGAACTTCGCCTCCATCTTGTTCATCGCGCGGACCATCATGAATATCGCAAACCCCACGATGACAAAGGCCACGACGGCGTTGAAAAAGACCCCATACCCGATGGTCACCGCTCCCGCCTCCTTGGCGAGCTTGAGCGTGGCGTAGGGACCGGGCTGCGCGCCTTCCTTTACCACCAGAAACAGGTTTGAAAAATCCGTTCGGCCCAAGAGAAGCCCGAGCGGCGGCATGATGATGTCATCGACGAAGGACTTCACGATCGTGCTGAAGGCCGCGCCGAGGATGAACCCCACCGCGAGGTCCATCACGTTGCCCCTCATGATGAATTTTCTGAATTCTCCGAACATGGTCGTGCTGACTCCTTTCCGCGATCGAGCGCCAGCGCTCGATTCGAACACATGCGGGCTACGCGGGTAGTCTAGACGGTGCCGGTTTTCGTGGCAAGCCGGGGTTTTGAATGAACGGTAAAGGGGGGCCCTCGCTGCGGAATCGAAACTTCCTCAATGCTGGCGGCGACTCTCGCGTCAGCCCGCGGCGCTAAGCGCACGCGCGAACTCGGCGAACTTCTCCACGTGACCTTTCGACTCGCACCAACGACGAACGGTTTCGATTTCCACCGAGTGTTCTTGGGCGCGGGCGACGGCCACGGCCTGGTCGAGGGACCCGCGGTCGTTCCAGAAGAGAAATCCAGCCAGGCGATCCCGGCAGCAGTCGGTCGGTTCGATGATGTGGAGAAGCAAATCGCCGTCTCGAAAAGTCTCCCACTCCCGGATCAAATCGCCGCCGACCGCGAGGGGTCCTTTCGGAAATTCAAGAGGGAGCGGGTTCTCGGCGTGGACATAGTGATCTCCCTTCAGGTGGTATCCCAGCCCGGTCAGCGCTTTAACGGGGTCTGCGTCCTCGGCCCGGAACTCCACGACAAAATCGAGGTCAGCGGACTGGTAAGCGTCCGGCGCGTAGACGGTGGCCGCGCTCCCGCCCGTGAGAACCGCGGTGACCCCCGATCGTTCGAGCGCCGTACATACGATGAACGCGACATCGCGAAGGCTCGTCGAAGCGGTAATCGTCATAGCGGCTGCCCCGATCGGCGCGGGCGGGAACGTCTCCCTGCGGCGATCTTGTGAAGCTCGGGCTCGGCTTCAGCAAGACGCAGGAGCAGGGCGCGCAGTTCCCTGAAGGCGAAGTACCGGGGGTCGAGAGAAACCCGGCGCTGATTCCCCACGTGACGCGCCGCAAGGACGCCCTCCCGGTCCAACGCATCCACAATAGTCTGGATCGAATAGAGGGGCGCTCCCAGGAGACGCGCCATCTCGGTCGGGTAGGTCTCGCCGAGAAGCGCCGCGAGCACGAGGACTTCGGTTTTCCGGCGGCTTCCGAAAAGACGGGTTGGGGCGGCGTTGTTCATACGTCAAACTTAGGACCACAAAGAGCGGCTTGTCAACCAATATTTATTGGTGGCTTAACCAATATTCACTGGTGACCTGGGGGCCCGCCGGGGTTCCCGAGGGCGTTTCGGAGGTCTTGAAGCTGCCGCCTCACCCCGGGGGTCGGGGCTTTACCGATCATGGAGTCGAGATACGCCGCGGCCTCTTGCCCGCGCTCCATCAAGAGCAGACAGTGCGTTTTCCTGAGCACGAGGTTCTTGAAAGACGCCGACCGATCGATCGGGTACAGGAACGCCAGGTCGTAAGCGGCTATCGCCCCGTCCAGATAGAGAAACACTTCGTAGTTGAGCCCCACGTTATAATAAAACAGCTCCTCCGAACCCGTCGGCGTGCCGCGCTCGTGGCGGAGCCTCCGCGGTGGCGCGACTCCGCGTCTCTTGCTGAACGGGACGTCCTGGCGCCGGTTCTTGTAGATCGTGACGAGCGACCCGCCGCCGCCGAACGGCGGGAACTCCGCGACCCGATCGTAACCGGTCTCCAGACTATCGTAGAAAGCGACCTGCCGGCGGAAACGCGCTGGCTCTTGCGCGTACCGCGACCGCACCGCGCCCGTTGTCACGACGTAGTCCGCGTTCTCGTACAATGCGTGGTCGTAGAATACCTCGGAGCGCTCCGGACCGACCTGGAACATGGGCACCGGGAGCACCGCGTAGTTCGGCGACCCCTTCTTGAGCTCCAGAACCTTTTTCCTCACGTCGGGGCTCACCTGCGATATCACCTGAGGGCCGAAGATGTCCGGGCCGTACGGTTCGACGACGAGGTACGACCCCCCGGGGATGTGGGTGTCGATCCACCGGGCGGCGGTTGTCCGCGAGTCCGAGCGGATGCCGCGGAGGTACGCGGGGTAACCCGCCACGACGGGAACGGCGAGGACGAGAGCCACCGCCGCGCCGGCCACGGCGCGGGCCCGATTTGGCCAACGGGAACCGAGCGGATTCGCGCGTGAGTCCGTAATGAAGGCCGCCGCGAAGAGCAGAAGAGCCGGAAGAACCGGCAAGAGGTAACGATCCGCGTGCATCGACCACGTCGAGACCGCAAGCAGATAGGGAACGACGAAGGTGCCGAGGATCCAGATACTTCTTTTCCGTTGGATCAGGGCGAGTGAGGCAAGACCGGCCAGGGAGAGGATCGCACACGGCCATCCCATCAGGTCCCTCGCGAGCGATCGGCCGTAGAACACCCAGCTCGAGGAACCGCCGAGACCAAAGTGACCGAGGCTCATGTGCTGGCGCTCCGTGGCGAAGTCTTCCGCGAATGTCCCCGAGTCGAGTAATACGTACGGGGACGTGATGGCGAACACGACGGCCGCGGCAAGGATGGACGCCGCTGCGAACCACCACGGCGGACGCTCCCGCGCGGCGGATTGAGCGGCCGATCGCGCGCAGAGATGCGCCGCGGCCAGGGGAAGCACGAGGATCGCGCCGGTGTACTTCGTCGACGCCGCCAATCCGATCGCGGCACCCGCCATGAGGTAGCTTTTGAGCACCGGGTTTTTCCTCAACCCCAGCAGGAGCCACAACACGAAGATGGCGAAGAACGTGAGCGGCAGATCGACTTCGATAAGATGCGAGCGAGAGATGAGAAACGTGTTGACCGCCAGGAGAACCGCGGCCAGGGCGGCCGTCCATTTCCCTCCTAAGCGCCGCCCGGCGAGATACGTCATCCACACCGTCCCGACGCCAAACAGCACGGATATCATCCGGCCGACATAGAAGAACGGCGCCGGGTCAACTATGTAGCGGGCGTGAAAGTCGGCGCCGGAAGTCACGGACCCACCCAGCTTCATCGCGAGGTAAAGCACCCCTTGCGCCGCAAACTGGAGGTAGATCGTGAGGCTTGGGTAATTGAAGAAATGGGGGTTGAGATCGACGCCGATCGGGGATCCCCAGCCCCACATCGCCCATGCTTTCTTGAGGGGGGTCGCCTCTTCGTAGACGAACGGGAGTCCCCAGTTCATCCCGTAAAGCCGGACAGCAAGCGCGACCGCCAGAATGAGGAGGACCACCCGTGACTCCCGAGGCCATTTCGACGGGATCATAAGGGGATTCTACACGGGCGGCGGTGAGATGTGAACAGCCGGCTCCGGGAAACGGGAGGTTCGTCGTGTTTCCCGCCGGGGCCCCGCGACGAACGAGAAATTCGCCCGGGGCCCCGATGGTTCTTGCCTCACTGGTAGTGAGGCGCTGGATCGGGGTGATGCGGGCTACGGAACGGATGTCGAGATTTTCCGGTCCGTCATCTCACTTCTTCTTCCCTTTGTTCTTCGAGAGCTGCTTGTCCTGCAAGCCGGGGGGGAGATTTTTGTGCGAGGTGTTCCGCCACTTGCCATCGATGTGCGCGCTTGTCTCCCAGACGCCGCTGTGCAGGCGATAGTAGCTCTCTTCGTAGAAATAGACGCTCGTGTGGCCGTTGACAAGGTACACGCCGATACCCGAGTCGTACACGAGGACGACACCGTCGGAGTGCTTGTGGCGGTAGCCGTGCGCCGGGGCGTGGGGCGGCGGCCCGGGGTGATTCTTCTCGATCGCCGGGCCGGTGGCGTGTTTGTAGTGGGCCGAGCTGCTGCATCCCCAGAATGCAGTGATCGAGAGAGCGATTGCAACAATGACGAATCCGATCATGGGCGTACGCATCGTCCGCCTCCTGTCGTAAGTCGCATGTCTTCAGAATGTTGAGCTGCCGTTGCCGGGCTCCTCGCCGCCCACCGGCTGTGTGCCGGGCTCGGGGGCGAGGGGCTTACGGAAAGGAGCAAGGATCAGACCAGGGACCGGCGGGTGTGGTCGTGGGCACTGCGCGGGGTTGGGTTCGAGTCCAGCCCGGGGAATCAGTTTGATGTCCGGGAGCGTGCCCCCAGAGTAAGTGGGCGTAGTTTTGGTCTTGCAATTGTGCACTGGAAATGCATAATTGCAATGCACGGAGGTGCGGTATGGCCAGTCAGTACATCAAGAGATCGCTGGAGCCGGTCCTGAAAAAAGCTGCATCCGAGTTCCCGGTTGTTGTGTTGACCGGACCCCGGCAATCGGGCAAGACGACGCTTCTCAGACATCAATTTGGCAAGCGGTATGGGTACGTTTCCCTCGAACCCCCGGACGTGAGGCTCTCTGCCGTGGAAGATCCTCGTGGCTTTTTGGAAGCGTACCCACCGCCCGTCATTTTCGACGAGGTGCAATATGCCCCCGATTTGCTTCCCTATGTGAAGGAACGGATCGACTCAAACAGAGCGCACGCGGGACAGTACGTGCTCACCGGCTCGCAGAACCTGTTGCTCGTTGAGAGAATCACCGAGTCCCTTGCCGGACGTGCGGCCATGCTTCGCCTCCTACCGATGTCACGCCGCGAGGTGGACGGACGACCCCAGGCAGCGCTACCGTGGGAGGTCAAACGCCGGGTCTCGAGCGAAAAGAAAACGACATACGAGACGATCTGGCGCAGTTTCCTCCGCGGGGGCTATCCGGAACTCGTCGCGAACCCCCGCCGCGACATCAATCTGTGGCACGCGAGTTACGTCCAGACCTATCTCGAACGGGATGTGCGCACGATCCGCCGGGTGGGGGATCTGTCGCAGTTTCAAAGCTTCCTGAGGGCCCTGGCGGCGAGGAGTGCCCAACTCCTCAATTTGACCGATCTGGCCAAAGATCTGGGCGTCGCTGTGAACACCGCCAAACTCTGGCTTTCGGTTCTGGAAGCCACCTATCAGGTCATCGTGCTCCGGCCGTACTTCGCCAACGTCGGCAAGAGGCTTGTCAAGACACCGAAGGTTTACTTTACGGACGTCGGAACGCTCTGTTACCTGATGGGCTTAAAGGACCCGCAGCATGCGGCCTCTGGCCCCATGGGCGGTCCGATCATGGAGACGGCGGTTGTCTCCGAGATCGTCAGGACGCTCACCCACAGAGGCATCGACCCGCAAGTCTATTTCTGGCGGACTTCCACCGGAATCGAAGTGGACATCGTGATCGAAACCGCCGGCAAGCTCATTCCCGTTGAGGTCAAGCTTTCCGCGACACCACGTCCTACGATGGCCTCTTCCATCCAGAGATTTCGGGAGGATCTTGGTGACAAAGCCCTGCCCGGTTTTGTGGTGCACTCCGGGGACATCCGGCTGCCTCTTGGTTCCGACGTAATAGCCTTGCCGTTCGGAGAACTGTAAGTCGATGTGAGTACCCGCAGCACCCGATCGTCGTGTCGCGGTTCTTGGCCGTGTTGTTGCGAGTTCGAGTCCAGCCTGGGGAGCTGATTGGAAGAAAAGTCGAGCGGCCGCGTCGACGTTGGGCTATTTCAAAACGGCGATTTTTCTCGTGGCCACTTGTCCACCCGCCTCAAGCCGCACGAAGAAAATGCCTGACGAAACCGCTACGCCACGTCCGTCCAAACCATCCCACGTCGCCGTGTGCTCGCCAAAGTCCCTAACGTCGCGAACGAGGGTTCGGATGAGCCGCCCTTCGACATCGTAGATTCGCAGATCGACAAGGCCCAAATTGGGCACAAAGTACGTAACAGCCGTCACTGGATTGAAAGGGTTAGGGTACGCATCGAGACGCAGCGTGTTACCAATTCGCATCGAAGAAATACCCGTCGCAATGTCGGCAAACTTCGCCACGAAAATGTCACGGTTGCCAGCGCTCAAGAGCAGTCCCCCTCCAAAATCCACGGTGCCACCGAAGGCTCCCGTCACGAGCAAATTACCGAATGCGTCAACGGCGGCACTACTGGCCCACTGGACATTCGCATCCCCGAAGCGCTTACTCCAGAGGTGGTTTCCGTTGGCGTCGAGCTTCACGACGTAGATGTCATAATCGCCCACACACCCAAGTGGGTCCCCCCCAAAGTCCACCGTCCCGTGGAAATAGCCCGCCACGATCACACTCCCTGATCCGTCCACGGCGACACTCTCGGCCCACTGGTCATTCGCATCCCCGAAGCGCTTACTCCAGAGGTGGTTTCCGTTGGCGTCGAGCTTCACGACGTAGATGTCCATCTCGCCCACTCCCGTGAGCGGCCCCCCGCCAAAGTTCACAGTGCCCTGGAAATCCCCGGTGACGATCACGTTCCCCGATGCGTCGACGGCAACACGGTAGCCGACCTGATACAACGCATCTCCGAAGCGCTTACTCCAGACGTGGTTTCCGTCGGGGTCGAACTTCACGACGAAGATGTCCGTGTCCCCGGAGCTCGTGAGCGCCCCCCCTCCAAAGTCCACGGTGCCGTTGAAATCCCCCGTCACGATCACATTGCCCGATCCGTCAACAGCGACAGCATTAGCAGCCTGGCCGTCCGCATCTCCGAAGCGTTTGCTCCAGAGATGATCGCCGCTGGCATCGAATTTCGCCACGTAGATGTCCCAGATACCGGCGCTAGTCAGCGGATCGCCACCAAAGGCCACCGTGCCAACGAAATCTCCCACGACGATCACATCCCCTGATCCACCAGCCGCGACTCCATACCCGAACTGCAAGCTTGCGTCGCCGAAGCGCTTACTCCAGACGTGGTTTCCGTCGGGGTCGAACTTCACGACGAAGATGTCCACCGAGCCGGCGCTAGTCAGCGGTCCTCCTCCGAAGTCCACCGCACCCTCGAAGCCCCCGGTTACGATCACATTCCCCGTTTCGTCAACGGCTGCACGATAGCCCTCCTGATATTCATGAACACTTGCATCGCCGAAGCGTTTACTCCAGAGATGGTTTCCAGTCGGGCCGAATTTCACAACGAACATATCCCAATCCCCAAGGCTCGTCAGCGGTCCTCCACCAAAGTCCACCGTACCCCCGAAATCCCCAACCACGATCACGTTCCCCGATGCGTCAACGGCGGCACTCCAAGCGTCCTGGATCCACGCGTCGCCGAAACGCTGGCTCCATATGTGGGAGAGGTCCTGGCCGTCTACCGGGTGAGAAAGTCCAAGAAAACAAAGGGAAACAAGAACGCATTTTGGAGAGATCATGCGAGATCCTCTTTTCGGAAAATCCGGACGCGATTATTGTACGCTCTTTGTGCTGGTATCTCCAATGAAATTGGAGAATTCCGCCCAAACCGTTTACGGCCTCATAAACGGGCACACGGCACTTGCGGTCGAGGCGGCAGGCATCGGAGGACCGTTCGCTCCTTGGTGACCTAGCCGCGCGGGAACCAGCGGTGCGGTCTACTACTTGCGAGGCGCACTGGAGACGTGAGTTCTAACTTCGTCCAGTTTGGGGAGGGATGGAGGTTTGTGGAAGAACTTGTAGCGCGCTACCTCACTCGCGGCGGGCGTAGATTGAAAGCGGGTTAGGCGGCGATCGGCCCTACGCGGAACGCGCGCTCAGCCGCGACTGGTCGGGCGTTCAGCTCTGCCGCACCAACGCCGACCCGACCATGCCAATGCCCGCAACGACATCGAGGCAAACGCACACCCAGAGCGCTACGACCACCCCGTGCATGCCGGGGCCGTGCCCCGAGTAGGCAGTGGCGGCATCGATGAGTAGCAACCCGAGGACCAGCGCCAGCAGTCCGGGTATGCCCGCGAGCGCACGGCGCAGAGTGGCACGACTCAAACCGAGGCGCGAGGAGGTAACGGCTGCCGCCGCCACCAAGAGGACAAGCAGCACGTTTCCCCAGAAGGCAGGAACGGCGCTGTCTGGCGTAGCGCCGGGGAACGTGTCGGTGCGGACAGGTGGAATCACGCCGAATACCACGACGCTGGCCGAAGCCAGCATCAGTGCTGCGCCCAACATGAGAATGCGCTGTCGCCACGAGTGCATCGTTACCCCTCCTGGGATCAAATGGAGTGTGATGATCTCTGCCTAACGGCTTGCGCATCAGTTGCACGCAAGGCGGCGCGGGCCTTGCCCCGCAAGGACCGTGACGCCGCAGCGGGTCAGCTGCATGCGCTTGATACTCATTGAGGCCTCCTCCCGAGCACACCCAGAAGGTATGCTCGTCGGAGCTCAAACCCTATCCCAAGGAGGAAGCCTCATGAGATTCTACACCCAGCAACACCGATTCTACTGCGGCATCGACCTCCATGCGAGATCGATGTACGTCTGTATTCTCGACCACGAGGGAGAGGTCATCGCTCATCGGAACCTGCCCGCCGAACCCGAGCCGTTCCTCGAGATCATTCAACGCTTCCGCGACGACATCGTCGTCGCGGTCGAATGCGTGTTCACCTGGTACTGGCTCGCCGATCTCTGTGAACGCGAACACGTCCCCTTCGTCCTCGGTCACGCGCTCTACATGAAAGCGATCCACGGCGCCAAGGTTAAAAACGACCGGGTCGATGCCCGTAAGATCGCCGGGCTGCTCCGGGCCGGGATGTTGCCCCAAGCCTACGTCTACCCGGCCCCCATGCGCGCCACACGGGATCTCCTCCGGCGTCGCAATTACCTCACACGGAAACGTGCCGATCTCCTCGCCCACATCCAGAACACCAATAGCCAGTGCAATCTCCCCGAGTTCGGTAAAAAGATCGCCTACAAGATCCACCGGGAAAGCGTTG
>Ga0315288_10007732_pt1 | contig 13606 bp, 12 predicted proteins | sample YL17G11_20_MG_FD_203454 | JGI IMG/M metagenome (GOLD analysis project Ga0315288, IMG submission 203454) | Sediment microbial communities from Yellowstone Lake, YNP, Wyoming, USA - YL17G11_20 | ecosystem: Environmental > Aquatic > Freshwater > Lake > Sediment | place: USA: Wyoming | collected...
CAGGTAGAAGTCCACCTCGGATAGCAGAAGGAGCTGGCCCGACGCCTCGAGGGTGGGCAGGTCGCCTCCCATATCGCCCAGGGCCTGCCGGAGGGCCTCCGTTGAGTCACCGGGAGCAATCCATGCGCACCGCTGCTCGGCGCGGAGGCCGGCCGCGACAAACGGGGCCATGACCTCCATCTGCTGGACGTGGCTGTCGAAGATGGCGCAGATGTGATCGCCCCAAGAGAAGGCGTAGCCGCCGTACCCGAATTCCGTCGAGCTGAGCACTGTCCGCTCCTGGTGAATGGTACCGCGAACACGGGCGAAGACCGGGCCCATTGTCGCACAAAGCGCGGGAAAGCGCATGGCGAACTGGAGGCCAACAGGGAGCCGGCCTTGTCACGTCCGCCGATCCCGCGAGGCGATGGGCCAGGGCGGCTCCCTTGACAGTAGTGCAGGCTAACCAAAGTCAGCCAGACTGCGCCCGTTACCGGCAAACGTGGAATATCCCATTAGAGTGAGCAGGCCAGATCCTTGCTGAGGTGATGCTCATGGGGCGCGCAAGTGAGGACTTGGCCAATCATGTCTGGCCCGACCGACTGCAAGAACTCCAAGATACACTGAGTCGGTCATCGGGAGTACCGATCCTGGCTGTTGACCCCTCCGGTCGTCCGCTCGCTGCCTGCGAGGATCTCGCCCAATTCTGCCGACGGTTTACGCGCGCCTTGACTATCTCGCGGCCATGCCTGGACTGCGGGCGCTCGGGCGAGTTGCAGCAGTTACCCGAGTTGCACGCGAGCGGGCTGAGGTGGCAGCCGGCTCTGCACCAGTGCCCGCTTGGTCCCGTAGACCTGGCCTCGCCGGTGTTCTGTGCGGGCGAGACGCTGGGGTACCTGGTCAGTGCCCAGGTTCTGCTGTCGGGACCGGGCGAACGCAGGGAGGGTGCGGGGAACCTTCGCCTCGCGCGTGAGAGCGACGAGCATTGGGCGTTGCTCGAACGCCTGCCGCGGACGGAGCGTACCGCGATGACGAGAACGTCGGCGGGTCTATCGGCTGCGGCGTGGCTCTTGAGTGCGCTCACCTCCGCGCGCAAGCGCAACCTGCGGCTGTCGGAGCGGCTGCGCGGGCAAAGCCGCTGCCTTCGCGAGCAGGCGATCACCGACCCTGTCACCGGAGTGGCCAACAAGCGGCGGTTCATGGAAGCGCTTCAAGCGGAGATCGAGCGCGTCCGCCGCTACCGGCGCGAGCTCTCACTCGCCGCGCTGGAGATCGAGGCCCTTCGCGAGATCAACGAGGAGTTCGGCCACGACGTGGGGGACGCGGTGCTGTCCGCCGTGGCCCACTGCCTCACGTCCACACTGCGGCAGACGGACTTCATCGGCCGGACGGCGGGCAGTAGATTCTCGCTGCTGCTGCCCGAGACCGCGCGCCATCAGGCACTCGTCGCCGTCGAGCGAGTGCTCACGGCCGTTGACGATCTCAACGCGTCGGGCGAACTGCCGGTCGAGGTGAAACTTGCCGCCGGCATCGTGGACCACGTTTGTGATGCCCCGGACATGCTCGAAGCCGCGCAAGAGGCGGCACGACGCGCCTACGGGCTGGGGAGCCACGTGGCCTAGGTGGGGGCGGCCGGGGGCGAAGCGGGCTCTAGCCGGAACTGCGCCGCTCGCAGCGGCGCCAGGTGAGCTCGCTCACCCGCGGGAGCAGGGGCCTGCGCTGGAAACGCATCATATGGGTCAGGAAGTCGCTCGGCTCGCGAGCCGCCGCGCGCCGCTCTGCTTTCCGGCGCGCGGCCAGCACCACGATGTCCGCGCACTCCTCCAGCGAGAGCTCGGCCGTGTTGAGCGTCAGATCGTAGTGGCAGGGCGCGTCTAGGTCGGCCTCGAAGCTCTGTCGGACGAAGCGCGCTCTCATGTTGTCGCTGGCCTGAAGCAGACGCTGGGACTCTGCGCGGAAGAGGCCCTGCCGCTGCATCAGCCGCGCAACGCGGCACGGCATGGGCGCCATCACGCGGACATGCAGAGTCCCCGGATCGGTCAGCACGAAGGCCGCGCCTCGCCCCACGATCACGGCGTTGTCCTCGCGCTCCAGCGCCAGCAACGCCTGTGTGAGGCGGCGCAGGTAGATGCCGTGGCTGACGGAGGTGCGCCACTCGACGATCATCGCCTCGATGGGCCCGGGCACCGTCTCATCGAAGACGGCCAGGTGAGCCACAGGGATGCCCTCCCGCTGGGCGATTCTCTCCAGAATCGCCCTGTCGGCCAGCCGCACCCGCGCCCGCTCGCAGATCCCCTGAGCGATTTCGTCTCCACCTGATTCGGCCTGTCTGGAAAGCGTTATGACCACGGCTGCGCTCGCACTCCCGGTCAGCCTTCCAGCTCGGGGCACTACACTCCTCGGCTGTTAGGCTGACATTTGGCGCGCACCCGCGACGATTGGGAGTTCACCTGCGCCGGAGCTAGTAGGAGGTCCCTTCGCTGTAGCCCGGCACCTCTCCCGCGGGCCCTTCCTCGTACCCAGGGACCTCGGTCGGCGGTCCCTCCACTGGCGGCTCCTCTACCGGCGGTCCCTCTTCGTACCCGGGCACTTCCCCTGGCGGACCCTCTTCATAGCCGGGCGGTGCTTCGTTGTAGCCCGGCGGTTCGCCGGTGGGCGGCTCGGGGTAGCCCGGCACGTACTCGTCCGGTCCGCCGCCCGGCGGGGCCGGAGGCTCGGGCATCTCCTGATATCCGGATTCGGGTTCAGACTGGGGCTGCTGGTAGCCCTCCTCGGGGGCCTGCTCTTCTTGGCTCGGCTGTTGCTGCTGCGGTTGCTCGGGGGCGACCTCTTCCTCCGAAGGCTGCTCCTCGGGAGGGGCCTGGGCCGCTTGCGCTTGGGCGGCCTCGGCCGTGTCGAGATACCTGAGACGATCCACGGCCTCGGCCGCGTTCGGATCCAGCGACAGGGCGGAGTAGACCCACTCCCGCGCGCCCGCCAGATCACCGTTATCGGCTGCGACAGAGCTGAGTAGCAAGCCGGCCCTCATCTTCTCCTGCATCGAAACAGGCGGGTTGCCTGCCCAGATACCCTTGAGGATGCCGGCGGCATCGTAATCGCGGTCGTAGTCAATGAGCGCGGCGGCGTAGTCGAGCAGGTACCCGGTGTTCTTGGGGGCGAGGTCGGTCGCCTTTTTCAGGGCGGACAGGCCCTCGGTCGGGTCATCGGTAAGCCCTTGCTTTACGTGATCCACAACAACACGACGCGCCCCCGTGTCTGGGTTGAAGCTTATCTGCTCGACCTTCACAACGCGATAGCCGTAGAGGAGCCAGCTGCCCAGCTCGTACTGGGCTTCGGCCGAGTCCGGGGACTTCGCGGCCGCGGCCCGGGCCTGCTTCAGGCCGCGCTCGGCGAGGCGGCCCAGTTCCTCGAGTTCGGGCTGGGTGCCCGGCCTGGTCTCCAGGATTGCGCCCAACGCCACGTTCCGATCGAAGTCGCTTGCGACCTCGGGCGGGGACGCTTGCGGTGGTGCAGCCGGCTGGGCGGCCCAGAGCGCGCACGAGCAGACCATGAGAAACAATGTTGCGAGCGCCAGTCTCATCGGTTCGGCCTCCTTGCTTGAAGCGGCTAAGCGGGCGGCAGGGCCCGGCGCAGATCGGCTGCATACTGCGCGGCGGGCTTGTAGCCGACTATGCGGTAGACCTCGCGGCCGGAGCGGTCGAGGATCACGGCGGTCGGGAAGCTACCTACCCGGAACGCGCCGCTCAGGTCGCGCCGCCGCTCTACATCCACTTTGATGCACACGAACTGCTGACAGAGGTTGATAACTTCGGGGTCCGTGAAGACTTCTTTGTCGAGCTTCTTGCACCACCCACACCACTCCGCGTAGCAGTCAACCAGCATGGGCTTCTTCTCTCTCTCAGCGAGTGCCTTCCCGTCCTCATACGAGCACCAGGCAATGCTGGGAGGAGTTGGCGCGAGCCGCGCAAGCCGCGCTTTCGCGGCGGTGTCCTGCGGGTTATGCTTGACCACCTCCCGCAGCCAACGCACCTCTTCATCGGTGGCGTTCCGGGCTGCGGCGCACTTGGAAAGCACGGAGGCGCAGCGCGCGGACTGCGCCTCGGTCAGCGACGAACGCTGCTCCCAGATGGCGAGCGCTTGCTTTGTGGCATTCTCGTCGTCGCCGCAGACCAGAAGGGCTTCGGCGTAGTCGAGATAGCAGTCGGTATCGGTCGGGGCCAGGCGCAGGGCCGAGCGCAGTTGTGCGAGGCCTTCCTCGCAGCCCTCGCCGCCCTGTTGGAGCAGGACCGTCTGCTCACCGGGCTTGTCGGCGTCCGCGGCTTGCTTGGCCGAAACCGGCCGGTAGGCCGTGCAGAGCAGCAGGCCCGCCAGGCGGTGCGCCTCCGCCGAACGCGGGTTGTCGGCGATGCCCTCGCGAGCCAGCGCCAGGCACTCCTGCAGCAGGCGCTGGGCCTCGGCCGCTTGCTCCGGCGTCGGCGACTTCCCCTCGAAGGAGCGGCCGAGCGACAAGTTCTGCTCGAGCGCCCTCCTCGCCGTCTCCAGGCCCGCTGGACCGGCCTTCTGGGCGAAGGCCCCGGCCGCCAAAGCCAGCAACAAGCAGCATGTGATCGCCAGCCAATACGGCTTCACAGCTCGCTCCCCCAAAGCCTGCGGTTTGGTGGAAAGTTCTTCAGCAGGCGGCTTACCTCCTGGGACGATTGTGGGGCGCAACCTCCCACCGGCCTACAACTCTAGTGGATATGGCCGACTTCGAACCGGCGGCAGTGCCTAGCCACAGTTCCCAAGGACCGGGCGGCGCATTCGTCGGACAGATCATCGAGACCTCTTGCCGCAAGGCGAGGCCCGGCTGCGTCGGGAAGATCGGACCTCCGGCGGCCGCGAGCCAGGCGCCGTACTTCAGGAGCATTTTCGACGGATCGGGCGAGCGCTCGGGGGCGCCCGCGGGCTTCAGCCGCAGAAGCACGAAGGGGGGTTTGTCCAGTGGCTGCGACAGGGCCCAAAGGAGCATGGCGCGCATCTGCTCTCCCGGCCTGACCGTGGCCGGCCCGACGGAAGCTCGCACCAGGGCAACTCCATTGCCGAAGTCGGCCGGTCGGGCCCCCGGTGGAATCGGTGCCACCACCTGCTCATGCGAGCGCGTTATCTGGAAGTAGTCGGACCAGAGGGACAGCACGCGGGGATCGCTGGGTGGCTCGGAGAGGTTGACCGCGCAGAACACCGGGCGGCGCCACCCGGTCGCCTCGGCCGCGGCGATGCCAATGGAAAGGGTGGCGAGGCTATCCTGTTCGTCGGTCAGGGCCGGGTGCTGGGCGTGATGCTCTATCAATGGGGTCAATGCCGCCTCGAGCATGGGGTCATGGATCACACCGTCATAGCTCCCATAGATCGAGAGCACTAGCAGATCGGGTCGCCTGCCTTCCACGACCTGCTGGTACATCGGAATGAAGAGATCGGTGTCGCGATTCGTGATCAGAATGCCTCCAGGCGGAATCTGGGCGATCATCGCGTTGACTTGGTCATAGCCCTTCCACTCGCCCCGATGGCCGGCCTTGGACCAGTTGGACTGCAGCAGGCTGGCAGGCACGAAAACGAGCGCTAGCGCCGTGACCGCACTCGCCGCATAGGGCGAGCGAATGGCGGCGGTGGACCGGACTGCCTTAGCCACAGCATCCAGCCCAACTGCCGCCCAGATGCCTGCGGCCAGGTAGCATGGCGCGAAATAGGGCAGCCAATCCTCCACGCGGTAGCCGAGGTTCCACAGCGCCGTGAGAGAGGTGCCAATCAGCAGCACGGCCGACACGCGACGGTTCCGGAAGAGCAAGACGACGATGCCGATAGCTACCAGGACTGCGCCACCGGGAGTCAGGCCGCCTCCGAACCCCAAAAGGAAGTCCTTTCCGACCGACGCGATCTCCGAGAGCGGCCGTTTGAAGGCATAGAGGTCGTAGTAGTTGCGGGCCGAGACGTACGCTGCGAACTCATCCCATCGTGTCAGGTCCGACCACTGGACCGGCGGCCTGGCAGCGGCGCGGAGCGGCAGGTAGAGGTAGAGCAGCAGTGGGAGAACTCCCGTGAGACAGGCCTTCGCCAGCGCTCTCGCAGGCGGCCTCTGCAGGATGACGGCGACCGCCAGGGCCGGCGCAGTGAAGAAGATCGCGCTGCGGTGGTGGGTGAGTCCGAGCCCTGCGAGCAGTGCGAGCCAGACGATTTGGCCGGCACGGCGTTTGCGAGACCAGTGGGCGAACACGGCGATGGAGAGGGAGATGAAGAGCGCATTCAGTGCGTAGACCTCGACGTGTGTGGCCTCCGACCACAGCGGGCGGTTGAGGGCGGCCACCGCGCCTGCGAGCAGACCTGCGGGAAGGGAATCGGTGAGGACAACCGCGGCGTAGCCGATGGCGGCGGCCGCTCCAGCGCCTGCCAGGGCTGAGAACACGCCGATCTTGATGGGGCTGGACCCGAACGGGATCAGATCGAAGAGCTTGGCCATGAGCAGGTACAGGGGGTACCCGGTAGGGTGACCGATGCCGAGGACATGGGCGGCCGCGACCAACTCCCCATCATCGCCGATGAGGACCGTGGGCGCCAGGGTGACGAGGTAGATCGCGAGGGAGGCAAAGCCGGTGGCGGCGGCCGCGAGGGCTGGGCGCGATAACCGGGGCCGCCAGATCATCTGTGGCTGTGCCCGCGCGACTCCGACCGATGTGGCACGAGGTGAATCAGCTCCTCGGTGCGGCATGGCTGGCTTTCCGCCTGGATCGTGGTTTCAGCAATTCCGAAGTGCTTGCCGAGTTCGTCGTTGACGGCCTGGACGATCTGGTCTCTTTCCTCCGCGCTGCGCTCGCCGACCGTTACGTGGACGCTGAGGGCGAAGAGGTGGGAGCAGATCGTCCAGATATGGAGGTCGTGGATGTCCTCGACTCCCGGGACCGAGCGGATCGTCTGCGATACGGCGTTCAGGTCAACGTCGGATGGAACGCCCTCCAGCAGTATGTGCGCGGTGTCGCGCAGCAGACGGAAGGAGCCGAACAGGACCGCGACCGCGATCACCATCCCCAGGATGGGGTCAACGATGTACCAGTCGGTGGGGAGCATGATGACGGCGGCGAGCACGACGCCGACGCTGCCGGCGAAGTCGGCGAGGACATGGAGATAGGCGCTGCGGATGTTGAGGTCCTGGTGGGCATGGGCCCGCAACCGGAAAGCGATGACGCCGTTTGCCAGGAGGCCGGCCGCGGCGACGACCAGCATGCCTTCGACCCGCACTACAGGCGGGTTCTGGAGGCGGAGATAGGCGTTCCAGACCAGGTACCCCGAGACGGCGAACAGGAGGCCGCCGTTGGCAAGCGCGGCGAGCACCTCCGCGCGGTGCCATCCGAAGGTGTGTTCTTTGGTGACAGGGCGGGCGGCGATGAGGAGGGCGCCGAAGCTGAGCAGGAGAGAAACCAGGTCAGTGAGGACGTGGGCGGCGTCGCTGAGGAGCGCAAGGCTGTCCGCCCAGAGACCTCCCGCGACCTCGGCGACCAGGACTGCTCCGGTGAGCGTGATGGCAAAGATGAGCCGGCTGCGTTTCGGCTCGACCTGCTCTTGTTCCCCTTGTTGCTGCTCTCTTGCGCTCTTCAAGGACACTGCCTACTCGGCCCAAGTTACGGCGCCTCGCCGCCGGCGCGTGCCCAGCCCAGTAGCGCGAGGCGGCCCTCGCCCTCGGGCCGCTCGTAAACGCGGCGCCCCAGCCCGCCGGTTCCCGGATACACCCAGATCTCCTGCCGGCCGTCCTTGCTCACCTGAACGGCAAGCCAATCGCCATCTGCATAGGCCAGCGCCTGGGCTGAACCGGGGACGGAGAACTCCTCCACCTTCTGGCGAACAGGCAGGACCACAACCTGCACGAGGTCCACGGGGCTCCAGATGTCTCTGCTGTGAACGGCGACGGCAATCCGATTCGGCTTCGGCCCCCAGGCGATGGCTTCGCCGTAGCACGGGTAAACAAGGGAGGCGGTGCGCTCGGCCATCTCGGCAACGTAAACGCCGGCCTTCGGCAAGAGGGATTCATCGAGCGTGTGCTCGTCACCCAGGGGCAGCAGGCAGTAGGCAAGGCGGCTGCCGTCCGGGGACCAGGCAAGGTCGGTGACGCTGAAGTCACTGCTCGGCAGCGGTATCTGCCATTCCTCGGCCCCCGCCAGTGTCAGCACCCGGATGGCCGGGCGGTCGAGCTTGACGGAGCCGACGCGCAGCGCGGTAAAGGCGATGCGGTTGGCGCCGGGGCTGATGGCGAAGATGGGCGCGCGGTTCCAGAGGCCGTAGGAGGAAGCATCGCTGAAGCTCAGCGGGATGGGGAGCAGGCGCTGCCAGCCTTGCGCGGCCGCGCCGAGCGTCAACCGCGAGAGGTAATCCGAGGGGCTTGCCCCGAGCTGGACGCTGGGCGGCCCGATGATAACGTAGAGGTCGCCCGGCGGAAAGCACCTGCCCGCGCCGAGGAGGTCCGAGCCGGCGATCTTCAGGAGAACACGGTCGCCCTTGTCGGCGTCGCGGTAGACTTCGGTGCGGGCCGCCGCCTTCACATCGTAGGCGAAGATGGCTGTGGAGGGCGGCCGCTCGGTGGGCTTGGTGAGGGCGAAGACGAGCTTGAGGTCGGACGGCGGCTCAGGTGCGCTGCCGGCGGCGGCAAGCGGGGAGGCGAAGCCTCCGAGCAACGCGATCAATACCAGGCATCTCAGGATCATCTTCCTCGCATTCGTCTCTTGAGAGGTGATAGGAGATAGGCGACCGTTCGGAGAGAGTTGGTCTCGGCGATAGACGTCGGGAGTGGATGACGGCCGGTTGGTCGTGTCACCTTTCTCCTTTCGACTCTCGCCTCACTCCATGCTGCATAGCTCCGCCCCCGGCGGAGCGACGCAGAATGGGCCCGGCAGGATTCGAACCTGCGACCGAGCGGTTATGAGTGGCTAGGCCCGCTAAAGCGGGCCGCCATGGCGGCATCCGCCCAAGGCGGATGCCTAGCCACCGCCTGGCTCGCCAATCGCTTTTTCTCCTTACCCCCTGCCGGTGTGCACTTCAACTGCCATTCCCGCTTCCGAGCAGTCGCCACGTCAGGATGGGCCTCGCTGTAGACCAGGTCCCAGGGCCGCCAGGGCTTCGTGCTTCGGCAAGATCCCCGATTGTGTTCCTCAACTCTTCTGCACAGATCCAGGGTCACCCCCACGTAGAGTCGTCCGGTGCCAGGGCTTCTCAAGATGTAGACGTAATATGCCATCTTCCCCTGCAGCATGGGCCCGGCAGGATTCGAACCTGCGACCGAGCGGTTATGAGCCGCCAGCTCTGCCGCTGAGCTACGGGCCCGCGCCACATTATATCACACCAGGCTGGCGGCACTGATGCGCGGGCAAACGGTTGGCGGGCATGCGTGCCCCATACCTGCCCTACAACGGCCCGTGACCCGCAAACGGCGGTCAGAGTCCGGTGAGCCATGGGTTAGTTGCCACCTCGCGGCCGATGGTGGTGGCGAGGCCGTGTCCGGGGTAGACGACAAGCTCGGGGTCTAGCCGGGAGAGACGGGCGAGGGAATGCATCATCGCGTGCTCGTCCCCGCCGGGCAGGTCAACGCGGCCGATGCCGCCGGCGAAGAGGCAATCGCCGGTAAACAGCACACCTTCGCCGAGCAGGCAGATGGAGCCGGGGGTGTGGCCGGGGGTGTGCAGCACCGTCAGGGCGAGGTCGCTGCCGGGGAGGGTGACGCTCTCGCCCTCGCTGAGCAGGATGTCGGCCGTGAGGTGGGGCTGGGGGTAGCCGAAGATGGCCGCGCCGCTGAGCATCGCGTCGGAAAGCATGGGCGCGTCGAGCGCGTGGATGGCGACGAGCGCGCTGGTGTCTCTCTTCAGCGCGGCCAGGTCCTCCATATGGTCGGCGTGGCCGTGAGTGTTGACGATCGTCTTGATGTCAACGCCGACGTCCCGGGCCTGGTCGAGAATGCGTTCGGCCTCGCCGGCGCAGTCAATCAGGAAGGCGGCCTCGTCGCCGTCGGGCCAGACGAGGTAGCAGTTGGTGGCGAAGGGACCGAGGGTGAAGGCCTGGATGTTCATCGGCCGCGGGCCGCGTCCATCTCGGCCTGGTTGAGCTCGAGGCGGCGGCGGTAGACGAACTCGAGGTCGTAGCTGTCCAGCTCGCCGGCGGAGGTCAGCATCTGGACCGCATCCCCCTCCATACCGGCGGCGGCGTAAGCGTCCGCCAGCAGCACCCGATAGGATCGGTTCCTGGGGTCCATGCCAAGCGCGGAGCGGAAGGCGTCTATGGATTCGATGATGCGGCCCGTGGCGAGCGAGGCGATGGCATAGCGCACCAGGTAGTAGGCGTCATAGGGGGCCAGCCGCGTCGCCTGGAGCAGTTCCGTCACGGCCTGCTCCACCAGGCCGAGCCGAAGGTAGATGTTGCCTAGACGGAAGCGGTAGAAGGCATTGGCGGGCGCCAGCAGGATGACCGCCAGCATTTCCTCGCGGGCTTCGCCGAGGTGGTCAATGGCGGCAAGGGTATCGGCGACCTTGTAGCGATAGTAGGCGCGCTCGGGGTCGGCCGCCGCCGCCACGCGGTATTGCTCGAGCGCCTGCACGTTCATGCCGAAGCGCCGGTAGAGGTCGCCGAGGCTGATGCGTGGGTCGGGAAGCTCGGGGTCGCTCTGCACCGCCCGGCGGTACTGGACCATCGCCTGGTCCACCATGTCCTTGAGCACATAGGCGTCGCCCAGCCGGGTGCGGAAGACGGCGTTGTTCTGGTCCATCTTGACCGCGTGCTTGTACTCGGCGATGCCCCGTTGGATATTGCCCGAGCGGATGTAGAAGTCGCCCAGCCGGAGCCGCAGGTAGGCGGTGGCGGCGTGCAGCTCCATGTCCTCATGGCGGCGCTGCTCGTCCTCCGCCTGCATCTGCTCGCTGTGGCGGAGGAGCCGCTCCCGTTCGTACAGGTCGCCTATATCAACCTCGACAGGTTCGAATTCCTGTGCCATCTAGAGCAATCCCTCGAAGTCTCGCCCCAGGCCGTGCCCGCTCACAGATTTCACGAGCCACACCTTCCGCCAGCCCTTTCTCTGGCGCTCGAAGTCCACCTCCAGGTTGAGCCGGGTCGGAGGCTCGGGCCCGCCCCCCTGGTCGAAAGCCAGTTCCACCTCGAAGCGGCCCGTGGCGAGCGGCCTGGCTACGTCCAGTTCATACTGGTTGACGGCTATTTCCACCTGCTCCGAGCTTCGCTCCCAGTGCATCGCCAGCCGGAAGATGTCAACGCGGGAGAGCCCGGAGTCATCCCGGTAGTCTCTTGCCACACAATCCATGATCCCGTCGGTGTTCTTCGTCTCGACCCCATGCTCGGCCTTCGCCACCAGGTCGAGGATCTGCAGTTCGTCGCTGGGTTTGGGATGGAACAGCCACCACGCAAACACAGCTAAGATGGCGAGCGCGACGGCGATCTTCAGTTTTGACATCCGGCCTGGGATGGCGATCACACGGTCTATTCTACCCCCCAGCCGCTTCCGCCGCAACCCGGCGGTACGCCGGGTGCGACTGCAAAGTCCAGGTGGACTTCCGTCTCACCAGCATCGCACTCGCCCCAAGGGACCTGCAGACGGCCGGCGGGCATTCGCCGAGGCGGATACCCGCCCTACACTGGGCAGCAGTGAGAGGAAAACGCTTCGCTGTTGGCAAAGGAGCAGAAGCGTTCACGAACCATCAGAGGCGAGGCATGGTCCTGCTTCGCGCAAGGCTGCGCAGGATGAAGACTGCTCGTCCGTCCCTGGACATTCCGCTTTCCTGGAAGCCGGCGCTGGAGGCGGCGCGGGCGGGCGGGACGCTCTTTCTGATCGGGGCGACGGACTCGGGGAAGAGCACGCTGGCAGCGGTGTTGGCGAACGAGGCGCGGGCATCCGGGCGCCGGGTCGCGGTGGTGGATGCGGACATGGGTCAGTCCAGCATCGGGCCGCCGGCCTGTGTTGGTATGGCGCTGGTGGAGCAGGAGATCGGCTGCCTGGAGGAGCTGTCTCCTGCGGCGGTTGATTTTGTGGGAGCCAGCTCCCCGGTCGGGCATCTGCTGCAGGCCGCCACGAGCGTGGCGGCAATGGCGAGGGCGGCGCGGGAGGATGGGGCCGATACCCTTATCGTGGACACGACGGGGTTGGTGTCGGGCGGGATTGCGCGGGCGCTCAAGGGAGCAAAGATCCGGTTGCTCGATCCAGAGGTCGTGATCGCGCTTCAGGAGGAGAACGAGGCCGAGCATCTGCTGGTTCCGTACCGGGCGCGAACGAGACCGAGGGTGCTGGCCCTGCCAGTCTCGAAGGCCGTGAGGGCGCGCTCGCGGGAGGAGCGCGCGGCCAACCGACAGCGGAAGCTCGGCGCCTACCTCGCCGCCGGCCGGGTGGTGGAGCTGTCCTGGGACAAGGCCCCGGTGGAGAACAGCGCCTGGACCAGCGGCGAGCCGCTGCCGGGGCATATGTGCGCCTATGCTGAGGAGTGTGTGGCCTGTGAGGTGCTGCACGCGGAGCGGAGGGCGGATGGGGTGTTCCTGATCGTGCGCGGCCAGCCGGAGCCGGTCGGACTGCGGAAACTGGCGGGCAGCTTCGGCGGCACGGCTCGGGCGGTGGAGGCGGCTTCGCTGGCGAACCTGCTGGTGGGGCTGCTGGGCGCGCGGGGCGAGACGGTTGCGCTCGGGATACTGGAGGTGGTTGACTACCGGCGGCGATGCACGACCGTATACACGCCGTTGGAGGAGATAGAGGCGGTGAAAGGGGTGAGGTTGGGCGCGATCCAGCTCGCGCGGGATGGCACGCAGCTTGCGGCCGGCGAGCCGGGGGTGGCTGGATGAAGGCAGAGGAGAGCTGATGCGCGCGCGCGGCGGCGAGGCCACGCTGATCCTGGTCAGACACGGCGAGACGGAGTGGAACCTATCGGGAAGGATACAGGGCCACCTCGACTCGCCTCTCACCGCGCTTGGCAGCGAGCAGGGGAGGCGAGTGACCGAACGCCTGAGCGGCTTCAAGATCGGGGCGGTGTACGCCAGCGATGTCGGCCGCGCGACAGTGACCGCGGAGTTGATCGCGACACCGCACGGCTTGACCGTGACACAGGTCGGTGCGCTGCGGGAGCGGTGCTATGGCGACTTCGAGGGGCGCACGTTGCAGGAGCTCTCGCAGCACGACGCGGCGACGGTGAAGACGTGGCTGGCCGACCGCCAGCAGCTCGCTCCGCCGAATGGCGAAACCCAGCCGCAGATGGCGGAACGGGTCGTGACGGCCTTGCGGGAGATCGCAGGCAAGCACCTCGGGGAGATGGTGGCCGTCGCCACGCACGGCGGGCCGATCAAGTCAGCCGTGTTCAGCATTCTGCAGGCGCCGTTGAGCGCCTGGGACAGGACTTGGGTCTCGAACGGATCCATTACGATCCTGCGGGGGAAGCCTAAGAAGCTTCGGGTGGCGTGTTACAACGACACCAGTCACCTCGATTCGACGTTCGTGCGCGCCAAAGGAATCGAGGATTATTGAGTCTCGCGTAATAGGTTATATTCACCGGTGTGACCATGGCATATCGTAGGCATGAAACTGTACGCTGGCACCCGACGGGATTTCGCTGGTTTGGAGAAGCGCAGGTTGAAG
>Ga0315288_10007734_pt1 | contig 13605 bp, 13 predicted proteins | sample YL17G11_20_MG_FD_203454 | JGI IMG/M metagenome (GOLD analysis project Ga0315288, IMG submission 203454) | Sediment microbial communities from Yellowstone Lake, YNP, Wyoming, USA - YL17G11_20 | ecosystem: Environmental > Aquatic > Freshwater > Lake > Sediment | place: USA: Wyoming | collected...
CACTTCGACCTGCCGAAGCAGATTCACAATCTGCTCCGGCTTGTACCTTTTGTTGGGCATGACCGGTCTTCCTCCTCAGGTGAATTCTCTCTCATTTCACCTGGTACAGAAAACCCCGGTCAGGTCAGTTCTCGATAGTTACCACATCCTGCCCGTTCGAAGGCTTGCTGCCTTCGGAGTTGGGCGTAGGGCTTGTCTGTGAAGCCGCCGACCCAAGGCCAGCAGCAGCCAGCCCCAGAGCGGAAAAGAACGCTAGAAGGGCGGTCACGGTCATTAGGCGCTTGAGCATTTAGTCCTCCAGTACTTGCGCACCCCATACTCAGTATGCGAATTAATGAGGTCGGCAATCCTATCAACTCACCAGCACCGCCTCTTCGCGCTCACGGAAGTAGCGAACGCTGTCCAGAACCAATGCGTCCAATTTGCCGGGGTTCGGTTTGCCGTACATTGCCGGGTACGGATCGCCACCCGGCCCCAAGGGCTCGAAGGTGACGTACTTCCCTGCGCTGTTGTAGCCCAAAACGTAGAGAGCCCTGATGATCGTGTCCACATCCAGCGAGCCTTCGCCGAGCGCGCAGCGATTGCTGTCGGCGAAATGCAGGTTGACGAGCTTCTCACCGGCTTCCAGCAAAGCCTCTCCGATGTGACTTTCCTCACTTTGCATGTGATAAACATCCCCGTTGATGTGGGCGACACCGGGATGATTTACCGCCGCGATGTAGCGCTTGGCGTCAGCCACGCTGTGAGTCAAGCTGGTCTCCGCGGAGCGAATAGGTTCAATCGCCGCCTTGACATGGTGCTTTACAAACAGATCAGCGACCCCCAACAGACTCTCCACCGAACGGTCGAATTCCATGGCGTCGTAGGCGCCCGCGCGGCCCACGGCCGCTGGCACCACCAGCAGGTAAGCTCCACCCACCGCTTGAGTGAAGGGGATTTCGCGCTGCAGATAGCTGATCGCCGCCTGGCGTTGGCCCGGCCGGTTACTCGATAGGTCGTTGTCCGCGGAAAACATCCCGCAAACTCCGGAGACCTTGATGCCGTGGTCGCTAAGAATCCTCAGGGTTTCGTCGGCCTTATAACCAAGGTCCGGTCCGTAATGGTTCCCATGCAGCTCGATGAAAGACATACCGGCCTTAGCCACCCTTTTTGCCGAGTCAGCAAGGTGCTCCAAACCGAATCCCCAGTTGCTCCACGAGAGATTCAACCGCTGCTTCAAACTTCCGGGACTTGCCTTCTTCAGCGCGTCGAACTTCTCCTGAATCTTTCCGTTTTTTTCTTCGAAATGTTGTTTACTCATGACTTGCCTCCTCTAATAATGCATTCGGCGGTCAGCCGCATGCCTATGGCGCTCGCAAACTCCCTCGCGCGCATGTTGATAAACGTTTCCCACATACATCTGAGAGGATCGCACATCTTATGACGACCACAGTCGCCAGCAGGCTCTTTAGCGCCAGGGCTCCCTTCTCTAGCCGGCCCTGCTTTCGACTTCCACACCTGAGGTGCAAACGTCAAGCGCCGCGCAACTCGACAACAACCTCAAATGCATACGTAAGAACTTCCCGGCGTCCGATTGGCGTGCTTAGCCTGCTTATAGCTCTAGCAAAACGACAGCCGATTCCCTCGGAATGCTCAACTGCCCACTGAAGTCGTGGGGCTCCGGTGCTTCCGGGGTGAGGATGCTTAGCCGCTGGGAGTTCGGGAGGCTGACGTCGCATAGGATTTCGTCTGAGTTGCTGGGGTTCGTGATCGCCAGCGCGCGTTGGCCGGTCCCTTGCTTCACGAAAACTGTATACTGAGAATGCGGTTTTCCACCCACCTTAACCGAGGCCCCCAACGTGTCATTGAAATCCCCATCCCAAAGGTACGCTTTATAGGGCCGGCGCAACGCATCCACCTTCTTGCCGTATTCGATGGTGAGCGGAAAATCGTCGAGTCGGCCCTTGAAGTTATAAGGTTCGTAGCTAATGACATAGCGGTAGAGCAAAGCGCGGTTAATCATCTGGCGATCGTTCCAGCCCGTCGCCGCTATCATCAGCGGCAGGTGAGGGTCAATATAGCGTTGGAGAGGGACATGCGTCTCCCCCTGTATACGCGCGTAGCCAAGCCTGTAGAAGCGATGCATCAGGTCCCAGGGTGATTCGCCCGACATCAGGAAATGCTCAGGATCGATCTGCTTCCGGAACCCCTCGACAAGTGGCTTGTCACCCGAGAAGATGAACGTCGGTACGGGATGACCGTGATCGGGCGCAAAACAATAATAGGCTCCGGGCCCGTGCGTTCCCTCCTGATCCTGCAGGATACCGCCGGCCTTCAACTCCACGCTCTTGTGAAACTCCTTGAAAGCAATCTCCCGCCAGGCGGGGCACGCAGTACACATCCCTACGAGATGCCGCGTATTAATTCCAGAGAGCTGGGCGGGCGTGTCATAATTGTATCCCCCAAGTGTGTACGTATCACCGTAAGGGTCGCGTGAAGCGTAACGATAAAGCTCTTTCCGGTACCACTCCGTCGTGGAGTCCGCGAAGCTGTATTTGTTGAACAGAATCACCTCCACACCCATCTGGCGGCAAGCTTCAATGGCGTTGCGGAGATCATCAGCCGTGCCCAGCCGGGGATCCGTATCATGTGACGGATTTCCCCGGTCCTGGCCTCCGTTGTTCCATCCCGTCAGTTGAATGGCTTTAACCCCGTGCTTGGCACAGTCTTTCCCGTACTCCACCAGTTGTTTGTACGGAAAGAGAAGGCGATCCTCCGACGAGTTGATCTGGATCTGCTGCCAGGAGTGCACATCGTTCACCCACGCCGGCGAGACCGGCGCTGTAAACCATGTCTTCCGCCACTCCTTGTAGATATCCGCACCCCTGTGCCAAGTCCCCTGATAGGGGCGCAAGACTATCGGGGGAGACTTCTTGCGTTGGCCTGGGCCGGCATAGGTGAATTGAATGATCTGGAAGTTGATTCGACTGAAATCCTTATGGAGTGTGCTGTCTTCGACGGCGCTGTCCAGTGAGTCCGCATAGCCCGGCTCAAGCTGGAACTGGAATCGCGCCATGGTCTGAACATCGGAATCGTGATAACCGGCGTACAATCCTTCGGAATCTGCAAAAATCAACACGAACTGCGTGTCGGCCGTGAGGGCCGCCTGCATGGGGTAGTCAGTGCCCCAATATCCGGCCTGGTTGCTGAACTCCGGAAAGAGTTGGTCCCTCGCCATCCCGGCATATCCCCACCCCCCCTGATATAGCAATTTGTCGTGACTTGGGATGGACATATCGCTCAGGACCGGGTAGCCGAGCGACTCCACCGGCAAATTGGATCGATTATCGATGTCCGTCGTGAAGACCAGCCCTGAGTCATCGAGCGACACACTCGTGCGTAAGATAATGTCCAGAGTGCCGGCATGTGGACTTTTGAGATTGCGCCAGACAAAATGGGCGGCGCTGCCTCCCGCTTGCACTTCCGCGCTCTCGAGCGGATTGTCCCTCTCGGTGATGACATGGTAGTGCCGGTCTGGCAGTGGCACGTCCATTCGAAAAGCGGAGCCGTATTGAGAGCGGTCTTCGATGCGCCACCCGGTCTGTTTGTTCTCGAGCGTGAGAAGTGAACCGTATTTTCGGTCAAGGACAGCCCTCAGACGATCATTCTCCAGCACGATAGCATCGGCTGGAGGAGCGTCCATTCCAGCGAAAGACGGAATATTGCAAAACGCGCTTGCTGCTGCAGCGCCTGCGAGAAACGTACGTCGTGTGATTCTGGCCATTTATAAGTACTCCTTTCTCGATCACAAGAGCCAACACGCGTGTCCTAGATGCAAGGACCTCTTGGTCCTATCTTGCATTCTCAGAGCTGCACCACTACAAATCTGTTTTCCGCACCAGTCAGAGCCGGCCGGAGTCTTGCTAATTGCGCTTCTCGTGGTCCCCGACCTCTGGCGCGCGGGGGTTCGTATCCGGGCCAAAGTACCGCAGCACCACGAGCGGTTCGTGTTTCGACGTATTCTCGCAGGCGACGCCCTGGACGGCGGCTTCATGGGAAACGAAAAGCTCGTCCTCCGTCATTTCCCCAAAGCGGATCATGGACGGGCAGTGGACCGGGAACTTGCCGATGCGCCCATCCCCCTGGGTGATGATCAACCCGAAGGCGCCATTCTCCTTCAACACGAGCTTGACGCCCGGTTTTATAGTCAGTTCCTTGGCGCTGAAGCGTTGCCGGCCACAGAACTTGCCATAAACCACCCACTTGTCCAGGTAGCCCTCCGATGCGGTATCGGCAACCGGGATAGGTTCCAGATAGTGATGCTCCTTGAAATGGGGGTCCGTGTTTCCTTCCCAGTCGATCTGGTTAACGATGAACTCCAAGTCGTGGTGCTTCTCCTTGGGCACGTCCTTGACGAGTAGGTCCCAAGAAATGGGATTACCATATACGAGCGATTGGAACATGCCGAGCACGTCGCTGCCCCACTGCGGCTCGTAAGTGCAGAGCGATCCGGGCGCGTGCAAGATGCAAGTTGGAACATGCCAGCCCGTGCCGGGTTGCAGACGATAAGCCTTGGAGTAATTCAGGATGCCATTGTCACCCTCATTCCAACGCTCCAGGCAACGGAGGATCTGCTCCCGGGTCGTCCCGGGCTCTAAGCCGAAATACGTGTGCGGGAAAATGTTATCCACCGGATTGTACTGGGGCGGGAAATAGTAAGCTTCCGGCTTGCCCTGCTGGCCCACCAGTTTGGCTTGTTGGTCATTTTGGTGAAGGTGATGGGGAAGGGGTTCCAGGTTGTCAAAGAATTTGCTGTAGACGGGCCAGCGGTGAAACTCATCCCACATCTTCTGGCCAACCAGGCGCGGGCCTTCCGCGGCGACGGCATCCTTCAGGATGAATCGGTACTCCCCCGTAACTACGTAACTCAGCCCCTCATCGGGCCCACGGTTATCGTTCATGGCTTCGGTGGTGGAAGCGAACCAGCGTTCGTCGATGCCCCCACGGTGGGTTCCCAAAGCGTAATAGTCCGAGGGTGCGAGCCGCAAACGGCGCCCAGGCTTGCAGAACACCCGCGGAACCCAATTCGGCGCCAAAGGCAGGATGCCTTCCGCCGCTTCAATGGTGCTTCGCGTCATTTGATTGACTGACAATGCGCTCATAATTTTGCCTCCGTTACCTTATAATGCATAAACAGATTCTCGCTTGTGTCCCGGTATCTGACGAAGCTTTCAGAGACGGTGGTCTTGGAATCCGCAAGCTTCCCTCCTACCAGAAAATGACCTGCCCCCGTTTTCTGTACCAATCATAATGCGAGTTCCAGGGGTTGGTGAGTGGTCTGGGGTTTTTGTACCAACTTCAGAGTGAGTTTTCGGCCTTTTCGAGGCCTGTCAGGTCGCGGCTAGCCGCGACCTGACAGGCGAATTCGTTCGGCGTCTGCTCTCCGCGAGCCCGGTGAGGACGGCTCTCCTTATACTCCCGCCTCCAAGCCTCGATAATCTCCTTGGCCTCACTCAGCGTCATGAACCAATGGGCATTCAGGCATTCTTGCCGAAACGTGCCGTTGAACGACTCCACGTGCGCATGGTCGGTGGGCTTGCCCGGCCTGGAGAAGTCGATCCGCACGCCGTTCTGATAAGCCCACCAGTCCATCGCCTGACGGCTGAACTCTGAACCGTTATCGCAGAACAGCATCTTCGGCGCTCCCCGCTGCCCCTTGATCCGGTTCAACACCCTCACGACGTCCTCTCCTTTCAAGCTCTGTCCTACCTCGATCGCTGGGCACTCGCGGGTGAACACCTCGACGACCGTCAAGGCTCGAAACCGTCGCCCGTCAGCCAACTGATCCGCCACGAAGTCCAGACTCCACACTGGGTTCGGCCCGGTCGGCTTCGGTCGCTCACGCCTGTGGACCGCTACCCGGCGCCGGCGTCGCAGCCGCTGCCGGAGCGTCAAGCCCTCTTCTTTATAGAGTCGGTAGACCAGCTATCTTCCCACTTTCCAGCCCTCCCAGTGGAGCAGCGCCAGGATCTTCCGGTATCCGTATCGAACTCTGGCCTGGGCGATCTCCCGGATGCGCATCCGCAATGCGGTCCGTGGATCCTTGTGGCTGCGATACCGGTACGTCCCTCGGTTCAGCCGACCCACCCGGCAAGCCCTTCGCTCGCTGACCCCATAACTCCCACACAGAGGCTCGACCACCGGGCGCCGCCGCGAGGGCTTCAGAGTTTTTTCCCCAGCACATCCTGGAGCATCACTTTGTCCAACGTCAGGTCCGCCACCAACCGCTTCAGCCGGGCATTCTCCTCTTGCAACTGCTTCAGCTGGCGTACCTGGTCCACCTCCAGACCCGTGTACTGCTTCTTCCAGCGGTAAAAGGTCTGTTCCGAAATTCCCACTTTCCGAATCAGCTCCGCCACGGGAACGTCCACTTCTGCCTGCCTCAGCACCCCCACAATCTGCTCCACAGAAAATCGCTTCCGCTTCACGGCAAAACCTCCTCTTCGACTCCTAGATTCTGCCGGAAACTAACTCTCCAAGTGGATCAAAAAACCCGGGGCCGCCCATTGGTTTTGTTCTTTTCTCCGGGGCGGCTCGGGGGGGAGAGCCGCCCCGGAGCCTGTGAATTCCTGCGGGGTCCGATTCCCCAATGAAGTATGGGGCCGAACCTCGTTATAGTCCCTCCTCCAAGCCTCAATCGTCTCCCGAGCTTCCCCCAGGCTCAGGAACCAGTGCTCATTCAAACACTCGTCCCGCATCTTGCCGTTGAAACTCTCGATGAAAGCATTCTGCACCGGCTTCCCCGGCTCGATGAAGTGCAGCCGCACGCCCTGGTCGTAGGCCCACACATCCAGAGCCTGGCCCGCAAACTCCGGCCCATTGTCCATCACCAGGATCTGCGGCAGCCCTCGTAGCTCCTTCAATCGCTCCAGCACGCGCACCACCCGGGCGCCCGTCAGCGACGTGTCCACTTCTGCCGCCAGACATTCCCGATGGAAGTCATCCACGATGTTCAGGCTCCGAAACTTCCGCCCCTCACTCAGAGCATCCGTAATAAAATCCATCGACCAGCGCTGGTTCGGCTGGGTGGGGATCGCCAGAGGCTGGCGTTCCACCGCCCCGATCCGCTGGCGCTTCCGCCGCCGCACGCCTAACCCTTCTTCCCCGTCAGCTGACGGGTACACCCGCTTGTGATTCACCGGCCAGCCTTCCCGCCTCAGTCCGTCAGCCGACGGATCAAGCGTCGATACCCGAATCGGCGCCGCTCCCCGCCCAGGGTGCGGAGTCGCGCCTTCAGCTTCTCCTCCTGCCCCTGGCGCTGCCGCTCATAGCGGCAGCTCGTGCTAGCCATCCCCACCAGCCGGCAGGCTCGCCGCTCACTCAACCCATGCGCTTGCCGAATCACGCCTACCGCCGCGCGCCGGTCCGGGGGCGCTAGAACTTTTTTGCCAGCACCGTCTTCAAGGCTTGGTTGTCCAGCGTCAGGTCGGCCACGATCTGCTTCAACCGTCGATTCTCGTCTTCCAACTGCCGCAGCCGCCGTGCCTCGCTGATCTCCAAGCCCCCGTACTTCGCCTTCCACTTGTAATATGTCGCGCCGCTGATCCCGTGCTGTCGGCAAATCTCCGCCGTGTTCATCCCCGCTTCGGCTTGCTTCAACACTCCAATGATCTGCTCCTCCGTGAAACGGCTCTGCCTCATCTCCGGTCCTCCTTCGGGCTTTTATACCCTGGGAGAACTCTCATTTACACTGGTACAGTTTTCGGGGGGCAGGTCAAAAAACCCATTGGAGTATGGCGAAGACCACGCCGGTCCCAGCACCCCAGAACAATGGGCGCATGTAAAACGGCAGATCACTCTCACTGGGCGGTTTCGTATGGCTGTACACCAGCCGCTCCAGCTCCGTCCCCGGAATGTAACCGCCGTTTGCAGGTTCGGCACGACGCCTCAACAACGGCGCAGTATTGCAGCATGAAAACTCATTGTCAAGAGTTTTATGAACGTTTCATAATCTCATGAATTCATAAAAGTCCCTACCCTCCACAAAGGTTGTTCCATAATCATGTGTGTAATAGATTGTATTAAGGTTATTTATGTAAGAAGGAACTTCTATGGAACCTCACATGGCAACTGGAGTGCGTCCGTATCAAAGGACTGATTGAAACGGTAGTATTTGTATTTGTACGAAGCGATACAGGCAGCCAGCCTAAGGTAAAGCGTCCACACCGGGGTGGTCAGGAATTTGCCGAAGGCAAACCCCCAGGTCTCTCGCAGTCTCAGCAGGTCACGCCCGCGGATGCCCGTGTGCAGCCAGTATTACTCTGTTATGTAGAGTCGAATGTCACTCGGTCAAATTTCGTTCCGCAAGAGGTGCAATAGCCGCTCGCCCTCACCAGCCAGGGCTGGATCGCTCGCAGGATCCATTCCCACGTCGCACCAGAAGTCTTTTTTGTTGCGCAGGTACTGGGTGAGGATGAACAGATAGGCGAGAGCCGAGAGCGCCAAGTGATGATGAAAACCGCGCCAAGATCGACCTTCAAAGTGGTCCAGGCCCAAGTCATCCTTGGAGCGCTGAAAGTATTGTTCAACGTGCCAGCGGGAACGACTCAGCTTCAAGCAGCGCGCGCGACCGGGCGGGCGATGGAAGTGCGCCAGGTAATAATGGTAAGGTTCCTTGTCGCCACTCGGCCAGTCGACCACCAGCCAAACCTTTTCCAGTTCTCCCTCACCTTGGCGCAAGCGATGCTGCAGGTGAACTTCACACCACGCCAGCCGGGTCCGACGCGTCTGACCGTCCGCCGCCTTCCAAGAGCAGTTTTTCCACTGCTGGGGAGGGAAGCCGAGCACGATCTCGGCCAGGGTCTGAGCGGGAGGAATGGCCTCCGCCGCACAATGTCGGGTCCGCTTCCGTTGGATGGGCACGGCTTGGGTCCAGGCTTTGTGCGTCGGCGCCACCTGCAGCATAAACTCCATCCCCAACTGGCGTACTCCCTCCCGGAAGTCTGGACTATCCCCGTACACGGAGTCACCCAGGATGGGCGCGGGTGGAACGCCGTCGGCCTGAGCTTGCCGGATCAAGTCCAACGCCAACTCCGGCTTGGCCTGGAATTGCACCTGGGCGGGCACTCCCACTTCCGTGCGTCGCTTCGCATCTTCCGCCCAGTTCTGCGGCAGATAGAGGCGCCCCGCGATGGGAGCGGCCACCCCGCCATCGCTTACGACAACTTCCACGCTGACTTGGCAGTTGGCCTGCTTGCCCACGGCACCGCAATATTGGTGACTGACGCCCACCGAGTGCTGACCTTGTTTCAGCCATCCGCTTTCGTCTACCACCCAAGCCTGCTGTTCTATCAGCAGAGCTGGACAAACCCCGTGCTGGAGAACTTGACCGGAAAGGCGATGCTTCTGGGAGGATTCACCACCCAAAACTCTGACTCAGAATGGTCTGACGCCCGTGGGAGCCTGGCCGGCGAAGTTCTACTGGACTACTACCAGGCGACGGGAAAAGCTGAATACCTGGAGCGGGGAGTGGAGGCCTTGCGTTCCCAGTTTCCTATCTCTCCAGCAGAGAATTGGGCTCATGGAGGATACGGCCACAAAGAGGGTGTGAGCAGTTTCCATTGGGGTACAGGTAGTGGTTTGGCGGGGATCGAAATAGAAGAGGAATTTCTTCGCGATGCCGTGGTCGACGTTCACGAGAAGCGTGGCGTGGGCGTCAACGGCTTGAATTTTACCGCCTGCCACATTTCCGAGGACCGCATCACGCTACAAATCGAGAGTCCTTTCCGTTGGACAAGAAGACCTGTTGTGATCTTTCACCACACCGTCCCAACTCAGCATTATCGCCTTGCGGTGAACGGCACGGAAACCAGCACGTTTGCGGGTTCAGAGCTGGAGCGCGGAGTTCCTCTGCCCATGCCCACCCGATCCCCGCGTTCGGAAAGCAAGTGAAGGTCTGTTGGGATCTCCCGATAACTTCCGCGCCGTGCGGCAACCCCATGGACCGAACTGCGTGGGTTTCATGGCATTGTTTCTAACCCCGCGACATCTTCCAAGGCCAAAGCTATGGTCTGTCGCTGCTGGAGATCTGAAATCAACGATCGGCCGGAGGCGGGGCCGTGGAGTCACGTACGCGCAACTCCGCCTCGAGCACAACCACACGACCTTGCTCACTCTCGGGTTCAGCCATGGGAGTTTCGATCCGCTGGACCAACAATTCCATAGCGCTTCTACCCATTTCGCACATCTGCTGTGCCATTGTACTCAATCGGGGATTGAAAGTGGCTGCCCAGTCGAAATCATCGAAGCACAAGACGCTGACTTGATCGGGACAGGCAATCTTGTGCTCCGCTAGCGCACCCATGAGCCCCAACGTCATGAGGTTGTTGCATGAAAAGATCGCCGTCGGGGGATCCGGCAGGCACATCAACGCCAACCCGCAGTGATGTCCACTCTCCAATTTGAAGTTGCCTTGCTGGATATAAGGGGTGGGAATGGGAAGATCGGCCTCTTGCATGGCTTTGCGGTAGCCGTCCGTACGATCGGACGCGATCGAAAGATTGGGCGCGCCCGTAATGATCGCGATGCCGCGGTGACCAAGTTCAATTAAGTAGCGAACCGCCCGATAGGCGGCCGAGAAGTTGTCGGTCAATACCGCGTCTCCCTTGTACCCGCGGGGGATACGGTCAAAAAACACGATGGGAAATCTCCGGCGCGTAAGACGGTCCTTGGCAGCGTCATAGTTTGAGCTTGATATCAAAACGCCATCAACTCGGTGCGAGAACAATGTGCTCAAGTGCTGGCGTTCTTGCTGAGGCTCCTCGTTAGTGTCGCACAGGATGATGGAGTATCCGCGCCGTTGTCCCTCCATTTCGACACCGCGGATTACGCTGGTGAAAAACGGGTTCGCGATATCCGGAACGACCATTCCAATGGTGTGGGTACACTGCATCTTGAGGCTGCGGGCGATTTGGTTCGGGTGATAATCCAGTGCCCGCATTGCTTCCTGAACCCGCTGGCGTAGGCGCGGGCGGACGGTGGAGGACATGTTCAATACAGCAGAAACGGTACCCACAGAGACATCAGCCAAGCGCGCGACATCCACCATCGTTAGGCGTCTATCAGTTCTTCTGCTGGTCGGCATGGTCTTGGACGGTCGCAAGACGTTCGCCTCCTTTCAAGTCAAGGGGGATTCTAACTAGAAATCCGATTTCTTGCAAGGTGTGATCTCAAGAAGACTAAAATGATGCCGTTTCGAAGTTGATTTTACCACTTTTCTTGAAGCTTCCCAACGGGACTCGGTCGAATTTTAGACATTAGAGAACATATCTATTTACATATACGTACAACTTAACTCACATAAACAACTCCTGTTGCCCGCCGCATACGTACGGTTTAAAGAAATTATGAAACGTAATAAAATGCTTAACAACCGTTTTCTGAGGTATGATACTCGGCCTGCAAGTCGCGGTAATGTGGAAACTGCAAGTAGCGGGCGGGGCGTGTCGATAGGGGCGGTAAAACCCCGAGATAGTGGCGCCAGACACAGCACCGCAGCTGACACCGCATCAAGTTACGGGTTCGCTTGCCAGAGGGCTTCGGCTGCGCCAGCAGAGTTGAGTAACGTGGCGCTTGCCGTTTGTAGTTTGGCGTTGGGAGGGTGTCCCGCAAATCGTTGGAGGTGAGGCGACGGTTCTCCGGCCTGATTCGGATAGAATCGGGTTGGGCAAATCTCATCAAAAAGGAGAACCGTCGTGGAGAAACCCTACCACATTGTGCACAAGAACGACACCCAGAACTGGGCTCGTTTGCTGGCGAAAAACGGGCAGGCGCTGCTGCCCTTGGTGGAGTTGATTGAGCAATCGCGGCTGGCCATCGACGAACTGATCGACGTGTTGGGCCGTGCGCACGTGGAAGCGGTGCTGCAGTTGTCGGCGGAGAGCGTGGCTGGACCCCGGCATCCGGGCAAGAAAGGTGGCGAGATCGGCTGGCACGGACGGGAAGAAGGCACCGTCTGTTTGCGGGAGCGGAAGTTGCGGGTGGAGCGGCCGCGCTTGCGCCAGAAGGGCCGGGGACGAGACCAGGAAGTGGCGATTCCCGCTTATGAAGCCTTGCGCACGAAGGAGCCCTTGGGGCAGCGCATGCTGGAGATTCTGCTGCGAGGTGTCTCGACGCGGCACTATCGGGCGGTGCTGCCGGAGATGGCGGAGACGGTGGGAGTGTCGCGGTCGAGTGTGAGCCGCGAGGCCCTGGAGGCCAGTGAAGAGCAACTTCGTCAACTCGGCGAACGGCGCTTCGACGACGTCGAACTGCTGATTATCTACGTGGACGGGGTGATTTTCGGCGAGCACCATGTCTTGGTGGCGGTGGGAGTGGACGCCGAAGGCCACAAACACGTGCTGGGGTTGGCGGAAGGCGCCAGTGAGAACCAGGGAGTCGTGAAAGGGTTGTTGGAAGACCTGGTGCGGAGGGGCGTGAACCCGGAACGTCGTCGGCTGTTTGTCATCGATGGGTCCAAGGCGTTGCGAGCGGCGATCGCGGCGGTGTTTGGGAAAGCGCATCCGGTGCAACGGTGTAGGAACCACAAGATCGAGAACGTGATGAGCTACCTGCCCGACGATCTGAAAGATCAAACCAAGGTGCTGATGCGGGCAGCGTTTCGGTTGCCAGGCCGGGAGGGCGTGGCCAAGTTGGAAAAGCAGGCGGAGTGGCTGGAACGGGAATATCCCAGCGCGGCGGCGAGCCTGCGGGAAGGCTTAGAAGAAATGTTCACGGTGAGCCGCCTGCAGATCTCGCCGAGCCTGGCGCGGTGCTTGGTGACCACGAACGTCATCGAGAGTCCGCACAGTGGCGTGCGGCTGCGGACGCGTCGGGTGTGCCGCTGGCGAGACGGGAAGATGGTCTTGCGCTGGGCCGCCGCGGCGCTGCTCGAAACGGAAAAGAACTTTCGCAAGATTATGGGTTACCGGGATCTGTGGATGCTGAAAGCGGCGCTTGATCCAAACACCGTTTCAGCTCAACAGGAGGTGCCGTAGAATGACCCGAGCCGTCGCCCACCTCCAACGACGCCTGGGACACTTTCTCGTAGGTTATGTAGAACTGACTTCCAGCCAATGTTCGACCTGACATGAAGTCCTGAAGAGGTGGCAGATGTTGAGGTGGAGTGGAATAGGATCAAGAAGTTATCGTTTCTCATAATGGGGGTTACGTTGTTAGGCGTCAGCGGGGTGAGCGCCGACGACTTATGTTCCAAGATTTTCAACGCGGTCCCTATCCCTTTTAAGCTTCACAACGGCGGCATTGTGATATCTGTCCAGATCAACGATTACGTGCGGCCGCTGAATTTCTTGCTGGATACCGGCGATGAGAAAACCATCGTGGACGAACAGATTAGTCACGAATTTGGGCTACCGATTGATGAGAGGAAGGTCACCGTTCTTAAGCCCGAGGCCGAGGATTCGGCGACACTGGTTCACGTTCGGAGTTTGCGACTCGGGAGTTTGACCTGACCTGACCGGGGTTTTCTGTACCAGGTGAAATGAGAGAGAATTCACCTGAGGAGGAAGACCGGTCATGCCCAACAAAAGGTACAAGCCGGAGCAGATTGTGAATCTGCTTCGGCAGGTC
>Ga0315288_10007735_pt1 | contig 13605 bp, 6 predicted proteins | sample YL17G11_20_MG_FD_203454 | JGI IMG/M metagenome (GOLD analysis project Ga0315288, IMG submission 203454) | Sediment microbial communities from Yellowstone Lake, YNP, Wyoming, USA - YL17G11_20 | ecosystem: Environmental > Aquatic > Freshwater > Lake > Sediment | place: USA: Wyoming | collected...
AGCATGTTCGTAATGTTGCGGGCAATCTCGCCTCCGCGTCGGATGGACTCGTCCCGCAACTTGACCCATGCAGGGTTCTCGCGAAAGGCCGCCCATGCCTTCTCGCGCTGGTCCGGGTTCTCGAAGGGAATCAGGTAGACCATGTTGGGCTGGTTGGGCCCGGTGAGCGTGTCGCCATAAAGAATCGGGTGGATGCCGCTCTTGTGGAAGATGTCGATTTCACCTCCTGCAAAGCGGTCGTGCAGGAAGCCGAGTTGTTTCCAGGTGGGCGTTTCGTAGATTCGCAGCTCAAAGACCTTGCGCGTGGGATCGCCCGCCGCCGCGGGTTTGATGGGCGGCGAGAATGGCGTCGCGACCAACAGCATGGAGTCTTCGCGGAAGAACGCCGGGCCGTCTTTCTCCAGGTCGGCTACGGCGGCGCCCCAATCGGGATCGGCGCTGAGATCGCCCCACACCGCTTGCCGGTCCGCGAGCGACAAGTAAATGCGAATGAAATGCACGGCGGGAATGTGCGCGCCCACGTCCACCGTGAAGACGCCGACAGGGCCGAACTTGTGCTTTTGCCAGAGTGGCATAGCGCGCTTCTCCAGCCACCTGAGAGCGTTGCTGACTTGCGCGCCAGATTGCAGCCGGAAGGTGACCCATTCGATAAGATACGGGAGCGCGGCTGCCTCAGCACTGCTGCTGGTCGCGTCAAGACCCGACATCGCCGCCGAGGCCACCGCTGCCCCCGACGCGCTCTTGAGCAAAAATAAGCGACGGTCCATCATGTTCCCACCTCGCGAGAAAGTTTAATTGTGCGGCGCTTACAATGACCTGCTTTCATCGACTCGTCAAGGGCTTTGCCCCTCCGGTGTGTCCGCTGCATGCCGGCAGAGTTTTGCCCCGGAATTTCGTCAGCCTTATAGTTATTGGCTTACTCCTTGCGGAGCCGTCGTGGCACGGGCCACTCCATGCCGCTGAGCCGCTCCAAACTTGTGTAAAGAGATTGATGCGAGGACGGCGAGGATCCGCCATTGTATCGAACCCTGTGACCGGCGAAGTCCTCGCAGTGTCGAACCCCGAGGTGGCATTCGAGCGAGCCTATCCGCCCGGGTCCACCGCGAAAGTTGTTGCGAGCGCCGTGGCGCTGGAAGCAAAAGCCCTCTCCCCTCGCGACCATATTCTTTGCCGACGCGTTCCGGAGTTGCTGGGAAGCGCGTACCATTGCTCTCATCCACCGGCGACTGTGCCGTTCACGTTAACCGACGCGCTGGCCAATTCCTGCAACTATTTTTTCGCCGCGCTCAGCACTCGATTAACTTCCACTTCGCTAGCGCACGGGTACGCGCTCTTTGGCTTTGGAAGCCCGGCAGATGGCGTGGGTATGAAGTCCAACCCCGGCCAGATTCGTGTGGGCGACGACGCTACGGCGAAAGTGCGCGCCGCATTGGGGGAAGGGACTGTATTAGTGACTCCGGCGCAATTATTGCTGGCATATTCCGCCATCGCCAATCGTGGGCAGGTGTTTCGGCTGTGGAAGTCGCCCTCTCGCCAGAACGCAGTATTGTTGCGCCAAGTCCCCCTGAAGCCGGAAACATTCGATATCCTGCGAACAGGTCTCGAAGAGTGCGTGCGTTCCGGGACCGGGCAAGGAGCGGCGGTGGAGGGCGTGCGGGTTGCGGGCAAAACCGGCACGGCGGCAGCACTCGATGGCAGCCGGACCACGCACGCTTGGTTTGTAGGTTTTGCTCCCATCGAAGCGCCGGAAATTGCGCTGGTCGTCTTTCTCGAGCGTGGAACCGGCGCCCGCGACGCTGCACCTTTGGCGGGGAGAATTCTGAATCACTATTTTGCTCTGAAGGGTCGAAAGCGGTGATCAGAGGTAACTTTTCTCTGGCCGTGCTACTCCTTGCCCATACCTGCGTTCAGGCTCATGGGCAGGAGCTTCGAATCGAACTCTTCTCGAAGAGCGCTCCGACCAGCCTGACGGTCCATGCGGGCGCGGAACCCGTCCGAATTTGTGAGGCTGCCCGCGGGCAGTCCTGCCTGGCCGTGGAACCCCAGGCAGTGGCACACTGCAATTCCATCGCGTCAACCTTCCGTTGCAGGTCGGGAGAGAAGGCAAAGGAATTCCGAAGCGCCACGCTCTTCTCGCCGATACCCTTCCGTCTGGTGGCTGGGCTCGGGAAATCCACCCCCTCTGACCCGCCTGCTTCCGCGATGCTTCGTAAGGTTGATGCCGTCCATGCGAAGGGTGGCCTGCGCCTGATCGCTACGATGGATCTTGAGACGTATGTGCGGGGAGTGCTGGCAGGTGAAGCGGCAACGCTCAAGAGTCCCGAGGCGCTCGCCGCGATGGCAGTTGTCGCGCGCACGTGGGCCCTGCGGGCGCGAGGGCGGCACCGCGCTGATGGCTTCGATTTCTGCCCGCTGACGCATTGCCAGTTCTTCCGCCCGCCCGCAGAGCCGGGAGATTCTCAATCGCCTGTCCTCGCCGAAGCGGTGACGAAGACCGCGGGCGTTGTCTTGAAATTCCACGGCCAACTTATCGACGCGTACTACGGCGCGCATTGTGGAGGGATGACGGAAGCGGCGGGAGATGTCTGGCGGGACCGCAGCGCGCCCTACTTGCGCAGCGTGAGCGACCCCTACTGCGCAAGGGGTGAGCAGGCCACTTGGCAACAGGCGGTTTCCCTGGTTGACTTGGGCAACGTGCTGCACGGCATGACGGAGGTCGCGTTTCGAGGTCAGTTGCGGGACCTCGCGATCGAAAACAAAGATGCATCGGGCCGGGCTCGCATGCTGCGCATTGCAGGCAATTCAATCGTGTGGGTTGACGCCAACACATTCCGATACGCCGTGAACCGGCAACTGGGTTGGAACACTCTGAAGAGTAATCTTTATACGGTTGAACGGCGAGGCGATGTGCTGGTTTTCATCGGGCGGGGCCTTGGGCACGGTGTGGGCCTCTGCCAGGCCGGCGCCGAGCAGATGGGGCAGATGGGGATCTCCTTTGACAAGATTCTCGCCCATTATTTTCCTGGGGCAATTCTCGACGGCTCTGGCGTTGATCACGCCGAACGAATTCTCTCCAGCGAACACTTCGAGATGGTCTTTCCTCCTCGCCAAGAGCGCCTGGCCGCGAAGGCGCTCGAAGCCCTGGAAGCGCAACGGGCCAAGCTCGCGGGTCGCGCGGAGGCGCTGCCGACGCGCATTCGCGTGCGCACCTGGGAAACCACTGATGACTTCATTCGCGCTACGCGGCAACCGGGTTGGGTGGCGGCGAGCAACGACGGCCGCGTGATCGATCTTCAGCCACTCGATCTTCTCAAGCGGAAGGGTGTCCTCGAATCCACGTTGCGCCACGAGCTGACGCACCTGGTAGTCCGTCGCCGGCGCGCGCCGGAAGTGCCGCGATGGTACGAAGAGGGACTGGTGCTGTATCTGACCGGCGAGCCGGTCGGTGAAACGACGCGAAGTCTCGACCCGCGCCGCAGCCTGGAATTAAGCCTTTCTGAACCACGCTCCGAAAACGAGATGCGCGTCGCATATGCCCGGGCTCTCGACCGGGTCAAGGAGTTCGCTCAGCAGCGCGGCGAAGCCGCCCTCTGGCAAGTGCTCGAACGGCCCAGCAGAGAAGACCTGCGGTGGTTTAAAAACGTGAAGTGAAAACAAGAGAATGGTTCTGATTGGCGAGACAGGCCTTACGAAGTTGGCGGCTTGTCTGGCGGAAAATTGAAACGCGCGAGCGCCAAGAGCCAGAAGAGCCAGCCGCTGACGATGATGAGCAATGCTCCACCCAGGCGGAGCAGCATCTGCGCATAGTCCCAGAACCCGGCAGAAACTTTGGGATGCCATACGGCGAGCAGCCAGGCGAGGCCGCCGAATACCGCCACACTCAAAAGAGTGGTCCAAAACGGCGCTCTCCAGCAGCAACTCGCAAGAATGCGCGCCGCCCGGCGGCGGGCTTCCCCCCAACCCTCACGGAGCAGATGGGCAAGTAAGCTCAGCGAAATGCCTCCGGCGATCATCCAGATCAACATCTGGATGACCCAGAAAACTTTTCCAACGCTGACTGGACTGACCGCCTCCTCCGAACGGAAGGTAAGAAAGGAAGCGACCTCGAGCGCGTGGTCGTCACTCCACCTGAAAATGTAGGAAAGAACTAGCAGTAGGGCGGCGCTGATTGCACCCCAAGCGAGGCAGCGCCAGAATTTCTGGCGATTGAAGCCTACCACACTTCGCAATTCCAGACGCCCGGCACCACTCGTAGCCGTGTCAACAGCGGCTGAAGTTGTTCCGGCAAGGAAGCCGACAGCTACGGCAATCTGCGCGATGCCCCAAATCAAAGCGAGGAGGAGGAGGAGAACCGACGATTCCGGCAGCCACAACCATTGATAAGCGCCGAATCCCCACAGGGCGGCGAGTGCTGCCAGCGACACCAGAACCAACGGGCCGCGAACCATGACGCCGAGGCTCCATTTCCAGGTGGCGATGGCATTCTTCATTCGATCAACCTCGAACCTCGCGCGCTCTCATCGCGGTGTCACCGTGACCGTGGCGCTGCGCGTGGAAGCCTGCCGTGCCGGCTCGTACATGGGTAAAACCCGGGCCGGGTTCGCCTGGTACGTCCCGGGCGTGAAGGCCTTGAGCATGTAATGGAAACGGCCCTGCCCCCGCGCGAACTTGGTAGAGAAGAGTGCGGCGCGGTCGTCGTGAAACTCCCGGCGCGTATAGTAGAAGGCCCACCAGTCCGGCTTGGTCTTCAGCTCGTACAGGTTTTCCTGCTCGATGAACTCAAACCCCGCGGGAATGGGATCTTCGATTTCCAGATACGACTGTTCTTCCGTGGCGTTCACGGTGAGCCGGACGATGACGACGTCGCCGCTCTTCGCCGTCCCGTCGAACGGCTGCTCGGCGTAAACGATCCGGTTCTGTGCCGCCTCCGGAACCAGCTTGAAGTACTCGCGGACGACGTTCAGCGCGACGCTGCCAGCGGGCGCGGGCTTGGGTTCGCGCGTGTAGTAGGAAGCAAACGCCGACCAGTAGAGAACGCCCGCGCCGTTCTTCACCAGACGGATCTCGTTCGTACCGGCGTGGACATCGGGCGCATTCACGTTCAGCGTGACGGGGAGCGGGTTGGCAACATCTTTTTCCGTCACTTGCCGCTCCGCCAGCTTTTTGCCGTTGACGAAGACGCTCAACGCGTAATTCGGTTTCAACTCGCCGGAAATCCTGAGGTAATCGATCAGCCCATAAATCGCCGTAGCGGTTTGCTCAGTGGAACTCCAGTAGTAGCCGTTGGAGCGTCGGTCGATCAGCCAGTGCGCGGCCTTGGGCAAGAGGTCGCTCTTTGGGTCGAGATTCGCCAGCGCTTTTGCCACATAGGCCGTGGTCTCAAAGGAATTGTCGGAGGAGAAGTCGAGCATCTCCTGGCGCTCGGATTTCCACCAAACGTAGGGCCCCTGAACCTTCGCGGACTGCTCGAGCAACCTCACAAATTCCTGCGCCCTTGGATCCTTCATCCGCGCGAAGACCAGAGCCATGAGCGCCTGGCCGTTGGGGGAAAGTTTCTCGCGTCCCTCATACAAGCCCTCCGCGAGGGTTCGATCAACGTCCCCGCTCAAAGCGAGCGCGTAAATCAGGTAGGCGCGAAGGTCGGCGATGGCGCGAGGGTTCTCTTGAATTTGTTTCAGGAGCGACTCACGTCCGCGCTTCAGCCGGTTTTCATCCACCGGATAGCCGGCGTCCTTGGCCTGCGCCAGCCCTGCCACGACGTAGGCGGTCATGAAAGGATGCGTTTCGTCGGTTTCCCACCAGCCCCAGCCGCCGTCCTCGTGCTGGAACTGATAGAGCCGCTGCAAGCCGGTGGCGATTTTCTTCTCGAGTTCCACCGAGGCCGTGGGCGGCGTCAATCCGAGGTCTTTCACCGCCTTGGTCACCAGAATATTCGGCAGGAAGCTCGACATCGTCTGCTCGACGCAGCCGTAGGGGTAGCTGGCGAGGAAGTCCAGCGCCGACATCAGGGTGCCGGCGACGGACGGCGCGAGGTCGATGCGCAGCGTGGACGCCTCGGCGTTAATGTCCGCGGGGAGAACAATCCTTTCGTTAATCTGGGCATCTGGTACGGAGGATGAGCCCGAAAGCGACGCGTTCAGTTGCAGCCCCCAGGGTTTTACGGGGGCGGTCAATTCGAGCGCGTCGGACTCTTCATCGGTGAGCGCTTTGCTGAGGAATTTCGCTTCGCCGATCTTGGGTGCGCGAACCGTCCAGATGACTACGGATTCCCCATTCTTCGGAACAGTAACTGAACTCTCCGCCGCGCTTGCCAGCTCGACCCCTTCAGCCTGCAGCGAGACGTGCGCCGTCTTATCGTTCTCGAGGTAGTTGTGAACGATTCCAATGATCGTCGCCGTGTCACCCTGCGTGAAGAAGCGCGGAATCTCCAGCCGCAGGATGAGATTCTTGCGCGTGATGACCTTCTGCGTGACTTGGCCTACGAGTGTGTTCTTGCTGACGGCGCGGACGGTGGCGCGCCAGGTCGTGAGCGAGTCGGGGAAGGAGAAACTGGCCCGCGCTTTTCCACTCGCGTCGGTCAGGACGGCTGGCGCCCAGTAGGTCGTGTCGGGGAAGTACTTGCGCACTTTGGGCTGGACGGGCTGGCCGGCTTTGAAATCGGCGAGCTTGGTGGACGGCCGTAACTCGGCCAATTGCATCTTATTTCTGCCCGAATAGCCGGTGAACCAGTAACTCGTGGAAAACTGCGTGTAAACCTGGTCCCAGCGCTTCGCATAGAAAACCTTCTCGGGCGGGCGGACGGAATCGGGCCGCACGGCGTAAATCGCTTCGTCCACGACGCCCAGGCTCAGCTCCGCGCTGACCGCCCGGCCCTGCTCGTCCTGGGCAGTCACGGTGTAAGTCACTTTATCGTTCGGCCGATACTGCGGCTTATCGGTTTCGATCGTCACCTTCAAGACCTTCTCCGTGGCGGGTACCGAGATGTTCTTGCTTCCCTCGAACAACTGCTCGTCCTTCACGAAAGTGGCGCTCAAGAAGAAATTGGGCTCGTAGCGGTCCTCGATGGGGATATCAAGAGTGAACGAAGCATCCGTGGAGTTATGCACCGACCAGGTGTAAACCTGCTGGCACTCGGTGGTGACCAGAACCTGCGCGCCGGGCTTATTGGTGACGATCAAAACGTGCGCAGTCTCGCCAGGCCGATAGGAGCGCTTGTCGGGATAGATTTCCAGACGCTGGTATTCGGGCCCCGCCTGGGCAAAGCTGATGCCCGAGACCCACAAACTGGTCTCGAATGTCGCTTCGCGCCGGTTGCGGTCGAAGGCACTCGCGTGAACGGTGACCCAAGGAACGCCCGGCACTTTGTAGCTGAAATGCGCGATCCCTTTTTGATCCGTCGTCACTCTGGCCTGGCTCAGCAGGCGGCGGGTCGAGTCCTGACCCCATCCCGTCCGCTGGTCGAAAGCAAGCTGGACGCTGGTTGAAACCGGCTGCATGTCGTAATCGACCGTGCGGACGGTGATGTCTGCCTGATCGCCGGCACGATAAAGGTAGCGGTTGGTATCGAGCAGCACCACGATGGTGGAGTAAGTGACCAGCGCTCCGCGCCCCCCCACGATTTCGCGGTTGCTGGCATCGGTGACGTGCGCCTCGATGCGGTAGTTGTAAGAGATCTTCTCCTGGTCGATTTCCGTGGGCACACTGATCTTGAGTATTCCTTCCGGGTCGAGCTGACCCGTGCCCTGGCTGGCCTCCTGCCCGTAGCCGTAGTATTCTCCGCCGCCCTTCTCTCCTTCATCGCCCTCGTACTCTTCGGCGCCCCAGAGGACCCGCCAGTAGGGAAAGTAGTAGCGCGATTTGTAGATGGAGTACTTCACGCTGCCATTCGCCACGGGCGAGCCGAAGTAGTAGCGCGCGTTGATGGTGGCTTGAATGGTCTCGCCCTGAAGGTAGCGCGCCTTGTCGGTCGAGACCGTCACCTCATATTCCGGCTTTTTATATTCCTCGACTTCGAACGAACCGTAAACGGACTTCTCGCCGATATGCGCGGTGATGGAGTAGCCGCCCAGCGCGGCGAGCGGAGAGAGCGTGAGCTGCCCGTGGAACGAGCCGTAGGGTGAGAGATTGAGCTTCTGCTGGTAAACCGTTTTGGAATTGCCGTCGGTGATTTCAACGGTCACGGGCCCGGGCACGTCCAGGCTGTATTGACCGCCGCGCCGGGCGCGCAGGATTCCCTTGAATTGGACCTCGTGCGTGGGACGATAAACCGGGCGGTCCGTGTAGATGTATCCCACGTAGTCGGTGGCCGAGGAATCGAAAAAGAAGAACGATTCGACGCTCGTGGCTGCGACGTCCGGGTCTTTCGTTGCCACCATGATGGAGTCTTCAACCTTGATGTGCTCGAAGGTCGCCTGTGAGACGCCTGAGGCGTCGGTCGTCGCGCGAGCCAGCTCCTGGTGGTTGTTGAACACCACAGCGGTTGCGCCCTCGACGGGGTTACCCGAGGCACGGTTCGCAACAAAGAGCAGGATCTGTCCCGGCGCCGTCTTCGACACCAGCGCCAAATCCGTGATCATCACCACCGTGTAGGCGCGCAGTTCGCGGTTGGCCACTTCCACCAGAAAGAGACCCTTCTGGTGAAGGTCCACCGGAATCTCCCGGTATTCCGAGTCGCGCGTCTTGGGTAGAAGCTCGCGCCAAGCGAGCACCAGTTGCTCGCGGTTGAGCAGCGGAACCTGCGCGTAGGCGGTTACATCCAGGGGAATGCGGTTCAGCTTCTGTTCCTGCGTGCGGGAAGCCCGGAAGTTTGAACGCGTCTCATAGCGCAACTGCAGCCGGAAGAAGTCGCGGAGGGAAAGCCGCAGGTCAACCTTCCACGCGTGAATGCGCTCCAGCCAGGTCTTCTCGCGCGCCAGTTCACGCTTCTCGCTGCCGAAGGAGTGCGCGTCTTTGAGCTTGCCGAAGAATGCGACGGGGTCCTTGACGCGGTAGATGCGGAAATCCAGCCGGTCCACCTGCCGGAATTGAATCCAGATTTTCGGTTGTTGTGAAGGCGCAAAAGTCTGCTGCGACGAGACGGTAAAGAATGGCTCGGTCGAGGGGGTCTCTTGAGCACGCGCCGGGACGAATGCCATGGAGAGCGCGAGGAGAATTCCGGCAGAGAGCCGTGCTCTGCGTAGCGAGGCGTGACGACGGTCGAGTCTCATGCTCACCTAGCGCAACAGGTCAAGACGATAGACCCCGAGGAACCGCGAATTGGAAGCGAGGGGCCTCCATCGCGGGTCCGGGTGCTGCATCAAGAGCGCGGCCTGGAGGTGGCGGACTTCGCCCCGTCGTCCCTCGAGGTCGCCCGTGTGATAGACAATCCAGTCCGCGCCCTGCGGCTGGAAGTGCGAACGGCCCACAAAGAGAATCACGTGGAATGGTTCTGTTTGGTCGGGCTGATGAAAGAAGAGCAGGTCGCCCGGCCGTGCGGCCTGAACGTCCCGCGAAACCGGGAAAGTGTTGTACAGGAGCAGCGTCCGGGCATCGGCAAACTCCGCGAACGCGTCGTTCTCAAGGTCAGAGCCCGAGAAGGGCCCGGGGCGTGTGCGAAAGAGCCGCCGGCCCAGCGGCCAGCGCGGATAGGCGTATTTGCTGGCGTCCCCGAAGCCTGGCTCGAATGGCAGCCTTGCCTCGCGATGCCAGGCGGGCGTATGCGCGGCCAACGCGTTGCGATAGGCGTAGCGAACCAGGGCCGCGCAATCCTGGACCTCTTCCGTCGCGGGCGGCGCGGGATGGTAGTACGCGGCTTCAGCCAGAAACGTCATCCAGCGCGCGAAACTCTCGCGATCCGCGGCCCGATCGAGCCGAGTACAGGCCGGGAACCCGTCGCCAAAGCTGTCGCCCCAAAGCGCCGGTTCGGACGAGGTCTCGGCGGCGAACGCCGATGATGATACCTGACCTGCCGACGCAACCGGCTTGGCGCGGCCGGGCGAGAGATCGACAAATCTCCAATACACGCTGGCACAAACAACCAGCCCGAGGGCAAGTGAGGTCGGGATGAAGCGGGGCCACGGGCGGTGCTGGAATGCTTGGCGCACAGTTGGACTCAGTGTTGGTTCAGGCCGAAGGCGCGAACATTTTACGGGCCTCGCGGAGGGCGCGCAAGGCTTTTTGGCAAACCTTACGAAATCAGGTTGAACTTCCGGCCCCGCCCCGGAATAATGGCGGGGACAATGCAGACTAGAGGAGCTGAAATGACGAAGAGGAAGTTTTGGTGGGTGGTCACACTTTGCGGGCTGTTACTTGGCGGGCAAGCGCTCGGGGCGGATTCGATCTCCATCGAGGGCGCGCCCTCGGATACCGGCTATAACGTGGGTTCCGAGGCGACAATCCGCGCGACATTGAAAGGAGTGTCAGGCGATGCCACCCGCTTTGTGGTCTTTGCCGATATTTCCTATATCGGGACGACGGCCGTGAGCAGCGTGCAACTGGACCGCCAGGCCGAGGCCACGCCCGGCGAGGTTCGTTTCGAAGGTGGATGGCCCATTCCGCCCGACGCCCCGACCGGCGTCTACAGCGTGACCTTGCGCGTCGAGGACCGAACGGCGCATAAGGCTTATGCCCGGCAGAAGATTCGGGGCTTTGCCGCGTACAAAAAACTGGTGCGGATCGCGCGCACTACGATCGACCGGACCTTCTACATGGTGGGGCAACCCATCCACTGCGAGGTGGTGCTGGAGAACCTCACGGCGCGTGACATGAAAGATTTGAGAGTGGAGTTCTCCAATTCGAACTATCCCTGGATCTCGCTCTTTTCAAGCGAAGGGAGCACGGGCAGCCAAACCGCGAATCCCGAACTGGCCATCAAGGTCATGCGGGATCACCTGAACCTGGCACCGCGGAGCGAAGTGACCATCCCGATGATGCCCGCAGGTACGGCAACGTTCCTGCAGGGCCAGCAAGTAGCCGTGATGGGCGCCGGCGGACCCGCGAGGCACGAGAAAGTTCCTCCTCCGGAAGTGAACAGCTACACGGTGGCGGTCTGGAACGCCGAGCGCAGCATCCTCTACGACATGCAGTTCACCACGCCGGCGGTGGTGCGTTCTCCTGACCACGAACGCCCCACGCCCTATGGGCGAAACTTTACGCATCCCTACAATTCTGATATCGACTTCACGAAGTATCGCGAGTTCTACCCGCCGGACCGGGTCTCGTCCGCCATCGCCCTGGACCGCGGGCGTACGCTCTTCCGGCCCGGTGACCATTTCACCGTCAAAGCCACGCTGAAGAATCCCGGCGAAGCCGCCTGGAAAGGCGCGGACTTCCGGGGGGAGGTTTTGGACGCCGACGGCAAGGTGCTCCACACGGCGAACCTCGCTTCAGGAGTCGATCTTGCGCAAGGCCAGACGCGCCTCGTGGATTCCGAGCTTTGGACGATTCCCGCCACGCTCCCGCCCGGCGTCTATTCGCTAAGATTGTCTGTCGTGCAACCCGGCGGCGGAACCGCGGCCAGACTCACGACTGACTTTGCCGTGAATCTCTTGCCGCAGTCCTTGCTGGTGATTTGCGCGCACGAAGACGACGAACAGCTTTACGCCGGGCTGATGCGCGCGGCGGTTGAGGCGGGCGTTCCCGTCCAGGTTTTGATCTTCACGGGCGGCGATGTCGGGGCCTGCGAGCGCTACTACACCAAGCCCTGCGGCCCGAACGAGGCCCGTGAATTCGGGATGGTCCGCATGGAGGAAACGGTCGATGTGCTGGCGCACATCGGTGTCCCGCGCGACAAGGTGATCTTCCTCGGACTGCCCGACGGCGGTTCGGGGGCGATCTGGTCGCAGCACATCAAGGCGTCGAACCCGTTCCTTTCGATTTACCTGGCCACGGACCACGCTCCCTACGAAAGCGTCTTGCGGCCCAACCTGCCTTTCGCGCGCGAGCCGGTGATTGACCTGGTCAAGCAGATCATCACGGATTTTCGCCCCGGCATGCTCGCGCTGACGCATCCCGACGAGCGGCACGTTGACCACCGCACTGCGAATTGGTTCGCGATGAAAGCCTGCCACGAGCTTTTGCGCGAGAAGCGCATCGACTCGAACACGATCGTCCTCGCGGACGTGGCCTACGGCGCGGGTGGTTTCAAGCCGGCGCCTTACCGCTACGAGAAGGCAACGGTCTACCTGAGCGGTGAGGCCGCGGCGCTCAAGCAGGAGATGCTGTGGCTTTACCAGTCCCAGGACGGAAACCTCTACGAAGGCATGCGGCGCACATTCCCCGAACTCTCCCGAGAGGAGAACCACCTCCGAATCATCGATTGGCAGGAACACGCCGGCTGGAATGAATGATGCTCGGGGTTCGGGATTTGGATGATCCAAAGCTGGGCTGCGTTCCCGGAGTACAGCTTTTCTCCGCCCTTCCCGACAACGGACATCTTGACGAGTTGACGCCCGAAGTATGCGCCCCTATCATGGAGGCCGCTGCAATAGTGCGTCGTGTTGGTGATGGTAATCCGAGTGTCTTCGAGGAAAGTTCAGAATGAGTGACCAAGCAAAACTGGCAGCATTGGCAGAACCCTCGATTGTGCCTCCCCTTCACAAACGCTTTGCTCCCGCCGTATTGGCCAACCGCGCCTTTCGCGATCGTGTGCGCAAGTCCGGCCGAGGCGCGCCGCTGGTCATCGGCCTGGAGCGCGGTGACGGCTCCATCTCTGTGTATCGGACCGAGTGCTTCGACGAGGACGCGAGTTCATCCGCGCTGAATTTGCCGTACGCCGAACGGCTGGTGAAATTCCTGCTCTGGCAGCGCGGCGGCTGGAGAGTGGTCGTGGGTGGCCCGCGAAGCGTGGGCGAGCACATCCGGCAAGTGTATTCGGCGCGCGGCGCGCGCGCCTTCGACTACGACTTCATGGGCGGAGTCTACGAGCACACCTTCACGGTTGAGATCACGGATCCCGCGAAAGTGCCGGCGCCCTCGGAAGGCACGGTGCGCCTGGGCGGGCACCTCGAGGGCAGCAGGATCGGTTTCGACCTGGGAGCGAGCGACCGCAAAGTGGCCGCGGTGCTCAACGGCGAGTCGGTGTACACGGAAGAAATCGTCTGGGATCCGCGCAACGCATCAGACCCGAGCTATCACTTCAACGAAATCAATGCCGCGCTGAAGTCCGCGGCCAGCCACTTGCCGCGCGTAGACGCCATCGGTGGCAGCGCCGCGGGGGTGTACATTAACAACCGCCCGCGCGTGGCGTCGCTTTACCGCGGCGTCCCCAAAGATCTCTTTGACGCGAAGATTGCCCGCCTCTTCATCGACCTGAAAGAAGCCTGGGGCGGGATTCCGTTTGAAGTTGTGAATGACGGTGAAGTGACGGCGCTGGCCGGCGCCATGTCACTGAGCGACAACGCCGTGCTGGGCATTGCTCTCGGCTCGAGCCAGGCGGGCGGCTACGTCACCGAGAACGGCGAGATCACCACTTGGCTGAACGAACTGGCATTCGTGCCGGTGGACTACGACCCGGAAGCCCCCGTGGACGAGTGGTCGGGCGACCCCGGCGTGGGCGCGCAGTATTTCTCCCAGCAGGCGGTTTTTCGCCTCGCGCCTGTGGCGGGGATCAAGCTGGACGAGTCGCTG
>Ga0315288_10007737_pt1 | contig 13604 bp, 23 predicted proteins | sample YL17G11_20_MG_FD_203454 | JGI IMG/M metagenome (GOLD analysis project Ga0315288, IMG submission 203454) | Sediment microbial communities from Yellowstone Lake, YNP, Wyoming, USA - YL17G11_20 | ecosystem: Environmental > Aquatic > Freshwater > Lake > Sediment | place: USA: Wyoming | collected...
GGTCCACATGAGCTCCAGGACCGTTCGTGATGACAGGCTCTCGGTTGTCCACATAGAGCACGAAGGAATCGCTATCGCTACCGGAATATGAATCGTTGCACCAAACAGTGACCGAATACCAACCTACTGGGTCCGAGGTCGTGCCGTAGACCAGGCCACTGACCGAATTGATGTTCAGGAAGCTGGCGTTCGTGGACATCTGAAAGACGACTGTATCCCCGTCGAGGTCGGTGTAGGCATAGTCGTATTCCCAATAGGTGTTTCTCCACTCGTGGTCATCGACGAACTTGTTGTCTATCGTCGGAGCGCGGTTGGCTATCGTGACCGAGTTGGACCCCCCAGAAGCCCAATACAGGCTATCGGATGCTCCAAAATCATAGTTATGAACTCCGTGAGTCAGATATTTCAAGAGATAGTATGCCTTCCCATCGCTAGTCGTGGTGTCTGATGGGTCGATCTCAACCATAGTCACATTCTGGGTCGCTCCTCCGTCTTCCCTCCACTTGATTGAGGTTGGCATTGTGTTATCCAGATCTGTGAACGTCATCGTGAAGTTCAGTTCCGTCGTGATATAGACAGGATCGCCGGGTGCTCTGCCGAACCCACTCAGGGTAGGGAGATAGTTCACTATCAGGTTCTTAGGCGTCGTTGAGACCACGCCTGAGCGATAATCCTCTGTCTTGAAGCTGTAAGCTGTCGTGCCTCCGCTCATCGCCTTATCGTAATGGTAGCCTCCGCCAGAGCCGTTGTAGGTCATGGTGTAGTCCGCTCCGCCGATCGTGGCCTTCACATACTGAGGGCTATTGGAGTCGGCGTCCGTGTAGGTGACAAAGAAGGTGTATGTCCCAGGATTGCCTCCGCTCGGCGTCACTCCATCCAATGTCAGAGTGGGCTTGGTGTTGACCGAGAGAGCAACTGGGCTAGTCGTGACATCTCCTGAGTTTGCGTCCTTGACCTTGAAATAGTAGGTGATGTTCCCGGCTGGGATGTCGGCTTTGTTGAGGTAGTAGAGCTTTCCATCCCAATAGGCAGTATCAGAACCGTTTTCGGTCATCGAGTAATCGGTTGACCCAATATGAGCATAGACATAGCTAGGGGCCTCGTTGTCGTAATCGGTATAGGTACACCAGAACGCGATGCTTGTCCCGAGGTTGACCTGGGTAGGTGTTGCTCCGTAGAGCGTGGTCGTCGGGTCCGTATGATACCTCGTCACCCAGACGACATCTAGGTAGAGAGTGTCCTGGATGAAATCAGAGGTCGATGCTGTGCCGTCAAGGAATTGTGTCTTGACAGTTGTGCCTGATCGGTGATGGCCGTCGCAGAGGTCGATTGTCGTCTGCCAAGCATTCGAGAGAGAAGTGATAGAGAGTTTGTTCAAGTCATAAGCCGAGCTCGTGTAGTTCCAAACATTGACCTTGAAAGTCTCAGCAGAAGTATATCCCTTGATTCTTAGCGTGATGTTCCCATACTGAGCTACCGCTGTTGCGCTCATATCAATATCGAGGGCATAGCCTTTTTCAATACGGTTGACCTTGAGCACGTCCAAGTAAGCGGTTGTCTGAGTGGCATCTCCAGCAGAGGCGTCGACTAATCTGAGCAATACGACATTTCCAGAGCTCCTCTCACAATTGGCCGCCCAGCCAAGAAGATTGAAATTGTAATCTGTATCTGAACCTGCGGAGATCGTGGCCTTGGTGACCCATGCTGAAGATGTGTAATTCCATGCCTGGACATTGACGCTCTCCGTGTCCCCGTTCCTATATCCATTGCACAACACCTGAAATCCTGTTGTCTGAGAAGTTGATGCTACGGAGCTGTAGGTTATCTGAGCATCGAGCGTGTAGCTGGCTGTCGGTGTGAACGTTATAAGACAGGCTACTTGGGTCGTGTGCGTGTCTGGGTTGCCGTCTACACCGAGCAGATATGTGCTGAGACTGGCGAGCTCGGCGAAGGCCCATTCCGCCGAGGTCGATGGATTCAGAGTCCACGTGTAGGAATAATTCGTGTAGGTAGTCGTTGTTATCAGGGGTGTCGCACCGACATAACTTGACGTTCCAATGTAAAGACCATAAGTGAGTGAACATTGTGTCGCAGTTACGCCTCTTGCATAAATCCACATCGTCACATCTATGTTGGGTGTTCCTCCTGGATCACTTGGGTCGGTCATACCATAAATGTCCTTTTCCCCTCCGCCAGTAAGGACACCCGCATTGTAGCTGGTTTCATCATCCTTGGTAACCTCGTTGACCTTCGTATAGTGAGTTGTGGGTGAGGCTGGGTAGGTGGTCATTGTTATGGATGTGCCGTCTGCATTCGGTCTGATAATCTGATAAGTAGGAGAAGCCGCTCCACTAGCTTCGATGTAGTTGCGTCTGGTTCCTTCGTCCGTGTCGAGGGCTGATGGAAACGATCCTCCCCCGGTTGTCCCGGTTACAACATTCTCACTAGAACCTGAGAAGTTCGTATCGGTGTATTGATCGGCTTCTTTCAATGCATTATAGGCCGCGTTCTCTGTGTTTCGCTCAGTTGGATTAGTACTCGTCCCCTTGGTTGCGTTCTCGGTCCCGAAGGTGTAATCATCAACCGCTAATACACTGATAGGAGCACTCAGTATGAACATCAACGCCAGAAAAACCGCTATCACTGGTCCCGCCCAGAAATACCGCCTCCTGGGCCTCACTTCTATGACCTTGAGCTTACGAACTCTTTTTGGATTGGCCTGTTCTGTCGGAGATAATTCCATGAATCTCCTATACCACTATGCTGTAGAGAACGCCGAGACTTGCCATGCCGATGACAATGTAGATGACCATGTTGAGAAGGGACTTGACCATCTGCTCCGTCGTGCGCATCTGCATCTTGCGGAGCGAGCTCGTCCCTTCTGCAATGACCCCGACGACTATCCCGATGCCAAACATGAGGATCGTCAAATCGAGAAACAAATGAGTCTGATGGATGTAACTCGGTGGCATCTGAAAGCCCCAAGAGACATATCCGACTTGTTCATTGGTTCCATTATGGGCATTGAACCAGAACCCGAGGTTGTTCCCGCCATAGCCAACGACTATCGACCCTGAGTATGTATGAGAATAGGCCCAACTTTGATTAATGGGGTCCACATATCTTGGAAATGCCACATAGTCTGGATATGATGTCCAATTTAGGAAATCATCTGACATAGCTAGCGAAGTCTGAGAGAATCCTTGGGCACTTATTCCAGTGGTAAGAGCTATCCAAGAGTTGCCGAATCTGACTGGTTTGACTCCTCCGAGTGCCTTGGAGAAATTGCCTTTGGAATCATAAGAGGACAGACGCAGGGGGTTGGGATATTTCGTCAGGGAAAGCAACGAAGTACCATGTGCTCCAGCATCTGCGAACGGCTCCCAAATGTTGCCGAATGAACGACCGACTGAGTACGTAACATAATATTGACCGCCCCAATAAACGACCCAAGGTGAGGACATCGCCCCATCTTCCCAAGACAATGAAGGAACAAGTACGGGATTACCATTGTTCTGAATTACCCAGTCTATGCCATTTGTCGATTTGAAATAGAATAATCCGGCTGACCAGTCCATAGTGTTGATCAGCATTTCATAGATTCCATTGACTTTAACAACACTGAGTTTTTGGTAATCCAACGGAGGGTTTGTTAGAGGATTCGCCCAGCCATTAGTTCCCCAAGAGATCCCGTCCGCACTTTCGAAGAAGAAAGTTCGCTGACCTACGGCAGGTATATTGACTGATACCCACATCTTGAGATAACCATCTGAATCGAGGATGACGGATGGATCATATATCTGGTCGGCCATCGGTCCTGGTTGATTTGGTAGAACTGGATTGCCTGGATACCATTGAGCGGAACTCGGAGGACCATCGTACCAATAGCCTGGGACTGTGACATCAGGAAAAACTGAAAGCGTCACCTTTTGAGTGATTGATATGGTTGAGTTTGTCATAGTGAAGTATTGCGAATAGACTCCGATGTCAGCATTTGTGGTTGAGATTGTCCAGTTGTTGTTTGAAAGCACTCCTTTCAATGGCGTTCCTGAATAGGAATAACCAGAGTAATTGCTTGTGAAATGGACGGTGGCCGATTGCCCAGCCCTCAAAGGTATGCTAATATCTGGGTAGTAATACATGATATTCCGCAATCGTGCTAGTGTGTGATAGGAACGGAATCCTATATATCCTTGAGTTATTGGGGTCCCATTATCCATAACGGCCATCCTAAGAGTATTCGTGTTGTTCCCAGTGAGATTCTGCCAGGTCACAAAGATGTTGTTGCCGATGATGCCAGCAGTCGCTCTCATCCATGTATTGTTATAGATACGATTATCGCTTACATTCCCCCAGATTGTCGGTTGCCCAGCATAGTCTGCATAGGTTGTTGGGAAATACCAATTCGTTTGAAGAACGCCAGCGATATATTTGATGATGGTAATGCCTCTGAAGGGTTGTGGTGTTCCGCATGCACTAAACATGACCCGATATTGCGTTGCCCCAGCTTCACCGCCGCCCCAAATACCATTGAAACGGAGGATTATTTCAAAACTTGCTGATGTGTTGTCAGATGAAGTCGGCATTTGGAAGTCGAATGTGACAATGATGTCTTTAGTCGGTTGCGTGGGGTCATACATGAGGCCGTCATTCGGCAAAGCTACGTGCAATTCCGATCCATTGATATAAAAAGTCCCTGATCCAGGATAATTTGTCCAGTTGCCCATGCCTGAAGTGAAATTGTGGTCCTCAATAAAGGAAAAGTTGAATGTTTTGGCCGCATTGCTCGCTATGTATTGGGTTTTGGCATGATTGATGTCTGAAGAACTGAGGATCGGAATAAATGAAGTTATGATGAGCAACAATGCTATTCCTATCGACAAGCCTATTATGAGTCTGGATTTCATACTTGGTTCTCCTATGCTTCTTCTGTGCCGACTTTCAAAGAAATGAAAAGGTTTGCCCGTTCCTACTCTGCGACGGGCTGGGTTCGAGGACCTGTCTATCCCTTGCCCATTCCCCTTGTCTCGTGGACTACCCAAACGATCACCGCGACCAGGATCGCTATCGCGTAAAACAGTGGGACTAAGTTCAGGAGTGTCGACGCAGAGCCGAAACCTCCGGCTGTGGACGAGTTGACTCCAGACCTCGTGGACGCGATAATTGTTGGCAGCAAGGCCATTGCTATGACAACAAATATCAGCACCCCCACGATCTTGGCAACCCCTAGCTCGGCCAAGTCATTCCCCGTGAACCTGGTGAACACCTGGTGTCTGAGAATGAAGGCGATGAGAGCTTCTTTGTTAATCTTCAGAATACTCACCTCCTCCTCCGTACCTACTGAAGAGGAGGATCTTGACACGCTCAACAAGGTTTGTTACCATGTTTGTTATCAGGTTAGCTAACAATGCCAGTCTATATATATGTTTCTTATTAATATATAATGCTGGCAATCCAAATACGATATTCGGATGAGCGATATGCTGGCTAAACGACTGAAGAATCCTGGGGAGGGGGGATTTTTCGCGAGGATATTATGAATTATGAATTATGACGGGGCCTAGTTATTAGATTTAGACGTGGTAAGCATCTTGGAGACGGTAGACTGTTCTTTCCCGATGATCTCGCCGATGAACTCTTGACTCATCTTCTTTTCGGCAAGTCTAGTCACTACTTGTAACTCAAAGTCATCCCGGCGTCTAGTTCGACCGCTTGCCGTGTCTGCCGTCACTTCATTGACGAAAGCTATCTTCTTCTTCTCGTATCGCTCCCAAAGGTCCCCAGTCTCCGCTGTGAATACGAATGCGAACTTAGGCTCCCAATACTTGTCCGAATGCCATTCGCTCTGAAGATGAGACGGGGCCATCCTGACTAGCGCATACCCTTGGACGAACTCCTGGGGCTCGGATACATGGACCCAGATAGCAGCCATGTTCCTAAGCTGGTTGTTGAACTGCATCCTCTTGGGGACGGCCATCCAGATTATCTGACGCTTGATCCTGCTGATGATGAGTTGCTTGGCGATTGTGCGTTGCTCCTTTTGGAGCCAGTCAGGTCCATAGAGCGAGTGCCCAGCCTCATCCATGTCCACTTGAGGGAAGATCCCCTTATCGGCGTCTCCGAATGGATTGGTGTTGAAGATCTGTTCGAACTCCTCTAGGCGAAAAGCAATGTGGTCGACATCGAACTTCGGGTCCACTCTTCGAGCGGTCTTTATCTTGACCGTACTCTTGCCAATACCACGATCTCCAGTTACTAGAATAGGACAATCGCGCTTGTGTGCGATGCGTTCCTTGATGCATTCTGCTAAGAAATCTACCCCGGATTCATCCAATAGAGGGATGAGGGAAGCTCGGACGATGCCCCGAATCGGATGTTTCTTGGTGATGACAGACACTGAGACGGCCTTTCCGCCTGGTGTCAGCATCAACATCTTGGGGTAGTCTGGCATTATGTTCGCCTGTCGTCAGTCATTCTAGTACCAGCCCGGAACCGACTTCGCGGTGCGTATTCCGATGACGGATAGCAGCGGCGTAGTTCACGTAACGCTTCCCGCAAGATAAGCAGCGGTAGACTTGTTTTCGTCGAGATGGTTGCAGGACTCTGGTTACATTGCGCTTGCCTGGAGGCTGATATGGAGTGTATTTTATATGAGCGTTTCTTGCTCTGGCTTTGTTGGCCGCAAACCTAACCAGTCTCCCACCGGCCCGAAACACTACCCAGTGTTTTCCCATTTCTTTTCACCCCCTGCCCATCTTCTTGGGCCTTTTTCGAACATAAAATGCTATATGTATTCGTTTGGGGGCTCTGACTCTTTCCCAGAAGGAATTTGTCGTAGTGGCCGACATAGTTTTAGAGCTCCTTCAATCGTCTCCGCTTCCCTTTGTTATCTTCCATATCCATGATGGCCTCGGACACTAGAGGAGATCCTGTGTAGAATCCTTTTTCTGGTTCGTACATTCCTTTCAGGACTTCGACGTCCTCCTCTCTGCTCAGGCCATCCTTGGAAATCTTGAGCCCCATGTAGATATGGGCCCCGGTCTTATAGAACGGAACCCCAAGAGTTGAGGCCAGGAACTCCTTCCAGTTGATATAATCCTGTTCCTCCCAGGAGTTTACTCTGGTTCTCTCTCTAATAGTCTTATATTCATCTCCCGTTAAGTGCTTGGTTATGTGTGCCTTCGACTCGAAATCCTCTTCAGTCATAGTTCATCCCGTCCCGAAGCTGATGGTCCCTGTGAAGTAGAGGACTAGGACGAAAATCACTACTCCGGCGATCAGGACATAGAGCCATTTGCCGGCAATCTTGTGTATCAGGCCGAAGGCATAGCTCTTGTAGGCTTTCTTGTATTTCGAGTTCTCTGTTATCATCTTCAGTACCAGAGGAGATACCCACTCGACCAGGAGAGGGTCTCCTTGCTTCGTAGCGTCTTTCGTCATCCTTTCATCTCCCCAGATGGCTGGTGGATTCGGCTGATGTGCATCGGCTCGACCATGTTCGGGATCTTGCTGCAATCCTTGTCTGGGCACTTCGAGCATTTATGGTTGCATGGCTCCTGATAGAACAAGAGACCCACTTTCTTGGACCGGGTGAGTTCGATGAGAGGTTTGTAGAAGTTCTTCCAATAGGGCTTCTTGACAACCAGCTTCTTCCAAGGAGCCCAGTTGATTCGATAGGCTCTATCCAGATTGAGCAAGTATTTGTGGCCATTCAAAGGTTGAGCAATGAAACCTATGCCATGAGGAAGTCCCTTTTTGAAATCCACCATATCAGGGTTGTATAGTTTTCCCTTGTGATACCGCAGATGTACCGTATCGTAGACTCTTTCTCCAGAACCCAAGGTCATGAGAATGTAATCAGTATATTCTTTGGCCATCAGATCGCGCCTCCAGACAATGAGTTGATGACAGCGTAGCCAGTGATCGCGATTATGAACAGGATGACACCGTACTTCATGAACCAGGCGAAGGCGTTAGCCAGCCAGCGTTGCCACATCTTCGACACGCTCTGAGGCTTGAACGCCCTCTCAACGATCTCTATCTCATAGAGGACCTGAAGGGTATCTGCCTCCGTCATGCTGGCTCCGACAGGACCTAGAACCCCTTGGACAACGATCATCACCGCGTCCTTGAGCCTCTTCGCATCTTGCCAGACAGAATCATTCGTCACCGGATGATACCCGTCCGGCTCCTCGACAAGACGAGTCCCTATCTTCGCATTCTCGATCCTGGCGCGACCGTCAACGGTCAAGTAGATCAGTTTCATTGCCATACTCTCCTAGTGTTCATCTTCTAGATAAGATATATGTCCCGTCCCGCCTAGACCTTCCCATTGAGTCAAGTCGATATAGAACTGCATCACAGTCTCTCTTTTGCAGCCCATCTTCTGAGCAACCAGAGCAATGAGATCCGGAGGTTGCGGGGACTGGTTCATAAACTTTCTGAGCTCTTGGAGACCGAATGTGTGTCGCAAAGTCAGGGGGGAATACTCTGGATGGCCAATCCGTGAGCCCATTCTGTGAACGAGCTGATTGTAGCCCACTCTTGTGAGTTTTCGGCCTTGCTTGAGCCATCTCTCGAGCCGGGGCATGACGTCCTTGGGCACGATCTCCCGCCTCAGTTTCGCATTCTTGGCCCTCTTCCACTCGAGGAACTGCCCATTGAACCGGAACTTGTCCTTGGCATTGGAGACATCGTGAGGGTGCACCCCGCAACGGAGCATCAACCAAATCGGGATGTATTCGTTGTCCGATCCTTCACATGCGCCTAGAAGGGCCGCTTGGTCTTGCTCATCGAAGATAGCTAGTTTCTGAGTCATGTTACAATCCACCACACTGTATAGCCAGCGTATGCCCTGATTCTGTGAAACTTTACTGCGAGGATGGGTACTATTAATACCTTCACTTCTTCCGCCCTCCCTGCTTGAACTGCTCACAGGCCGCACAATCGGTTGTCGCTATTACTCGGAGTTTCTTGAGACAGAAATCTCCCCTCATTCGATTGGCGCATCTGACATACTTCATGTCGTATGTGATGAATTCCTCTATCAAGGGGAACCTGGGATAGCCTAGCATGCCTTGACCTCCTCATCTCCCTTCCGTTGATAGTTCTCTGTGACGATGCCAAACCCGCCTATGAGCGATGACAAGATCAGGAAGAAGCCGCCGAAGCATGTGGCCGTGTTCCCAGTCTTCAACAAGGCTGTGGTTATCCCTTCTCCTGGAAGCAACTGCGTGGCAAGGAGCATGGAGTCGAACATGAGCAATGACCCCATGATGGACTTGAGAAGCACCCAGCCGACATAACGAGGATTCATCGGTGTTTCTGCCCCCTTGTCCAGTGGAGAAATAGAAACGCGAGAAGGACAAGTATCGGAATAGTCACCCATCCGACTGCATCATACCCACACAAGTCGTTGAACATAGACCCAACGAGCATCCCAGCTGTAACTAACATCCCAGACATTGTGTACATGACCTTTCTCATTTGATTCATCTGTATGCGAAATCCCCCCTATCCTCGGCTGGTGCATGGTAGGCCCCATTCCCGTTGGTCGCACTCAGCATCGTGTCGACAAGCCTCTGAAGGTCCACCAGGGCAAGGTCCTGCGGATTCATGTGGGCCTCTACTCTGAGGACGTCCTTCTGTTTCTGGTATATCTGAAACCAATCATTCCTGAAAGCTTTGAGAGTGATCCGCTTGAACCCGCTCTTGGTCATGTCCAGATTGATGAAATCGAGATTCCAGCCCCATTGCTTGATCTGCCAGGTGTGGTCGAGTATCTTCTCTCTCGCACCCCAGCCGAAGAGCCAGAAGCAGAACCCGCTGAACTCCTCGAAGGATAAAGGATTATTAGTCGCCTCCAATTGTACCAGGATGGTGGGAGAATGAGGGTAAAGCGTTATCGTGACCGGGTGACCTGAGAACTCATAAGAGTATTGCCCGTTGTGATTTATCTTGATGTTCGAATCTCGGAGGAGCCTAGACCGGGTGGGGTCGTCGGGACATTTTCCGGAGATTGCGATACCGTGAATCCCGAGTCGCTTTGCCGTTGCGACCTTACTCATCATCTCAGGGGTCCGAGCAGCTCTATACCATCCTTCCCGGACCTTGACGATTTTGCTTTTTGCGTCTATCAGTGAACGCTGGACACATTTATTTACCGCTTCATAAGAGAATCCTTTCATGTGTTGCGCTATGATTACTAATTGAAATTCAGATGGCGCGTTAGCCTCTAGGAACGCCTCTATCCTTTCCCGCAAGTCCTTTCGTGGAGCCCTACTAACAGGGACATTATTTCTGTCCCTAGGGACATTTTCGGCTATGGAACCCACCCCGTTAAGCTTTGAATCGTACTTAGTATCGATATTGTCGATACGAAGGCGCAAAAACAATAGTACCCTGCTTCAACTCGCCAATCATCTGAGAAAATAAGCGCAAGAAAAATCAGGGGCACGCCTAATATCGCTCCGAAGGGCCAATTATCGCTCAAGGCAACCACTCCTCGATCTGCGTCTCGAGAGACTTCCAGTTATTGACATTCTTGAACAGGTTCAGAGGAACGACTATGACGTCCGTTATGCCGCATCTCCAGAACTGCTGGAGCTTCTTGCTGAACATCCTTTTCGATGGGTGGGTCTCCATCTCAACGACGTAGGTGTGGTGGTCGTGGGTGAAGACAATATCAGGCAGTCCAGGGAAGTCCGAGTGCGCCCTGAAATCATCCCTTGATTGAGGCCCCCAGAGTCTCACCGAAGGATTCCTCCTCTCGCTCAGCAGCCTCTCGGCTAAGAAGACCGCTATGTCATGGAGATGATTCCCTTCAAGACTGTGGATTATCGTTTGGCGTATCATCAGACGGTTTCTCCTTCTTCTTCTGAGACTTCATGGACTTGATCTGGAACTTTCCCAGGAGTATGTGGCAGTTGTAACAACCCTGATACTTGATACCATTCTCTGCGATCTTGTTGATGTCAGGATCTCCGCACTTAGGGCATCTGTCCCAGGTCCCGTCCTCTTTCATCGTGGAGATGTTGAAGACGAACTCCTGAGTTGACTTGCTGTTGTTCTCCCGCTCGATGTCCCTTCCGCGCATGAAGCACATGTTTGTTGCGCTCACTCGGTCCTCGGTCTTCTTGATGAACCTGAGCTTGTCGTGGAACAGATGCTTATATTCGTCTGTCGCGTGATCTAGTGCCTCTGTGAAGTCCATGTTACACCTTCTTGAACCAATGCGCCCAGCCCATCCTATCGGGGTCAAAGCCATTCTGTGGGAAGATTTCCTTTAGAGTCTGAATCGCGTCCGTTTTGTCTGCAAATCCTTCTTCCTTAAAGTATTCGGGAATTGACCCCATGCAGGCTCGCTCGACCACAGTAAGCTCATACTGTGATTGGCCATTGGCGAAGACATCACCGGGCACACCGTACTTCCTAGTCCTCCAGGTACGGATCTTGATCCCTTGCTCCATTGGCTTGTCGAATCGGCCTTTGAACGGGATGCTGATCGCGGCCATCACTTCTCCCCCTTGTCGTTGAGCCGTTCTTCTTCTAGAAGTTTTGTTGCGTGCTCTGCTATGTATTTGAAATGACCAGCTTGATGAACGAGGTCACCTACACGCTGCTGTGAATCGGCGAGACTCCTGTTAAGGTCGGCAATTTCATCATGCAATCTGGCATTCTGCCTTAGCAGGACACATATCTTGTCACCTAGCTTGATCTGCTCCTCCTCACTCCTCATCGCTCGATGCCTCCCGCAACTTGGAACCACATTTCGGACAAGCTATCTCGGTTCTGATAATCTCCTTCATGTTAGTTCCGCAAACGAAACATCTCGGCTTCGCCTTCCCCTTCTTATCAACCATTCTACTCAACCCCCTTCTGCCTCAACTTGACGAATTGTTCCGCATCGGCCTGAATCCCTTCCCTGATTTCTTTCCCGACTTCCCATATCCAGAATCGGTCCGTCCGTCCTCTGCTTTTGTAGTATGCTAGGATGCCGAACTTTAGTTGATTGGGATAGGGGATGATCGCCATGTGCTCGTCCTCTGACCAGACCTCGTTTTCATGGGCGGCATCTCTGAGCTTGTCCATCAGACCGCAATTCCAGTTATCGGGATTGAAAGACCCGTCCTTGTTGAAAGCGCACTCAGGCGGGGAACCGAAACACTCTGGAACCTTCTCCCAATGCTTGCATAGAACAGGCCCCGAACTATTCCTCAACGTTACCTCCGTCATCCTTCTCACCGCCTACCTTCTCCCCCTTGTCGTTGAGTACCCAGACTTCACACGGACCTGCCATAGTAGTTTCTTCGGTTTGCTCGAAGCCCATCTTTTCGACTATGTGAACCATTGCCCCCAGTGGTGTCGGGACTTTGACCCTATAACCGTCTGAGCGAATGTCCTTGATGAGCTGTTGAGTGTATCCCTTATTGGGTTCTTGCACCCAGACCATTGAAAGGATTATCGTATTTCCCTGCTTCCAGAGCCAGCTTGCGTCCTTCCTGAATCGCTTGGAAATGAAACCGAATCTCCGCCCAACTCTGGAATCCACCTTAATCTGTCCGTCCCGTATCTCCTCCTCACTCCTCATCGCTCGATGCCTCCTTTGGGCGGGGTTTCTTTCTGGAGTTCTTTTCATAATGCGCCTTAGCTGGGCATGGTGTCGATTGGTCTCTCTGGCATTCGTAGTGACATGAGAAGAAGGGACACTCCATACCCCAGGCGATGTCTACGCACTTTGGCAACTCACCCATCGCGGTCAGCCTCCAACATTCGAGATTCCTCTTCTATATCAGCGAATCCTCTCTCAAGAGCATTTAAAATCCTCTTGGCTTGTTCTTGATTGAGGACTAATGTCCGACCATTTGGAAGGAAAATCCGGAATTGTATCCCCTTCGTCTTGGTCATTATGTGTCGCGCCCCGACTCTATGATGCTTGACCAATTGTTCCATGCTCGGATGATTCCCTTCTTTCAATGGATGTAACCGATAGCATCCTACACATCTCGGCTTCGCCTTCCCCTTCTTAGTCATCGATGTCCAAACTCCACTTCTCATCGCTCGATGCCTCCTTTCCGATAGTTGTGACATTCTTGGTCGCATTCAACACAGGATTTGCCTTCAATGATGTCCACTTCAATTAGAGACTTGGCGAGGCATCGATAATAGTCGTCCCCTTCATCGACCAGATTCTTGCATTCGTGAAAGAACCCATCCCAATCGGAAGGAATGTCTGGCAGAATCGGCTTCGCCTTCCCCTTCTTCATGCCTTCTCGACCTCCGGGCGGGGCTTGAAATCCGGACTGAGTTTGAAGCAATCATCACGCGGAAAACGAGCGCAATCTGAGCACTCTATATCGGAACCCCAGATGATTCCATAATCATCAACGGACCACGAACCTCTGTGTGTGCATCCTTCGCACGACTTCTCACCCATCGCGGTCAGCCTCCTCGCACTCTTGGGAGACAGCAGAGACGCCCCTTTTTTGCGCCCTCTGTGCATTTATCTCCGACAGCATAACAACACATATCTTCCCCGACGCAGACCCAGTTGTATTTTCGTCTCGGCTTCGCCTTCCCCTTCTTAGTGGACATTGAACCCGACA
>Ga0315288_10007741_pt1 | contig 13601 bp, 13 predicted proteins | sample YL17G11_20_MG_FD_203454 | JGI IMG/M metagenome (GOLD analysis project Ga0315288, IMG submission 203454) | Sediment microbial communities from Yellowstone Lake, YNP, Wyoming, USA - YL17G11_20 | ecosystem: Environmental > Aquatic > Freshwater > Lake > Sediment | place: USA: Wyoming | collected...
CACTGCGAAGACCTGACCCATTCTCTTGTCAATTATGGGTACTTCTGCTCCCAGGTCAACAGGCTTCACAAAGCTTCTCTTGACACCGTCAAAAACGCCAATAGCAGCTATTCTTGCCTTGGCCGACCCGTGTTTCCCGGGCTTCGACTTCTGTATGTCAACTATGTGGCACGGTTCACCCTCAATTAACATGTACCCACCCACTCGCAACTCACCAACATGAACTGGTTTACTCATACTCTGACCCGCTAGCAAACGTGTGTATACAGAGCAATTCTAAGCAACATACATATATAAATTTAGGCAGGCGCACGACGGCATCGCGGACGCGGTGACTCTGGAAGGAGAAAGAAAAGTCCGTCTGGAGCTGCCGCCAGAAAAGTGCGTATACAAAAACATCGACGAAAGACACTGTCAGCTGAGTCTCTACGTCTTCTTTGGTTGAGAGTTTGCACTTTCTGGAAATGGGTTGGCGACTACGAGGGTATGACGGTCCCACCGATTCGAGTTCTCAGTTCCACAGTTCTGTCTTCAACCTCTCTTCTCAGAGTGGCGAAGTCAGAGGAGAGTGCTTTCTTTACGTCTGACGTTAAGTCTGATTTCGCAATCTCTGCCTCCAATTTTACTATGTCTTGCTGGGCAGAGCGCTTCATTTCCTCAGTTTTCTTCAAAGCATCCAGCTTTACCTTTTCAATCTTTGCAAAATGGTCTCTAACATCTTTCACTCTTTTGTTCACGTCCTCTCTTATCTTGTTCAGTTTTTTCCTGTGCTCAAATTCAGAAGACTGCCCCACTTTTGCTGCACCACACTTCGGTTCCTTCTAAAGCCTAATAAGGTTTCTTACGGTTCAAAGATGCATTGTCATGTTACTCAAAGAGCCATAGAATATCTCAAGAGAGCAAATTCCATCCTTTCCAGATTCATGACGTTCAACATGCTAAGGAGCATGTCCCGCGCGCCCAAAGTTGAAACGGTGAAAGCGAGTCGGAAGAGTTTTTCGCGCGCACGCCGTATACAGAAGCATCGACGAAAGACCCTTTTTACGCAGTCGTGTGCGCTCTTCCTTCTTGTCTATCGGCGAGTTAAGCCGTTCCCAAACTCTTTTATAGTGTTGCTCTGTAGGCTCTGATTGGCTGTCGCAATATATTGCCGAGTTCAGCCTAGGCTGGTCGGAAACTCTGTTCAAAAGCGTCGGGTTGGTCGCACGTTTTGACAAGAAGACATGCGTGAAGCTAGCGCAGGAACTGGATGCCTACCTTACCGGGAAAGGACTGGAAGTTTACATCGAAGACACGCTCGCTGAGAAAATGACCACCGACGGTAAGAGCGTCTCACTGGAGAAACTCGACACCGACTTCATAATCACGCTCGGCGGCGATGGAACGATCCTGAGAACATGCCTTTCAATCCCCAAACCTGAACCGCCCATACTGGCAATAAACATGGGAGTCAGAGGCTTCCTCACAGAAGTCCCGCCAAAGCAAGCCTTCACGGCAATTGACAGATGTCTGACCGGAGACTTCCAAATCGAAAAATGCATGAAACTCTCCATCGCCGGACACAACGCAAAGTTACCAGATGCCCTGAACGAGGTCGTAGTTTCAGCGGATGAACCGGCAAAACTGCTCTACACGCGCATCATGAAGAACGAAGAACACATACTCGACTGTCAGTCAGACGGGTTAATGGCAGCAACACAAACCGGATCCACAGGCTATTCCCTATCGGCAGGAGGACCAGTACTGGACCTGGAAATCAACGCCTTCGTGCTGACACCAATATGCCCGTTAGGTCTGTTCCACCCCATAGTCTTCCCAGCAAGTTCGAGAATCACGATCGAGATTGTGAAACCCAGAAAAATCTCCGTTCTCGTCGACGGCCGCCACCGTCAACTCATAAGCTCAAGACGGCTAAGTCTAACCGTTACACGCTCAAAGTATGAGACGTCATTCATACGGTTCAAGCACAACTTCTACAACCGTCTCAGAAGCAGACTCCTATTCAAGGGATAGCATGAGTCCGACGGACAAGACCGCTAAGCGAGCAGTGGTGCTGGACACGTCAGCTCTCGTCGCCGGTTTTGACCCGTTCTCGATAAGTGAAGAACAATACACTGTCCCATCAGTCATAGAAGAGATCTCTCAGAAACCGGTGCCTTCACTAAGGTTCGAAGCAGCCATAGAGAGTGGGAAGGTAACCGTCAAGGCCCCCAAGATGGACTTCCTGGAAAAAGCGAGAGCCTCAGCATCAGTCGTCGGAGACGCCCATTTTCTTTCCGAAACAGACATTCAAGTCCTGGCTCTCGCACTTGAACTGAAGACAAACGGTTACAGTCCCTTGATAGCCACGGACGATTATTCAATACAGAACGTGGCCAACCAGATGAAGATCGAATTCGCCTCACTCGTCACCTTCGGCATCCGCCGACGTCTTCACTGGATGAGATACTGCCCCGCATGCCACAGAAAATACCCAGAAGAATACAGAGGCGTAAGATGCGAGGTATGCGGAACCGAACTCAAAAGGAAACCTATGAAAGAGAACCACATAGACCACTAAGAAAAGCAAAACATAAGACAGAGAAGTCATGTCTTACAGACATGAAGGTGAAGACGTCATGAGCTCAGTTGAGAAGAAGACAGTTTATTTCAAGGAAGCCGGCACTGAAAACACCGACACTGTACTGGCCACTGTCAAGAAATACATAGAAGCGGAAAAGGTCGAAGACATCGTGGTTGCCTCAACAACGGGCAGCACGGGTGCAAAGGCAGCAAAACTGTTTCAAGGCCGCAACGTCACGGTCGTGGCACACAGCCACGGATTCAAAGAGCCTGGAAAAAGCGAACTGGACGAAAGGTTCAAACAAGAGATCCTAAAGGCCGGAGCCAAGGTCTTCGTGGGAACACATGTGCTAAGCAGCGTTGAGAGAGCCGTGCGGAAAGAATTCGGAACGATCCAAACCCTGGAACTGATGGCAAACGTTCTCAGACGCATGGGAGAAGGCACAAAAGTGTGCGTGGAAATCACGCTTATGGCAGCAGACGCCGGGTTGATCCCAGCCGACAAGGATATTGTGGCAATCGGAGGAACAGGAAGAGGGGCAGACACGGCACTTCGAATATGTCCCGCCAACACAGCAAGGTTCTTCGACCTCAAAATAAGGGAAATCATAGCAAAACCGTCCAACTTCTAGACAAAAATTGTCATGTATGATCGTCGAGCTCAAGCAGGTCTCCCCAAAAGTCTCTATCGAAGGCAGGTAGCCAAAATGGCAAAGGCCAACCGTCGAGAACCAGAAGAATTCGTGAAAGAATGGTACAGCAAAAAGGCCAAAGGCGAGTGGCTAAGGCTGCAAAAGGATCCATACCACCAGATTGAACACTTGGTGACGACGCATTTTCTCAAAAAGTACCTCCCCAACCGAGGACTAGTCCTGGACGCCGGCGGAGGACCCGGCAGGTACGCCATTGGGTTTGCAAAGGCAGGCTACAACGTTGTCCTTCTGGATCTCGTTCCCGAGATGCTAAAGCTAGCCCAGCGAAAAGCAAAACGAACCGGTGCAAACCGAAACATCAAACAGTTTCTGCAGGGCTCCATTGAAGATCTTTCAAGGTTTCAAGACGGAACATTCGACGCGGTAATGTGCCTAGGAGGTCCCCTAAACCACCTGCTTAGCCAGCTGCAAAGAGAAACAGCCGCCAAAGAACTCGTACGCGTCGCGAAAAAGAAAGCCCCAATTTTCGTCTCAGTAATCAGCCGCCTCGGATTGCTAGAAACCATCTTGACAGTCTTCCCACATGAAATGTGCTACGTGAAGCACCATTGGGAAGTCGGCGATTACATCCCAGGCCTGCAAGGAGAGGGTTTCACTGCTGCACACTGGTTTCTGCCCGAGGAACTGCGCGGACTCTTTGAAAAACAGAACGTTGAGGTTCTGGAGATGGCAGGGCTGGAAGGCCTTTCTTCTCATCACGTGAAGGAAACCAACAAACTGTACAAGGACCAGGAGAGATGGCGAATGTGGATAGAAATCATTCTTGGAACGTGCACTCATCCGTCCGTCATTGGCAACACCGAACACTTCTTACTAGTGGCAAGGAAGAGAGGCTAGACATCAATGCTTTCGCGCTTGCTGAAATACTTGGTATCCTCATGCTCAACGTAGCCGCATGACGTGAACAGCTTCTTCGACGCAACATTAGAATTTTCGATCAAAGCACAGAACAACCTTAGCCCATGCACTCGCAATACTCTTTCGCATTCAAGAACTAACGCTTTGGCAACTCCCCTGCGTCTAACCTCAGGGTCCACAGCTAACCTGTTGATCCAACCCCTCCTCAAGTCACTGCTCATGACAGCCACCCCAACCAAGCGACCTCCATCAAAAGCTCCAACAAAAAAGTCAGGCTCAACTCTCATCTGCGCCGCCACATTCTCTCGGCTGTCCCTACCCCTAGGCTTGAAAGGCAAACCCGCCAAACACCACAAACCAACCATTTCACCATAATCAGTCAAAACCAGCCTACGAAACTCCAAACAGCCACACCCCACCCTAGACCAACCAACAAAACATAAAAACGTCCCGCCCAAACATGATTCAACCAAAGCTTCAGTTTGACTGGTGAAAAAGACCTTGTTTGAGTTGTTTGTTGAGAGCCCAATCCGCTCCGAGTTGGCGTAACATGGAATTGACTGCTCAGAAGACAGTTTCTTTGACTAGTGAATTGAAAGCTACTGATCGCTTTCTCTGAACAAGCGCATAGTGATATAAGCCCAAAAAGAACAGACAACTACTCAGTCAATGTCAGGACGCGAAACAACATGAAAACCCCGAAAGTCTGGTTCGACGAACTCACAATGCGGGAAGCAGAACAGGCCGCCAAAAACGACACCGTCATCATAATCCCCGTGGGAAGTGTCGAAGAACACGGAATCCACCTACCCCTCTGCACCGACAGCATACAACCCGAATACATAGCCCAAGAAGCAGCTAAAAAGACTCGAACCCTCATCGCGCCGCCACTCAGATACGGCGTCTGCAACAGCACACGAAACTTCCCAGGCACCATCTCAATACAGTTCGAAACCCTCCGCTCAATCACTAAAGACGTACTCGAAGAATTCATCCGCAACGGCTTCACCAAATTCCTCATCCTCAGCGGCCACGCCGGTCAATAACACATGGCAGCCCTCAGGCTCGCCGCCCAACAAGTCATCTGGGACCACGAGAAACAGAAGAAACAGCCCAGAATCCAAGTCTGCTCAGACTACGACTTCGCATACGAACTCAAAGGAAAACACTTCGACGAAAAAGATGGCCATGCAGGCACAATCGAAACCTCAAGAGTCAAAGCCATCAAACCCGAACTCGTAAGAACCAAAGCCCAGAAACACTACCCAACGATACCCCGGTTCGAAGTACTCGCAAACCCCGAAACCTACTTCCCCGCAGGAATAATAGGCGACCCAACCACAGCAACAACAAAGAAGGGCCAAATGGTAAACAAGTACATTACAGAACAAACAATTAAGCTGATAGAAGAACTAAGAAAGTAGACGAAAGACACGCAAGAAAAAGGCGTGCCTAACTTTCTTTCTCAACTTCTCGCGTAACATCTTCAATTATGTCTAACGCAGAATCCACGAGCTCCCTAGTTATGATCAGCGGCGGCGCAACTCTGATAGTCGAAGCCCCACAAGTAATCACGTTGACTCCCCGCTTCCAGGACCGCATCATGATCTCACTAGCCTTCTTTGGAGCCGGCTTCCTGCTCTCCTTATCCTCAACAATCTCCATGCCTATCATTAAACCCTTGCCCCGCACGTCGCCTACGATGTCATTCTTTTCCTGAAGTTCGCCAAGCCTCTTCATGATATAGGCACCCTGCTTAGTCGCATTGTCAAGAAGCTTCTCTTCCTTAATTGTGTCAATAACTGCGCTCGCAGCGACACATGACAACGGGTTTCCGCCGAAAGTGCTCGCATGAGAACCCGCGACCCAATCCATGACTTTAGCCTTTGCAATCGTGGCGCCCAACGGCATGCCCGAAGCCAAAGCCTTAGAGGTAGCAATAATATCCGGTTCAACACCCCAATGCTCAATCGCAAACCATTTCCCCGTGCGGCCCATACCCGACTGAACCTCATCATCAATCAACAGCAGGCCGTACTTGTCAGCAATCTTCTTCAACCGCTGGAAATACTCAGGCGGCGGAACAACATACCCACCCTCGCCCTGAATAGGCTCCAACAAAATAGCAGCCGTATCCTCAGGAGGAACATACTTTTGCAAAACATACTCGTCGATGAAGTCAACACACCAATAATGGCAACCTGGAAATTCCAGCTTGAACGGACAACGGTAACAGTAAGCATAAGGCACATGAGTAACGCCAGGCATCAACGGGAAGAAGTGCCGCTTCTGAGTTGGCTTACTCGCCGTGAAAGACAACGCCCCAATCGTGCGACCGTGAAAAGCACTTATGAAACCGATAAACAACTGCCTGCGACTATGCCACTTCGCCAGCTTAACCGCCGCCTCAACCGCCTCAGCCCCACTGTTGCCAAAGTAGACTTTCTTCTCAGACTCTCCCGGCGCAATCTTGGCCAATTTCTCGGCAAGGTCAACTACTTCCCTGTAATAGAAATCCGTGTTAGAATAGTGCAGAAAACGGTCACACTGACCCTTAATCGCCGCAATTACCTTGGGATGGTTATGCCCCACGTTCATGCAAACCAAACCAGAGTTAAAATCGATAAACTCGTTACCATCAACATCCTTCACGATACAACCCTTACCCGACTCAACAACAAGCGGATAAAACCGACCGTAAGAGGGCGAAATAAACTGTTCATCCTTCTTGACAACAGCTCGCGCTTTAGGCCCGGGCGGAGCAACAACAATCTTGGGGTAATCAGCCATACTTACATCACCAACCAGAACAAAACGATTAGAAAAACTGGTTTTATATAGCTATCGATACGCACGCATTCAAAAGCATCATCAAAAACACCAGTCAAAAATCGGGCAGGGATAAACTCGCAAGGTACAAACCCTTCGCGAAAGAACCCCTCAACAATTCAACCGCATCGACAGCCTTCAGAATCGAACGACGTCTAGCATCAAGTCAGAGGCACTCGGACGCAAGCTTACGATACTGATCCCAGTCCTCATCAACCCACTTTTCAATCCTCGCAAGGTCTTCTCCAGTCAAACCGCGAAACCTGCCTTGACCAGAAAAATAGTCCGTCACAGGCTTCCGCTTGGACTTATCAGCCAACCTGTCACTTGGAGAACTAAACTTAAACTTTCCGTTCTCAACCTCAAAAAGAACAAACAAGCCAGTCTGAACCGCGAGGCGCCCCATCTCAATCGTCTTACTAGTGTCACAACGCCAACCCGTCGGACAGGGCGCCAAAAGATGAATGTACTTTGTCCCCTGAATATCCTTTGCCTTCCTAACCTTGTTCACAAAATCCAAAGGAAAAGACGTACATGCAGTCGCAACGTATGGAATCTTGTGCGCAGCCATAATCATAGGCATATCCTTCTTCCGTTCCCTCTTACCCGAAGGCGTCGTCGTCGTCCACGCACCGTACGGAGTCAAACCGCTCCTCTGCATTCCCGTGTTGCCATAAGCCTCATTATCATAACATATGTAGATGAAGTTCGTTCCCCTCTCAGCTGCCCCTGACAAGGCCTGAATCCCTATGTCGGCCGTCCCACCGTCGCCAGCCCAACCTACCACGGTGATGTCGTTCATCTTCCTCTGCCGAAGAGCAGCAACAACCCCCGAAGCAGCGGCCCCTGTGGACTCAAAAAGTATGTTCTGAAGAGGAACACCAAACGCTGTAAAGGGATAAGGCCCCTGAATCACTGTCGTGCAACACGCAGGAACAACAAGAAACACCTTGTTTCCCAAAGCCTTGAAAAGCATTCTTAACGAAACAGCAGGACCGCAACCCGCACAAGCAGCATGGCCCTTAAGCAGATACTCTTCTTTCGGAAGCTCTTTCATCGTCACCATGTCCTTCACTCCCTCAAATCCACCCATTCAGTCTCTTTCTCCACCCTGCCCGCATCGAGCATCTTTAAAGATTTCTTCGCAACTTTCTCAATCGTTTCAGCAGTAACGTCCCTTCCACCAAGACCCGCAATGAACCCAGCAAAAAGCGGCCGGTCTTCCTGACCATAAACAGAAGCTTTCACCTCTGAACCAAGAAAGCCCTCCATACCGAACGAAATGTGCCTATCCATCGTCACAAGCATCCGCGAACTAGCCGCAAGCTTAACTATTTCCTCCACCGGGAAAGGACGAAAAACTCGCACGCGTGCAGAACCAACCTTCAAACCTTCTTTCCGAAGCTTGTCCACGGCCAGTTTGGCATCGCTCCCCATAGTTCCCATCGTCAACAACACCAAATCTGCACCATCACACCTGTACTTCTCAACCAACCCTCCGTACTCATGGCCAAAACGTTTTCCATACTCCTTGTCAATCTGTGGAATAAGCCGCTTGGCATTCTCCATAGCTTCCTGGATCATGTAACGGAATTCCATGTACCATTCGGGCGAAACCAAGTTTGCATGAGAACAGGGCTTGTTGACATCCAGAACCCAGCCTGACTTGTACTCTGGCAGAAAATCATCGATCTTGGCCTGGTCAGGTATCTCTGCAGGAGCATATGTGTGAGAAAGAATGAAACCCTCAAGACACACCATAGCCGGCAAGAACACGCGTTCATCCTCGCACAGCTTGTAAGCTTGGAGGATAGTGTCAAAAACCTCCTGATTGTCAGCACAGTAGAACTGAATCCACCCCGTGTCACGCTGAGAAAGCGAATCGCTCAGATCAGGCCAAATACTCCACGGGGCCCCCATAGCACGATTAACAACCGCCATCACAATCGGTAAACGCGACCCGGAGGCCCAATGCAAAGCCTCATGCATGAGAGCTAAGCCATGAGCAGACGTGGCAGTGAAAGTCCTGACACCCGTCGCAGCAGCACCGATACATGCCACCATAGCACTGTGCTCAGACTCCACTCTAATGAACTCCGCATCCATCTCACCGCTCTCAACAAGATCAGCAATCTTCTCCACCACACTTGTCTGAGGAGTTATCGGATACGCTGCAACAACCTTGACCCCAGCAGCCTTCGCAGCATAACCCGCAAGGTGATTGGCCGTATCCACAATCTTCTGCACCACCCTACTCTTCCTCCCTCACCATAGCTATTGCCTTGACAGGACACTCATTTGCACATACCCCACAACCCTTACAGTAATCATAATCTATCTTGGGAGAATCATCCTGCTGACGAGTTATGGCAGCGTCAGGACAGAAAACCCAACAAATCGTGCATTTCGTACACTTGGAGTAGTTGACCTCAGGACGGAAAATCCTCCATGACCCTGTCTTTCCCATACTTCCCTCGGTCGGGTATGACAAAGGAGTCAAAGGCAAATCCCCACGTTTCTTCGGAACCGACGCCATCAGCCCTCACCATCCCACCACTTCGTCAGACGTTCATAGGCCAACTCTGTCGCTCTGGCGTTCTTCTCGCCAGCCCCGCCTGACCAAGTTTCCTTAACAGCCTGTAGGACACTAGTCAACTTCACTTCGCCGCTAGCTTTTGCAAACGCTCCTAAGATCGAAGTATTCACAACAGGTGAACCAGCCACAAGCAGGTTCAACTCTAACGCAATCCCAGTAGCATCAACTGTCCCAACGCGCCAACCCTCCAAGCCAAGCTCCGCAGGCTTTTTCTTCGTGTTCATAACAATAACACCCTCTTTCTTCAAACCATCAGTCACGTCGACAACCTTGTGAATATACGGGTCGAGCACTATCACGTAATCCGGACTGTAGACCTGACTGTGCACAAGCAAAGGTTCACTACTTATCCGAGCAAAAGCCTTAACCGGCGCCCCCCTTCGCTCCGCTCCAAAGTATGGAAATGCCTGAACCCATTTTCCCTCAATGAAAGCAGCATGAGCCAAAACTTCTGCGGCAGTGACGCTTCCCTGACCACCGCGACCATGGATTCTAATCTCCCTAAGCACTGCTTTCCCCTTCAGCTGGAGAATTAATGAGGAAAAACTTCCAGCTTATTAGTGTTGGCTCAGACAAGCAGCAAAAGCAACATCAGAAGAAGACCGCTGAATGCAAACACGGGAACCACCGACACTTTGGCTCTGTGAAGAGCCCTTTCTACCAGAAGGCATAGAGATTCAAGTTGCTTTCCACCGATGACTTTCACGCTGGGAACAGTTATCTCACGGCACGAAAACCGCGCTCTGCCCATGTTTTCCTCAGCCTTGGCCGCCGCATTCTTTATGTAGCTTATTAATTTCTCGTGGTCCATCATTTCTCCAACCGCATGATACCCACGGCGGCTCAGCACAAGAGCATTTACTGCGTGAGTATCTGTCGTGAAAACTTCACCATCATCAAACCCCATGGAACAAAGCGACGCAAGCACCCTCTCACGAAGCCCCGAAACCATGTTGTTGCCATCTATCACAACATAAACGTTTTTCGCCTCACCACTCCCAACCACGATTGCCGTAATGCCGCCTGATCCCATGCCGTTTTCCAGGCTGAACTCTCTCGGCAGAACCGTCGCAGCACCAACAGACAATGGCAACCGCTCCATTGAAACTACTTTCTCTAAACACCTAGCCGCAACATCCTTCAGAGAATCCAATGACTCAGGCATCTCATCTTTCCTGTCAATACTGTTGTGTGCATTGACAACCGCACACAAGCCCAAGCCATGCTTCTTCGCTTCTTGGCGCACAAAAAAGCCCAGCTCATCCGGCAAGTCCTCAATCGTCCTCGGCGCGAGAGTGAATGAAATGAAAGCTGACCCGCCAAAGACTTGACAACAAGCAGTCGCCAAACTGTTGCTCACCTTAGCAAGCTGAGAAACCTTCACCTCAGACACGTCTGAATCCCTCAAAGCTTCTGCAACACTGGAAACGATTTTCCTGTTCCCCGCTTGAGAAGCCAAATCAAACTCGTGCCCGAGCAAACCATGAGGTACAGAAACAACGTATCCAGGTTCCCTTTCAAGGTCAGACTTCAGCAGGGAAGGCAGAATGCTGCTCCCAATATTCTTGAAAGGACCAGGATGAACAGACGGCACGACTAACACAACCTTGCTCTGGGCAGTGTCAAATTCTAGCAAAGAAGTCTTGATATCCCGTTGCTCCCCGAGTTTTTCAAGAAGTTCCTCAAAAGGCGCATTCAAGTTCAAGACCCAGTTAAGCATAAAGGCCCTGAAAAGGGACATCGACTGCATTCCCAGAGTCTTTTCGCCCACTCTGTTTAGAAGAAAGAGAAAAGCAAAGGGAGCTAGCACACTCACTACCAAGCTAGCAGCAAAGAAGGACAGCAGATAAGGCGTGAGTTGATAGGAAACTTGATGCCAGAAGATCACAAAAGGGACTACAGAAAGAAGGGGTTGAAAAAAGGAAGAAGCAAAAAGCCGTCCGTAACTCATTGACGCTGTCGAACTGAACACTAGCAACCGCAATATCATTGCCGCTGAAAAGCCTAGAAGGCACAGTCTGACCGACCAAGAGAAGCCGAAAGCCAACGCGGCAAATGATCCTAAGAAAGTGAAGAAGAACCAGGCTCCCCAGCAGAAAAGTGAAAGAGCCAGAGTTCTTCTCAGATCGAAAAGCGTCTCTTTCTTCAAAACAAACAAGCTTGTACAATAATCAGCAACCAAGCTTAGAGCCAAGAGCATCAAACCAAGGCATACGCCGCCCAACCAGAGAGGAGGGAAAACTATGACCACTGAAGAAACTCCGCCGCCCACACACAACACCGAAAGCAAAAAAAGCACTTTTCCGTGCGACGGAAGCCTAAACAAGGAGGAATAATGTTGTACAGCAATATCCATCGACTGTCTTAATGAATCATCAGCGGCCATTTCCGTTCCCCAAGATTGGCTTTTCTAGAAGGTGAAGCCACACATATTAAACTGTCGTGAAAACCTACGCCGAAAAGAGTCGAAACCCAACGCATTTACTGCAAAGCACGTCGTACATAAACAAAATGAGAGAGCACGAGACCGCTCCAACCTTCGTGACAACAGTATAGCTTATACCGAAGAAAGACAGTGCTTATACCCTGAAGCGTCAACCACAAGGTTTTGCCAATCCTATGCCTGACCAGAGTCTTCCCCCAACGATCTTTCACATGCTTGAAAAGAACTTGGGAAAGGAGATACGGGTGATATTAGACTCAGCATATGGCTTTGAAGGGACCCTGGCGGCCGTAACAACCGAACCAGCGGGAATATGGCTCTCAGATGCAGAGGCAGTGACACTACGCGCAACAATAGCTCAGCCCATACCACAAGTAGCTAGCAGAGAAGAAAGGAGTGAAATCTTCCTGCACCTCAACTCTGTGCAGAGAATAGAAGTCCTGCACGCCCCTTCCCGATCGCCAAACCGGTCCTAGAAAAACACGTGAGCCAAAATAGCCACAATAATCAGTGCCACGGCTAACACGACAAGGAGTTCAGGCCTAACTTTAACTCCCTCAGTCTCTTCTTCAAAAAACCTAAGTAACCCTGCGCTTGCAGCCGGCATCGGCGACTTTTCTTTCTTCTTCTTGCTCAACAGTCACACCTGCTATCCACGTGGCAACATGTAGCATCATCTTCATTATTAATGTTACGTAGTTTCAAAGAGCTTTTATTATCGAACGCTCAATAGTGTGGTGCAAAAGGGTGCCAACAATGTCCACACCGAGAGACGAATACAACGAAGTGTTCGACCTCCTACAACAACATCACAAGTGGTTCCAAGAAAGCATACCGCTCATAGCCAGCGAGAACATACCAAGCCCGGCCGTGCGAGAAGCGATAGTAACGGACTTCGGCAACCGTTATGCAGAAGGCTGGCCAGGAGAACGCGTCTACGCCGGCTGCAGATACATCGATCAAGTAGAGTTCAAATGCATCGACCTCATGAAAAAACTTTACACGGCAGAATTTGTGGATGTCCGACCGATCTCTGGAGTCGTAGCCAACCTTGCTGTCTACACAGCGTTCACAGAACCTGGAGACACACTATTGGCTCTATCGATCCCAAGCGGAGGCCACATCACATCTGGGAAAAAGGAACTAGGCGGCACGGCGGGTGCAGTCAAAGGGCTCCTTGTCGAGTACCTGCCACTTGACCATAAAGAACTCAACATAGATGTGGACAAGGCCAAAAAAAAGGTCCAAGAACTGGTTTCAAAAGGCAAACCACCCAAGTTCGTCATGTTCGGTGCAAGCGTCTTCCCCTTTCCCCACCCAGTAAAAGAACTGACGGAACAAATTCATTCCGTGGGAGCAACGGTCGGATATGATGCAGCACATGTAGCAGGGCTGATTGCCGGAGGCCAATTTCAAGACCCACTGAGAGAAGGTGCCGATGTCGTCAGCCTGAGCACACACAAAACGTTCTTTGGACCGCAACACGGCGGAATACTTTCCTGGGAAAAGAACACTGAAAGGATAAAAAAGGCAACCTTCCCGGGCATGGTAAGCAACCACCACCTTCACGAAGTCGCAGGCCTCACAATCGCATGCGCAG
>Ga0315288_10007742_pt1 | contig 13601 bp, 10 predicted proteins | sample YL17G11_20_MG_FD_203454 | JGI IMG/M metagenome (GOLD analysis project Ga0315288, IMG submission 203454) | Sediment microbial communities from Yellowstone Lake, YNP, Wyoming, USA - YL17G11_20 | ecosystem: Environmental > Aquatic > Freshwater > Lake > Sediment | place: USA: Wyoming | collected...
TCTTCCCTTCCATCACTGGCGGCCTTGGTTTGTTGAGGCCGGGATTGCTCATCCACGCCATCGTACGCACTATCCTTGGCTGGCCTTCCCCGAGCGGTCCTGGCCTATAGATATGACCGTTTCCCCCTCGGAAGGTCTCGCCTTCTATAATATTGTGAGCCCGGAATATATATATCTTTTGACGAAAAATGCTAGTTAACCGTCGAACGGGGGGTCTTTTGGTCGACCGGCCCGTCGAGATGGGTTGACGCCCGAGCTCGTCCAGGTACCTCTGGAATAAGCCGGTACTTGAATCATTCAAATCAAATCCAATGAGTTTAAATAGCCACAATTTAATGATTTTCACATCTATAATAGATTGAAGTCCGAGAGTGGTCCTATGATAAAGGCAAAGATGAGCACTTGGCGCGCATTCATGACCGTTGTCCTGGCCATCCTGTTCCTGGTCCCAGGAGCGTTGCCGATGGTCAATGGCGATGGGTCGGCCCATTCCAGGGTCGGGGACTTCACGATCGATGCCATCCCGAGCCAGTTGCTGGAGACCGGCCAGGGCGGCAACCTCTGGTGGCTGATCGAGATAACCTCGATGAACGGCTTCAACTCGGAGGTCACGCTTTCCGTTTCGGGGCTGCCCGCGAACTCGAACCACTGGTTCTATCCTGACAAGGTAACGCCCGCGGCCAACGGCAAGGTCAGCGCGTTCTTGCGGTTCAACACGACGGCCACCACGCCGACGGGCCCGGTGGACGTCCAGATCAGTGGCACCAGCGCGCCGCTGGGGCATTCCGTCCTCAGGCACGCCCGGGTCCGGTCGGGGGCCTACATCACCACGGAGGCCGTGCCGTTCGAGCAGAGCGCGGCCCCTGGAGAGACCGTGGACTACAGCCTCAAGCTCATAGCCTGCAACGGCTTCGCGGCGAGCACGTCGATCTTCAATCCGTGGGACGGCAGCCTCAGTGCGTCCTATGTCTTCGTCCCGGCCTCGCCCGTGAACGTCCCCAAGGACAGTATAGTGATCGTGAAAATGTCGGTCACGGTGCCCGGAAATGCGGCCCTGGGCATGTACAACATCATTCTATCGGGCATGACGAACCCGTACTTCATAAACTGGTCCGCCGGGGTCAGGCTCAGGGTCGTTGACAAGAACGGCCTGGGGGTCTCCGGCAGGCCCTGGATGCAGAGCGTGGCCCAGGGCGATTCGGCCACGTTCACATTCGAGATCAGGTCCCACGGGACCTTCAGCGCAAAGACCGACATATCCATAGGTCAACCACTGCCGGCCGACATCACGACGAGTTTCTCTCCGTCATCGGTGACACCTGTCGCTGGCGGAAGCAACCTAACGACGCTGACTATCACGACCTCTGGCTCGACGGCCGCGGGGATATATCCAATCACTGGCAAGGCGACCGCGGGCCAGATGACCGACAGGGACATTGTCTATCTATGGGTGACGGACACGCCGGACTTTGGCTTACGCGGGACGCCGAGCTCGCAGTACGTGGTACCCACCGGCAAGGTCAGCTACACGGTCGTGCTGACATCGCTCAACAACTTCACAGGTGATGTGAACCTGGGCATTCAATCACCGCCCGACAAGTCCACGGTGACCCTGGCGAGCAAGAAGGTCACCCTCGACAAGGAGGACGTGGTGAACGTGGGCCTCGACGTCACCGCCGGGGCAACGACGCCCACTGGGAGGTATGCCCTCAGGGTGGTCGCCTCCAACGACACGCTCATGCACTACATAGACCTCGAGCTCGTGGTCACGAATGTCCTCCCGAGCGACTTCAACCTGACGTCACACGACGCGAGCAGGACGGCCGTGGACCAGCCTTGCATCTACCACGTCTCGATGTCCTCGCAGAGCGGATACAATGGCAACGCGGCCATGACCGTGGAGGGCGTCCCCAAGGGGACCTCTGCGACCTTCGAGAAGGATACGGTCTACATCGGGAGCGGCACGACCGTCTGGTCCAACCTCACGGTCATCCCGACGGCGAGCACGCCCTCGGGCGAATATGTCCTCAGGATTGTGGGTTTGAACGCCACGGGCAAGTTGAGGCACGAGGCCGAGGTGCTGTTCAGGCTGCTGCCTCACCCGGGGGTCATCGTCACGGCTATTCCGAACCAGGTCGGCGTGCTCCAAGGCGCCTGGACGGACATTACTGTTCAGGTCAATGGGACCTATGGTTTCGTAGGCTCGGTGGACTTCTCACAGGTGACGCTGCTTGCGGGGTTCTCCGCGACATTCAGCAAGACCACGGTCGTGGCCGATGGGTACACGGTTATGAACCTGTCTGTGGCCCCAACGGTGGCCACAGGCCAGCACGACATCTCGTTCTTTGCGAAGAACGCCACGGCCCAGTTCCCGTGCGCGCTCCAGGTGAACGTCCAGAACTACTCGCTCTCGGCGGGAACGGGCGCCTCGATCCTGATCGGGACCAACGGCAAGGCCACGATCAAGGGGACCGGCGATTCCGGGTTCACGGGCCTCGTGGGCCTCTCGCTGGAAGGCGTTCCGAACGGGGTGACGATGACGCCCCCGGCGAACATCATGATACCTGGTTCCGCAGACATCACGATAACGGTTAGCAACAAGGCCGTGTCCGGGTCCTACCCGGTCAAGGTCATCGGAAGTTACAGCGGGAACATGAGGACATGCAACCTCACGCTCAACTTAACCAACTTCACAATCGAGGCCTCGCCCAGCGAGCTTAGCCTCCTGCCGGGCGGGAAGGCCACGGTGCGTGTCGATGTGATATCGGTGCTGGGATTCATGGGCACAGTACAGCTCACGATGATTGCGCCGCAGTCCATAGCCACATCTTTAAGTGAAATATCTGTGCTGCCGCCCGGGCACACGACCCTGACCATAACCGTACCGAGAACGACGGCCCTGGGCAAGTACGTCATCACTGTGAACGGGACATATTCGACCCAGGTCCGCGGAACGGACATCATATTGAACGTGCACGGCTTCAAGGTCCCAGTCGACCCGGACCTCATCAAGGCGGCGCGCGGCACCCAAGTGAACTACCGTGTCAACATCACCAGCGAGCTTGGATATTTCGGCCTCGTGAACCTCTCTGTCGAGGGGCTTCCGAGCGGGGTCACGGCCGGCTTCGGGGCCAAGAGATTGAACACGAGCAATTCCACCGGGCTGGTCGTGCAGGTCGGCATCAATGCCGTACCGGGCACTTACACCCTCACGATCAACGGCACGAGCGGGACCTACACAGTGAAGACGCAGGTGCATCTTAGGGTCATGGACATCTGGCTGGTATCGGACCCGACCATGGTGACCGTGGTCGCTGGCCAGAACGCGACCTACAAGGTCAGCCTCGACGGGAAGTTGGATGCCAGTGACGAGGTCCGGGTGTCCGTGATCGCGCCCCTCAACGCGGACGTGTCCTCGCCCGACTTCGTGCTGAAGCAGGGCACCTCAAAGACCCTGGTGGTGGGAACGAAGGACCTGCCGGCCGGGGATTACAACATAACCTTGAGGCCGGACATAGGAAGCCCGCTTGTCGTCGTCGTGGTGGTCCAGGACTTTGGCCTGGCCGGGACGTCCCTAACGATCATCCAGGGTGGGAAGGCCATAAGCACCGTGAAGGTCACGAGCATCCACGGCTTCGCGGGTCAGGTCGATCTCGTGGTCGACCAGGTCCCGCAAGGCATCAAGGCGACACTGAAGCCCACGCAGGTGACGGCGGGAAGCTCCGCGAGCCTCACGGTCGAGGTCGCTGCGACCTATCCGACGGGCCTATTGTCACTATATGTTAGAAGCACGGCACCGGCGGTTCGCACGGCGGATGTCAAGGTCCAGGTTAATTCCGGGGCGCCCAATTACGACATGAAGGTTACCCCGGCCAACCTCCAGGTCCGCCGGGGCGAGTCCGGCAAGTACAAGATCGAACTTACGATGGTGACCGGGAGCAAGACCACGGTGAACCTCGAGCTCCCGGTGCTTCCCCCCGGGATCACGGCCGAATGGACGACCATGAGCGGGGTCGATGTCCCGGCAACGAAGTACATCCAGATCACCGTCGATAAGAACGCCGACCTTGGCAAGTTCAACCTCACATTCGTGGCGAAGAACGGGTCCTTCGAGGTCAAGAGGTCGGTGTCGCTCGAGGTGACGAAGGTGAAACCGAGGGGGTTCCTGGGCGCCGACAATTCCTATCTCCTGGGTGCCATGGCCCTATTTGTGATACTCATCATAGCCGCGATCATCGCAGCGGCCTACATGATGAGCCGCAAGAGGAAGGCCATGCCTGAGCTCGAAATGGTCCAGCCCGGACCGGGGCCGCACGCGGGCCGCGATGTCGGAGAGGACCTGCAGTACGGGCGAAAGACGAGGGCGACGCCGAAGGAGATGGCCCGACCCGAAACTGAATATACCTACGTACCGGAGACCGCGGAGGAGCCCGCGCCGGTGGAGGTAATGGAGGAGCCCGAGCAGGCCCCCGTCGAAGAGGCGCCGCTCGCCGTCGAGCCTGAACCCGTGGTACCGGTTAAACCCGAGCCCGAGGTGCCCAAGAAGGCCCCGGAGGCCCCGAAGAAAGTCGAGGCCCCGGCCAGGCCGAAGAAGCCAGAGGTCAAGAAATCCTCGGACGTCAATATCGACGAGATATTGAAGAAGTTGAAGGAGACCTGAGGAAGGGCGAAAACGCTTTATCGCCGCCGGGCCATCGTGAGGCCATGGGACAGACCCCAGACCCGGATTTCGTCAGGCAGTTATGTAGGCAGAGCCTTTGGCTCAAGGATTCGTGGCTGTGGCTGTTCGAGAAGAAGGTCCTTGCTGGCAGGAAGGGCACGGCCAGGCCCAAGGCCCTGGACGTTGGTTGCGGCCCGGGCTTCGTCATGGACATTCTCAAGCCGAGCCTCGATGTCCATGGCATCGATGTCGACCAGGACATGGTCTCGATGTGCAAGGCCCGGGGATTGGATGTCGTCCAGGGCCGTGCCGAGGAGCTCCCATTCGAGGATAAGGAGTTCGACATCACCTACTGCTCGTTCCTGCTGTTGCTCGTGAAGGACCCGTTAAAAGTAGTCACGGAGATGAAACGCGTATCGAAGAGATGGGTCCTGGCCCTGGCGGAACCGGACTACGGTGCGTGGATCGATTTTCCGGAAGGGCTGGATGGCCTGAAGGAATTCCTCATCCAGGGATTGATGGCCACCGGCCGCGACCCGTTCATAGGAAGGAAGCTCCGGGGCATCTTCAAGGAAGCCGGCCTCGTGGCCGAGATTGGGGCGCATCCCGGCGTCTGGGATCCCAAACAATTAAAGGAAGAATACGAGGATCAACGACGGTTCGTTAAATCCTTGGTGAAGGTCGGAGCCGACGAGGCCGGGCTTGATAGGATAGAAAAGTCATGGAAGGAGGCACTGGACAATGGGCGCTTATTCCATTACAATCCGATTTTCTATGGGATTGGCTCGAAGCGGCGCATTCTACAATCGCCGATGACGCGGAAAAATATCGAATGAATTCGTAATCGGTCTTTTGCGTCGTAAAATTCGACAGCAATATAGCATTAAATTGGAGTGCATCGATTTGATTAGAAATGGAGAATTTCATCGATTTATTGTGTTCCATGATAATTATCAAAAATGTTAATCATCATGGAAAGCTATAAATAGACGCGCGTCGATATAATATTTTGTGAATGCAATCGAGTTGATAGAAAAATTAAAGGGATATCCCGTCTTCGACCTTGCTACTTTCGAGTCTATGGGGGATATGAAACACGAATCGGCTAGGCTCCGGTTATTCAGATTGAAGCAACATGGTTACGTCCATAGGCTTCAAAGAGATAGTTATACCGTATTCGATGATCCGTTAATCATCGCATCAAGGATGACCTGGCCAAGCTACATCTCATTGTGGTATGCGCTCAATTATCATGGACTCACAACCCAATTATCTCATTCGATCCAGGTTCTGACCACAAGGAAGGTCTTCCGCTCTGAGATAGAGTTCGAAAATATGAGGATATCCTTTATAAAAATAAATCCGAAATTTCTCTTCGGCTACGACAAGATACGGATAGGGACCCACGACGTATTCATGGCGTTGCCTGAAAAAGCAATCCTCGACGGGCTCATGTTGGGGAAGGTCTCGGTCTCAGAGATCTTCGATATTCTGAAGGAAAACATCGCGAAGTTGGATATCCACCGGTTCGTAGAGTTCATACGACGTTGTGGGAACAGTGCACTTGCGAAGAGGATGGGATTCATGCTTGATGTGCTCGGTCGTGATATCTACGCAGACCTACATAAATTGGTCACGCCGACGATACTAACCCTCGATCCGGGGCTTCCGAAGAGGGGTGTGGCGGACCATAAATGGAGGATCCTAGATAACCTCAAGAAGTCTGCGGAGGTTTAGATTTGATAACAATTCCTCAATTGAGAGAGATCGCGTTATTCAAGGGGTTAGGTCTAAGGTACGCCGAGAAGGATTATCTCAATGATATCTGCCTGAAGGATATCTCAAGATATCGGAAGGCGTTGGTCTTCAAGGGCGGTACCGCATTATATAAATTCTACAAATTGAACAGATTCAGTGAGGACCTGGATTTCGTGATCAACAAGAGGAAGTTCGATTATGAAAGTGTGAGGGCCCGTTTGGTCAGGACCTTCGGATTGATGGATATCGAGGTGGCGAACGGAGAATTGGAAATTCATCAGAGAGGTGGGACCCTAATCCTCCTAGTGAAGGGACCTTTATTCAACGGTTCACGCGAAATGCTGGCCAGGGTACCGATAGATTTTAGCTCAAGGGAAAGACCGAGGGCTTACAGGATACTTGAACACCGCCCGATTTACAAGGACATACCCGCGTTTGAATTGTGTGTGATGGAGACGGAAGAGATATTTGCAGAAAAGGTTAGGGCGATCATGACCCGGAACAAGCCAAGGGATGTATTCGATGTGTGGTTTCTCCTGAAGAGCGGGACAGAGATTGAAGTGCAACTCGTTAAAAGGAAATTGAAATTGTATGATGAGGCATTCTCACTCAGGGAGTTCATTTCAGCAGTGGAGGAGAAGCGGGGACATTGGGAATCGGACCTGCAAGATAAGGTGATAGGTCGATTGCCGAAATTCGATATGGTCGCGGGAGAATTGGGGGAGATTTTGAAAAAGGGTTTTACATAGGATCAGCAATAGCAGGAACCATTTCCAGGACCCGCGATCACGTCGACCCGCTCTTGTCCGTGCAAAGATAGTCACCGTGCTTCAGGGCCAGTGGGCAGCCACCGCCACAGACATCCAGGAGGTTGCAGTCCTTGCACTTGTCAGGGACGTACTTCCTTTTCCTGATGGACTTGCACAGCTTGTGATTCCAGATCTTCTTCCACGGGTCCGTGAGGATGTTCCCCAAAGGCTCGTAGCAGCTCTGGCACGGAAGTACGGTCCCATCGGGCTCGATGGCCATGTTGATGGAGCAGGCCGTGCACTGCTTTATGCCGAGGCCTTTGTTGATGGGGTTGAACTCGCAATAGGGCGTGGGGGAATACCAGATGAGGGTCACCTGGGCCTCGTCTGCTATGGCCTTGAGCTTCACGACAAGGGGTTCGAGCTCCTCGCATGTCAGGGCCTCGGTGTTCACGCCCTTGCCAGAGCGTATGATGGCGTTGAAGGCGATGTTCTTAACGCCCAGGCCAATGAGGAACCTGGCCGTGTCCTCCATGTCTGCCGCGTTGGACCTCATGATGGTCGTGTTCGTGTTGACGTAGAGGTCCTCGTTCAAGGCCACCTTCAGGCCCTCGATGGTCTCCTTCCAGGCGCCCTCGCAGCCGGCCAGCTTGTCGTGGACGCTCTCCTTGTGGGAAAGGACCGTTATCTGGACATGGTCAAGGCCGACCTTGACCAGGTCCTTGAGGTATCCCTTCTTCCTCAGGTTCCGGCCGTTGGTTATCATGCCAGTTATCTGGCCGTGGTCCTCGGAGTGGATGACCAGGTCCCGGAGGCCCTTGAAGAGCGTGGGCTCCCCGCCGGTGAACACGATGTGCGGGATGCCGACATCCCAGAGCCGGTCTATGACCTTCTGCCACTGCTCGACGGACAGCCCCTTCTTCTGCATCCGTTCGTCCTCGTTGTAGCAGTGCCCGCAATCGTTGTTGCACTCGTAGGTCAGGGCCAGGTCCATGCGATAGGGCGCCGGCAGGTCATCGGTCCCTATTGCCGGCGTGTCGGAACCCATCATCTCGAGCTTGTAGAGCTTCCCCTCGGCGGCATGCTTGAGCTGCTTTTTGACCTTCTTGTAGTCCTTGACGAGGGTCCTGTTCTCGACCTTCCGGTAGCGCCGCCTCATGTATCGGGCCATGTCGTGGTCCGACCGGTCCTCGAGGGCGCAACGGGCATAGTCCAGGGCCGTGCCGTTGAGGAAGATTATCTTGGACGCATCGATCATCAGGACGCCCTTCTCCTCGGAGTCCACGCGCAGGTGGAACCTGTGGCCCTCGAGCTCGCCCTGGCCGTCGAACTTATGGACCCCGGGCTTGAGGCCCAGGTTCACGTAGTCCTCCCACCATTCCCTGAGGCCCATCACCGGCCACCCCCCGCACAGGCGCAGGCACAGGCGCAGGCGCAACCGCCACCGGCGCATCCGCCGCCGCCCGACGACACGGGCACCGGATGCGTCACGCCCGTCACATCCCTGCTGAGCGACTTCATGTTGCTGGTCAGGTTCTGGCTGGCGGTCTTGACCTGGGAAACGTACCTCTGGGCCGCCTGCTGCGGGTTGAGGCCGCCGCTCTTGGCCCAGCCCGCGCCAGCATGGCTCGTCCGCGTGCCGGTCTGGACCGGGACGTAGTACGGCAGGCCGACGTAGATGCCGTCCATCCGGTGGTAGTAATTGTTGTCGAGCATCATCCAGTCGTTCATCTTATCCAGGTCGTTGGAGAATTGCTCGGGGGTCCCGGCCGCCCGGACCTGGGACCAGGCCCTCTCGCATATGGCCCGGTAGTATTCCTTGGTGGCATCGTAGTCAAAGCCCTGGACCTTCGTCTGGACGTCCTTGACCAGGTCGACCAGCGCGGTCGAAAGGGCGCTCCTGTTCATGAGGCCCGCCGGGGATATGGCATTGATGTAGGCGGTCTCGTAGGGATAATCGCCGGAGGGGCTCAGGCGCCTCAGGGTCATGGGGTTGTCCCCGACGACCTGGAGCTTCCCTTTCTTGAGGAGGCCGAACAATATCATGGTGGCCACCATGGAGAGCGGGAGCTCGAGCACAATGGCGGCTTCCACGGCCGTGAGGTCACGTCTAGGACCCGCGCCCTTGACGGTCAGCTTGGGCTCGAAATAATCCTTGGCGCGCTTGCGCTGGGAGACGTAACCGAGGATGATGATGCCGGCGAAGACGCCGGCGAACAGGAGGCACGGGGCTATGACCACGCAAAGGTCCCCCAGGGCCGCAAAGGTGTTCTGGAAGTCCTCCCACCAGTCATGCTTGAAGTACTTGTCGACGTACTGCTTCGGGAACCCGACGCCACTGTCGTAGGATCCGCTGGACAGGGAGCTAGAGGACACGTAGGAGTCGTTCCACACGGCGACGACCATTCCCGTGCCCTTGTCGAGATAGATGGCGTTCCACGGGCGGTTCTTAAGGTAGACCGCCTGGCTGATGTCCTGGAAGGCCGGCGGGAAGAATATCTTCGTCGATAGGTGGTCGGTCGGCCCCTGCTGGAAGGTCGGATCGAACCAGGTCGGCCGGAACCTGATGCCGACGGTCCCGGACTTCAGTTCGTTCTCGTAGACCATGTGGGGGTTCTTGACATGGAATTTGAGGGTGAATATCGTCCCAAAGACCTCGATATGGCTCCTGATGTCCGAGTCGAAGTTCACTGCCAGGCCGGTGCCCACGTACGGGGACTTCACGATGTCGGTGATGGGGTAGGTCGCGCCGTCGACGACCACCGAGGCCGTCGCGCTGTTCTTGTCGTAGTAGCTGTTCGGCAGGCCTATGTCCACGCCGTCCAGTTCGCCGTAGTTGACGAACTTGATGCTGTAGTCGATGGTGATGCCGCCGTCCGGAAGGACCTGGACCGTTACGTCCTCTTCCTGGACCGCGAAGTTGTAATTGAGGGCCCTGGCCGGCGAGGGGACGATGGCGATGACCTGGAGCTGGACGGCCAGCATGACCGCTGCGATGAAGAGCGCCCGTCTCACGTAACTCCGGGACCTGCAGACCATTGGACCCCTCCCTACCACTTGGGCGCCTCCTCCAGCGCTCCCGTGGAGCCGCAGTAGGAGCACGTGTACATGAGACCGCCGGAGATGAGCTTGATGTCCTTTTGCTCGATGGGGGCGCCGCAGGACTTGCATGTCAGCTTCTTTTCCTGGAACTGGCCCGAGCCCGCCATCTGGACGTTGACGTTCTGCTGGACGATCACGGGCCTGCTGGCCTCTTTGCGGCTGTCAAGGTAGACGAGCACGAAGATTATGACGGCGACGAGGATGAGGACGCCGCCGATGATGCCGTTGTTCTTGAACTCTGCTTTGTTCGGGTCGTAGGCTATCAGGTTGAGGGCCCCGTAGGCGAGAAGGCCCAGGGCCACGAATATCAGGATGTACATCAGGACCTTGTTCATCGGCGGCACCATTCGCAGATTGTTGTTGGTGATGATTTAATGCATAGATTAATATTGCCATGCGGGAGGTCCAAGGGCATTCCTGGGGCTCATCCGACCTTCGCCGGTAGATCCTTGTCAAGCCTCTGGAGATCCAGCTTGGCCCCGATGGCAGTCAGGACGGTCCTGGCCTCGGCGGCCAGCTTGCCGGCCTCGGCCTGGGAGCCCTTTGCGGCGAGGACGACGGCGAGCTCCCTCAGGGTCCGGCCCGTTTCCAGAGCGTGGTCCACGGCGCGGAATATCTCGAGGCTCCGGCGGAGCAGGGCCTCGGCCCGGTCCCTGTCACCCTTCTTTAGCTCGATGAGCCCGAGGACCCTAAGGCCGTAGGCCTCGGTCTCGCGCGCCCGGGCCCTCTGGCCGCCTTTGACGGCTTCGGTGGCGTACCTCTCGGCCAGGGATATATCCCCCTTGACCAGCTGGATCCTTGCCATGCTGGCCTTGACCCAGGAGGTCCTCCCATCCTCCTTGAGACCCTGGAAGCCCCTCAGGGCCCGGTCCGCCCACATGCTGGCCCGGACCAGGTCGCCCATCTCGATGTTCAGGTCCATAAGATTGAGCTCGGACGTGTGGACGCCGTGGATGTATCCTTGCTTGGCAAAGGACTTGTTGGCATCCTGGAAGAACTTCTCGGCCTCGGCCAGGTTCCCCTGGGCCAACCGCACGAGCCCTATGTTGTTCCCGCAGTGGCCCCGCATGAAGGTCCCGCCGGCCCCCTCGTCGAGCTTGATGGCCTCTTCGAAATGGGCAAGGGCCTCGTCGAGCTTGCCGAGCTGATAGAGGACGAGCCCCTTGTTGGACTTCGCCTTGGCTACGCCCTTGGGGTCCCCAAGGGTCGTGAACGTCTTTGCCGCGATGTCGAGCCTCTTGATCGCCTGCTCGCAGCGGCCAAGCTCCCAGAGGCAGATGCCGCCGATGTTGTTCGCATCGGCGTAGGCCTCGGCCAGGGGCTTCTCCGTCTGGTAGTCCTTCTCGACGAGCTCGATGGCGAGCTCGGCGCTCCTGCGGCCATCCTCGTACTCGGCAATGAAGTTCTTGAGCTTGGCCCGGCGGATGTGCAGTTGGGCCTTCTCGAGCCTGTCCGTGGCCTTGGCCAATGCCGCGTCCAGGAACTGGGCGGCCTTGTTGGTCTCGCCGACGTTGGCCAGCATGTCGACGCACTTCCGGGTCAAGGCCAGGCCGCCGCCGCCCGCCTCTATGGCCTGCATGTAGCAGATCTCGGCCTTGTTGAACTTCTCGGCCTCGGCGTAGACGTCGCCCATCTTCTCGAGTATGTTGGCCTTGTCCTTGCTGGAGGCATCCTTCATGGCCACCTTGAGGGCCTCGATCTCCGCAAGGAGCGTGGTCGGGTCGCCGGGCATCCTGTGTTCCCTCTTTGCCAGGACAGATAAGAAATCTGGCCCTTTAAGACCCTTGTCATTTCAGGAAATAGGAGGACATCACCGTAACGGTGGTGAGCAAGGCCAGGAGGACGCCCGCCTTGGACTTCTGGCAGCCGTAGTAGATGGCCCAGGCCAGGTTCGACACGAGCAGGATGACCATGAAGACCATGCCGGAATGCAGGGAGTTGACTATGAGGCCAATATCGATCTTGACGCCGATTCTAGGTAGGACGAGTATGTAGACCAGGATAAAGATAAAAACGGCAGCCATGAGGCCGAGGACGATGTCGCAGGCCATAATAAGCGCTGGCCGTTTGTGCCTAGGCTTGTGGCAGTGGCACCGCTTCTTGTCGTGAAATACCATGTTCTCGGGATAACCATATCTGGATTCCTGGAAATCAACCTTGTGGGTGCGTCTGGACCTAAAGCAGTCACTTCGGGACGACCTGTATTCTAAGGGGGGGAGACCTCAGCTCACCTTCGAAGATATCCGTGAAGCTGAACGCCTTGGCCCTGTCCTGTAACCATCCCATCGTGTAGAACTTCTTGACGATCGTGTATGCCCCGGGGACCTTCGTGAGATGATAAATAGAATGTCCGGCCGTCCTGGTGACCTCGATGGCCGCTCCATTGTACTTCCCGTCAGGCACGCCGAACCCTATCCATTCCTTGTCATCTATAAGGAGGAAGTAAGTTGTTTTGAAGGTCTCGCCCGCCGCAATCTTCCACAAGGCCTCGGGTCCCGGCGGGGCGCAGTGTTCGTCCGTGTAGGGCCATTCATCGATGTTGTTGCCATCGGCGTCGAGGACGAGATAGTGGACAGTGATGCTCCCGCCGTCGATGTTGATGCCCTTCCTGGAGGTGTTCACGAGCTCCTCCACGACCGGTATCTTCTCACCCACGCGGTAGGTGGCCTTGTCGAACTTCAGAGAATATCTGAGGCCGGTCATCCAACACCTCTTTTATTCAATGTACTTAAGCATTTACCAACTTTTCGTTTGAATTAATCTCAATCTATTAGAGATAGACCTCGATGACCGTGTGCTTCACTTTCAAAGCATCGAGCTCGTTAATGAACTCCTTACCTATCTCGATTGGTAGAAGGACCGTGCCCTGGGATATGACCTTGACACCCTCCATCCCTTTCAATCCCTTGTATTTGTATTCTTTAATTTTCCCATCAACGGTCTTCTTGGATCTATAACCGTGAACCTTTCGAGATACTTTCACCTGTTTCACTGGGTTGGCCCCGGTAAGGTCGTACGCAACGAGGAAATAGTGTTTTAGAGCGACGCCATCCGCATTTAGGAGAAAGCTCCCGAACAGGATTCTTCCCTCTTTGAACACGTTTCTTAGGAAAATCTCGTCCCTATCCTTGAGGTTTGTCAGTGTAACCTGAATTTCCCTATGTGGATGGAGCTCCGAGATCATATGAACGACCTGCGTGAGGAATTTTCTGGGCTTAGAATCGTCGATCACCAGGAGTATGTCTATATCCGATCGGCGATCGAAATCGCCCCTAGCCATTGAACCGAAGAGGACTGCACCTCGTACGTTGGGAAGGGTCCGTACCTTCGTG
>Ga0315288_10007744_pt1 | contig 13600 bp, 9 predicted proteins | sample YL17G11_20_MG_FD_203454 | JGI IMG/M metagenome (GOLD analysis project Ga0315288, IMG submission 203454) | Sediment microbial communities from Yellowstone Lake, YNP, Wyoming, USA - YL17G11_20 | ecosystem: Environmental > Aquatic > Freshwater > Lake > Sediment | place: USA: Wyoming | collected...
GAAAGCCTCAAAACCGTCCAGGAGCTCTTAGGCCACAAGGATCTAAAGATGACCATGCGCTATAGCCATCTTTCCACTGCCCACAAACAAAATGCAGTCGAGAAATTGGACTTTGGTGCCGATTAAAGGGGGCTGGATCGTGCTTCGCCAGCCCCTGCCCCATTTGTTATTTTTGGTAATATTTATAAGGATAGAAACCTAAGGGAGGAATTATGAAAAAAATAATAGCTCTGGAATTCGATAAATGTTCGCAGAATGGTTTAAACAGGGACAAATGCCTTAAAACCATCACAAATAAATTCCACAGGTCGTTTAAGGAACTCGGCGAATTCATCATCCAACAAATATTCAAGGGTAATGAACTGCCTAAAAGATTGGAGATTTACATGGAAATATGGCGCGGAGAACCATTGAAAAGAGGAGCCAGAGTAACTGTCGGTAAACACACTATGGATAACTTGAAGAAATGTCACCGTTACCAGGTAATTTCAAAGATGTTTATCGACGCATTCGGGGCGATGGGCCATTTCTGCATGAATAACATCCGCCAGAGAAAAAGGTTGCCGGGAAAAGTTGTGATTGAAGTGGAGGTAAAATAGCGGGGGTGTCGATGAAATTCGTGACTAACCCGGTTTAAGTTACTTTTGTATTTCTAAGAGATTATCGATTGCTTCGTCAATGCAATCTTTGTAAGAGCCTTCGCCTAAAGCTGATAATTTTTGCAATGGATCGACTGCTACCGGTTCGCCAATTTTTGAGAGTATCCATGCCAGCCACATTTGGACTTCAATATCTGCGTCAGGTAGTACTTCAAGTAAATAAGAAACTGCATCTTTTCCAAGCTCTATTATCTTTTCTGAATATTTTAGTCGTGTATGATAGTCTTTTATGTCTAATCCGTCAATAAAGATCGGTAAGAGGGATTGATTTTTAATCTTTGCAATCGCTTCCTTAGCAGCAATTTGCACAACTTCAGAACTATCATTCAAAGATCTTTGTAAGGGAGATAATGCTTTTTTACTGCCAATATCACCAAGTGCTTCACAAGCGCTTGCTCGCCTTCTGAAATATTTGTTATCAAGAATTTCCACCCAAAAAGCAAAGGATTTGGGGCTTGCGATTTTCATCAATGCATTTAATGGAAAATCTTCATATGTTCTTTTGTAATAATCTATCAGACCATCTACAACTTCTTCTACTTTGTATTCACCGGCAAGAATGGCAATATTTCTACTCATATACTCATCTTTTAACTCAAGATGACGTATCATGTATTTCCCAACTCTTGTATCATCACATTGGGCCAATATCTCAATTGGCGTAAGCCAATTGTATTCATCTTTTTCAGCTTCCAGATAATTTACTGTCACATCACAGAGTTTTCGTTTGGTTTGTTTGTCAAAATGGCTCATAACTGCTTCTACATCCCAGGAAGGGTACATTTTACCTGGTTTAATTTCTTGGAATATCTCTTTTCTCAATACTTCAATGGACTCAGAATCGCCGATGTTAGCCAGTGTTTGTAAGACGGGTTTTTTATCATAATTATTCTGAACAAGCACTTCCTTGAGAATTGGTATAGCAATTCGCGGTTTCATATAACCAATCACGGTTAGAAGATCATCTAGAGATCTGTCCTTTTGTTTATACAAATCAACGAATTTTGCTAATAGATTTGATAAATATTCCTCTTTGATATCTCCTATATCTCTATTTTCCCACACAATTTTCCATAAAAATCGTATCGCCTTTATGTTTATATTAATGGAAGTATCTTGTAATTCAATTAAGATGGTGTCTTTTACTCTTAAAAATCCATTATTATAAAAATTAAACAAAACTATTTCATTGAGATGCCATTTCCATTGTTCATTCAAGTGTTTGTGTTTTGTAAAGGTAAAAATATTATCTAATGCTTTTTCACCACCGACCATTTTATAAGAAAGCAACTCGAGTGCGTTATAACATTCGGTTGATGTATCAGCTGACATGTACGTCAATAACTGTTGTTCTGCAAACTTGTGGTATCGGATGATTGAGTCAATATAATGGGGATTTTCTCTATATATATCATATATGTCATCATACCAAATAGCACCTTTAATATATTTTCCAACTGCTGCCTCCGCTTCAGAAGTTAGTTGCTGAATTTGTGCTCTCACAGTTTCGTGCATATCCTGAGCATAAGCAAGAGAGAAAATTGTGAGGATTGAAATTACAATAATTGTTTTTATTGATATTCCCGAAATACTAGCCAACTTGTTTTCTAATCTGCTTGTGATCATTTTTTGTCTTTTATTGCGTTTATCCGTACTAGCGCATCATTATGGTATTTTTTATAGACGTCATTGTGTATTATGCGCAGATAGACCTTTAATGCCATTTTTATCTCATTAATATTCTCCAATGCATACGCGGTCCAATATAAGATCAAACCATCAGCTATCTTGTCTGATAGAATCTTAGTGAAATATCCGAGACTTTTTATCGTATCGCCTTCGTATGCTGCTATTTTACCCAATTGGAGCATAGCGCTATGCACATGATCCTGAAAAGGAAATTTCTCTATTATTTTATTATAAATTTTTTTGGCTCCTTCCAAATCTTCGCCATAGAGGATGAATTTATTACCTTTTTTGAAGTGATCTACACGTCCCTTATATCGTGCAACTTCTAATAGTGCGTAGCCAACGCGGCCTGAAGTGCAATATTTTTCAATTATTTCAAGAGGAAGAGCATATGCGAAAATATGTGGCACTCCGTCATTTCGCACTGAAGTGAATAGTAATAGCGACCCATTCTCAGACCAAAAAGGTTCTCCATCAACCGCCGCATCATTAGTGAGTTGCGTTAACTGCATGCCTAAAGTATCCATTAACCAGAGGTCGCGATTGCCGCTACGATCCGACACGAACGCGATCATGTTATCGAATATCGCAGGCTCACCATCATATCCTTGATAGTCAGTGAGCTTTTTTAATTTTTCATTCCGATACTGATAAATATCACAATTACCATTCTCTTTTCTTTCCAGTACAATGTTCATATCGGGGCTGTATACTGATGGATTGCGACAATCACAGGTATCCTCGAACAGCTTCATTGTTGTCGCGTTTACGTACCGCCAGACGGATGATATACCATCTTTTGATACACTGTTAAATAAAATATCGTTATCGCCGATAATTGAAGCAGGGAATTCGTCGCTGTCAGACATCCCTTTTGTAATATCGACCATATCAGCAAAATCCGTAAACCCATTCATTTGAAAAACATCCCAGTTATTACCCTGTCTGACGGCACAATAGTACAGAAAACTCGCGACGGCCTTTTCCATTAGATGACTCAGTTCTTCGAAGGGCACTGCCATATCTTTGAAGTTTTCAGCACTATGAACATCGTCACCAAAAGCTATCGCTTTTTTCCCATTCTGAACTGTCGTATAGCACAAACTGCCATGTTCAATAATAAAAGGATTTAGCTCTCCGCCGCTTGAAAATGTAATCTGGATTGGTTCATTTAGCCGACTACCAAGTATCTCATGATTACATACTCGGTCAGTGAGAGTCTGACAACTCAGTGCTCGACGGCGAAAATAAATATTTTCACTTGGCTCGTAATTCTCGAAGTGCCATTCAATAATGCTATCTTTTATTATGAAATTCGAAGGACTCGCTTTTGTTATTTCCAAGGGCAAGCATGTAAATCGAATAAAAATATCTGCCTTTCCAATCTTCCCTTTCCAATTAGCACCAGTTTTCATTACATAAGAAAACCATGACTCTCCTAGCGTATTACCAGACCATGTTATATCGTATGTATCTCTGATACGTTTTAGCGCTTTTGGCATAAAAACCACTTTTTTCGTGTACCACCTTTCCAATTTTATAGTATCATCTCTCGTTTCGATATCAACTGGGTCACCATCGACAAATGATTGAAAATTTTCTATGACGACATTGTTATCTCCTCCCTCATCCATATTCCCCGGGAATCCCAATATAGCAGCCAGAGTCTCGTTTGATGTGTTCCAAAATATAAAATAACAATCAGCTTTCATATCAACCAAATCAATATAAACACTCTCTGCCAGCATTTCGATATCGTTATTATTAATTGGATAAACTGTGTGCGCGTCCGTGCCCACCATTGTATCATCGCCAATCAAACCAACAATAAATATAAGAATTGAAATAATTATGATAAGCGCAGCTTTGCTATTAGCATTTAGCCAAAATTGACATAATCGATTTTTACTATCCATTTTCATGTTACTTTCCTCACTGCCATATTATAAGGGGTTTTTAGGCGAAGTCAATAAATCAATGGCTGTTTCCTTTTATTCTTTTTTTACTTTTACAAATTTAAGTGCGGATTCGCCATTTTCTATGACCCAAAGAATCTCGAAATAATAGACTTCATTTATGATATTTTCTATGTTTCTATTAAAAAGAGAATCCGGATTATTAAGCCCAATTATAAAACCAGTTCCTAATTCGAGTGGTGTTTTCGTATTATTAACAGAATCAACATGAACATTAATCCCCCATTTGGGATTTTCATCAACATATATAACATCATTATGTATTTCAAAATGCTTATCGAATTTATTGACTTTATTTATAGTTCCTTTTAAAAATATATTGAGTTTCTGATTCAAAGGCATTGGATTTTGTTTAATAAGCAATAATGAAAGAACCCAGTGTTTGAATCGACCATCAGTATAACCATTGTTATCCAGAAATGTTATCAAATCATTGCTAACAGAATAATTATGATTTTTTAATATTTGATAAATTGAATCAATAAGTGGATAGTATTTTGAGTCTTTGTTTTCCTCGATGAATTTTCGGAACGAATACATCAGCTCGTCCTTCCATTTACCTGTGGAACGGTTATATGCAGGCGTATTATCTGTGCCAAATAAGTAGATATGTACTAACGTTAGTAATTCCGGTTTTAATTCTGTTTCTGTTTCAGGTAATTCAGTATGCTCAGCGCAAAATTTTTCCCATCTTATTATTCGCTTTCGTAGTTCGTCCCAGAAGATCAACAAACCAGCATCTTCCCCAATTCTTTCCTCGGTTTCGGTTGCTTTAAAAAGCAAATAATCTTTAATATTACCACTGAATTGATTCGCCAATTCCATTAAAAACCTGGGGTCTTCAGTCAGATACCAATCTCCTTCACCAAAATCAAAAGTAACTCCACAATCCATATATTTATCCAGTTCGATTAATGCCTGACCATATTGTTCTCTGATACTCATCACTAATTTCGTGTTTAGTTTCTTAAACGCGGGCAAAGGATTATCGAGAGCCGAATCATTGGCGAACCATATCTCATGTAACACCTTTTGATAATCCTTGTTGCTGTAAAAATAGTGATCATTGACTCTAATCATTTTTTCGTAAAAATTCATGAATACTCGAAAAATAGAATCAATAACAAGCGGACCAGATGAATCTTCAATTATACTACGCATTTTGTTTTTCGCCGTAGATATCGACATTATATCAAGAGAATCAAGCTCCTGCAAAAAATGACGATATTTAACCAGTGTCAAATTGACTGGTAATGGCATACTACCTGATACTTCATGTTGTATTTCTTTTATCGATTTAACCACAGCTGGTTTCAGTTTTTCTTCTTTACATGCGATCATGACCAAGAGTGCCAACAGAAATGAAATGAGGGAATTCTTAAAAATTCCTAAATTATGAATTCTCATCAGTTACTGAATAAATTAACATCCATGAAGTGTATAGAGTATGATCTTTTCAATAATTCCTTTTTCTCCACGTATTAAAAGACCATAGCTTCCCATTCCAATATCAAACCTGGCTATTATTTGATCAATATCTAAATTTTTTGAATGGTAGATATATTTCACAATAAAGGAACACTCAAGATATTCCAAGTCTGTTTTTAAAATGGTCAATGGTATTATTTCCTCAATATTGTTATAATCCTCAGTTATTAAAAATACCAAGCAAAATTTGATCTCCTGTGTTAGCGATGCCCCATTAACAACAACAAGATAGCTTTTCCTAATTTCAGGGTATATTATTATTTCATACACTTTTTCTTCGTATTCACTCACTTCATTTATTAATGAAAAATTGTATTTTTCCTCATTGGTTTTTTTATTAAATTTATTTAAAACAATCTTATGAATTTTTGATAACAAGTCATTATTCTTATTGGGGAAGTAACTTATTATGCGGTCGTTAGCGGGTATTTGATAATAATCCGTATCGTTTTCCAAATAGTTCTTAGCCCAAACTGGCTTAATATTTTCTAATTTTTCATTTCCCCTCACAAAAACCAAAATATCTTCGACATGATTATTCCCAATAATATCATATTGTATATAAAATTTTTCTCCTTTTACCTTCGTATTACCGCGATAAACACCACCACTCCAATCTCCGAAAACAGACAATTCATTCGTTAGTTTGAAATCATAAATTTTTTCTATTAAATCATAATCCGGCATATCAACAGGTAGATAAGGACCATTTGAATCATTTTTTGATTCTAGTGAAATTCGATCCAAATATTTTTTCAAAGGAGAAAAGTCATAATACAGATTCATATTTACTCCCTTAAAATCATATTCGGATGTTTTGGGTAGAATGGATATTAAATAGCCATCTTTATACTTCTTAACAAGCGAAGCCACAGTTATGTCCTGTGAATTTACTCCTTGCTTTTTATTTGAATTGTCTTCTGAAACAGTATCTGGGATCTGAGAAAATACGAGAGAGAATAATGTTAGTAAAAATAGGACAATAAAATACAACGGTAATTTATTAGTTGAGTTCAATCTCACTCCTCATTGTTATTATATGAATGCAAGAGATGTTGTCAACATGGCACAAACATGGCACAAATCCAAAGGTGACCTGTCGGCGTTCCTAAAACTCACGATATTCCATGGGGTTTGGGGGTGTCCGCAAAAGAGCGTCGGTCTCACATACCGAAGGTCGCTGGTTCAAGTCCAGTACCGCCCAGTTTCACTACAACACATGTCCCATCCTACATCCGGAACGTTTGGAATCTCGAGGCATTGTCAAAAAGGGTGTTTTTCTGATGTACCGACCATTACCGAGTAGGACCGATAGTAACCGACCATAACGGCACTGAGTAGGACACAAAATGGACACACAACGAAAAAGGGCTGGTTTATAACCAGCCCTTTTCCATTATATCGTTTTTAATTATGACTCATGCCAGATTTCCGACAGTTTCGCCTGGATTTTCGTTTCCATCCGAACAATCAAATCTTGGTTTGCCACGACCATCTTACGTTCTATTTCCAATTCCTCCACGATTTGGCGCTGGATGTCTCTGGGTGGAATTGGGATGGTCACGTTACGAACAAGTTCGCTATTGAGGTTGTTTACTACCCCACCTGTCGCAGAACGTTCGAATTGGGCTATAACTATATTGGATCCGAGAATTGCATAAAGGAAGTCATTGTCCAAAGAATCTGATGTAATGCGTAAGAGTAACCAACCGTCATGGATACATCCCTCAATAGCCATTATGTAGGGTCTGCCAAAACTCATTGAATTTGAGAGAATGAAATCTCCGGGTTTAACTGCTCGCGATTTAGCAGCGCCTTCTTGGGTAATACGTTCTTTTGTCTTAGTGATGAACTTTGAACCTACAGGTGCATCACCGATTTTTATCCAATTAACACCGTTTGGTGAATCCGTGATAAAATCGTGGATCGGACGTGGGGATGCCCCTCTCTCTATTAAGCAAAGGTCACCAATACGAACCATCGGCCACTTTGGATTTGTCCTTACGTTGGGTTTGTAGTTGGTGATAATTTGGCGGGCACCTTCGATGATTTTCCGATATCCTTCCAACTCCGAAACAATTCGTTCTTGCTCTTCTATGGGTGGGAGGGGAATTTTCATTTCTCGTAGATCATCAGGATATACATGTGGTTGACCACCACCCTGCTGCAATTTGTATATATCTTCCTGTCGACCTTTCATGATATGGTAGATATAAAGCGGAAGAATAGCTTTCTTATTTTTTGGAACAATCGTTGAACAATCTGAAGCAAAGATCGGAGTCTGAAAGAAATTAACGAATCCTGCATAGGCACCTGAAGCACTTACTGTTATTGTCTCATCGAATCGGTTTGCCATGTTATGGTAGTAAGCAGGCTGTTGCCCTCCGGCGATAACAGGTATTGGTCCAAAAACTGCTTCTTTTTTTGTAATTGGAGATCCCTTAGTTATTTCGCATATCTCCCCCAGTTCTACCAATGGCCATTTACCTGTGGGGCGGACCACAGCAACACGGTAACGATCGCCCGATAGGTTGATATCCGTTGATTCGAGTAGTCGGCTACGGCTGACAGTTAAAACCATCTTTCCTGTTACAACTTTTCGTCTATCTTTATAATCAATAAGTACCTTTAAAGCTTCCGGGAAATTACCTCCTTCGATCGGCCGTCGCTGCGCACCAAGATCAAACCCGTCGTTTTCTATTTTAATAAAAATGACTTCATCTGTCCGTTTAGCAAGATTCTTATCCAGTAATAAAATACTGGTTTTGACGCCGCTGTATGGATGGAATACGCCGGCAGGCAAGCTGACAACAGCCCAGAGATGGTTTTCGATTAACATTTTTCGCAGAGCCTTGTAGGCGTTCTGGCTCTGGAAGATAATACCTTCTGGTACGATAATACCGGCACGCCCGCTTGGATTCAAGTGCTCAGCGATGTAATCCACAAAAAGGACTTCACTTCGGTTTGCTCTAATCGAAAATCGGTTATGTGGACGAATTCCGCCTTTTGGTGTCATGAATGGTGGATTGGCCATAATAACATCACATCTTTCGTCCCATCGTTCTTCGCTTGTAAGAGTATCATATTCGTAAATTGTGGGATTCTGAAATCCATGTAAGTACATGTTTACGCGGGAAAGGCGCACCATGTCAGGGGCAATATCGTATCCTCGAAAGTTGGACATCAACCGGGCGCGTTCATCGGGAGTAAGGTTGTCATTCGCTTTCATGATGTGCTTATACGCGGATATCAAAAAACCAGCAGTACCACAAGCGGGATCAAGAACAGTTTCACTTTTTTGGGGATCAATTATAGCCACGATAAAATCAATGATATGGCGTGGTGTACGGAATTGCCCTGCATCACCCTGGGTGCCGAGAACAGAAAGTATGTATTCAAACGCATCACCGAGTCGTTCGCTGTGGTCATATGTAAAACCATTTATTTCTTTTAAAAATAGGTTTAGGGTTTCTGGATCCCGATATGGCAGGAAAACGCCTTTAAAAATATCCCGAAATAACTGGGGGATACTTTTATTTTCATTCATTTTCTCAAGTCCTTCAGCATAAAGAAGGAGGCGTTCGTGACCACTTAACCGCATATCAAGGAGTTGCGACCATCGGTATTTTTGAAATTCTCCAACAAAGAATGTTGCTTTACCGCCGATTTCCTCAGATTTGCGGTCCATATCATCCATGAACTTATAAATTAGCGCAATCGTTATCTGTTCCACTTGCGATTTTGGATCGGGTACTTTTCCGACTAAAATATCACGTGCCGAGTCAATTTTATTTTTAGTTTCAGCATCGAGCATTATTTCTCCTTATGCCGCAAAAGCATTAAATGAGACGTAGTCTTTTACATATTCAGTAATTAAGTCACGCCATTTATCAAGAGCGCTGATGTCAGATAATGAAACCTTGGGGTTGTCAGCGAGTTTTGGATACTCACGTGAGTCTACAATTGCCCGGACAACACCATCAGTTATATAAGCTTTAAAAAATAAACGGATGGTTGGCATATGGGCAGCATCGGGTTTGTAGATGGAAACAAACTTCGCAAGTTCTTCTTCGAGCAACTCATCTTTAGATTTAAACCGGTCGATCTCGCCAAAAACTTTAGCCAGGATCTCACGAAGTGTAATCCGACGGTCAGCTTGTACAGCTTTACGTAGTTTATCGAGGTTGATGAAATCCTCCGGCTTATTAAACAGTGTAGCAACAACAACTTCCTCGGCGCCTTTTATATCGCCCCTTTGATATCGTTCGCTAACTTCCGGTGTAGCTTTGACTTTATCTTCGAATTTCTCGAAAAACATACGGTCAATTTTCATACCCAAGAAAGGAACAGGTGTTTCGCTGAGCGTCAATAAAGGATCAGGGTTGACATTGGTATAACTCCCCTGGGGTACTGTAACTCCCCCTTCACCGCCACCTTCTGGATGCTTCAACTGTGGTAGTTTGATAATTTCGTCGTAATTGAACTTTTCCTCGAAATACTCACAAACAGCGAAGAAATCAAAAAGTTTAAATATCTCCTTGTTTTTTTTATGTTCTTGAATCTGATTGCCTTTTTTTTCGGTATAACTGAAGGTATATCTACGCGTGCCACGACCTTTTATTTGAATAAAATCGGTTGGTGAAAAAATTGGACGAAGCAGTAAGATATTAAGTAAGTCTTCACAATCGTAGCCGGTGGTCATCATACCAACGGTGACGCAGACACGGGTTTTAGAGCTGATATAACCGTCTAAAAACCGAGTTTGACCATTCAGGTTGTTATTAGCAAAGCTGATAGCCATCTGCTGTGCATCGGGAATGATAGAGGTCACCTGAACAGCAAAATCGGAGTTATATTTACCGGGAAACAGAGTATGCGTCATTTCATTTAAGGTTTGAACGATTCGGGTTGCATGGTCTTGACGTACACAAAAAATGATAGTTTTACCGATCTCATTGCTAAGTGGATCGCGTAGGGCATTCTTCAAAAAGGTTTCACAGAAAACGCGGTTCGTTTCATCCGAGAAAAATCTTTTTTCAAAATCCTTACCATAATAGATCTGTTCGGTTAATTCGCCATCTTCGTTCTTTTCCATAACTGAGTAGCCTTCTTCGGAAAGCATTTCTGTGGTAATTTCTGTCCGTGCGTCCACAACCACTGGATTGAGTAGCCATTTTTCTCGTACACCATTGACCAGACTATAACGATATGTAGGTGTGCCGGATTCGCAACCGAATGTTTTGTAGGTATCCAACAATTGACGGCGTTCCCAAGCGCGGGGGTCGAGTTCGCTGATTTTGGTTGGATCAATCTTTTTTAGGTAGTCTTTCGGTGTTGCTGTCAGCCCGAGTTTATAACCAATAAAGTATTCAAAAACCGCTCGGCTATTGCCGCTTATAGATCGGTGCGCTTCATCGGAAATCAAAAGATCAAAGTCGGTTGGGGAAAATAACTGACGATATTTATTATTAAATTGAAGGCTTTGAACCGTAGAGACGACAATCTCAGCCTTACGCCAATCGTCCCGGTTCTCTTTATAAATAACTGTTTTATAATCATTTTTCAGAAATTGTACGAACCATTTGATACCTTGATTTTCCAATTCAATCCGGTCCACGAGGAACAGTACACGCTTAGCGTTACCAGTACGTAAAAACAATTTGATGATCGCGGCAGCGATCAGTGTTTTACCTGTACCGGTAGCCATTTCAAATAGAAAGCGTATTTTCCCTTCCTTTACAGCATTTTGAAGAGTGGTAATAGCTCGGAGTTGATATGGACGCAGGAATTTTAGTTCTGCATCTTTTATATATGCATCGTGTTGCTCAGTATCACTCCATCGAGGATCTTTTTGGTAGTTTGGATTCTGGGAGATTGCTATATAATCGGGTTCAATTTTCTCTTTAACCAGGATATCGGGATTGGGTTTGAATTCGTAAAGATGGCCGAAAGAATCAGGGCGCGGAAACTCAGTTATTAGATTCGGATTGCCGATTTCCAAATCCCAGAAATAATGGAGGTTCCCATTAGATAAAATAACGAATCGGACATTCTGTGAAGAAGCGTATTTCCGGGCCTGTTCTTTTCCGACAAGGGGATCGTATTTCTCAGATTTCGCTTCTAATACGGCAAGGGGGAAGCCGCGCTCATCAAGTAGGAGGTAATCAACATATCCGTTAGTTGTTTTTTCGAAGTCTTCACCAAGTTCATCCAGGATCTTCTTTTTGAGTTTGACATTTACTTCAAGCGCGATATTTGAAGGACCCGTTTCGTCGTCAAAGAAACGCCAACACGATCTTTGGAGAAGATCGTTGATTAGAATTCTTGCTTTCGCTTCCTTTTGCATGTTATTTAGGAGTTACTTCTTCTCTCTTTTGTTTCATCTTGGCAGGGAATTCATAAATGAATTTAAGTAGCATTTCAATAAAAGTTATTAGATCCTCTGCATCATTTTTATTCATAATTACGATTTCATGGTTTGCGTCATTCCCTTTATTTCTTATATGATCGACCCAATCCTTCCCGTCTGGAGGAACAAATCCTTTATCAGATAAAAAATCTACGTATTTAGCAAAAGAAAGCCCTGCTGCTGCTCCCTTCGAGACTGCAATATGCATGAGTAATTTGCGGCAACACATAATCGAAGCAGTAAACGAATTTACGCTTGTGCAATTTCTGGCTTCACTATATAATAAGTTAATGGATGCATCGGGGATATCAAGTACTTCATTTCCAAAAGAATGGCCTGGAACTTGGATTCCTTCTCTTACTTGAAAGAAAGTTGGACGTGTGCATTTATGGCATATAAAAATATAAGCAACCGCTTCGCTGACTTCAGCAGCATCATAACCATGTTCCGATGCTATTGAAGATCCACAATAACCACATATATAAGACTTTGAATTTAAATTACCTACTTTATTCCATTTTAGATGGGTAAAACTTTGCATAAAACCTCCAGTTTATTGTTTGAATACTAATTTTCAAACTTTACCTCTTGCTGTATTTTTAAAGCATCTTCCGCAGTCAGCGTCGTTAGGTACCGCATCGTCATCATCATCGAGCTATGCCCCAGGTGATATTGTAATGCCTTCGGGTTACCAGTTTGTCGAAGCCGCTCGATCGCATCCGAGTGCCTAAATAGATGCGGATACACCCTTTTCTGGATCCCAGCCCTCCTGGCGGATTCCTTGATGATCTGCCAGGCCCGCTTGCGGTTGATGTCCCATATCTTCTGGTCCAGATCGATTTTATTGAGATAAGCAAAACTTCGGATCTCGTTAGCCAAGTCATCAGGGCAGGACACCATCCTGGGCTTTCCACCCTTGCCGATAATAAATAAAACCGCATGCCCTTCGTAATTTCCGATCATTCGGGGAGTCAGGGAAAGAGCCTCGCTGATCCGAAGCCCGGTCTCGAATAGAATTTTGACCAAGAGGCTGTCCCTGGAGCCGTGCCGGCCCTCGTTAGAAGCGATTACAACGCGTTTCACCTCGTCGGGGGTTAGATATTCGACGATTCTGACGCTCTGCATGACACCCTTTACGGCCGCTAACTGGTTTTTCACGTTAGACACACCTCACTTTTGTCTAATTATAGGCGGGTTTCCGGGCTGTGTCAAGGTCATTTGGCCCGGATCCGGGGTGGATAATTGGACTTTAGCGCTCATTTTGTCTATGTTTTATGTTTATTGATTACTACGTAATGGTTCACCGAAAAGGAATTCCCCAATTTTGTTTTTTATATCATTAAACGATTTTTGACCTTTAGATGACGTTTTTATTTCCG
>Ga0315288_10007746_pt1 | contig 13599 bp, 9 predicted proteins | sample YL17G11_20_MG_FD_203454 | JGI IMG/M metagenome (GOLD analysis project Ga0315288, IMG submission 203454) | Sediment microbial communities from Yellowstone Lake, YNP, Wyoming, USA - YL17G11_20 | ecosystem: Environmental > Aquatic > Freshwater > Lake > Sediment | place: USA: Wyoming | collected...
GACAGGTAACTTTTCCCGCGCAGCATTGCAGCTGCCAGACCCGCCCGGGCAAAGCGCAGCAATTTCTCCTGGATATCCAGGGGGATGCTGGTATCCGTTGCATCCTGAACATCCTGACCGTAAATGCTGAAGGCCGGCAGCCCTTTCTGATTGTGACCCCCCAGTGCAGCCGCCAGGTATACCGCTCCCGGTCGCTCGGTCCCGTTGAATCCCCATACCGCTTTGGGCATCAGCGGGTCCATGTCCATGGTCTCAGAGCCATAACACCAGCAGGGGGTGACTGTGATCGTCACCCCGACACCCTCGCGGGCAAATTTAGTCGCACATGCGCCAGATTCAGCCAGTCCGCCGATGCAGGTGTCCGCGATCACGCACTGTACCGGGTCGCCATTTGGATAACGCAGATTGCTGCCCAGGAATTCCACCGTGCGTTGGGCCATCCCCATGGTCTGTTCTTCAAGTGATTCACGCACGCCTTTGCGCCGCCCGTCAATGGCGGGGCGAATGCCGATTTTTGGATAACAATTATTCATATCAATCCATCCTTTCATTCAGTCAGCCGATGTCATTCAATATTCCAAGGATTAGTTCGGAAGTTCTATCTGCGAGTATTTTTCTTCCGTTTTCCAGTAGATGGACGCCATCCTCGCTGTAATACTCCGGATGGTCGCCAATCAGCTCATACAGGTCATTGATCGGTATGGCTTCAGCGGCCGCAAATTCTTGCGCAACCCGGTTTCGCAGGATCACCCTCTTATTCAGGTCATGCAGCCTGGAAACATCCCCCTCGCACCGCCACGGTGTTGTACTTGCCCAGATCAACTTCGCCTCAGGAGCCAGTGATCGGATAAAGTGAATTACTTTGGGCAAATTCTCCTGGTACATTTCATCTGGATTATCCATCCCGTGCAAGCCGTTATTAAATTGGATGATTGAAAATGAATATTCTTTGAAGAGCAGGGATAACTCTGCCAGTAGGATGGGGTCTCCGATATACCTGGATGTGCTTCCCCGGGCGCAGGCAGCTTTCCCGCTTAGATGTTTCGCTACCTGATCAAAATAGGATTTCGTGATCGAATCGCCGATCAAGAGAACCCGCGATGTTATCTCCTCATTGGCTTTTTCGATCCAGATGTCAAACCATTCGATGGGCTCTCTTTGGATTGTCCCGGTCATGGCTTGCTCCCCACGTCGGACGGTCTTCTGGGATCCATCCACCAGAGCTGTTCCCACAAGCCATCTCCGGAATTGCTCTGCCTTGCCCCCGGAGTGCTCCGACCATTTTCCACGCTGCGCGTGAGCAGGGACTTTAGTTCTGCAACAACCTCAGGATGGTCAGCGTAAACATTTCTGCGTTCCCCGATATCGACGCTCAGGTCGTATAGCTGGATCTCTGGCAGGCCCTTGCATTCTTTGCCCGGTCGGGGAAAGCTCCAACCTCCCGATCCGGCGCACATTTCCAGCTTCCACTGTCCTTTGCGGATGGAAAAAGACCCGTCAATGGAATGGTGGATGGTCGCTTCCCGCAAAGGAGCATCCAGGGTCTTCTCCCGCCACAACGGCAAGTTGCTGATGCTGTCCTCCCCGGCCTCTTCTGGCAGGGTTTCACCCAGGATGTCACTGCAGGTCCTCAGCAGGTCACTCAGGCAGACTGTCTCCTTGCAGGTCGTCCCTGGTCGGATTTCTTCCGGCCAGCATACGATCAGCGGGATCCGGTGCCCTCCCTCGTAAATATCAGCCTTTGCCCCCCGAAAGTGGTAGCTCGGAGCATGTCCCATCGACGCCAGTTGATCGAAGTCTGCCACCGGTGAACAGCCGTTATCGGAAGTGAAGATCAATATGGTATTGTCCGCAATTCCAGCCCGTTCCAGGCTGTCCGCGATCTGCCCGACCGTATCATCCACCTGCAGGCAGAAATCGCCGTACGGGTTGGTACCGCTCTTCCCCAGGAATTCCTTGCCGGGCAGGATCGGGTTGTGCGGAGCCGGCAGGGCCAAATAGAGAAAGAATGGAACTTTATCCGCTGCCTGCTCCTCGATATATTTCACGCTCCGCCTGGTGAAGTTGGGCAGCACATCCTCATGCCGAAAATCCGCTCCGGTCGGCCCTTTCCGCCACCAGGTGAACTTCTCTGTGTTCTCCGTCACCCGGTCCGGTTGCGCGCTTACCTTGCCGTTCTCCACGTAAACGTAGGGGGGCATATCCAGCGATCCGCTGTGCCCGTAATAATGGTCAAACCCGTATGCATCCGGTCCATTGGTGACCAGTCCGGAGAAATTGACATTGCTGCCGTCATCCCGGGCCGGTTGCTGGTCGCTAGTGCTCCAATCCCAGCCCAGGTGCCATTTCCCGATCATCGCTGTGGCATAACCATGCTGTTTCAGGTAGGAAGCCACCGTCATGCGACCCGGCTCAATCAAGTGCCTGGAATACCCCCATAAGACATCCCTCTTCAGGGCCGAACGCCAGTTGTATCGCCCGGTCAGGATGCTGTAACGCGATGGCGTGCAGACCGCCGAACTGGCATGCGCATCGCTAAAGACCATCCCTTTTTTTGCCAGGCGGTCCAGGTGGGTCGTGCGGATCTTGGAATTTTCATTCAGGCATGATAGGTCTCCATACCCCATGTCATCTGCCAGGATGTATGCAATATTTAGCCGTCGGGTCATTCCAGTACCTTTATTCTGATTGTCTCACCAATCTTTAATTCACTCTCGAATATGACTGTCTTCCGGTTCAGGAACTCGCCATTGGAATACAATATCCCGCTCTCTTGCTCGTTGACCAGGACTTTCTTGACCTCCCCCTTGCCCTTCAGGATCAACTCCATCCGGATCCGGATACCGGCTGGATTCTGGTTCGTGATCCATGCTTCTACGCTCCCTGGATACTCCCGATAACCCGCGCTGAAGCGACCCGCCCCCAGCTTGAAATCCTCCCAGCGAAAATCACTCGCCGGGCTGAAGGGTCTGAAACGCAGGCTCTTCGTGGGTGCATCGTATTTCAATCCCAGGAACTGGTCGATGAATAAGCCAACGAACACCCCCGCCGCCCAGCCGCATTTTCCGGCCACGTTCATTCTTGCCGGCTTGCCGTATTCCGGGTTTTCCCCCGCATACGGCCACCACCACATCGACCCGTCCACGTCGGTCAGCTTCCGGATCTCGGTCATCGTCCCGTGTTCGTTCATCATGGAGGCGCGCTCGGTGGAATTCGCCAGTCCTGTGATGTATCCAGGGAAGGTGGCTTTCACGCTCAGCGCCTCCGGTGTTTCTCCCCAGGAGATTCCTCTCGTCACCTTCGAGTACGCCGCGTTGTATTCTGACATGGCAAAGCGGGCGAAATTCCGGTATGCCACATCATCGTAATCCAGGTATCCATAGAAGGGCATCAGCGTCGTATCCGATTCCTCGCCATCATGTGCCATCCACGGGATGCTTCCGTCAACATCCTTTCCTTCAATATATTGTTTCCCGTAAGGCCCATCGATGATGTTGTTGCGATCCAGGTCATCCTTGATCTTTTCCGCGATCCGCTGGGCATCCTTTGCCAGTTCTGTTTCAGAATAGACTTCATCAAGTATTCTTGCAAAGGTTTTGAATGCATACCAGGTCAGCACGTTCGACCCGGTATGGAAATCGCCGATGGATGGACCGTCCGAGATGAATTTCCCCGAGAAAAGCCATACGGAGTCATCCGCTCGCGTTTTTAGGAGGTCTTCCAGGATCATCTGGATCCTTTCCCGGATCTCAGGATGTTGAAGAAAGAATGCCTTGTCCCCGCTGTTTGTATAATACAGTCCCGCCAGGATCGCCGGCGCCAGGCTGATCCCCAGCGAATGGCTGGCACCGCCTTCGAACTCCGCCCCCTTTGGACGCAGGCAGTACTTCGTGAACCACAGGATTCCCTTCTTCGCCATGCTGGGCTCAACCAGGGGCATGGTCAGCAGGGAATGGTACATGTCCTTCATCCAGGTTTGCATGGTCGGTGGATATGTCCCCCAGTTGGAACCATTGATCTGGTCATCCCCATCCATGCCGATCAGTTCAAAGCACTGCTGGATGCAGCGCTCAAAGAATTCCGCCTCGAAATCATCTTCCGGCATCATCAGGCTGCCAGTCATACCTTTGAAGAAAGCCCACGTGGAATTTAGCCATCCCAGGGAACCCTTTGCTTCGATCTCCTCCAGGGTGGGGTCCCCGAAGGCGTAAAGCAATACCGGCACCCACAGGTGCTGCCCCGGGGCGAGGTCCATCTCCACTTCCATCTTCTTGTCCGGGCGGTCCAGCAGGCTCATCCCCACGTCCCGGTAACATGGCAGCCCCGCCTCGATCGTCTTGGACGGGACGTTGTCCTTGGTGAATAATTTGGGAAGGTGAACACTGCCCCGGATCCGCTCGTTCGAGATGTTCTCCACCAGCATCCCGTGGATCACCCCCCTCGGTCGGGTTTCACCGTCTTCCGAGATCGGAGTGTAGGTCAGCACGGTTGCCTTTACCTGTTCCCCCGTGTATTCAGAGATCGGGAAGATATTCCCCAGCAGCGAGGTACGGTAAGGCCACTTGCCTGACCCGGGTTCGAAGACTTCCTTCCCGATCTGGATGGAGAACGCGAACGGGCCATATTTGGTGAAGTCCCGGTGCACCCACACCCCCGGCCAGAAATGACCCGTATCGCAGTAATAATCACTTCGATAGATCGTCAGGTACTTGATCGTCCCGTTGTAAAGCACATTCACCAGGACCTTGTTGTTCGAGATGTCATAGGTCAGGTACTCGTCCGGCTCCAGCTTGCTGTAAAAACTGGTTTCGTTTCCGGCCTCGTACTTGCCATCTTTGCAGGAGATCCAGAATTGCTTGCTTTTCGGGCTTGCAAGGGCCTCTTTAATGGTTTGAAATTGGGTGAATGTCATTGAAGATCCTCAATAAAGCAGGGGAGTGTTATATCTTTTGATCCCCGGCGTGGTCCACCCCGTTATGCAACTGGGGGTAGTAGCTCAACCAGTGGAATTCCGGCACGCTTTCAAACTCCAGTTCCAGCACAGTGATCCCCGCCTGCTCATCCGGGCAGGTCTTCGGCAGGTTCTTCAGGAAGATCCGCTGTCCGCGCTGCTCGAATTCGATCGGGCTGCCGTCCTTCACCAGCCTGGCTGCCTTGAGTGCTGTCACGAATCCGCCCAGCGTCAGCTTGCCATCCTTCGGCCAGATCCAGTTCCATGCGTAGATCTTCTCCCCGTCGAAGGAGGATCCGCATACCCCGGAGAAATTGTAATAATCCGTCTTCGGTTTCTTCCCGTATACGGCTTTCCCGTTCTCCTTCAGCCACCTGCCCACCGTCTTCAGCGGTTCGATCGCTTCCGCCGGCACCGAGCCGTCCGGTGCAGGTCCGATGTTCAGAAGCAGGTTCCCTCCCCCCACCGTGACCGTGTTGATCATCCGGATGATCCGCTGCGCGTTGTAGCTGTAAGGGGCTGCCTGGTCTGAATCCACGTATCCCCAGCTCAGCCCGTTGAAGGTCATGCAAGCTTCCCAGTCTTTCTCCTGGACCGCAATGTGTTCTTCCGGTGTGCTGAAATCTTCATCCAGCCGGCCCCGGTTGTTGATCAGGATCTCCGGCTGCAGTTCCCGCACCATCTCGTGCAGTTCGAGTGAATCCCAGCCTTCCCACGATTCCATCGGCAGCGACACATCGAACCACATGATATCGATCTTGCCGTACTGGGTCAGCAATTCCCGGTTGAGTCCCTTGATGTAGTCCACGAACCGTAATCGTGCCTGGGTGTCAAATGCACACCGCCACCCGTCTGGATGGTGCCAGTCCATCAGCGAGGAATAGAATCCGATTCTCAATCCAAATTCCCGGCAGGCATCCACAAATTCCTTCACGATGTCGCGTTTTGGTCCATAGTTGACCGAGTTGTATGGGTTTACTTTCGAATCCCACAGGCTGAACCCTTCGTGATGCCGGGTGGTCATCACCATGTACTTCATCCCCGCCTCCACTGCCAGCTTCGCCCATTCCCTCGGAGCGCCCGGTTTCGGGTTGAATTGGTCTGCCAGCTTCTCATATTCCGGGATCGGGTAATTTTCCAGTGCCATCGCCCACTCGTTTCGCCCCAGGGTTGCATACAGCCCGAAATGCACAAACAGTCCAAATCGCGCCTCTTTCCACCAGCCGATTCGTTCCGGTCGGTTTTGGGCGATCCATTTTTCATAATCAGGCTTGCTCAACAGCTTCGTCATACTTCCATCCTTGATCTGCTTCTATTCCTTGATCGCCCCGGCTGTGGTTCCCCGGATGACGATCCGTTGCGCCAGCGCAAACACGATTAGTACGGGCAGCGTCGATATCACCCCGAGGAGAGCAACCTCCGCCCTCCCGATATAATGGCCATCTGGCGAGTGAATACAGGGGATTGGGCCGGGGATGATCGCGGAGCAGTTGGAAATGAATACGGAGATCCCCGCTGGAAGTGTCTTCAAATATGTATTATCAATAAACAGGTTGGCTGCGAAGAAATTGCTCCACAGGTTGGCAAAGTTGGTAAAGGCCAACACGCCAATGATATTCCTTGCCAGGGGAAGTCCAATGTACCAGAAGAGTTGCAAGTCGGAACAGCCATCCACCCTGGCAGCCGCCACAACGTCCGCTGGCAGCGCAGACTTGTAATATTGGAACACCAGGTAAACACCGATCGGATAGGATGCAGCCGGAATGATCAGCGCCCACTGCGTATCAATCATTTTCATGTAAAAAAGTTCAATATACATGGGTAATACGAGGGCGTCTCCTGGGACCAGCATCACCAGCAATGTCAGCCACAATAGCCATTTGCGACCTCGGAAATTGATGACTGCCAGGGCAAAACCTGCTGGAACGGCAGTGAACATGCTCAACATCAACCCGATGATCACGTAGTAAAAGGAGTTAAAGACCCAGTGAACCGCTACACCATAGTAGAACATCATGATGTAATCCCAGGCTTTCTTGATGTAGCTCAGGGATCCGATCGCCAGCGGTGGCAGGTGGATCAATTGGTCATTCGTCTTCGTTGTCGCAGTAAATAACCAGATGAGAGGCACTACAAAAAAGATGACCATGATAAGGATGATAGCCAGCCGGATCAGGTAGGTGAATGGATCGATTCCGGTTCTGAACATCCAGTGTTTCAGCCATGCCGAGAAACCTCTTCGACCTTGTGGATTGGGTAAGGTTCGTTCCATGAATTCTTCTCCTTAATCCGTCAGCTGGGTTGTGAAAGCGCCGGTCTTGGTAACGATAAAAATGGAGGATGATATCGTGATGAGAACTTGCGAAAGCGCAACCACCGCGCTCATTCCGAAATTACCCAGTCTCAATGTATAGAAAGACCCAAGCATGTTTGGCGACCAGTAGGGAGAGATAAAGCTGGTGCCGCCCAGGGCAGTATTGATGATATAAGGTTCGCCGAAGATCATCATGTTCTGGGCGATCAATTGGATGACCATAAACCACACAAATCCCATGATGACCGGCCTGCGAATATGCCAGGAGAGTTGCCATGGTCCGCAGCCATCGATCTTTGCCGCCTCGACCAGTTCTATGGGCACGCTTTCAAGTGCCGAGTAAAAGATGGCGATCCAGCCTCCGGTCGTAAGATAGAAGCGCAGGACGGTCATCAGCAGGATCGCATTACTGGATTTCACATAATCGGAGATCTTTTCCCAGCCAAGAGCCCTGAGAATGAAACCAAATGGACTGACCGTGGGTTCGAGCATGAAAATAAAAATTAATGCCAGTGCTGCCCCGTTGATGGAGCCAGGCAGGAAGAAGATCGAGCGCGCCAGTGTTCCGATCCGGTCGCGTGTCAGGCTGAGTACCAGGGCGATCCCCACGGAACCGATAAATCCGCTAATGGTCGCCATGACTGAAAAACGGATCACATTCCAGTATGCTTCCCGGAATTGAGGATCAGAGAACACAGCAATATAATTTTTGAATCCTGCCTGGAAAAGTTCGGGTTTGCCGGCTGAAAATCCCGAAAAGCTGAATACAAGCGCAACCACGAAGGGGCCGAACGAGAAAAGCGTGACCGCAATGACGTAAGGGATGACCAACATGGTTGCCAGGTTAAATCGGAATGGGCGCCTCCCTTTGGTTCCACCTCTAAATCGCTCAAGAATATTCCCTTTCCGAACGACATTCGCGGATGTGGTCATACCCATGCACCTTGTTTTATTTTGAATGAAGGGAGAGGGCACAGAGACCTCTGTGCCCTCTTTTCGAGATCGATCTCAAGAACTTGGGTTAGTGCTTATGGTCCGGTGGTGACGACGTTGTAACCCGATTTGGTTACCTCGGTTTCAAGGCCTGTTTGCATATCGGGCATGATATCCGCAACGGTCTTCTCACCGGAGATCACTTTGTCCCACAGCGGGTAAAGGACATTGCCGGTGATCGGAGGACCATCCATGATCCCGTTCCAGATGGTGCCTGACATGGCTTGTGCCACGCCGATCGGATCCGCGTCGGTGGACCATAGTGGCAGCTTGGCGAATACATCTTTAATCCAGGTTTCCTGTCCGGGTTGGAAAGCGGTCAGGGTCGGAGCCTGCTTGATGACGCTCAGGTCGGTCGTGACGAATACGATCAGCTTGGCAGCCAGGGTCGGGTTCTTGGTGTGCCGTGACATGACCCATGCGCCACCCCCGCCGGAACCAGAGGAGATGCTGGTCTGGTCCGCCCACTTCGGGAAGGCCGCCACGCTGACCTTACCGTTGCCGGCCTCGCCCAGGTAACCCGGGAAGAGGAAGCCGGCTTCCCAGATCGGGCCGTTCCACATCAGCCAGCTGTCATTAGCGAACATGGTGTAAACAGAACCATCCCACGGGGCCAGTTTCCACATCACGCCCAGTTTATCCAGGTTGTCCAGCAGCGTTACCACGCGCGTGCAGTTCGGGCTGCTCAAGTTCACCCGGTATGTGGTCGCATCGACCGGTTGCAGCATGGGACACTGGCTGTTTGCGAACCACTCCTGCTCGGCCGCATAGCTGTTCATCTGACCAAAGATGGTGCCGGGGTGATCCTTGGCGACTGTTTGGGCCAGTGCATAGTACTCTTCCCAGGTGGTCGGGACGGCATAGCCCCACTCTTTCATCTTGGGGGCATTGATGAACAGCACATAGGGGGCAATGTCGTTCCGCATGCAGATGACCGTACCGTCCGGGAGGGTGCACGGGTCCATCGATCCGGGGGCGAATTGGGAAATTACGCTTGCATCCACCCAGTTCCTCAGGTCCATTGGAAAGTGATCGTATTGGGTGGTTGCCGAGAGCCGGATATTGGGCGATTCTATGAAGGTTACATCCGGCCAGCCGCTCCCGACGTTGTTGTACAGGAGCAGTTTCTGGATGAATGTACCGCGATCATCCGTGACGATCTGGATCATGTCTTTATATTCGGGGTTTGCCTGGATGAACAGGTCCACCGAGCGGGCCCGCTCGGCGTCAACCCACACCTTGATGGGAGCATTCTCGTCGTAGGGATTTTGAGTGGGGACAGGTGTGGCGGTCACCACGACGTTCTCGGTCACGACCACCTGTTCAGGAGTGGGGGTTGCCTGTGGACCGCATGCTGAGATCGCAAAGGACAGCACTGCAGTCACGCACAATATTTTCAGCCATACATTCTTTGACATCATTATTCTCCTCATGAAATAGTTGGATGGGATCTTGGAATAAATGGCACCCTGGGTATCTTTTCCTTTGGCATCCTCCTTCCTCGATTATAATGACATCCGCGTTGCTAGGACAATGAGCTTTGAAACTTCAATAAGGAAACAGGAACTCTCCGCCTTCCAGCTCGCTCGATGTTCCTTCTTTATATTGATATTCACATTGTAAAGAGTCTCAGCATGCCGAATACGACAGGCGAACGACATCCTCTGGACATCCTGCCCCCCTCCCAAACAGGCGCCGATCTCAAGTCCTGGTTTTTCCAGCATCTGCGCCTTCTTCTTGGATCGCTCTATGACCCTTCTGTCTTGGGGAAAAGCCCCCTTTTGGAATGGCTCCATATCCCATCCCGCTCCGATTCCACCACCATTCTGCGCAAATACCTGATCGATGCCATTGATTCGCTCAAACCCGCCGATACCGCGCCCCGTGGGATGAAATCGGGCCGGGTCTATGAGATCCTTCGTCAGCGCTACATCGAACAGCAAACCCAACGCAAGGTTGCCGATAACATCGGTCTCAGCGCCCGCCAGTTGCAGCGCGAAGAGAAGATCGCTGTAGATATTCTGGGTGAAATGATCTGGAGAACGAACGATCTTCACGAGCATGCCCGCCTTATCTCCGACCGTGCATCCACCCCCCACAATTCGATCGTCCCTGGGCCATCCCTCGAACAGCAAGATCTCGAATGGCTGAAAACCACGACACCCGCCCAATATACCAACATTGAGAAAGAAATCCAGGACACACTCGCAACATTTAAAGGTGTCATCAAAGCAGGAAAGATAAAGATCCTGTTTACACCAGAAAAAGAGAATCCGCACGAGGATCTCTGTCTTCAAGCGCCCATTTTGCGGCAGGGCCTTCTAAATATCCTGGGAGTCTGCATTTCTCTCGTCCCCGGGGGACAGATCAGCATCTGCGTCATCTACCAGCCCAGCCAGGTCCTGATCAGGATCGAAGCTAATGGTCATCCCGATAAAATGGTTCAGCTGGATGCTCCTGGAATGGAGAGCTTGAAACTCGCGGCTGAATTGATCGATCTCTGCGAAGGTAGGCTGCTTACCAATCCAGGAAATTTACAGGAAGAACCCGCCGGAAGGCCATCTGCTGGCCTTGTGGCGCAGATCACCCTGCCGATCACGGAACCGATCACCGTCCTGGTCATAGAAGATAATGCGGATGCATTGGAACTTTACCGCCGATTCCTGGTTAACAGCCGATACCGGTTTGTCGGTGCAAACGATGCTAATGAGGGTTTTTCACTTGCGCAGAAGATATCCCCCCGGTTGATCATCCTGGATGTGATGATGCCAGAAATAGATGGCTGGTCATTTCTCGGGCAAGCGAAGGTCCACCCAAAACTTCAGCAGATCCCGATCATTATCAGCTCGGTTCTCAAACAGGCCAACCTGGCCCAGACCCTCGGCGCGGTGGATTTCCTGCACAAGCCGGTCAACCGGGTTGACCTGTTGTCCTGCCTGGATCGCCAGATGGAACACCAGGAGACAAAGTCTCGCTGATGATGCGGATGCATGCCAGAAGCTGGCGCATCGAAAGTCCACCCTTTTTCGTCACCAGGAACATATCGCCCACGATCGGATGATCATACACGTCTCTCGCTGAGATCACAATGATCGGGATGTTTGCCAGGTCCACCCTCTGGCTGCGCTCACTGAGCAACTGGTAACCGCTGACATTTGGCATGACCAGGTCCAGGAATATCGCCTCGGGGCGGCATTCCTTCAGGATATCCAAAACTTCCTGCCCATCCCGGGCCAGCCGAATTTGATAGGGGTGTTTTGAAGAAGACAGAATCCTTCCAAAAAGCTGCAGAGCGTCCGGATCATCATCCGCGATCAAAATGGTGCCTTCCAGGATGTTCAGGCGTTCCAATGCCGAGATCAACTGGGTGCTGGAGATCGGTTTCACCAGGACATCCGCCACATTCAATTGTGAACTCAATTTACCCAGACCAGGGATGGAGCAGGCAATCAAGGGCGTATCTGGATTCAAATCACTTATGTCACCAAGTTCGCCCAAAGCGCTACGAATGGAAGGTGTATTCATCAGCATTGCCTGGGCGGGTGATTTTTCCAGCTGTTGATTTGCTGCCTGCATATTCTCTGCCCGGAAAATATCCACTTCGCCCATGTAGCGGTTCAATAAACTCTGGAAGGAATCATCGGATCCTACGACAAGATACGAGGGGCGTGCGCTCACAACAGGTAATTTGGGTATACGGGAACGCTGCTCGTATGGCAGGTCAGGGTTGAACCATTGTGTCATAGAAGCAGCCACCGATGGTTTTTGAACCGTAAGCGGAATCTTGAACGTGAACGTGGTCCCCTCGCCTTTGTTACTGTCCACCCAAATCACCCCATCATGCATCTCGATGAATTGTTTGCTGATCGCCAGCCCCAAGCCGGTGCCACCATATTGCTTGCGGATGGAGGCATCCAGCTGTTCGAAAGGTATGAAAAGCCGGGTAAGATCCTCTTTTGAAATCCCTGGCCCGGTATCGCTGACGGATACCATGAGGTCTTCGTTTTCCCGCCAGGCACGGATGCGGACCCCGCCTGTTTCTGTAAATCGTCCGGCGTTGCTGGCCAGGTTTAAGAGCACTTCCCGTATTCGGACGGGATCACAGAATACTTCCGGCAGTTCTGGTTGCACATCTGCCTCCAGATAAAGGCCTTTTAATTTGTACAACGGTTGAACCGCTGATACCGTGAAATCAACAATATCCTTAAAGTGAACTGATTCCTTTGTCAGGGCCATTTTCCCTGTTTCGATCTGGCTGAGATCCAGAATATCATTGATCAGGTTGGACAGATGTTTGGCATTTCGTTCAATAACAGATAGATCCGCCAGCAAGCCATTCGGGATCTTTTTTCCATATAAGGAAGGATTTTGCATGATGTTCTCGGTGTACCCGATAACCATGTTTAACGGTGTACGCAGTTCATGACTCACATTGGCAACAAATTGCTCTTTGGCCGCGCGCGCATCCTCAGCCATGCGTCGTAAATTTCCGACCATGATGTTCATGCGTGTCAGCTGGTGATAGGCATCGGACAGATCCTGGAGAGACTGTTCCTGTTCTGCTCTCTGGTTGCGAGTCTCTTCAAGGGACAAATTTGCCAAGATATACATGTTTTGCACCCATTGGGAGACATTTGAAACTGGAACATAAATGGCAGCCATGATGCCGAACACCAGCCACATCGATGTTATCGACCCGATCAGGATATCCAACTCTCCTGCACCCATTCGGGAGAAGATGACCATCGACAGGATGGTTTCAAAGAATGCCACCCAACCGGAGGCGCTCAGGTTGATCATTGCCGCAGCCAGAACAACGGGAAAGAACGTGAATAACAGGGAAAAGTCCAGACCAAGCCAAAAAGTGGATGCATAGATACTTAGGACAAAGATCGTGATCACCAACCAGCTGCCAAGTAGAACATTCTTTTGGATCGCCTTCCAGGCTCCCCAGGCAGATAGGCACACCAGAACGGAAAAACAAACGGTAGCCAGTTTTTGGATCATCTGGGTCGGTGCATTCGAAAAGATAAAAATAACGATCCCCAAAGCAAAGAGAAAATAAACCATCGCCTTGGGTGAAATTCTCGTATCTACATCAAAACCTGATCTGGTCGCGTCCATACGCAATGCCTCGTTTTCTAAACCATGAGGGATGATATAAGGGAGATTATAATCTCCATCTACCACTCGACCTCGGATGGTTCTGAAACGCCCTAACCATTATTGACTGTCTTGAAAATACCTATGCAACCGGGCAAATCGCGGGTTGTTGCAATGAAACTGAATAGCCCAATTGCTCGAGCCGCTTGACGAGATGCTTTGCTGTAGCTTCTGGGCG
>Ga0315288_10007749_pt1 | contig 13596 bp, 18 predicted proteins | sample YL17G11_20_MG_FD_203454 | JGI IMG/M metagenome (GOLD analysis project Ga0315288, IMG submission 203454) | Sediment microbial communities from Yellowstone Lake, YNP, Wyoming, USA - YL17G11_20 | ecosystem: Environmental > Aquatic > Freshwater > Lake > Sediment | place: USA: Wyoming | collected...
GTGTGCATTTCCCGGTGGGGAGTTATGTGGTCGGCACTTCAATTGTCATCACCAACACGGATTACATGGGGATGACAGGTGATTCGGCGGGTACTGCGGAGATTGTTGCCAAGTCGGGTGTGGCATTTACAGCGCCGCTGTTTTCGGCTACCAATTGCCAGCAATGGGAGATCAGCAATATCGTGTTCGGTTGGAACGGGAACGCGGCGTGCAATCCATATCCGTTGGTCATGCTCGACAAGATGTTGGGTCTGCGGTTTCTTAACAACATCATCCAGCACGACGGACGTGGATTGAACGTAAAGGCCAGTGTCGGCACCATCATTGATGGCAACCGAATGTCGATGCAGACTCCCATAAACACTCCGAATTACAACCTGCAGGTCGATGATGATATCAACGATCCGCTGAGCCTTTCCGAAACCGGGACTGTCAACAACAACGTGCTGTTTGGCTCCGGTGCATTCTTTGCGTGCCGGGCGTTCGTTATCACCAACAATCTGGTATCCGGATCATTGTATCGTGCTGGCATTTCCACGGGTACTACGTTACAAGCCAACACCACGGCTAACAAGGCCTATGTTGGTCATACGATCGCCAATAACACCTGCCGTTTGAACATCGGCAAGGACTCGCTTGGTCCGGTGTCGGGCATGATCTTGTATGGTCAATACCATGTGGTCGAAGGCAACAATTGTCATAGCAATGGTGGCCCGGGCATCGTGTGGTCCGCGTGGAGGTCGGTGCTGACAAGTAACTTCTGCTGGAACAACGGTCTGGAAGTCACTGCCACAGCTGCCGAAAAGTCAGGGATTCATTCGTTCGCTGGCGTGGATATAATCGCCCGCCCGGACTACAGTTTCGTCTCCGGTAACTTTTGCACCGCGCAGGATTATGGTTACACCGAGAGTCCTGACCTGACCCTCATGACGGTTGCTGACAACGACTTCACGGGGAACGCAGTCGGGCAGGTGTTGTTGAACCCGCTCAATTTGCTCAATACCTACGATATCGACCTATGGGTACCATTCACCCCGGCGGTCATCGCGTCAGTAGGCACCATCACGACGTTGGGCGCCATCACTGCGGCATACCTGCGGCATGGTGTGCTCGTGTTTTATAACATCAATATCCGTATCACCACCAACGGCACCGGGGCGGGTGAACTGCTGGTTTCCCTGCCGTTTTCGAATCAAGGGCCAGTGTGTATTCTGAGTGGCCGTGGGGGCGCGTCAAACACGGTGGCACAGGTGGCGACGATTGCGTTATCGAGCAACACCGCTCGCGTCACCGATTACCTTGGGGCCTACCCTGGTGGTGATGGCTTCGATGTCCGTGTGTCTGGATTCTGTACTCTTTAGGGAAACGCCATGACCGTCACTGTCAAAGCCTTGGTGCAAACAAAGGTGCTTGAGTCACCTTTCACTACCCAATACACATGCACCGTTACTGCCGCGATCCTCGACAAGATTTCGGTCTACAACAATTCGTCATCGGCAATCGTTACGCTGGATATGACGATACTGCGGGCATCGGACTCCCCGGGGGCAACTAACCTGCTGTTGAAGAAGCCCCTGCAGCCGCAGGAGTCATACACCTGTCCCGAAGTCAGCGGACAGTGCATGAACGTGGGGGACAAGTTGATTACACAGACATCGGCGGTGAACATCGCAATGCGAGTCGGCGGGCGAGAGATAACGTGAACGAATTTGTATCCACTGCCAGTTTGATTCCCCTCGATGAGCCGGATGCATCGGTGATAGATACATTGCTTTCTGGAGAATCGACCTTTCGGCAGGGGATCATGGTACTTCAAGAGCACATGTTGACTCTTGAGAGCACACTTGACAATTGTAAGCTGCGGCACATTTTCGCGCCGGGCAGTTACGCCAGAGAGATGACGATTCCGAAAGGTACGTTGATTATCGGCAAGATACATAAACACGCGCATCTCAACATCATCAGCAAGGGTAAGGTGCGCGTTGCGACTGAATTTGGCCCCATGTCTTTCGAGTCGCCCTACACTTTTGTTTCCGATGTAGGTACGAAGCGTGCAGTGTACGCAATTGAAGACACCATCTGGACAACCATACACGTTACGACTGAAACCGATCTGGACAGGATCGAGGAGTACGTCATAGCAAAGAATTACGACGAGTTGGAGTGCTTCCTTCTCGGCGTCGTACCGCAAATCGAAGGGGAACCGTTATGACATGGGGAATGGTTGCAGTTGCGGGTGCCGGTCTTGTCAGTTCAGTCATCGGCGGCAATGCAAGCAGGCGCGCCGCTAACACAGCTGCGGATGCGGCAACCAGAGCTTCCGAGGCGAGCCTCGCCCTGCAGCGCGAGCAGTGGCAACAGGGTCGTGCGGATCAGGAGCCGTGGCGTTTTGCTGGAAGCAACGCGCTGGCGTGGATGCAGGACCCGGCGAACAGTGCGGTGACACCGTGGCGCAATTTCACGATGGCCGATTACCAGCAAGACCCTGGTTATGGTTTCCGTCTGTCGGAAGGGATGAAGGGCCTCGAACGTTCAGCGGCAGCACGTGGCGGTCTGTTATCGGGGTCAGCGTTGAAGGGGATCACTCGCTACGGTCAGGACTATGCCTCGGATGAGTACAGCAGGGCCGAACAAAGGTATAACGCGAATCAGATGAATCAATTGACGCGTGGTGACATGCCCTACAATCGGCGTGCCGCACTCGCCGGGATTGGGCAGACTTCTGCCACCAATATGGCGAATCAGGGCATGGCCTACGGCATCAATGCGGGGAACACGGCGGCAGCGGGGATCAATGCTGCGGGTCAAGCCAATGCGGCCGGTCAGTTGGGGCAAGGGGCGGCGTGGCAAGGCGGGATCAACAACGTCATGTCCGCATACCGGGATTACAACATGATGAACTGGCTACGCCCACCACCTTCACCATAGGCTAACAACTTTGGTGGGCCATTAGCAGGTATGGACTATAACTTTGGTGGAGGGCTGTAGCATGTCTCTCAACGATCTTATCGCACAGGGTGGTGTCCAGAACGTCCAGCAGCCAAATATGCTGGCGCATTACGCGCAGATGATGGCGATTCAGCACGCCCAGAATCAGAATGAACTCGCGCAGTACCAGATGTCCACGGCGAGGCGTAATGATGAGGTGCAGAACAGTCTGCTGCGCGACCTTCGCGCTGCCGGTTCCGATACCGCAGCACAGGAGAAGGCGTTTATCCATGCCGGTAAGGCGATGGAGTGGGCGAAGCTTCAGGAGGAGAGGGCCAAGGCCGCGCATACCACCGCGCAGACCGACAAACTCGGCGTGGACATTCTGGGTGAGAAGATCCAGCAATCCCGTAGAATGCTCGACACTGTGACTATGCCCGAGGAGTACATGGCGTGGCACCGGGCTAATCATGCGGACCCTGTATTGGGTAAGTATCTCGCCAGCCGAGGCGTAACTGCCGAATCAGCACAGGCACAGATCCAGCAGGCGCTACAACAACCGGATGGGTTTGCTCGTTTGCTGACAGCCTCGAAGGTTGGTGCGGAGAAGTCTCTTGAGAATCATTTCGCGGAGCAAGGGAGCGGACAGCAAAAGTGGATGGCCGCTGTGCCTAAGTACGGCCCCGGCGCTGCGCAGATCGTTCCCGGCACCATTGTCAATCAGGTAGCCGATCCGAATGCGGTACTGCAAGCCAAGACATCTGTGGCCACTAACGCCGCGACGGTCGGGGCAACCTATGCGGGTCAAAGGTCCACGGCGCAGACAGCAGCAAATGCGCTTTCTGCGGCCACCAATCCAGCACTGCAAGCTACGCTCGCCGGTGCGAGGGAAACAGCCCAAGAGACAGCGAAGGCTGATGTCGCAATAACCACGGCTCGCAAGCAGGAGAAGGACGGGGCTGTTAAAGCACTCGCGGCACTGAACTACAACCCAGCGACCGGCACTGACGACATCAGCGAGTTGATAATGAAATCAACCAGTGGCCCGATTCAGAACATAGCCGCGATTGGATATGGCGCGGGTACTGGGACCGGTACGAGCGGCAAAGTCGCCATAGGGGAACTGGAAACCAAGGCTAACAAGTTGGCGCTCGACATTGCCGGAGGGAAACTCGGCGCGGGTATATCGAACACCGACCGCGACTTCATCGCCGCATCCTTGGGCGACGTAGCCAATCCCAACATCGAAGCGAATGTCCGCGCAGCCGCGTGGAAGTCGGCCGTCGGCAGATTGGCAAAGTTGAGCGGGGCTGGCGGTTCAGCGCCAATCACGACTGCGCCTGCGCTGCCGCCTGGGTTCAAGCGAGACTGATTATGGAAACCGCGACCAACCCGACGACAGGTGAACGCCTCGTTCTGATTGGCGACTTGTGGAAGCCGTTTACCGCGTCGGCCACGGGGCCACAGGGGGCAAAGGCGTTCCTTGTCGACAACTCGTGGGTAGGTGCGCCGGCACCCGCAGTCGAAGCGCCTGCTGCGCTTGTCGATCAAATCCCCGACACTCCGAGTTATCCCATTGGCGACAAGACGCCTGCCGGTGGGCCTATCGTGGGGGCCTATGAGACTGCCAAGGCAGTCGGTAGCGGACTGCTCACGGGGATGGCGGCTCCGGTCGTCGGACTGTACGGCGACCTCACCAGCGGCAACGTCGCCAACCGGGCGCAGAGTCAGCGTGCCGGGATGGCGAAGATGGGGGAGTTCATCGAACGGAATACCTACCAGCCGATAACGCAGTCTGGTCAGGATTACACCGGGGCGGTGAACAATGTGCTGGCGTCAACGGTGGGTGCAACGCCGGTACTCGCCCAGTTCGCCCCGCTCACCAACGCTATGCGCCGAGGGGTTACGCAAGTCGCCAACGATGTGCGTGCGGGTGCTGGGCCTGCGCTCAACACCGCCCGCGAGGCTGCGCTGCCGGTTCCGTACAACAAGGGTGCGTTGGCCTCGTCCCGCGCCATCCAGGCGTCCGATATGGCATGGGGTGATTCCCAGCGACTCGATGCCGCCAATGATGCCTCTCGGCTTAATTTGGCTGTCGAACCCAATGTCGTGAACCCGACCACGGGCAATAAGATAAACGCTTATATGGTCGGGCCACATGCTAGCCGCACCGAATTCGTCAAGCAGAACGAAATTCAACTCCCAACCATCGCCCGTAAGGAACTTGGGCTGTCGTCTGCCGACGCACTGGATACCGCAGGGTTCAACAAGGCGCTGAAGAACACCACGGAGTCGTACCGTGAGATCGAGGCCCTGCCCACGATGCAGGCCACCGACGAGGTGTTCTCGACGGTGAACAAGCTGCGCCCCGGTGAGCACCTCGCCGGCGAGAAGGCCACCTTCGATCGGGTCAATGGTCTGATTAACGACGTTCGGGACAAGATCGAGCGAGGGATGACGGGCGCTCAGGTCATCGACAACATCAAGAACCTCCGCGCCGAGGCGAACGCGGTGTACGAGGGGATGAAGAAGGGGCCGACTGACCCCGTGCAGTTGATGCTCGCCAAGACGAAGATGGGCCTCGCCAACGCCTTCGAGTTGATGATCGAGGAGAACCTGCCCACATCGGACCTCGTCGCTCGCTTCCGTGCCGATCGCACCCAGGCCGCGAAGGTGTACGCCTACAAGACGGCGACCAACGTGGGTCAGGGCAAGATCAACCCGACCGTTCTGGCGGCGATGACTGAAGCGGACAACGCGCTGACCGGCGACATTGCTGCGGTAAGCCGGGTGATCAACAACTTCCCCGAAGGGTTTTTCCGGCCTGACCCTGCGCTGACCGAGAGCGTTATTCGCCGTTACGGTATCGGAGCGATTCTCGGTGGGGCAGTGGGGAGTGCTGTCGGTAACCCGCTGGCCGGTGTGGTGGCCGGTGGGCTAGCCGGTAGAGTCGCTGCTATGGTGATGGCGAAGCGGATGGCTTCACCCGCGTATCAGCGTGCCCATGCAATGCCGCCCGATCCGAGGATGGCGCCGCTGCCAGAGCCACGGGCACCGTTGACCAATGCTCTCGTGCCGTACACCCACGAGGGTGCCGTGAGTCGAGATCCGAACTGGGTGCCGGGTCAAGTGCCACCCGAGATTACGCCCGAGGTGCCGCCGGTGCCGCCGAACCGGCTCGCGCCGCCGACTGGTGAGGCGACGGCAGCGAACGTGCTACGGCAACGTGCTGGCGAGGCGCAATCGGCCCAGTTCAGGGACATCGAGGCGGCACAACGAGTAGCGGCACAGGAAGCCGCTACTCGCAGGCCGGCAGGCTACGGTCAGATGTTCGAGTTCGATGAGGCTGGCCGGTTGCGCCCCGAGGCCACCCGGCAACCGGCAGGCGCGATCCAGGTGATCAGCGACACCAGTAGACCGTTGCAGTCTGCGGTTGCCAAACTGCAAAGCGGAACACCGTTCGCCCTCGATGCGGTCGAGAAGATCGCATGGGACCGCACCAAGGTCGAACTAGCGACTGTCGAGCCGGGCCTGTCGAAGCTCACCGACAAGCAGATTCTCGGCAAGATGATGGACCGAGAGTGGATGGCGCAGGCTATCCAGAAGGCGCGGGATCAAGCCAAGGGATTCGATGAGATCGCACGCAAATCGACCGATCAGCAGATGAGGCTGCAAGCCACAGCGCGACGGGAGAGGATGCTCGATGTCGCCGAGACAATCGAGGAGCAGTTGCGCCGGCAACCCACGACCAAGCTCGGACAGGGGCCGAAGACTCGCGCTGCCCGCAACGCGCTGCGCGGCACCGACAACACCAACGCACTGAACGATTAAGGAACCATCATGGCCGACCCGACCCCGATCCCCATCTTGCAGCTCCCCCAAGCCTCGGCGCTGACGGGGGCTGAAGTCTACCCCTGCGTCCAGGGTGGCGTGACCAAGAAGACCACTATCACTAGCGGTAGTGGTGGCACATTGCAATCCGCGGTGTTCACGGCCAGTGGCACCTGGAATGTCCCCGCCGCTGTATCTGGAGCTTGGGCTACTGGTGTGGGTGGTGGTGGGGGTGGTCGAGGAACAGCAGCGGCGGCAGCGGCGAGTGGCGGCGGCGGTGGTGCGGGCGAAGAAGGTACGCAGATACCATTGCCAGTTACGCCGGGTGGCACGGTGTCGGTCACCATTGGAGCAGCTGGCCCAGGTGGTGTAGGGGGTGTCAATGGGACTGACGGCGGCACTACGATTGTCGGCCCTTATCAGTTCATTGGCGGCAAAGGGTCCGTTGGAGTTACCGCAGGAGGTAGTGGCGGTGGTGCCGGTGGCGCTGTTACTGTATCGGGCGTCGGGGTATTGGGCACGGCAGAACATACCAGTTATTTTGGCGGTTCGAGTGGCGGTGCTACTTCTGTCGGGGCATCAGCTGGTCAGAATGGCGGCGGTTCGGGCGGACACCTGATTGGCGGGGTTGGTGGTGTAGGCAACACGAAAGCCGGCGGCGGTGGTGGCGCGGCGACGGTGTACGGTGTGGGCGGTGCAGGTGGCGCCGGTGAGGCCAACGGTATAAACGCGTCAGCAACCTCCTATGGGGCGGGTGGCGGTGGTGCTGGTTCCAACGCCGCAACGCCGAGAGATGGTGGCAATGGTGCCCCAGGGTACGCTGTGATTTTCTTCATTGCCTGACATGCGTACCCGATCCGCAGTGTTTCTTACCAGTAGTGTCTGGACCGCGCCGGCAACTACCAGTGCTGTATGGCTTACAGCGATCGGGGGTGGCAGCGGGGCATCAAGATCGGCCGGTTCCAGTAACGGTTATAACAGCAGCGGCGCTGGAGCTGCCGAGATGGTTTGTAATCGCCTGATCCCGGTGATCCCCGACAATAACTACACCGTCACCATTGGTGCCAAGGGTCTCGGGGCAACTACGAATTTTGGTATTCCGGTACCCCCCACGGCAACATCATTCGTCCATACAGCGTCATCCGCCAGTTACATTGCGTTGGGTGGTGGGGCATATGTCAATGCCTTCGGTGTTGACAACAGTGGCAATGGTGGCGGTGCTGGCGGCGGCAAGGGTCTTGTTAGTGGTGGTGGGTTTACAAAACTACGTCGCGAGGCCGGACGCTATGCCGGCGGGGCGGCTGGAAACTTGGGTTCTCCTCCGTACCCTAACAACGGGTCCGACTCTCACGGTGGGTATCAGTCGTTCCAGCAGCCGATCATCCCCCCGCCGAGTGACACCAATCGGGTTGGTGGGGGCGGGGGAGCTACGATCTGGGGTGCCGTGAATGGGGGTGGGCATAATCAAGCAGGACAGAACGCTCCAGCGACCTCTTACGGGGCCGGTGGCAGTGCCGGAGGTGCGTCCGATACCCCATCGGCTATCCTAGCCGGTGGCAACGGTTGCGATGGGTATGTGTTGTTGATATGGAATGAATAGTTGGCAAAACTACCAGGGAGTCCAAATGAGATGGCATTTACTACTGGTTACACTGCTTGCATCGCCAGCCGCGATCGCTCAAACCGCAACGAGCACGTCCGGGTCAGGATCATCCGCTCAGGTGGGAGTCAACGCCGCACCGACACAGGAGATAACCTTCAACACCCAGAAACCAGACAGCACATCCACGATCAGGAACGTACCGAGTATTTTCGCGCCCTCGTTCATGCCCACCACCCCATGCAGTTCAAGCCTGTCGGCCTCCGTGGGCTTCGCTGGATTCGGCGCTGCCTTGGGGGGGACGCATGTCGATAAGGAGTGTAACCAGCGGGAAATGGTGCGCTTGCTATCGCTGATCGGTCAGCAGGACGCGGCGCTGGCGCTGGTCTGCGACAACGCCGACGTAAAGCGAACCAGCCCGCAGCTATGCGCTCGCGCTGCCTACGTCTCAGACCGGGCAGCGGATGTCATTAGTAGTCAGCCGCCCGTCATGTTGCCTGCCGCGGTGAACCCGAACAAAGCGGCAACGGTGACGGAGGGTACAGTAGGGTATTCGACAGACAATAGGAAGTACTTGTTTCAGGGTGGAGCGTGGCGACCCGAGGCAACAGCCACGCAAACTGTAGGTGCGACAAAGGATAGCAAACCATGAAGCGACTTTTCGTAGGTGTGGTACTCGCCCTTGTGGCGAGCGTGGCAGTGGCGCAGGGGACGGCTTTCACTATCGGCGCGGTTGCCGGTAGTGTGTCGGCCACCCATGCGGCAGTAGCAATCGTGGCTGGTGGAACTACGGGCGGTACTGGTGATGCGACGGTAACGGCGACCAACATCGGCGCGGCAACGGCGCAGATTCCGACCCCGGTGTTTCTGATCCCCGGCTCGCCGGTGGAGCTGGTGACGCTTGGCACGGCGGTTTCATCCAACGTGACTACTGTGACCGGCACGGCAACCGGCACGCCGGGTAGCGTCGCTGGAGCGCTTGGTGCAGGTGCCGGGGTTGGATTCGCTGCGGCAGGTCAAGCGCTGTCGGTGACTACGATTGGCGTACCTGCTACGCTGCCAATCATCATCCCGTCACTGCCGCCGTTCGCTGTCGTCCTGCCGGCGATCTAAGCAGTAAGGGCTAGGCACTAGGGCCTTCGTCCTTCGGGGCGAAGGCGCGGGAGGCGAAGCGGTTCACGGCCTCGCGGACGCCGCCGCCGGTTGACACGCCCCCATGATGGGGGTAGCGTAGCGGCATGAAGCGAATCAAGTGCAAGCGATGCTTGCAATCGTGGCTCCCTCGGGTGCCAATCCCCGTGCGCTGCCCGCGATGCTTTACAACTCGCTGGTCGCAGCCGCACCAACGGAGGTCGAAATGATCCGTTACGCTGCGGACGGCGTTGACGAAGCCAGGCCGTAAAGTGGCCGATCACCTCTTCCCCTCCTTGAGCGCGTTCCGGGCGGCATCAATAGTCACTTGTATGATGTCGCCTTCTGTGGTTCGTGCTCGTTCTCCATACAAGGATATGAAGAAGAAGTGAGCGGAGCCTACTACAATGAGTATGACAAGCCAACCTCCGAGTGGCTGCGGCAACTCATTCGCGCCGGTCACATCGCGCCTGGCGAGGTCGATGATCGGAGCATCGTTGACGTTCGACCCGAAGATTTACGCGGCTTTGACCAGTGCCATTTCTTCGCCGGGATCGGGGTCTGGAGCCACGCCCTGCGACAGTCAGGCTGGCCCGATGACCGACCTGTTTGGACAGCCTCTTTGCCCTGCCAGCCCTTTAGCGCCGCCGGCAAGCAAGAAGGTCATGCCGACGACCGCCATCTCGCCCCGGTGTGGCTACGGCTCGTCCGCGAGTGCCGCCCTGCAATCTGCATTGGCGAGCAAGTTGAGCCAGCGATTGGCTTCGGGTGGCTCGACGCTCTTTTCATACGCCTTGAGCAGTCCCACTACGCCTGCGGGGCGGCAGTTTTTCCTGCTTGCAGCGTCGGGGCGCCGCACATCCGGTCAAGGCTTTACTGGGTGGCCGACGCTGAACAGCATGGATCACCTTCCGAGCGGGAACCTGGCCGAGCGCAAGACGAAGGGCGGCTGCGTCAATCTGAAGGACCAAGCGCCACTAACGGCTTCTGGCGCGACGCCATCTGGATACCCTGCCGCGACGGGAAGGCAAGGCCCACCGGACGCGGGATTCACCCCCTCGTCGTGGGCAACACCAAACAGCGTGGATCGGAAGAACTGCGGCGGGACAGGAACGAGCAGCCGCAAGACATTGCCGGGGGATGTGATGGCGGTCGGCAAGGGCCAATTGAACCCAGCCCTAAGCCGCTGGCTCATGGGCCTGCCGGAAGCGTGGTGCGAGGCGGCGATTGCGGCGAAGCGATCAATGCCGACGCGGCGAGCGAAGCGCGGGTAATGCGCTTGGGTGGGTATGGAAATGCGCTCGTCGCCCCCGCCGCGCAGACGTTCATCGAAACCGTGATGGAGTGCATCGCATGAAACTGAGCGCGGCGCGGGCGGCGTCATATTGATCCTTCGCCCACGACGGCAGACCCGGCATGAATCGCATCGCATCAGCCGCCGCGACCACGCCCCGCAGCGCATCCCGCTCGGCCTCGGCGCGTTCAGCGCGGTCGAGTAGCATATCGTTTGCCTCGCTAATGCTGAAAATCGTAGCCTCCAACGTGCGGACGCGGGCTTCGGCTGTCTCAGCGCGATCCATCGCTACATGAAAAAAACCTAAGTTTATGTCCTGCTCAATGGTCATCACTTCCCCTCCTTGAGCGCGGCGCGGGCGGCGTCGTAGTCCCGCTGAAACGGCCCATCGAACAGTCCGATGAATTCATACAGGGCGCGGTCATCCGGCATTCCTTCGGGATGGACAACTTGCTGCCCGATGCTCACGCCCATATCCCGCATCGCATCAGCCGCCGCGACCACGCGCCGCAGCGCGTCGCGCTCGGCCTCCAGCGCGGCGACCTCGCGTTTGAGCGTGACAACGCACTCGCGCAGAGTGAGTATTTCAGCGGCTTGATCCGCGATACTTTTCAGCAACTCTGTGTCCTGTCTCATTTCTCCTCCAGCGCGGCTTTATCGAGCAGTTCTTCAATCGCCTGCAACGTGGCCCATTTCCCATACGGGAACTGATCGTCGGGCAGTTTGCGAAGCCTGAACCACAACCACGCAACTTGCTCGGGTTCTGCGAACCCGTGCAGGTCGGCCCAAGCGTGTTCTGCGCATATCTGTTCTAGCCACTTGTACGATAGGAGGCTGCGCATAAAGATAGAATCGCTCATTTCCCCTCCTTGAGCGCGGCGCGGGGAGCATCATAATCGCGCATTAGCCTAGCAACCTCCACGTCTTTGCCGTCGTACCAAGCTTCATGCATCGCATCAGCCGCCGCGACCACCCGCCGCAGCGCGTCCCGCTCGGCGCGCAGCGCGGCGATGCGCTGGCGCAGGGCGGCGATGTGTTCCGGGATGGACCGGCCATCGTATTCCGTGATGCCAAGCGCCTCCCACGATCTGGCGCAGCAACAGTCTCTGCAATGCCCCGCCGCGAGTCCGGCGCGGTAGATGGCATGATCGCGCTCGTCAATGGGATAACGCTCACCGAGGGCGTTTCTAATCGCCACTAGGTCATCCCTCGTCAGTTCGATCATTTCCCCTCCAAAGCGGCGCGGGCGGTCTGTTTTTCAATTGCCAAGGCCATACGCTCACACGCGCGATTCCAGCCAAGAGAACCGTCGGACCAATCTTGTGCTGTTCGACATATTTGTGCGTCGATTCTCTGCTGTTCGACCAGCGCCTGCCGCAGCGCGTCCCGCTCGGCCTCGGCTTTCTCAAGTCGTTGCTTATGCAGCATGAACGTGGCAGCGATGGCAAGCGCAGCATTGCCGTGATCCGGCCACCCAAGGCCGCCGGTCAATTCCTCTGCAATGACCCGATGCAATTCTTTCCACTGCACCAATTCCGAGCGCAGGGCGTTAACCTCCTTCTGCCATTGATCGCGCTCGAAAGTTACAGCTCTGACTAATCGCTCGTCATACTTGTCCATCATTTCCCCTCCAGCGCGGCGATGCGCTCGCTGTCCCTGTCCAGGCGCTCGGACAGCGCGACCGCCAGTTCCGGCGTCTGCGCGGGATTGTGACCGATGGCGCGAGAGACAAAGGCGAGCGTGCCCTCCAGCCCGGCGATGCGCTCGCGCAGCCTACGAATCTCATCTGGCATATCGTCCGCAGCGAGATTGATCGCTCGACAGACTTTGCACGTTGCGACCTCGGCTTCGGCGCGTTCTGCGCGAATCTGCATACACGCCACTGTAGCGTCAGCGTGAATCTCTACGTCGCGCACACGCTTCCGCAGCGCGTCGCGCTCGGACTCCAGCGCGGCGATGGCGTCGGCGGATTTCGCTCCCGCATCGCCGTACAAACCGGGGTATGTGCGTAACTCGCTTATCAGCGCGTCCAGCGTCTTGTCGTCGGGCGTGGCCATCAGTACCCCCTGCGCTCGTAGGCCCGCTCGGCGGCGCGATCTTCCTGCGCGGACTCCCGATCGCTCGCAACCTGTTCGCAACACGCTTCATACGCCGCATCGTTGAGCGCGTCGGCGAGGTCCGACTCCAACAAGAACGATGCGTCCGCGCCGTTGACCGACAGTTCCGTAATCTCGGCGCAGCCGCCCTCGGCGGGGTAGCAATTCTCGGGCGGGCCGGAAATGCGGGCCGGGACCAGGCGCTCGTAGTCGGCCTCGGCAACGAACGTCAGGCCGTACAGATTGAATGTGATCTTCATGGCGATATCTCCCAGTTGTTGATCCGTTCGACCAGAATCTCGCGCCACCCCTTGCCGACCATCTTTTTGTTGTAACGTACATAGGATCGTTGTAAGCGGCTCATAAACGCTTCACCCTCGCACCGCTTGCTCTCGGCAAGTCCGGCCGCGTATTCCTCCATCGAAACTGGCTCGCCGTCACCAATAGGGACAATGTGATAGCCCGGCCTGCGGCCGTGACGCGCCCATGCAACCGTTTTCTTGAAGTAGGCATAGGTCGGCTCGCCATACTCTTTCTTGGCGGCTGCGATCAAGTCGCACAACAGATGATCTATGGTCACGTCGTCGCCCTCCCCTCGGCCCGGCGGGTGCTCTCCTGCGAGCGCCACGCATCAATCTTCGCTTCCGCCGCCACGATCAGGAACCGATTAGTCTCATCGGCCTGGATCGCCTCCCGGTACGCCTGCAGCGTCGCCA
>Ga0315288_10007750_pt1 | contig 13595 bp, 15 predicted proteins | sample YL17G11_20_MG_FD_203454 | JGI IMG/M metagenome (GOLD analysis project Ga0315288, IMG submission 203454) | Sediment microbial communities from Yellowstone Lake, YNP, Wyoming, USA - YL17G11_20 | ecosystem: Environmental > Aquatic > Freshwater > Lake > Sediment | place: USA: Wyoming | collected...
TTATCGGTGGGCCGTGCATTCGCTGGAGCGGCGGCAACGACCATACTTCCAGCTCGAAAACCAGAGCAATCGTACCTTTTCCACCCTCATCGTCGCCGCTTGCCCACTCGAACGAGCGTATGACTTTGAACTCATTTTGCTCGAGCTCTTTGACCAAGCGATGGCGTGCACGGCGCAGTTGCGGCCAAAGTACGTCGTCTATAACGTCGGGTCGCGGTGCGACCACAGCTGTGAAATATGTCTTCCTATTCTTCAGCTTGGTCATGTCGGAAGCTCCAAGCTTTTTCGCAGCAGGGAAAAAGAATTCTACGCTCGGTCTATCCAGAAACTGCCCGGCCGAAAAAACAAATCGTGCAAAATTTTCCGCGGAAATCGCCGCAGCAGCGTTCCTGTTCGCGTCAGTCGGGTCTGTGACTATGAACGGTGCGTCAAATTTCCTTGTGTCGCCTTCGCCTATAGCATGCGGCGCATGCCACTTTTCGGCGTGCTGCAAGGCCGCTTCGAAGCTGCCATATTTCATAATAAGTATTTCGCAGATATATCCGGAAAAGCCCTGCGTCTTAGTATCTGCGCCGTATACGCCTATACCTTTACAGAACTGTTTCAGCAGTCGCACTTCATCGTATTGTTCGGGTTTGAGATTGTTTAGCACATATGACAAGTGCAATGGCGATCGGTCGACGGCCGACTTGATATGCTCGCCTCGTTCAATGCGGTAGCACGGAACGATATCAACGTCAAAGCCCTTTATCATCGCGTGCACGTACGGGTGCTCGGCGTATTTGATTTTCCACTTACCGCCGAACTCTGATGTGAGCTTTTTCCCTACATCAAGACCGCGCTTTTCCAGTTCTTCACGCTCGACGTTCTTTGGAAAGAATACGAACAAATCAATATCATGGTCTCCGGCAAGCCATGTGAACTTTCCTATGCTGCCGCACACAACGCAATCGAGGCCGAGCTTTTTTGCATGGTGATGAAGCCTCGAGACAAACGTGCCGACATCGCGGCTCTCCTTTTCGGAGGGATGGATTTTCTTCAGAACCTGATTTAGAACGGGTTGAAGAGATGCCATGCTTGAACACCATATTATCATCCTTAGGATGCTGAGTGTAAGGTGAAGTTGAAACTTCATCGACACGGGAGAAGCTTCGCTTCTCCATGTTTTCAGCATCCCGAAAAGAACACTTTCTTTTCGAGGATAAATCCCCTATCGCCAAAGGAGTATAAAATGCTTTACGTGTCTAATCTAAACATGCATGGCAAACGGTGGTTTGCCAGCATAGCGCAAACCCAAAGGTCCTGCTCATGTCGTTTGTTTCGCATAACTGGATTAATCCGAATACAATTGAAGCGAGGGATTACCAGGAAAATATAGTCAAAACCGCGCTGACCGGCAACACGCTTTGCGTGCTGCCGACAGGCTTGGGAAAGACGAGCATAGCGGCACTTGTAGCCGCAGAGCGCTTGAGCCGTGCATTTGAGGCAAGGAAAAACAAGCCCGAAGAGCAGGCGAGTACATTTATCTCTGCAGATAAAATCTCCGCAGTAGACGATTCGAAAGTCCTTTTCCTCGCTCCCACGCGCCCATTGGTCGAACAACATAGGAAGTCATTCGAGCGCGTCCTGAGAATAGGACCGGATGAGATAGTATCGGTGATGGGTACAAACAAGCCCATAGACCGAAAGCGCGCATACCAGCACGGCGATGTCATCATAGCCACACCGCAGACCGTGCGCAACGACATCAAAAATCGGATACTCGATCTCGGGCAGTTCAATTTGCTCATCGTCGACGAAGCCCACCGTTCCGTTGGCAACTACGCTTACGTTTTCATAGCAAAGCATTACATGCAATCTGCGCGCGACCCGCTTATACTTGCGCTGACAGCGAGCCCTGGCGCCAGTCGCGCGAAAATCGAACAGATAAAGCACGCACTTACCATCAAAAATATCAGCATCCGTTCGCGCGAAGATGAAGATGTCAAGCCATACGTTCAGAAAGTCGAGAATAAATGGATAGAAGTCGAGATGCCTGAGTCTATAATGGCTGTGCGTGAGTACTTTGACCGCATTCGGCAGGTGAACATCCAGAAGCTGGCGGATTTGGGATTACAGCTGCCGCCGCGGCTGGGTAAAAAGTACATACTTTATCTCCAGCAATCTCTGGCAAAGCAAAAGCATTGGAAGTCATTTGCGGCAATGTCCATTCTTGCTGAGATATTGAAACTCGACCACGCTGCACTTTTGCTCGAGACACAGTCGATATACAGCTTCGAAAAATATGTCGCCCGCCTGCGCGACGACGACTCGAAAGCAACAGCACGCCTGCTTGTAAATCCGCTGTTCAAACAGGCGCTAGATAAAATCGTGGAACTATCGGAAAAAGGGATAGAAAACCCGAAGCTCGAGCGGCTGACGAGCATAGTAGCAACAGAGCTCGAGAAAAAGCACCAGATCATAGTTTTTACGCAATATCGCGACACTGTGGATAAGATATTGCGCACGCTCCGAGCAGTCGCAGGTGCCCAGCCTGCGGCATTCATCGGCCAAGCGAGCCGCACGAGTAGCAAAGGCACAACGCGCGGTATGTCACAACGCGAGCAAGGGGAGGTAATCAAAGACTTCAAATCGGGCTCCTATAATATTCTCGTTGCCACAAGCATCGGCGAGGAAGGTCTTGACATATCCGAGACAGACGCGGTCATATTCTACGAGCCTATTCCAAGCGAGATACGCTCGATCCAGCGCTCCGGCCGCACGGCTCGTACGCGCCCGGGCAAAGTCATCATACTTATAGCAAAGAACACTCGCGACCAGGCATTCTACTGGTCGGCACATCACAAGCAGAAAAAAATGGCAAGTATGCTCTACGACATGCAAAGCAAGAACCCCGATCTGAAAGATTTCGTGAAGCAGTGATACGATGAGCGAAGAGAATGATAATGTTATCGTATACGCAGATACGCGCGAAGCCTCGGGCATCGTTTCGAAAATCCTTTCAAAACGCTGTGAGCTGCGCGAGAAGATGCTAAGTATAGCGGATTACCAATTGAGCGAGCGCGTTGGCGTTGAACGAAAGACAGTCGCAGATTTTCTCCAGTCGATTATCGATGGCCGTTTGTTTCAGCAGCTTACCGACCTGAAGAAAACTTTCTCTCGCCCAATACTCCTAATCGAAGGCACAGATGATATGTTCGGTTTGCGAAATATTCATCCGAACGCAATCCGCGGTGCGCTTGCTTCGATTGCGACCGACTTTAAAATTCCTATTCTCTGGACAAAATCACAATTGGAAACAGCCGAGTTGCTTTATGCAATCGCCAAACGCGAGCAAGTCCAGTTGAAAAAAGGCGTGCAGCTGCGCGTGAAGCCGAACTTTCGTTCATTGAACCAGAAACAAGAGTTTCTAATCGGCGGTTTGCCGAAGATAAGCAGCGTGCTGGCAAGGCGCCTGCTCAAGAAGTTCGGAACGCCCGAAGCAGTCTTCACGGCTAAGCCAGAACAGCTTCAGGAAGTCGACGGCATAGGCGAAAAGCTTGCGAAAAAGATTCGGAAATTGGTGACGAGAAAGTACGAGAAGTGGATTTTGGACAACGATTAGAGGGCTTAAGAATATTTCTGGTGTGTTTTGTCCATGGCGGAATATCAAAAGGACCTTGAACCAATCGAAAACGAGACCGAGCTCGTGGAGCAGATGGCTGAGAAGACGCGGGCGATTGTTGAAAATGAAGCGCTAAGGAACAGCGGCGGTGTATTTGCTACCGCAACAGTTTACAATAACATTGTTCTATTGTGTTCGGCTGACAAATACATCTATGCATTAGAAAAAACAACAGGAAAGCTCGTATGGAAATTCCTGACAGGAGGCGCCATGGTATCTTATCCTGTCGTCAGAAATGGCATCATCTACGTTGGTTCATACGATAATTATGTCTATGCATTGAACGCTTCAGACGGTTCGCTGGTATGGAAATTTCGCACAGGCGATATAATGTTCTCGCCAGCAGCCGCCGACGAGTACATTTATGCAGCAGGCCTCGATAAGTATCTGTACGCTCTGAATGCCCGTACTGGCGAGCTCGTATGGAAATTCAGAACAGGCAATATTCTGGTCGTAGCCCCCGTTATTGTAAATGATATGGTACTGATTGCATCAGATGACTTCAATGTTTATTCAGTCGACAGAAAAACCGGCAGTCTTATATGGAAGTTTCATTCAACCGGTCCGTCGACAACGCTTGCACTAATGACAGCCAGCGGAAGGATGCTTTCAGATGCTTCGTATCACGAACCTATCAAAACACAAGAACAAGTTATAGTATGTTTCGGAACGTGGGGTTCGGACCATATATTTATGCTCGATGCAAAAACAGGGCGCCTGATAAGTCACGATAGACTTATGTCAGGCAAACTATTTTTCCCGACCGTTTACGACGGAGTTTTTTACTGCGGTTCGGAAGACCAGAACATGTACGCATTCGAACTGAAAACAGGGCGCATTCTCTGGAAGTTTCAGACAGGCGGAATCATATCAGGTTGTCCGCTTATACATAATGGTACAATTTACTTCGGTTCATACGACAATTGTTTATATGCGCTAGATGCGAAGACAGGAGCACCAAATTGGAAGTTTCGAACCGACGGCTCAATGACAGCAGCACCTGTCATAGATTCGAATATTCTCTACATCGGTTCAGCTGATGCTCACCTCTACGCAATAGATATCCAGAAGCATGAGCTCATATGGAAATTCAGGACATCAGCTCCGCCTGTCAAGCTTGAAATAGCCGAACAGCTTTCGTCGTTCAAGCGACTGAAACGGGCAATAATCCGCTGGTGGAAGCCGGAGCCACGTATAATGGTGTATGAAACAAAACCTGCCATACAGCAAGCAGGCGGGCCAGCTGCGTACAAGACTGAGATTGGGTATAAGTCGGAAGTCGGTTACAAGTCGTCGATGCCTTCCGGCTATGAAATGCAGAAAGAGAAGAAGAAAGACTGGCGCAGCGATCCGTGGGCAAAGTAGTTTTAATATTAACATAACCAAATTCTGGTCATGTCCGCACTTCGAAGCCTCATAATTGCGCTGATCATTCTAGGCGCCGGAATTTTCATCATACAGCGGCTGGGCGAAGGCTTTCTCAAGTCGCCCGGTTTGCCGGTCGAAATCAACCAGTTTGCTGACTTAATTACAGGCACGCGCGGGCTGACGAACATAATCCTTATGGGTATAGGTGCGCTTATCGTTCTGCTGATAATTGCATGGATCGTGCGTAAATCTCAGCAGCGCCGTGCAGCGCGGCCGCCGGCAATGCCGGCTCCTCCAGCGTTACCTGAATTGCCAGAAGAAATTCCCGAGGAAGAAACTGCAGAGCTTCCGGCTGAGGAAGAAGAAAGAGAAGAACGCGAAGAAGCTCCGCCGGAAGAAGAGGAAGAAAGCGAAGAAGAAGAGAAATAGTTCTAATAATGGCTTAGGAAATGAGCAGATTTTTCAGCGCTCATCCGGCAAATTCGTTTCGGAATCTGCTCCAGTTTTTCGACCTTATTAAATTTGCCATACGATTTTAGCTATGCTTTACACATCCGAGACGTTCGTGCCGTACAATCACCCACTCCGCGAGGCGGAAGTCGTGTTTCTCGGCATCCCGTTTAGCTCGACGTCTACAGGTTCACATTCGAACTACGGTCCGACTGTCGTACGCGAAGCTTTGAAGCTCACTGAAAGCAGGCTCGGCAGGATTGCCATCGCAGATATCGGCGACCTTGAAGTCGTGCCCGGGTCGTTCGAGCTGACTGCACAGCGGATTAAAGACACGGTCGAGGAAATCGCGCTCGAGCGCAGCAACAAACCGTTTCCATTTTTGCTTGCAGTCGGCGGCAACCACTCTATCACGTTGCCGCTGTGCGAAGCGCTTAAGCCCAAAACGATAGTCGTTTTGGACGCTCATGCGGACTGCCGCGCAGATTATCTGGGTAATCCTCACACGCACCAGACATGGGCGTGGCACGCGAGCAAGTTCGCGAAAATAATTAACATCGGCCTTAATGCACTCAGCACCGAAGAGGAAAAAGAAGTCGCGGAAAATCCGAATATCGAATGCATGCCGCCGGAAGTTTTTTGCGAGGCCTATGAGAAGCTGGAGGGGCCGGTTCATCTTTCCATCGACGTCGACGTCTTCGATCCGTCGTATGTTACCACAGGCTTGCCCGAAGGCCGCCTTAAGCCGGAGCAGATATGGCCGATATTGGAAATGTTGGCGCTTCAGATTTCCAGCATGGATATAGTCGAGATCGCAGACACGCAGCTGCCTGGCAAGACCGGATTTTTGGCGGCACGGATTATAAAAAACGTCCTTGAGCAGAAATTCATAGAGCTTTAATTCTCTACAAGCATAGTATTATCAAATGGCAGATTCCGAACTCAAAATACCGATGAAAGAGCTCAAGGCTTTCGCAAAGGCGCATGTACCCGACCCTCTGCTTATCGTTCTCAGCGGAAGCCATGCCTATGGGTTTCCAAGTTCGGATTCCGACTTCGACATACGCGGCGCTTGCATATCCAAGACAAAAGATTTGCTGTCATTACACAAGCCGCCAGAGATACTGGAGCGCAAAGAAGGGAAAATAGAACTGATTATATATGAGCTGGAGAAATTCCTCGGTCTTATGCTGAGCCCGAGCGGATATGTCGTCGAGCAGATAAATTCACCGTACCCGATTCTCGAAACGAAATATTCAGAACAGCTCCAGAAGTTGTCAAAGAACGTCATCTGCAAAGCTTTGCACAACCACTATTCTGGGTTTGCGCTGAGCGTCTACAAGAAGGCTCGCCAAGCGGGCTGGGCGGACATAAAAGAGGATTTGTATTTGTTGCGAATTCTCATGACAGGCATAACGATGCTTGAAACCGGCCGAGTGGTCGTCAATTTACCGGAGCTCAACAAGAAGTTCAAAGTAGGCATTGTGCCGGAACTGATAGAGCTTAAGGCGCAAGCCGAAACTTCACGCGGAATTATAAACTTGGACAAGGAATCTGCCGAGTTGTTTTCGCGCCTAGATGAGGCGTACAAAAACAGCAACCTGCCGGACCGCGTCCAGAACGTGGACAAATTCAACGATTTCTTGCTGAAAATCCGCGTGGCAAACATGAAATGATAAGTTAAAAGCATTGTGGCGATTCTTGATTCTATGCTTTACCTAATCGGCCTCGGCCTCAACGACGAAGGAGACATTCCAACGAAAGCAGTCGAAGCGCTAAAGCGCTGCGATGAGGTTTATGCCGAACTTTATACGAGCGCCTGGAAAGGCGACCTCGGCGCGATCGAACAGGAAATAGGAAAGAAAATAGAGTTGTCGCCGCGTGAGCGCATTGAGAGCGATTTCATTGTCAGGCGCGCTTCCGATGCAAACGTTGCGTTGCTAGTCCCGGGCGACCCGCTTTCTGCGACGACGCATATCGACATTCTAGCGCGTGCGAAGAAGGCGAAAATCGAGGTCAGAGTAATACACGCCAGCTCTATTTACACCGCAGTCGCAGAGTGCGGACTGCAGCTTTACAAGTTCGGCCGGACGACAACTTTGCCAAAGCCGCAAAAAGGATTCGCACCGACGAGCCCGTATGAAATAATCGCCGAGAATCAGAAAGCCGGTTTGCATACGCTCGTTTTGCTCGATATCCCTATGAAAATCGGCGAAGGTTTGGAATCTCTGCTTGAAATCGAAAAGAAATTGAAGCTCGGCATTATTAGCAAATCGTTGCGCGTAGTCGCCTGCGCCGCGCTCGGCGATGAAAAGCAGGTCATAAAATACGACACAGTCGAGAAACTTATGAAATCCGGCATCGAGCAGACGCCCGCTTGCATCGTTGTACCGGGCAAATTGCACTTCAGCGAAGAAGAAGTTTTGGATTTTATAAGTAGTCAGTCTCAACAGACAGCATAAAGCCCTTGGACTAAAGATTCTATTTTCTGATAGTTAGGATGTTCTTTATCTTTTTTGTTCAGTTCGCTTCTTAGGTTGGGTATCAAATTCAGAATCTGGCCAGCCGCTTGCTCATTTAGGTCTATTTCTTTGACAACGCCTTTCTTCACGCCGTCGACGATATCTTGAACGCCTAAAAATGGCGGCTTTTCGCTCAACAGAATCCTTCTGTCACCTGCATCGTAGCCTAGTAGAAAACGATTTGGCACATAAACCATGCGCACATCCGCAACCCTTACAGTTTTCGGGTCGCTGAAGCACATGCACGTTAATTCTTGGCACTCCTGTGTTGTTTCAATCAAATAGGCTTTCATGCTTATTGTGAAAGCTTGAATCTTTAAGAGGTTTTATGATAAACTGGCAAAAGTGACATCATGGAAGTCTCTGAACAATTGCAATCCGAAACCAAAAAGTGGCTTGCGAAGATAAAGGCGGAGCGGCCGAACGTTCAACTTGTCGGCAAAAGCAAAGCAGACTTTTTGCAGAACATCGATGCGTACGTCGCAGACGCCGAGCATTTCATGGCGAAGAAAGACTTCGTTCGCGCGTTCGAAGCAGTCGTCTGGGCGTGGGCAAACCTTGAGATAGGTGAACGCATAGGAATTCTGAAGAAATAGATTATCCGAACAAGCCGCCCCTGAAGAAATACAGCGCTATCACAGCCCAGAAAATTATACCGGCGACACCGGCAGCGATTCTGATAAGTTTGTGGTCCATATCGCGCCAGTCGCTTTTGGACATAGATAAGAATACTTTCATGAATTCTACGAAAGATTTGAGTTTAGGCATAAGCAAAATCTCCGATTTTGCGATGTAGCAGAAGTTTTAGCTTCTGCTCACATTTTATTTCACCAAGCACGCCGGAAGCGGCCATTGCTTGCTTTCTTTGTGATATCTGATACACTCGCAGCACAAGCCATGTCGCGGGCATGCTATTTCAGGACATGGGCAGTCCTGGTTATTAAGATTTCGATTCGGGCACGGTATGCGCATTTCACAACCTCTTGATCTTCCCAGGTCTCGGCTCAAAACAACTGCCTTCGCCCAGCAGCTCCTGCACCGTTTCATCGAGCGCGCTTTCGTCCATGCCCGAACGCTCTATGAGCTCAGAGTAATCACAGCCTTCGCCGTGGTCGCATGTAGCTATCATTTCAAGGACTTTCTGCTTGACGTCATCTTTGTCCAGTTTGACATCATCGCCGAACTCTTGAGCTTCTACGGTGCTTTCGACTTCTTCGGCGCTTATTCCAAATTCAGCGGCCAGATTTTTGAGTTCGGCCAAGTCGGACGTTTGTTTTTGGTACGCTTTTATCATTGCGCGCTTTCGGTCCCACTCGCGTGCGCCTTTTTTCATTTCCAGTTCTCGCAGGAGTTCCCAGTTTGCATCTGCAGGCATCAGGATTTCAGGCACGATGTAAAGCTCATCGTTGTACTGTTTGAGTTTGCCGATAAAGTCGGTGATATCTCCGATCTTCACGCTGTCGAATATGAACGAGTTGAACGCCTTTGCTCTTATCGTTTCTGTGCCGTCGTCTAAAGTAATCGAAGCAAATTTCTTGTCCTGCGACGTGAATTTTGCCACGACCGTTGCAAGTACGCGCACTCGGCTAAGGCGGCGCCCTGTGCGCGTGAGAAGGTAATTCAGGCCTTCGAGCTGGTTCCAGCGGCCGCTGATGATCTCGGCAATGTTAACTTTCAAAGCAACTGCACGCTTCTTTTCGACCATGCTCTAAATTCTGGGAGAAATTATTTAATCGCGTTGGCTTCGCCGAGCTTTAATCTCTTTTGCGAGTGCTTTTGTTTCGGGCAAAAGAAATTCGGTTTCGAAGAATTCGTCAAGCTTGACTTTATTTGATTTTTCGTATTCGAGCGCTTGCAAAATCATGTCCAGATTGTCGGCATCGCGGACAAGTTTTGCTATCTTCGATTTGCGCTTTTGGTACTCATCGCATAATTTCGATAATTCTCTCGCTTCCTTGGGTTCCAAATCAGTCACTATTGCTTTTAGCGCTTCTGCCTCGCGGCGCTCCTTTTCGTGCATAGGCATGGAATTGCGCGGAATATCGCCTGTCTTGACTTCTGCGAGGTCATGCACGAGCGCCATCTTTACGGCTTTACTATCATCTAATTTGAGTCGCCTTGCAAGAACGTAAGCGATTAGAGCTGTTCGCCAGCTGTGGTCCGCAACAGATTCTGGCGCGATTTTGTATTTCGTCCAGCCGAAACGCTCGGTTGTTTTCAGTTTGCCAGCTGTCAAGAAAAAGTCGACGAGCTTTCTGTCCATAATCTAACTTTTACAATTTCTTTATAAATCCAGACCGCGGCTCGAAGATCATGCCTTCCTGCTTGAGCTTGGTTATGACTTCTTCAGCGCGCTCAACGCCTTGCGATTCTGCTTCGGCAAGCACGTCGTCTATCGCGACCTCACGGCCGGTTTGCTTCTGCAGGCTTTCTACTATATCTAGGATTATTCGTATCTTCGAGCGCTGGCTTGCACCGATGCCTGACTCGACGCGGTCTATGTCAATTTGACCCGTCTCTCGGTCAAATCCGAGCTGCATCAGCGAGTATTTCATCAGGCGTATTGCTCGTTCTCCGTCTTCGATGCGTACTTGCGTATCGAGTCGTATTCTTGCCGACGCCTCCGCCAATCTAAGCAGCGCTTCGTATTGTCGCAACGTGATTGAAACGACGCCGCTTTCCGGTGCGGCATTGCGCATGTCGACGTAGAAATCTTTCAGCATTTTGGCCGTTTCCGGCGTCAGTATGAGGGAAGTAATCTTCTGGCGTGCATAGGCAAGATATTTTTTTAGCAGCCCGATATCGATTTCAGGCGCGATTTGTTCAGGCGTTATGCGTGAAACTATGATATGGTCTGCGAGTTTTTCGTCTTTGGCGCGGTCTGGGATGTCTCGCAGCACGAATTTTAAGTCAAATCGGGAAAGGAGGGTTTCGGGAATATCGATCTGTTCGATAATCGTGCGGTACGGGTCAAAGCGGCCTAGTTTCGGATTGGCGCCCGCTAGCACGGCCGTCTGTGCGGGCAGTGTCGCAACGATGCTCGCTTTTGCGATGCTTACTGTTTCTACGGACGTAGCTTCGTGCATCGCTATTTGGTCGTCTTTCGACATTTTGTCGAATTCGTCTATCGCGATTAGTCCGCGGTTGCAAAGGATCAGTGCACCGGCTTCGAGAACCCACGATCCGAGTATTTCATCCTTTCGCACCGTTGCTGTCAGACCGGCTCCTGAAACACCGCTGCCTGAGACGTATTTGCCGCGCGGTACAAGAGTCGAAACAAGCTTTAGCATAACCGTTTTACCGACAGACGGGTCGCCTGTCAGGAGAATATGGATGTTACCGCGTACACGCGAGCCGTCCGGCATCACATGCACTTGGCCGCCGAACAGCTGAAGGGCAAGCGCATCTTTGACTTCTTCAAAGCCCCAGATGCCCGGTGCAATTGACGCTCGCACTCGGGTATAGATGTTCGGGTCGTGCGACAGTGCGACGATCTTCGCTTCGTCTTCTGGCGTGATTTCAAGGTCTTCGTATTCTATATCCGACGATTCGAAATAGTTGGTGTCAAAAAACGTGTCAAGTTTTGTAGTCATCTTTCCTTTGATGCGCTTCGGCAAATCGCGTAGTATTCCGTAAAGCCGCAGTCGGCTGCCCGGATCGGTCTTTCGCTGGACCTTTGGCAATGTCAGGTCTTCTGTGAGAAATATCGCGATCTCGCTTGGCTGCTCGCCTTGTGTTATTTCAAATGGCTCGACGCCTTTGAGCAAGCGAAAATCTATCATTTTCTTTTCTACGAGCGGAAATTCACCGCGCCGTCCGCAGTGTTCGCAGACGCTTGCTTTCTTTATGAGTTGAGAATCCTCCTGCGGCACGGATATAAGCTGTTCGCATTCCGGGCATTTGAAAATCGCATCGGAAATTTGCGGCTTGACCTCACTGGAGGATTTTACTATGACGTCCGTTGCAATGAATTGCCCTATATGCTCTGCGCGCAGGTTGCGCGCACGGATTAGACGGCGTTCAGGAAGATTATGCACGCGCACAGGCATCTTGCCGATATCGAATGTTTTGATTGCTTTGGCAAAGTCTTCGAATACGCCGTCGGGCGTAGCAAGCAGCTGGTCAGCAATCAAAGGATCAAAACGGTCGAGCAGGCCGAAATCAATAACAAGCGCTGGTTTTTCTTCTTTTGAGAGTCTCATAAGTTCCGTGTAGTAGTGTTGCCTGAGAAATTCGTGAAGTTTATCGAATCGTTCCATTCACACACCACACACAGCTTTCGCAGTTGAGCTTTATTAATCAGAAGGGGATGGTTTCCTATGGAAATTGTATTGTGCAGAATAGGGGCGCGGGTGGGTCGATTTTTCAGTATTTAAAGCTTCCGAATATTTAAATGGTAATTCAGCTGGTTAATTCGTTGTGGGTGTGTTCAATGGCCGAAACCAAGATCAAAATCGAGAACGTCGTTGCTTCTACTGACATTAAAAAGACGATTTCGCTCGACCGACTTTTGATAGCGCTAGAATCAAGCGAATACGAGCCCGAGCAGTTTCCCGGTCTCGTTTACCGCCTGAAGGAGCCGAAAGTCGCAACGCTGATTTTCAGGTCGGGAAAAATTATTTGCGTCGGTGCTCGCAGCACTAATGCTGCTAGAGAAGCGCTTCGCAAAACCGTTAGGGCAATCAAGAAAGGAATCGGCATTCGCATCAACGAAAATGCCATCAAGGTCAAAATCGAAAATATCGTTGTAGCCGTCGACCTCGAGCGCGAGCTCAATCTTGATCACCTCGCATTCGAGCTCGAAGAGTCCGAATATGAGCCCGAACAGTTCCCGGGCCTTGTCTACCGCATTCCTGACCCCAAAGTTGCATTCTTGCTCTTCTCTTCCGGTCGAGTCGTATGCGCCGGAGCAAAATCGCTTGAGGCGGTCAAGCTCGCAGTAAAGCGCCTGAAAAGGCGGCTTTCTCAGCTTAAGGTTTAAGGCGGTTTCTGGTCGTGTATTTGCATGGCAGTTCACAAATTCAGACTTTCCGCTATAACACAAGAGACGCCTGAAGTAAAAACATTCCGCTTCGGACCACTAGAGCCGTTCACGTTTGAGGCGGGACAATTCGTTCTTTTGCGCGTTGGAGGAGAAGCACGCGCTTATTCGATTTCATCTCCGGCTTATGAGCGCAAATTTATCGATCTTACAATCCGCATCGGGACGGAATCATATTTCCCGAAAAAGCTCGAAGCGCTGACCGTTGGCGACGTAGTCGAAATCGACGGTCCGCACGGCCGCTTTACGCTCGACCCAATCACACAAAACGCAGTTTTCATAGGCGCCGGCGTCGGCATAGCCGGCTTGCGCTCGTTGTGGAGCGAGCTTTTGCGCGTAAAGCCTGGCGCAAGAATAACAATAATATACAGTGCGCGCACGCAGAGCGAAATAATCTGGCGCGCTGCATTTGGCTCCATGAAAAATGCAAAAACAGTTATTTCGCTGACACGCGAGCAGCCCGAACGCTGGCTCGGTGAACTCGGACGCGTCGATGCGGCAATGATAAAGCGAAACGTCCGAAATATAGGAAAAAATCATTATTATGTTT
>Ga0315288_10007751_pt1 | contig 13595 bp, 10 predicted proteins | sample YL17G11_20_MG_FD_203454 | JGI IMG/M metagenome (GOLD analysis project Ga0315288, IMG submission 203454) | Sediment microbial communities from Yellowstone Lake, YNP, Wyoming, USA - YL17G11_20 | ecosystem: Environmental > Aquatic > Freshwater > Lake > Sediment | place: USA: Wyoming | collected...
ACGCGGGCCAAATGCGGCTGGACGGCGAGCCATACCGTCCCGCCAATCCCCTTGAGGCTCGAAGGGCGGGCGTTGCAATGATCTATCAGGAGCTTTCCCTGACGCCGCACCTCAGCGTCGAGGAGAACATAATGCTCGGTATGGAGCCGGCCACCCTCGGCATCATACACCGCAAAGAGGTCCGCCGCAGGGCAATCGAGGCCATCAACCGGTTCGATAATCCCGAATTGACCCCGGATGCCCGCGTCGGCAGGCTCTCGGTCGGCTCACAGCAGTTGGTCGAGATCGCGCGGGCGCTGGCAATAGGCTGCAGGGTGCTCGTCCTCGACGAGCCGACAAGCAGTCTGACACAGCAGGACGTGGACCGATTGTTCGAGATAATCGGACGCCTCAAGCGCCAGGGCAAGGCCGTTGTTTATATCTCTCACTTCATCGAAGAGGTCAAACGCGTTGCCGACAAAGTGACGGTCCTGCGCGACGGGCGCGTCGCCGGCGGGAGCGACGTCGCCTCAATAAGCGCCGACGAGATAATATCGCTTATGGTGGGCCGCCAGGTTGAGGACCTATATCCGAGGTCGCCGCGCCGAGCCGGAGAGGTGGTTCTGGAGGTCAAAGACCTTGCCGGCGTCGGGAAGCCGACTTCGGCCAGCCTGAAATTGCATCGCGGCGAGGTCCTCGGCATTGCGGGCCTGATTGGCGCAGGGCGCACCGAATTGCTCCGCAGCATTTTTGGGCTGGACCCTGTGCGCACGGGGCAAATCAAGCTCGGCCTGTACACCGGACCCGCCTCGCCGGTCAGGCGGTGGATGCAAGGGGCGGGCATACTCAGCGAAGACCGCAAGGAAGAGGGTTTGGCCCTGGCCCTGAGCATATCCGACAACGTCACGCTTTCCAGGCTAAAGGGCTTCGGCCCGCTCGGTTTCGTCCTGCCCGGCCGACAGGACAAGGCCGCCAGACGCTGGATAGAGAAATTAGGAATCCGATGCCGCAGCCCCAGGCAATCAGTCCTGTCTCTTTCGGGCGGAAATCAGCAGAGGGTCGCGCTGGCAAGGTTGCTGCAGCACGACGTTGATGTGCTGCTGCTCGATGAGCCGACGCGAGGCATCGACGTGGCCGCAAAAGCGATGATCTACAAACTGATTGATGAATTGGCCGGCGGCCAATCGCCAAAGGCAGTGCTGATGGTGAGCAGTTATCTGCCCGAATTGTTGGGCGTCTGCGACCGAGTGGCCGTGATGTGCCGCGGCAGACTCGGCCCCACCCACAAAATTGAGGACATCGACGAGCATAGCCTTATGTTAGAGGCGACCGGTCAGGCCCTTGAGACATGTGCCGGAGAGGCAAGTATATGACAGAGGACCAGCTCATATCCGCACAAAGTGCGATATTCGAGCCAATGTGGAAACGCTGGCTAAATACTCTCGGCCCGTTGTTGGCCCTGTTGCTGGTCTATGGAGTCTTTGCGGCAATTGCCCCGCCCAGTTTCACAACCTCCCGCAACCTCGAGACGATCGCGCGCCAAACGACTATCGTGGGTATGGCGGCGCTTGGGATGACGCTCGTAATCATCTCCGGCGGCATAGATCTGTCCGTCGGGTCGATCGTTGCCCTTAGCACAGCGGTGATAGCGACGCTGCTGCAAAGGGCCGGCGCCGGACCTGTCGCCGCGGCGGCGGGGGGCGTCGCCGCGGGCGCACTGTGCGGCCTGGTAAGCGGCGCCCTGATTACTTCCCTGAGGGTCGTGTCGTTCATCGTTACCCTCGGAATGATGCTCATAGTCCGTGGCACCGCCAAGGCAATCGGCAAAGAGCAGAAGATAGACGTCGATGTCGAGCGGCTCAAGTGGCTCGATGAGCTGATGGCCTCCCTCCCCAAGGAGCGAAGCTGGATGCTGCTGCCGGTGGGCGTCTGGCTCCTGGTTATCATGGCAATCCTCGTCGCCGTGCTGCTCCGCTACACCCGCCTGGGCCGGCACATCTTCGCCATCGGGTCGAACGAAGAGACGGCCCGCCTCTGCGGAGTGGCCGTTTGGCGGGTCAAGGTGATAGTCTTTATGTTAGGCGGCGCGTTCGCCGGCCTGGCGGGCCTGATGCAGTTTTCCCGCCTGACCGTGGGCGACCCGACCGTTGCGGTGGGGCTGGAGCTCGATGTCATCGCTGCCGTTGTCATTGGCGGCGGCAGCCTGTCGGGCGGCGAAGGCTCCATCCTCGGCACGCTCGTCGGCGCCCTGATTATGACGGTCATAGCCTCCGGCTGCACCCAAATGGAGGTCCCCAATTACTGGCAGGAAATTATCACGGGGGGGATAATAATTGTTGCAGTCGCTCTTGACCGCCTCCGTCATCGCCGCAGCGCCTGAGAAGGGCACACCGGCGCATAGCCGGCTCCGTGGGCGCACAGGATTTGAGATTTGCCTACCAGAATGGGCCTCGAAGGCGCGGTCACCCGATTCGCTCACCCCGTTAGAAATCTTACCATTTCTAACGGGGCTCACCGGCGCTTCGGGTATATCCCGGATGCTTTTCAAGCCTCGGCTGCAAGCCGCCTCACCGGCCGTTGAGTTTTGAGACCGCGGCTGCCTGAACGTTGGGCAATGCCATATTCATTCGGCAGTGAAACGTCTCCCGGCCCGGACTTGATACTGCGAAGGCCGAATCCTCGTGATACGCCGTCCGGATAACCGCTCCTTTGCCGATGGTCACCGGCAGTCTGACCGTAAAGCTCGATGACCGCCGCCCTGTCCTGGGAATATTGCGAGGGCTGTAAAACGTGCTCGCCGTGCCCAAAACGTCTCCGCCTGAATCGAGCACCGCAATATCTATGTGGCCGTGAACATCCTCGTAACAGAAGTTGCACTCTCGTCGGACGTCTGCGGAGATCACAAGCTCTTTCTCGTACTGATTAGAACGCACATTCACAACGCAGATGTTTTTTGAGGGCGCATCTTCGTGGATAGCCGTCCCGCTGCCGAGTTCTGCTCTCTGAGCCGGCCCGCACCCCGAAAACGCAATAGAGAATACCACGAAACGAATCAAAGTAGAAATACACACGCCTTTTGATTTCATCACTAATCTCCTCCCAAAATCATCGGCTTTTGCACTTTGTTCAGCGTGCCGAACTGCGCTGTCTTCCATTCCTGCGGGATCGCGGCATCCACGCCCCAGTTTAGAACATCATTGTACCAAAACAATCCTGCAATTGCAAGCAGAAAACGAGCGTTGTGGAGTGTTCCCCGCGGCGCTTTTGATGAAAAAGGGCGGGTCCTTAAACAAGGCACAATTCATTCCCGATGCCCAGGACTTATCGGAACCGGCACTGCTCTATCCTGCGAATATCGCCACTGCAGCTTGAGATGAGTGCGTCTTTTTTTGAATAGTACAGCATTTCAAAAATGGCTCGGCTATGAGAAGAATGGATAGTGTTTGTTTTGACAGATTTCCGTTCCGGGCTCTGCGCTTCGCTACGTGTCTCCGCTCGCTTCGCTCGGTCGAAATGACGGTTTAGGCTGGAGAATTATGAAACGCGGTAGTGGTAGTCCTTGCGCGAACGGATTGCGCCCGTGCCCAAATAGAGATGCCGTCAGACTATGCCGTCAAGGCTCAATTGATAGTAGCCGAGGCCTCCACCGACCAGGCGGTCCTGTTCTGCTGCGGAGATTTGTCACGCGCCTGGACCTTATATGTATATGTGCCCTTAGGCAGCCCTTCGTCCAGATATATCGGGTCGTTCTGCCAGTTGCTGTCGCGCCCCGGGCCGCGGGTGCATACGAAACGATACTCAACGCCGCTCGGATCGACAGCGGTAACCGCTCTCATCAGAATAGCACCGGGAAGCTCCGGAAGCGTGCGAGGCGGGGTCAGCCACCTGCTTGGGTCGGGCTGCGGCGGCGTCTCGTCAACCGGGGCATAAACTCCGGCGCAGGTCGCAAAATCAAGGAAATCAACGTCCATGTCCCCATCCGTATCGGCTCCGTCGCAATCATCGTCCATCTGGCAATCTTGCTCCAGCCAGTAGGACGCAAGCACCCAAAGGTCCGCCAGGTCAACATTACCATCCCAATCCAAGTCACACAGCATGCCGGCCAGGCTGTAGTGATAACCCATATCTACGATGCCGGTGTCAGGCACGCCGTCGCTTCGCGTGGTGTATCTGTCCAGATCGAAGGCCTCCGCCAGGTCACTTCCGGCGTCCACGCACGGGCTGTTGGCCAGGTCTCCTGCCTCGGTCTGACTGAGGTGGTGGCCGTCTATGAATAGCGGGTTGGCCGTGATGTTGTTGCCTCCGCCCCAGTTCAGCACACAACCTTTGGCCACATACACACCTGGCGCACCGCTTCGCACGTCGCTGTAAGTTACTGTAGCGCTGGCGGGAGGATTATTCGGCTCGAGCGGGTCGCCGACGGCAATTTCCCTGCCGTTTGCGGCGCTGTTGCTCCATAAGATGCTGTTGATGATCTCTACGAATGCGTCGTAACAGCTTATCCCGCCGCCGCTGCCGTCCGGGGCGCTTACCACGTTGCCAGCCAACGTGCAGTTGGAGATCGTCGGGGTGGCGTCAACGTTGAGGGACAGGCCCGCGCCGTCGAGGCCAGCGGTATTGTTCGTTATCAGGCAGTTGGTCAATTCCGCAGCGCCGCCGGGAAGGTTAGGCCCGATCAGATACACTGCGCCGCCGAAGCCCTGCGCATCGTTGCCCGTCATAACGCAGTCTTTGATTCTTGCCGTGCTATCCAGGCAGTACAATCCTCCGCCTGAGCAATAGGTTTTTGTCGCCGCGGTATTGTCGTTTATGCTGCATCCGGTTATGTTGACGTCGCTGTAGTACAGAAATGCCCCCCCGCCATATTCAGCCGCGTTGGTTCCAATGTTGCAGTCGTCGATTGTCGAGACGGTCGCAAGCAGGCACACTCCTGCGCCGTACAGCGCAGTGTTGTCGTTTATGTTGGACTTGCTGATTGCCACTACCGTCTCGCCAGGCTCAGCCGCTGCGTCACCCGCGAAGATCCCGCCCCCGGTGCCGTCGCCGGAGCTGTTGCCCGTGACCTGGCAGCTTCGCAGCGTCAGCGTTCCGCCCGGCTCGTAGAATATCCCGCCGCCGCCGCCGGCCGCCATGTTTGAACTGACGTCGCAGTTGATGAGCGTAAGAGTTCCGTCTGAGGAGAAGAAGATTCCACCTCCGTCGGAACCTGCGGAGTTGTTTAATATATTCGTGGTTTGGATGTTCACGGTAGATCCCGGCATGCAGAAAAGGCCGCCGCCGTAGTCGGCGGCGCCGTCGTTCAGGCTGCAATCGTTGATTTCCAGAGCGCAGTTGACGTCGCAGTAGATATTCCCGCCGTAGTCTCCGGTGCCTTCGTTGATCGAGCAGCCGGCAATCACAAGAACGCAATTGTCATCGCAGGCAACGCCGCCGCCATGGCCGGTGGATGTGCAGGCGGTTATGTCGGCATTGAGCGTGCCCGAATAGCCTATTCCGTAGGCCACGCCGCCACCGCCGCTCAAGTAAACTGAACTTCCCGTTGCTCTGCAATCGACAAAGGCGCAGCCGGTGATCGTTGCCATGCTGCCGGGAGCGATGAATACGCCTCCGCCGCAGGCCCCAGAGTCCGAACTGCCGGACGGACCTCCGGGCGCATTAGGCTCGTTAGGGTCTCCCGGTGTTCCACCTGTTCCGCCGGCGCCACCGGCTCCGCCCAGGGCGCTGCACTGGTTGAATTGACAGTTGAGAATGGTCGGACCGCTATTGGGGTCGCAGTAGATGCCGCCGCCGTAGCCGTTGCCGGCGTTTCCTCCGGGCCCACCTTCGGTCGGAGGAATTGCAGGAATGTCATCGTTAGGATCGTTAGGATCTCCAGGGTCTGCAGGCACGCCGGGCTGCCCAGGGGCCCCGGCTCCGCCGGCGCCGCCTTCGGCAATGCAGTTGTTTATGATGCAATTGCGAATAGTCGGGCTGCTGCCCATGCAGTTTATCGCGCCGCCAAAGCTGTCTTCCCCATCCGTTGCATTGCTGTCGGGCGTCCCGGCATCGTTCCCGTCGATACGGATGTAACCGGCAATGATGGTGAAACCCTCTAAGATGCTGTTGGCGTCTTCGCTGGTCTGGAAGATAAAGGCACGGTGCGGCTGCTCGGCGGATCCCTGGCAATCAATAATCGTCGCTGCGACGATGCCGTCTTCGTCGGGGTCTTCGCTTCTAACGGTAACGGCCTTGCCGCCAAAGTCGATATCCCGGTTGCCGTTGCCCCTGTATGTCCCCGGATGCACGACGATTGTATCGCCGTCATTGGCGGCGGCGATAGCGGCCTGAATCGTCCGATATGGAAAAGGCACTTCGCGGACCTTCAACGGCGCTCCCGAGGCGGATACCGCAGCCACCGCGACAATGAGACTCAGTAGGATTGCAGTCCTCATTTCAAACCTCCCCTGATAAATACGTTTCCTATATGATCTGTTGATTCGGGATTCCCCTTAGCCAATTACGCCAGCCTCCCTAATCTACATCTTCTGTAAACTAATATACCGGACTTGCGTGAAAAAAGCAAGATATTAGCCAAATTTTTTGCAAAATCATCCCATTTGCCGGCTGTAGCTTCTTGGACTTATGCTCCTCCTGCCCGGCTTCCACCGCCATAGATGACCAAAAAGCCGCAAATCTTTGCTTGAAAACTGCTATTGACCCATCATCTTTGCCTCTTTTTTGACTGAAAATCGCATTTTTTCACCAACACTTCCCCGCCGCACGGCATTATACTTACAGATGAACGGAGTTGACTCGTAATGGAAACGAACTGTGAATGAGACAAATGCGGATTTTGCGGACCTTACGGCCGGCCAACGCTCATCTAAACCTGGTTTGTTGGACATATTCCTGGCCCAGCAGCCTCGGCTAAGGAGAATTGCCGCCGGGATGGGCTTGGGCGCCTCGGATGTCGAGGATGTCCTCCAGGATGTATCGGTCAAGGCCCTAAAAGGCCCTGCAAACTCGCAAAGTAAGGAGCAAGGCGCTCGATGGCTGATAAAAGTTGTCGTCAACAGTTGCCTGACAGAACACCGCCGCCGCAGGACTTTCAAGAGGCATACGGGTGAAATACTGAAACGACGCTCGCAAGAAGATGCCGCTTCAAAACCGACAGCCGAAAAGGCTATTCAGGCCGAGGAGCTTGAGATTGTGCGAGAAAATCTGCAAAAACTCGATGACACCTTGCTGGGGCCCCTGGTCCTGCGATATTTCTGCGACCTCAATTCGAAGGAGATAGCTGACATATTGGACTTGCCTGCGTCCACGGTGCGAAGCCGCCTGCGGGATGCGAGAATGATTCTTGCCAAAGACCTATTGAAAAGGGGTGTCGAGCCGCAATGAGAGAATCCTGCAAAGAAATAGCTGATATGCTTGTCGATTACGCCGATGGGCAGCTCTCTGTCGAGCGGTCGAGCAGGGTAGCAGAGCATTTGGCCGAATGCTCGGACTGTCGAGAGCTTCTGCGGGGCTTGCGCGAGTCGCTCGAGCTTGCCCAAGTCATCTGGCAGGACAGCCTGCACCAGACAGAGCGGCGCATCCATATTGGCCACGCCGCAAAGGTCGCGCGACATCGCTGGCTTCAATATGCCGCCGCTGCGGCGGTTATCCTGGTTATCTCGGCGGCCTCTATCATCTGGCGCACAGTGTACAGAGCGGCCCCAAAACAGCCGACTTTCGCCGAAATCGAACGCAAAATCACCGAAGCAGGCAACGCCGCCAGACTGCTGGCCGCCGCCGACCTCTTGGGTGGGTACTCTAATGCCGAGACTATAGTAAAACAGCAGTATCGTCGTATCGTTGAGACGTATCCGGATACGTCGGCAGCGAGCAAGGCCAAATTACAGATAGAATGATTTTGAAACGGAGATGAAAAAATGACTAATTCAAAGAAATGGCAAATAGCTATCGCCCTGGTCCTAACATGTAATTTCGCTCTGTGGTCGGCCGAAGAGCCAAATGAGCCTAATCATCCACAAATCAAAATTGAAATCGGCAACCAGGAGAGACCTTGGATAGGAGCGTTTCCGGAGCAGCCCGGCGGAGGCCCTATCAGGCCGACCCATGTGGCTATAGTCTCCATGAGCCACCATGACCAAAGCCGGGCATTGGTCAAGGCAACGGCTCTTTTTGAGGCTTCGGCTGCAGCTACCATGAGCGCGAAACAGCGGGAATTCATGGGGAATCCCAGTGCCCTTGCTTCCATGGGCACCTTCTTGGCAGAGAGGGAGGGGTGGCAGACTTTCTACCTTTATGCCGTTAGCGAAGCCGATGCCAGGAGAATGATCGATGCGTTCGTAGAGATTCTGAGCGAAAAGGCTAACCGCAGACGCCTCGAATACGTCACTATACTCCGAAAGAACCAGGAAGAAATGGCCAAGGCCAAAGGGCTGCTCCCGGGGAAAGAGGCCCTGCTGCCAACCGTCAAGGCCGAATACGACAAGAGCAAGGAATATGCGCACGCCTTCTCGGCCGATACCGAGGCCGCCGAGCACGCCAAGCAGACGATGCTGGAGATGAGCAAACTGCTCGATACCCTCGATGTTGAGTTGGCCGGGATTCGGGAGAAGTTGAAGGTGATCCAGGACTACTGGAGCCAGGACGGCAAGTGGACCAAGGAAGCCTTCGCCAAGCTCGAGGAGATGCAAATCATCCAAACAATCGAGCTGAAGGGCGCCGAGGCCAGAAGGAAGGCTGCCGTTGCAATTCGCCAGCGAGAGAAGGACTTCCTCGACTTATTCGATCAATGGACCTCACTCGATTCCGAAGTTAAGGGCCTTAAGAGCACGATAGACAGTCGGCAAAAACACATTGCTGAAGAGGCTATATATGAGGCTATCTTGGCTAATCCCAAGCCCGATATGCTTCCGCCCAAGATCTACCAGGACAAGGTTGTCATCTATCCCGTGCGAACAGACTAATCTGTGGGAATCTGAGGCATTCTGGGCATTGGAGCGGTTCTCTGGGTTTGGATTCTTGTGCAGATGTCATAATTTTTGTGATTTCTGCTTGACAAATCGCCGAAGATTTGGTCTAATACTGTGATTATGAGGCAATTTGACCGTAAAAACACTGGTAGCTGGTGGCGGCCTGTGGGATAAAACCCGGCAGGCGAGCGGTCATTGCTTCTAAACAATTTGTTGGATTTTTTTGAAAAAGCAGCCTGTCGGAGAAGCAGGCTGCTTTTTTTATTTGTATTTTCGCTCGTTTGCGACTAAGAATTCACGGACAGGTTCGGAATATGGAAGACTACAAGCAGATAATACGCGGCGCCCGGCCGGGCAAGATCGTGCCTATCGTCAAACAGATTGATATGGACGACCCGATGGATTTCTTTGCCAAGCTCAGCGATTACGGACGGGCCAGAAACTGCTGTCTGTTTGAATCCCGCGAATACCTCACCGGCAGCGGCGCCCTCAGTTTCGGCACCGCAAGGCCCTCGCTCTATCTGACGGGCAGCGGCCCTGATTTCACCATAAAGGCTTTAAGTAGCACCGGCCGCCGCATGCTGGCATATCTTGCCGCCGACCCGCAGCGATTTGCCTTCTGCGAATCCGTGGATTTTGCGGACGAGAGCATCACGGGCCGAATCAGGCAGATCGACCGCCTCGTCGATGAGCAGACCCGGCTCAAGAGCACCAATCAGATGGACGTCCTGCGGGCCGTCGCATTCGCCTTCAGTCTCGCCAGCAAGCCCTTCCGCATAACCTGCGGGCTGTTTGGGGCGATTAGCTACGATTTCATTGACCAGTTTGAAAAGCTCCCGCAGAACACCGCGGACTTGCTCGGCAACCCCGATTACGAGCTTTATTTTGCCGACAATATCTTCCTGATGGACCACGAGCATTCCCAGGGCTACATAATCGTCAACTGCGTTATAACCGATGATGACCGCGATGCCGTAATCGCTCAGGCCCGCGACTGCTTTGACTTCTACGCAAATATCGCAAGATTCGATGCCCCCAAAGCACACACATACGACGGTGATATTCACCCTGCCTCGACCGATACGAGCCAGGAAGAATACGAAAAAATGGTCCGCATCGCAAAGCAGCATATCATCGACGGCGACGTATTCCAGGTCGTTCTCAGCAGGACAATAACCGAGCCTTGCCCGGATGAGCCGCTCGATGTGTATAAGCGCCTGCGCGTGCTCAATCCGTCGCCGTATATGTTCTATCTGAATACGCCCAGCACCGTGCTGATGGGATCGAGCCCCGAGCTGAACCTCCGGGTAAGCGGCGCCGGCCCGCGCAGCGTCGAGATAAGACCTATAGCCGGCACAAAGCCGCGGGGCCGAATCGCGGACCAAATCGACGCGGACACCGATTTCCGATATGAGGCTGAACTGAAGCTCGACCGCAAGGAATTGGCCGAGCACATAATGTTGGTTGACCTGGCCCGCAACGACATCGCCCGTGTGGCCCGGCCTGGCAGCAGGGTCGTTACCGAGCTGCTGATTGCCGAAAAATATGAGTCCGTCCAGCACCTCGTAAGCAACGTCAAGGGCACGCTCGCAGATGGGCTTGATGCGCTGAGCGCTTATCTGGCGACGATGAATATGGGAACTCTCACGGGCGCGCCGAAGATTGAAGCAATGAAGCTCATTCGCCTGCTCGAAAAGACCAAGCGCGGCTACTACGGCGGCGCCGTGATGTATCTGACCGTCGATGGCCAGTTCGACAGTTGCATCACCATAAGAAGCCTCCAGGTCAAGGACCATACCGCGTATATCCGCGTAGGCGCAGGCATCGTGCACGACAGCGTCCCGAAAACCGAATTCGAGGAGACGCAGCACAAGGCAGGCTCCTGTCTGCGTGCGATCCGGGGCGGCAGGGCCGCGAACGTCGGCGAGCGGCTGTGATAGTTGGCTACAGACGGGAAAGATAATATGGAATCCGCAAATAGAAAAGTCCTGTTCATAGATAACTTCGATTCATTCACGTACAATCTCGTCGATGATTTCTGTAAGCGCGATTGCCTGGCGAAGGTCTATCGTGCCGACACCGCCCTCGAAGAGCTAAAGGCCGTTGCCGCCGAATTTGATCCTGATTTGCTGGTGATTTCGCCCGGCCCCGGCACCCCGGATACGGCCGGCGTCTCGCTCGCAGCCATAGGCTACTTCAAGGACAAGCTCCCGATATTCGGCGTATGCCTCGGCCACCAGGTTATTGTCCAGCACTTCGGCGGCAAAATCGGACACGCGCCGGAGCCGATGCACGGCAAGCCGTCGAGAGTGACCCACAACGAGAAGGACATTTTTGCCGGCGTTGAAAACCCTCTGCAGGCGGGGCGCTACCACAGCCTTTGTGCCCTCGAGGTCCCGGATTGTCTGGAAGAAACCGCCCGGTTTGAAGACGTTGTTATGGGAGTCCGGCACAAAGAGCTGCCGATATTCGGCGTACAGTTTCACCCGGAGAGCATCCTGACGCCGGCAGGCGGAAAAATAATTGAGAACGTTCTGTCGATAGCAGTATCCAAGAGGAAACAGCAGGCGGGGCAATTATGGCCAAAATAACCAAGTACCTTGAGATTATTCTGGATGGCGGCGACCTGACATTCGAGCAGGCCAGAGAACTTCAGGACATCATATTTGAGGGCGAGGTCTCGGAAGTGCAGGTTGCCGCGTTTCTGGCGGCGATGCGAATGAAACGTGCGACGTCCGCCGAGATTGCCGGGCTGGCCCGGTCGCTTCGCGACCACGCCGTGCCCGTCAGGCCCGGGGTCGATAACCTGATTGACACCTGTGGCACAGGCGGGGCGACCGTAAAGACGTTCAATATCTCCACCGCCGCGGCTATTGTCGCCGCCGGCGCCGGCGCGTACGTGGCCAAACACGGCAATCGCGGCATCACCAGCAGGTGCGGCTCCGCGGACGTGCTTGAAGCGCTCGGAGTCAATATCGACCCCGGCCCCGACGTTGTGGCCGAGTGCATCAGGCGGGCGCATATCGGCTTTATGTTCGCGCCCAAGTTCCATCCGGCTATGAGGTTTGTCCAGCCCATTCGCAAGAGTCTCGATTTCAGAACGGCCTTTAACATTCTCGGGCCGCTGGCCAATCCCGCCGGCGTCACTGCACAGGTGATGGGCGTCGCGGACGCCGCTCTGCTGGACCGAATATGCGAAACGCTCAAAATGCTCGGCGCAAAAGAGGCGATGGTTGTTCACGGCCAGGGGATGGATGAGATAAGCACTCTCGGCATCACGGAGGTTCGCCGGCTCAAGGATGGCGAGATTACCCGGATGGAGATTGACCCGGGCGAGTTCGGCTTCTCGGCCCCGTCTCTCGATGAGCTTGGGAGCGGCGATGCAATAGAAAATGCCGCCATTATTCGTGACATCTTCTCCGGCAAAGACAAAGGCCCTCGCATGGATATTGTCATACTGAACGCGGCTGCGGCGATAATTGTCGCCGGCCTGGCCGGGGATTTTAACTCGGCAATCGAGATGGCCCAGAACGCCGTCAACAATGGCGCCGCGTCCGATTGTCTGGAGAAACTCATTGGCGTTTCAAACCAAGCGTAGAAGTTGAAATAGGAGCATCGAAGCAACAGTGAAGGACCCGGATGTCATCCGGCAATTCGACCTCTGATTTATCTTATGCTCATAGTAAAAGTCAAAATCTGCGGCCTTACCAATTACGACGACGTTGCGGCGGCGCTCGATATGGGCGCGGACCTGCTCGGCTTCAACTTTTATCCCGGCAGCCCCAGGTATCTGCCCCCCCAAGATGCGGCCGCGATCATAAAAAAGCTGCCCGCCTTCGCCGATACCGCCGGTGTATTTGTCAATGCCTCCTTCGAGCAAATCAAGCAGACCATTAACGAGTGCCAGTTGAACTGGATTCAGCTCCACGGAGATGAGGACCCGGAGTTCTGCCGGTCCTTTCTTTCCATCAATGTAAAGACAATGAAGGCCCTGCGAGTAAAGGATAAGAGCGATATCGACAGGGCCGAGGACTACTTCACCGACGCCGTCCTGCTTGACGCCTTCGACCCCCAGAAATACGGCGGAACGGGCGTTACCTTCGACTGGAACATAGTAGGCCATATCACCAAGCGTATCTTTCTCGCGGGCGGCATACACCCCGGCAACGCCGCCGACGCGGTTAAGCTCGGAGTCTATGGCATCGACGTCTGCAGCGGCGTCGAGGCCGAGCCGGGGAAAAAAGACCACAAAAAAATGCAAGCACTCTTTGACAACATAAGACACTTAAGGGGTTAAACTCGAAATCCAAAGCACGAAATCCGAAACAAAAGCAAATGACCAAAACACAAAATCCGAAACAGGTTTGCAGGAGTTTTGAACATTTGACATTTGCATTTTTGAATTTGCTTCGAATTTCGTGTTTCGATATTCGGATTTGTGCCAAGTCCGAAAAATGAGGAATGATTTATGAAATATAAAGGCAGATTCGGAGACTACGGCGGCTTTTATGTGCCGGAGGTTTTGATTCCGGTCCTCGAAGAATTGGAGGGTGCGTTTTATCGCTTCTACCAGGATGAGCGATTCGTTGCTGAGCTCGCGCAGCTCTACAAGGACTACGCCGGCAGGCCCAGCCCGCTCTATCACGCCAAAAG
>Ga0315288_10007753_pt1 | contig 13594 bp, 11 predicted proteins | sample YL17G11_20_MG_FD_203454 | JGI IMG/M metagenome (GOLD analysis project Ga0315288, IMG submission 203454) | Sediment microbial communities from Yellowstone Lake, YNP, Wyoming, USA - YL17G11_20 | ecosystem: Environmental > Aquatic > Freshwater > Lake > Sediment | place: USA: Wyoming | collected...
AAGAGAAGGACCGGCACGACGCCATGGTCCGCGCCGGAGCGACGACGATCGTCGCCATTCTCGCCTCCATGTTCACGACGATGCTCGTCTTCGCATCGCTATTGCTGGCGCGCACGCCGGGGCTGCGTTTCCTCGGGACGTGCGCCTTGCTCGGGATCGGGCTCTCGCTGGTCATCACGATCTTCTTCGTCCCCGCGGCCATTGCCCTCACGCACCCGGACGAGCACAGAAAGAAGGGAGCCGCGACCGGTTGAGGCTCAAGGGCACGAGCACCGAACGCCATGCTGATACGTGGCGAACCGGCCGGAGCGCCCCCCGGGGGCGGCGCCTTCACATGCCCGCCATCCCAGAATCGCGATCCGTTCACGTGCGCCCTCTACGTTCAAGATCATGCGAAGGTGACGGATGAGCGGACACAGAGTGCAAGGAGACTTCGACCCCATGGAAACGATCAACCAAGACGCCGTGCGGCGGCCCCTGCGCATCGAGTGGCTGCTGTCTCGGCTCGACAACGTGACTGCGTGGTTGTCGGCGGCCGTGCTCTTTCTCTACATCGTGAGCGGCTACGGCCTGACGAGGCCGGAGTCGATCGTCCGGCTGACGGGCGGCATCATGACGCCGGACCTCGCCCTCGCGATCCACAACAGTCTCTACATTCCCCTGCTCGTCGTCTTCGTCTTCCACACGTTCATGGGTCTGCGGCGGGCGCTCATCCGCACGACGAAGCGCAAGGTCGTCGCAGGATGGATCGCGGCCGGCGCGGGCGCCCTCGCCCTCGCCTACCTCGCGCTCCTCGGGTGGGCGTAGAGAGCGCTGACGAGCCGCGGAATGGGTGGAGGAATCCTAGGGAAACAGAAAGGAGGGCCTCGGGCGGATGCCCGAGGTCCCTTACGTTTCAGATGAAAATGAAGTCTAGATGTGTGTCTGAACCTCGGCGAGGAGCTTCCGCGCGTTGTCCTGCGCGTACGCGTTCATGAGCGGGTACTTGTCGCCGATCGGCTCGGCGATCACGCTTTCGAGCACACGGGCGGCGTCGGCCCACATGCTCTTCTCCATGTAGTAGAACTCGGCGATGAACGTGCGGTTCTCGAAGTACTCGTCGGCCGCGGCGAGCGCCGGCTGGCAATCGCCGCAGACGCTGCAGATGGGTTCGGTCACGACGTGGCAGAGGAAGCTGAGCGCCTTGTCCATGTCCTTGCCGATCGGAAGACCGGACCAGTAGGCGCCGAGCGAGCGGAACGAGCCGCCGGCAACGTAGCCCGGAGCGAGCTCGAGCGTGCGCTCGGACATCGCCTGCGTCTTCGCCGGCACGCCGGCGAACACCGCTTCAAGAGGGTTCTTCTGCGACACGCGCAGCCAGTTGGCCGTCGCCCAGTAGAGGGCGGCGACGTCGGTCTCGGCCTTCGCGGCCTCCGCGGTGTTCGGACTGACGCTACTCCACGGACCCTCGATGGCAGCAAATGAGGGGTTCATGCGCAGGCTCTTGAGTCCCCAGTGCTTGCCCCTAAGGTAGGTCGCCTCGTTCGTCTCGGGAGTGTAGAACACGTTCGCCAGGGTGTAGTAGGCCTGGGACAGCTTGGTGACGACGTCCTTCAGGCTCGCGTCCACGGCGAATTCCATCACTCTGTCTTCATTTTCTTCGTTCAGGGCGTCGGTCACGCCGAGCGCCGCGCGCAGGGTGGCGACCACTTCGAGCAACTGTTCCCGCCCTTCGTCGGTGTAGGTCACAGCAATGTTGTCGTTCTGGAACAGGGCGAGCGCCTCGCCAAGCGTCATCGCAAAGCCGCTCGCGCCAATCGCACAAAGGCTGACGAGCGCGAGACCAAGAATCTTCTTCATCATGTTCGACCTCCTATGAACTGCCCTCATGTCCATCCACGTCGGTGGCCGCATCGCTGACTAGAGGTGCTCCTGAGCCTTGGCCAGCTGCGTCGCAGCAAGCTGCTGATTCAGTGCATTGTAGAGCGGATAGAGCTCGCCGATCGGGTCGTCAAGAATGGATTGCAGAACGCGCGCTGCATCGGCCCAGAGTTTCTGTGGGATGAGATAGTACTGCGCGAAGAACAGCCGGTTCTCGAAGTACGCGTCACAGATGGGATCGACCAGACCAGACGAACCGGCGCAGATCGTGGGCTCGTCAACGACCCGGCACGTGTAGTCCAGAACCTTGTCGTAGTCCTGCTCCGGCCCGCCCGTAAACACGCGGCCGAAGGGACCAGCTGGCAGCCCCTGCCAGTACGCCGCCAGAGTCCGATAGGGTCCGTAGCAGATGTACGTGGGATCCAGAGCCACGATTCTCTCCGATATGGCGAGAGACTTCTTGGCAAGACCGCTCTTGAGTGCGTCGAACAGCCGTGGCTCGGCCCAGCGGAGCCAATTCCCGTTCGTCCAGTACAGCGCAGGGACATCGGTCTCGTGCTCGACAGCAGCTACGAACCCATCGCGCTCTTCGAACGCGGCGAACGCCGGGTTCATCCGCAGGCTCTTGAATCCCCACTGTTTCCCCTTCAGAAAGGTATCGCTCTGGTTGGGGAGGTCGCGCAAGAAGACGTCGGCGTAGGTGTAGTAGGCCTGCGAGAGCTTGTTGACGAGGTCTTTCTTCTCCAGGGCTACAGGGAAATTCCCCACTTCCGTCTCGTTGGTCTCGTCGAGGAAGTCCGGGATGGCAAGTTCCGTCCTCAGGACCTGGATGACCTCTTCGAGCTGCTGCTGCCCCTCCGGAGAAAGCGTCACCAGCACGTCGGAGCTGGCCGGAAAGAGCGCCAGGGCGGCATCGAGCGCTGCGTCAGCCCACGCGAGGGGAGCGATCGCAAGGCAGATGATGCCAGCAAACAAAGCGACTCGGTTCACCATTCGGGTCCCCCTCCTTGCCTCTCGAATGGCTCTGACTATAGCCGATCGGCCGAGGCGCTCAAACCAGGGCGCGGGTCGGCTGGCGACCTCCCGCGGCTGGTGCTATCCTTCCGCCACCAGATTGGCAGGAAGGAAGTCAGGAAGGAGGAGTCGATGTCTAAGCCCGTCGTCGATCAGGACATGTGCGTGGGCTGCGGCCTTTGCGCCCAGGTGTGTTCGGACGTCTTCGAACTCACGTCGGATGGCAAGGCTCACGTCATCAAGGGCGCCGATTACGATGACGATTGCGTCCAGGACGCGGTCGATCAGTGCCCGGTCGGAGCGATCAGCGAGTAGAGTGGCACGACGCGGGGAGCCCCGCGGCTCGAAAGCCGCGCGTTCTCCGCGTTTGGCTTGGGCGCGCCCGCCAACGGGCGGCCAGCGGCTCGTTGTCTCCAACTCCCGTCAAGGCTAGGATGATGCTGGGGAGGTGGCATGGCAAAACCGACGATCGGACTTGCTCTGTCAAGCGGCGGAGCGCGTGGGGCGGCGCACATCGGCGTCCTTCGGGTTCTCGAGGAGAGCGGCATCGTTCCCGATGTCATCGCCGGGACCAGCATGGGCGCCTACGTCGGCGGAGCCTACGCGTCGGGAGCCTGTCTCGATGACTTGGAAGCTGCGTGGCGCTCCACATCGTTCCTGCGAACGGCGAAGACGCTTCTCCCGACGGTCCCTTGGTCGGGATGGACGTCGGGCGGCGAGATCGTGCGCACCTTGCGGCGAACGTTTGGCGACCGCCGCATCCAGGATCTCGACCGCCCCTTCGCGGCCGTGGCGACGGATCTTGAATCCGGGACGCCCTACGTCATCACCTCGGGGAGCCTCGTCGACGCTGTGCGGGCAAGCCTCTCGGTGCCCGGCTTGTTCACACCCGTCTGGCTCGACGACCACCTGCTCGTCGACGGCGGCGTTTCGAACCCTCTGCCGCTCGATGTCGTGCGCGAGATGGGCGCCGACCTCGTCATCGCCGTCGACGTCCTCGTCGACCCGGCGGAGGTTCGCATGTCCGGTCTCCCGTACTTCGGGACCAAGGAGCGGCAGCTCGGGGTCGCCAAGAGCCTACGTCCCGACTCGCGTTGCGCGCGAAGGTACCATCCGAGCGTCTTCTCGGTCCTGTTCCAGATGTCGACCGTCTTCCAGAGGCGGCTGTGCGACCTTGCCTTGACCTCTTTTCCCCCCGACGTCCGCGTCAGGCCCGACTTCTCCGCGGATCCGCCCACCTACAGCCGCGTTGGCTGCGGGATCGAGGCGGGAGCGGAAGCGGCTCGACGCGCTCTCCCCGCGATCCGGCAGGCGATCGCCGCGGCCGGATAGGCCGCGCCAGGACATGGCCAGCCGCTCCTCGCTCTACGCAAGGATCGCCGTCGGAGTCGTCGCCGTCTCGTCCGGCGCCGTCCTCGTTCGGCTCGCCGCCGGGGCGTCTCCCCTCGCCGTGGCCGCGTGGCGTCTCATCCTTGCCTCGGCGATCCTAGTCCCGATCGCGCTAGCGCATGGCACGCTGCGCGCTCTCAAGCGAAGAGACCTCGCTCTCGGCGTGCTCAGCGGCGCCGCCCTCGCCGTCCACTTCGTCCTCTGGATCTCGTCGCTCGGCTTCACGTCGGTGGCAAGCTCCGTCCTCTTCGTCAGCACGCACCCGATCTTCGTCGGCGTGGGCGGCGCGCTTTTCCTCCGTGAGCGAGCCAGCCGTTCCCTCGCTGTCGGCATCGCGGTGACCCTCGCCGGTGGGATCCTCGTCGGCTTTGGCGATCTCCATCTTGGCGAGTGGACGGGCGACCTCCTCGCGCTCGGCGGCGGTCTGTTCGCCGCCGTGTACTTCCTCATCGGCCGCCGCCTGCGCCCTCACGTGTCCCTTGTCGACTACACGGCCATCACCTACGGCACGGCGGCCGTCCTCACGCTCGCGGCGTGCCTCGTCTTCCGCATCCGCCTGGTCGGGTTCGCTCCGCCGACCTACCTATGGCTGGCGCTCCTCGCGATCGGCCCTCAGCTCATCGGACACGGCACGTTCAACTGGGCCTTGCGGCACCTCCCGGCGGCCAAGGTGTCGATCCTCATTCTCGGGGAGCCGGTCGGCGCGGCCGTCCTCGCGTATCTTGTCTTTGGCGAGACGTTGACGTGGCTTGGAGCGCTCGGAGCTGCGATCATTCTCGCCGGCATCACGATCAGTCTTCGTGACAAGGAGGTCACCGATGGAACGAAGTCGGGGGCGGGAGAAGATCGAGTGGGCGGCTAGTCACATGCCGCTCCTCGGGGAGTTGCGCCGCGAGTTCGCGGCGGAACAGCCGTTCCGCGGGCGCCGGATCGCCATGAGCATCCACCTCGAGGCCAAGACGGCGTGCCTCGCCATCCTCTTGCGCGACGGCGGCGGCCGCGTGGCGGTCACGGGCAGCAACCCGCTCTCGACGCAGGATGACGTGGCGTTGGCTCTCGCCGAGGAAGACGGGATCTCGGTGCACGCAAGGAGAGGAGTCTCTGCAGAGGAGTACACGGACCACCTTCGCCAGACCCTCGCAGTGCGCCCGGACCTGGTGCTCGACGACGGCGGGGACTTGGTTGAAGTCCTTCACGAGGACGGCGCGCGCGGAATCCACGGAGGATGCGAGGAGACCACGACCGGCGTGGCTCGGCTACGCCGGCGGGCGAGCCGCGGCGAGCTCGCCTTCCCGATGTTCGCGGTCAACGATGCGCGAATGAAGTGCCTGTTCGACAATCGCCACGGAACCGGCCAGTCGGTCTGGGATGCCATCCTGCGTTCGACGAACCTCCTCATCGCTGGGAAGAACGTCGTCGTGGCCGGCTACGGCTGGTGCGGGCGCGGCATCGCCCTTCGCGCCCGCGGCCTCGGCGGGCGCGTTACGGTGACGGAGGTCGATCCGGTGAAGGCGCTCGAAGCCGCGATGGACGGGTTCTCCGTCGCCCCGATGCGTCAGGCGATCGGGGAGGCCGACTTCGTCATCACCGCCACGGGGTGCGTCGACGTAGTGTCCGCAGAGGATCTCGCCGTGGCCAAAGACGGCGTGCTTCTTTCCAACGCCGGGCACTTCAACGTGGAAATCAACCTCGACGACCTGCGACGCCTGACGCGGGCATCCCGGCGCGTTCGCGACGGCATCGACGAGCACACGCTCCACGACGGCCGGCGGCTGTACGTCCTCGGCGAGGGACGCCTCGTCAACCTCGTGCTCGGCGACGGGCATCCGGTGGAGATCATGGACATCTCGTTCGCGCTTCAGGCCCTCACCCTGCGGCACATCGCCTCCAGCCCGGCGCTCCCTCCCGGAGTCTACGCCGTCCCGGACGAGGTGGATCGGGACGTGGCGCGCCGCCGTCTCGCCGCCGCGTTCACCCGCATCGATGAGTGGACGGAAGCTCAGCGGGCCTACATGAGCGGCGCGTGACCGTGTGGGCCCGGCCCCGCCCGGGGAACTCAGCGGGGCGCAAGCGCACGCCGTCTCGCTGCGACTGGCGCCTCCATCGACGAGTGGACGGAGACTCAGCGGGCGTACCTGGAGGTCGGTGACGAGGCGCGGACTCTACCGGGCGAGAGCCGTCGCGAGTACAATCCTCGCGAAACGGGGTGAGGCACATGATGCGAACCATCCTACGGAGAACTCTTGCAGTGCTGGTTCCGACCCTCCTGGTCGTGTGCGCGGTCAGCACGGGCGGCTCGCAGCAGCAGACGCCCGCCGACCTGTTCGACCCGGTCTACCAGATCTATCAGTACGTCGAGAGCTACTTCTACAAGCCCGAGCTGATCGATGACCAGAAAGCCCTCTACGGAGCCATGAAGGGCGTTGTCGAGCAACTCGACGACCCCTACAGCGAGTTCCTCGACCCGCAGGATCGCCAGCAGTTCAATGAGAGTCTCGAAGGGGAGTTCAGCGGAGTCGGGATCGAGATCTCGATCGAAGACAACGTGCTGTCGGTCGTCACGCCGCTCGTCGGCACGCCGGCGGAGGCGGCGGGCATCCTTGCCGGAGACCAGATCCTCGCCATCGACGGCGAGAGCACCGAGGGCTTCACGCTGACCAAGGCCGGCGTGCGGATCCGCGGCGAGACCGGGACGTCGGTCACCCTCACGATCCGTCACGAGGACGGGACGATCGTCGACATCCCCATCGTCCGAGCGACCATCACCATCGAGCCCGTCACGAGCAACACGCTGGCCGATGGGACGATCGCCTACATCCGCATCCTCCGATTCGAGTCGGAGACCGTGGCCATGCTCGACGAGGCTCTCGGGTCGTTCGACCTCGAAGCGATGACCGGACTCATCCTCGACCTCCGCAATGATCCGGGGGGACTGATGACTGCAGCCACTTCCACGGCCGGCCGCTTCGTCGACGAGGGGATCGTGTTGCGCACGAACGATCGCCTCTCGGGCGAGAAGCTCTACTGGTCGAAGGGGAACCGCGTGCCGAACCTCCCTCTCGCCGTGCTGATCAACCGCGGCAGCGCGAGCGCGTCAGAGATCACGGCCGGCGCAATTCGAGACAACAACATGGGCATCCTCATCGGCCAGACCTCGTACGGCAAGGGAGTGTTCCAGCAGTTGATCGACTTTCCCGACGGCTCGGCGCTCAAGATCACGGCCGGCGAGTACTTGACGCCGGCAGGACATGTGGTCAACGACGTCGGGCTGACTCCCGACATCGTGGTCGAGGACGACGGGGATCCGATTGCCGTCGCCGTGCAGTGGATCCAAGACCACGCCGGCACGGTCATGCCGATCGACCTGGGCGCCGCCGTCACGCCATGAAGTTCGCTGTCCTCGGCGCAGGCGGATGGGGAACTGCGTTCTCTCGACTTCTGGCGAACGCCGGCCACGAGACGACGCTGTGGGCTCGCGATCCGGCGCACGCCGAGGCCGTCGCCCGCGCGCGGGAGAACGTGAAGTATCTGCCCGGCGTGCGGCTTCCTGAACGTGGGCTCACGGTGACCCACGACCTGAAGGCAGCATCGTGCGGCGACGCGCTGTTCCTCGCGGTCCCGTCGTTCGCCATGGAGGACACGTGCAAACGGATCGCACCCTTCCTCGCCCATCGCCCTGTCCTTGTCAGTCTGTCCAAGGGGCTCGACCGCGCGTCCGGACAGACGATGTCGGAGGTCATTCGGGCGCGCATCCCAAACGCCACCGTGTTCGCGCTTTCGGGCCCGAGCCACGCCGAGGAGGTCGGGCGGGACATGCCGACCGCCGTGGTGCTCGCGGGGGAGGACCAAGATCTCGGTCGCAGGCTCCAGTGCGCCGTCGGAACGAGTCGCTTCCGCATTTACCTGTCGAGCGATATCCGCGGCGTGGAACTCTGCGCCGCCGTGAAGAACGTCATCGCCATCGCGACGGGGATCTCGGATGGGCTGGGCTACGGCGACAACAGCCGCGGGGCGCTGATCACCCGCGGTCTCGCCGAGATGGTGCGGTTCGCGCGATCGCTCGGCGTCCGCGAGTCGACGTTCTTCGGGCTGTCGGGCCTCGGGGACCTTGTCACCACGTGCACGAGCCTGCACAGCCGCAACCGCGCCGTCGGCGTTCGGCTCGGCCGCGGCGAGCCTCTCGACGCCATCCTGAAGGACATGGTGATGGTGGCGGAAGGCGTCTTTGCGACGCGCATCGTTCGCGACATGGCGAGAACGCGCGGAATCGAGATGCCGATCACCGAGGCCGTCGATCGCCTCCTCGAGGGAACCGTGGACGCACTGTCGCTCGTCGACGAGATCATGACCCGCGAACCTAAGGCCGAGGGACACTAGGTTCCATGGAACGATTCGACGTAATCGTCGTCGGGGGAGGACCGGCCGGCGCGGTCACGGCGCGCGTCGCCGCGACCGCAGGGGCCTCGGTGCTCGTGCTCGAACGGCGAACGCGCATTGAGGAGCCGTCGGCGTGCGCCGGCCTTGTCAGTCCCCGAACGTTGTCCGTTCTCGGGGCCTCGGAGGCTTGCGTGATCCGACGCCTCCGCGGCATCACGTTCCACGCACCAGGCGGCGGCAGCCTCTCGGTGCGGGCCACATCCGATCGCGCCCTCGTGGTCGACCGATCGGTGCTTGAGCGGGAGCTCCTCGCGCGCGCGGCGGAAGCCGGCGCCGGCGTCCGTCTAGGGACGACGGCCACCGGCTGGCGCGACGGCGTCGTTCACTTCGATTCTCCCAGCGGGGAGGAAACGGCCTCCTGCGCCGTGCTCGTCGGCGCCGACGGTCCCGAGAGCCAGGTGGCGTCGTGGTCGGGCCTTCGGGCCACCTCCTGCGGACTGCGCGCAGTTCAGGTCGAGATCGAGCTTCCGCCCGGGGGGGCGGACAACGTCCACGTGTTCGTGGGCCGGCGCGTCGCGCCCGGCTTCTTCGCCTGGTCGATTCCAGCTCAGGATGGGCGCTTTCGCGTCGGCCTCGCTGTCGGCCCCGGCGCCGATCCGGCCCCGCACGTGGAGGCCCTCCTCGCGGCCCGCTTCCCGGAGGGCCGCGCCGTTTCCCGAGTCGACGGCGTGATCCCTCTCGCCCCCGGGGGGCGCATCGTCGGGGACGGTGTGCTCCTGGTGGGCGACGCGGCGGCTCAGGTGAAGCCTCTTTCGGGCGGTGGTCTCTACTTTGGCGGCCTCTGCGCCCGCGCCGCGGGACGCGCTGCGGCCGCCGCCGCGGCCGCGCCCCACGACCGGCCCGCGCCGTTGCGCCACTATCAGGACGCTTGCCGACGGCTCATCGGCGCCGAGACGCAGTTCGGAGCCGCGGCCCGCTCAGTTCGTGATGCTCTCGACGACGAAGAGTGGAACAGCGTTCTCGCGATCCTCGACGACCGCGACCTCCTCGCGCTCGTCGCCGAGCGCATCGATCTGGACCACCTGCGTCACATGGTCTCCCACGTTGTGGGCCACCCGAGCACCTGGCGGACGCTCCTCCGTCTCTGGGAAGTCGTTCGCGCCCACGCAGGGGATGCCTTCGCAAGCGATGTCCTCGGCGTTGCCCGCCCCCACGACGAGTCCCTATACTCCGCGCCATGACGAAGAGAAAGGTCACGAAGAAGACGGCGAACGCCGCGCGCCCTGAGCTCCGGACCGACCGCATCTTGGTCTACGGTCTGGCGTTCACGCTGTTCGCGCTGCCGCTCTTCATCCTGCCGAATGCGACAGAGTACGGGTACACGAAGACGATCCTCGCGATCGTCCTCATCTCGATCCTCGGCGTCCTGTGGGGAATCGATGGGTGGCGAAAGGGGACGTGGGCCGTTCGCATCCCGTGGATTACGTGGCCGTTCCTTGCGTTCGCCGCCGCGTCGCTGTTCTCGCTCCTTGGGGCGACGAACGGCCGCTTCGTCGTCCAGAGCCTCGCCCTTCTCGTCGTCTTCTTCTTCCTCCTCGTTCTCATTTCGAACGCGGCGCGGGAGAAGCGCGACGTCACGCTCCTCCTCGGGTCGTTCCTCACGTCGGTCTCCCTCGTCTCGCTCTACGGCCTCCTCCAGTACGCGGGCGTCCTCGCCGGCCCCGGCGCCGGCAAGGGATTGGGGCAGGTCATCTCGACGCTCGGCAACAAGGAGTACATCGCGGGCCTTCTCGCTTACATCCTCCTCCCGGCCGTGATCCTCATCTTTCGCCTTCGCTCGACCCTCCTACGACTCGCCGCCCTCGTGCTCATTGCCTTCAACTTTGGGGCGCTGATGCTGCTTGATCAGGCCGGCGCGAACGTCGCGCTCATCGTCGCGTTCGTTGCCGCCGTCATCGGGTGGCTCGTCTTTCGTCCCATCGAGCCTCTTCGGAGAGCTCGCGCGTGGATCCTCGCCTTGATCCTCGTCGTCGGCCTCGCCTACCTCGTCGAGGCGCCATCCGGACCTCTCAACTCGGTCGTCGGGCTCTCGGCGGACGGGACGTCGTGGATCGGGACCGTTTGGCGGCAGAACTCGGGCGCCACCCGAGCGTGGGACTGGTGGATCGGGCTCGAGATGTGGAAGTCGAGTCCGTGGGTCGGTGTGGGTCTCGGGAACTACAAGATCGAGTTCCTTCCGTACAAGGCCCAGTTTCTGCAAACTCCGCGGGGGGCGAACTACGACTTCTACATTCCTCGCGCCGCACAGGCTCACAACGAGTACGTTCAAGTGCTCGCGGAGGTCGGCGTCTTCGGGTTGGCGGCCGTCGCCGCGTTCCTCATCTTCCTCGTGACCTCGCTTTTGAGCCGCTTGCGGCGCAATGCGGACGAGGGAGACCGCCTCGATCTCATTCTCTACTCTGCCGGACTGGTGGCCGTCGTCGTCCACGCGCTCGTCAGCTTTCCCGCCCACCTCCCCGCATCGAGTCTCGCAGCGATTCTCGTCTGCGGCTTGGCGTTGTCCCCGGCGTACGGGGACCGGGCGACGGTCGCGCTCCACGTACGAGGGTGGAGGCTCCGCGCCGCGGTACTCGTCATGGCGGTCGCGGGCGTTGCGATCTCGACGGTTGCCGTGCGCGACCTGGCGTCGAACGTCCTCATGAAGGAGGGAATCGAGCAGCTTCAGCTCGGCCAGACCGCGGCAGGCAAGGCAACGCTCGAGCGCAGCCTGCGCCTCGACTTCGCGCCCCACATGACGTATTTCTACCTCGGCATGGCCGACGCCCGACTCGGCGATCTCGATGCCGCCTTCAGGAGCTTCGAGCGCTGCCAGACGAGGTTCCTCGAGGAGAACACGTACCTCATCTACGCCGAACTGGCCGCCAACTTGGGCAAGACCGCGGTGGCCCGAGAGACGATCGCCACCCTGCTCGCGACGCGACCCGCCCCGGAGATCGAGCAGCGGGCGCGCTACGTGCGGGCGATCGTCTCTCTGCGCGAGGGGAACGCTCAAGCAGCGAGCGTGGAGCTCGAGAACCTCGTCCGCGACGCTCCGGACTTCGAGGCAGCGCGCGTCACGCTCGCGAACGTGCTTCTGGCCCGCGGCCTCCGGGACGCCGCGGTGAGCGAGTACACGCGAGCACTCGAGATCGTCGAAGGGAAACTGGCGGCCGCTGAGAAGACGATGGCGTCTGCCACCCGCATGGCAGCCTCCGCCTACGGCGAGCTCCGCTCGACGATCGCCACGCTGCGTTCGGAGCGGGACTCGATCCTCGAGCGCCTCAAGCCGCTTCGGGGTTCCTAGTTCCCCTTGCGGGGTCCCCGTACCTACTCGCGAAGCGAGCAAGGACCCGAAGCCTCCTTGCGACAAAGGAGCAGGGGTCCTTATACTGACCGCTTGCTATGGCCCTTGACAGCATCCGCCGCGCGATCGATTTCCTTCTCGGACAGACGAACGCCCAGCAGCTCCGGCGTTACGATGGGGAGCTCGGTTTGGTCAACCGCCTGGCCGACGGCATGGCCGCGCTCACCAACGAGGAGCTCAAGGCGAAGACGGTCGAGTTCCGCGCGCGCCTGAGTGCGGGCGAATCGAAGCACGCCGTGCGGCCCGAGGCGTATGCTGTCGCGCGCGAGGTGGCCCAGCGCACGGTCGAAATGCGTCCATTCGACGTCCAGATCGTTGGAGCGCTGGCTCTCGACGAGCATCGCATTGCTGAGATGCAGACGGGGGAAGGGAAGACGCTCGTTGCCACCCTTCCCGCCTACCTCAACGCGCTGGTGGGGAACGTCCACATCGTCACCGTCAACGACTACCTCGCGAAGCGCGATCGCGAATGGATGGGGCCGATCTACGAGTTCCTCGGGCTCTCGGTCGGCCTGTTGCAGGAGGACACGCCGCCTCCAGAGCGCCAGACCGCGTATGCGGCTGACATCACGTACGGGACGAACAACCAGTTCGGCTTCGACTACCTGCGGGACAACATGGTCCTCGCGGCGAACGAGAAAGTGCAGGGATCGCTCGACTTCGCCATCGTCGACGAAATAGACAACATCCTCATCGATGAGGCCCGCACGCCGCTCATCATCTCGGGCTCAACCGCCGAGGCCTACGACCTGTACAAGAAGTTCGCGTCCCTCGCACGGCGCTTCCGCCGCGACGAGGACTTCGAGATCGACGAGGAATCGAAACGCCTCACCCTGACCGATGACGGCATCCACAAAGCGGAGCGCGAACTCGGCGTGGAGAACCTCTTTTCTCCCGACCACGTCGAAACTCAGCACTACATCGAGAACGCGCTCCGCGCGCTCCACATGTTCAAAGTGGAGGAGCAGTACATCGTCAGGGAAGACCGCGTCATGATCGTCGACGAGTTCACCGGCCGCCTCATGCCCGATCGGCGGTACTCGGACGGCCTGCACCAGGCGCTGGAGGCGAAAGAGGGCATCACGATCCAGCGAGAGTCGCAGACGCTTGCCCAGATCACACTTCAGCACTACTTCCAGCTCTACAAGGGACTCTGCGGCATGACAGGAACCGCGAAGACCGAGGAGGAGGAATTCAAGCAGATCTACGCGCTCCCGGTCCTCGTCGTCCCGCCCAATCGGCCGCTTCGCCGGGATTCGAAGCCCGACACGCTCTTCCGAACGCGCAAGGCCAAATTCGAAGCGGCCGCCGACGAAATCGCTCGTCTCCACGAGCAGGGCCGTCCCGTCCTCGTGGGGACGAATTCCATCGACGTGTCGGAACTGGTCTCGCACCTACTGAAAGCGCGCAAGCTGCCGCACCATGTCCTGAACGCCAAGTACCACGAGAAGGAAGCGGAGATCGTCGCTCAGGCCGGTCAACGGGGCATCATCACCGTCGCCACGAACATGGCGGGACGCGGCACGGACATCAAGCTTGGCGAGGGCGTCG
>Ga0315288_10007756_pt1 | contig 13593 bp, 15 predicted proteins | sample YL17G11_20_MG_FD_203454 | JGI IMG/M metagenome (GOLD analysis project Ga0315288, IMG submission 203454) | Sediment microbial communities from Yellowstone Lake, YNP, Wyoming, USA - YL17G11_20 | ecosystem: Environmental > Aquatic > Freshwater > Lake > Sediment | place: USA: Wyoming | collected...
GACCACTACCTTGCCGTTCAGGACATAGCATTCTTCGACGCTATCGTAATGCCAATCGAACCTTGATACCTCTTTTGTCCATATAGGCCATGATAAAACACCCCTCTTTTTGATCTCCTCGCCGGTTAACTTCTCAACTCGTATGTCCATGTTCACCTCCGGTTTATTCAATAAAAAACGTTTAGCCTATTATCGCCCAGACCCCGACGACCTCATCCTGGAGAGTGTCGGGTTAAAATAGCCCATCAGAAGACGCGGGAATTTTTGTTTTAATTTATTCATAATTTCTCTTATGCCTAACATTTGAGAGGATGCGATCGGGATATTCAACTCTTTAAAGTATCTTCCCGGATCAAAGTTCAGATTTCTCCATTGTATCATGTCTATTCGGTAGGCATTTATAAAATTTTCCAATGCGGCAAACTCGTTTTTTGAATCGGTGAATCCCGGCATCGTGAGGTAATTTATGGACACAAAGGCCTTCTTGGTTTTCGCGATCTTTATAGAACGAAGAACGTTCTTGAAAGTATAATTTACCGGCTTGTAGTATCGCATGTAATAAGGCTCCCTTACGCTATTCAGGCTTACCCTTATGCTGTTCAAACCCGCATCCAATAACCTTTGCAAGCTATCCGGCATGCTTCCGTTGGTGTTCATGTTGATTATGCCTTTTTTAGTTCTCTTCCTTATTAATATTATAGACTTTTCGATAACATCCGAGACCAGGAGCGGCTCACCGTCGCACCCCTGCCCAAAGCTCACGAGAGGATCCTTCACGTTTCCCATATGGAATAACGCTATGTCGCTTATCTCTTCCGGGGTCGGGATAAATTTTATCCGCGGTTGGGTCGCAGGGCATGTCTCATTTGATTGATATGAGATGCAGCCGCAGCACCGGGCATTGCAGCCCGGAGAGCTCGGCAGAGGGCCCTCATATCTTCCTAAGAAAAAATTCTGGGCCCCTGGACAGCAATGGTCCAGGGCGCATCCCTCAAGATGTCTGACAAGCCTGTTACCACGAAGTATGCCTTTAACTTTTTTTATATTTTTTTTGACCGAAACGATATCTATAAACCGTGTGTCGTGCCGTTTCTCCCTGTCCACCCTTACGGCTGTGACGTAAAAATCGTTCTTATAGAGAACGCATGCGCCGTAAGAAAAAAGCGGTAGCGGCCCGGGACTGCCCGTCTCTTTAAAAGAGGCGTTATATGTAATTGTGAAACCCGGCGGAGTGAAGGCTGCCGCAGCAAAGCATCTTTCGCTTTTATTTTTGAAAATATATTTTCCCAGGGTTACAAAGTCTTTGATGAGAGGGTTATAGCCAACAGGCGCCCTCCCCGGCAGCATAAAAATCCGGCTGCCAGGCGGCAATTTAATGAGTTCATCAGGCCCTATTCTAAAAAAGCGGCCGCATTTCATACCCGTAGCCTCTAATGTCGGGTGATCGAATAGTTTGCCGCGTTCGTCACATATAAGGAGCCTGGGATGGTCCCGTTTCATAATTTTATCCTGTTCAATGGAAAAATAGTTTCTTTAACCCTAATTTATTCAATTTCCTCAATGCCTCGATCACATACTTTTTATTCTTTGGCTGGTTATGCTGGAGGAGCGCCCTGTGCATCTTTCTCTCCCTCAGGCCCTTTGCCACATAAATATTTTTTCCTGTAAACGGGTCTTTCTCCGTAAAGTACATAGCGCCGGATATGGTCATGGGTAGCGGGATGAAGTCCTGGACCTGCTCAGGATGTATATGGCTCTTCATAAGTAAAAGCGACAGGTTCAAGGCGTCCTCTAAGGTCGCGCCTGGATGGCCGCAGATAAAATAATTTACCAGATATTGCTTTTTGTTTAATCTCCTGCTCACTTCTTCAAATCTTTTTGCAAATTTTTCGTATGTAGTGAACGAAGATTTGTGCATCAGCCTCAAGACGCGATCTTCGCTGTGCTCAGGCGCGACCTTCAATTGACCGCTTACATGATGTTCGCACAATCTTTTTAAGTATTCATCCGACCGCGCATCGACCAATAGGTCATACCTTACCCCGCTGCCGATGAATATATGCTTTACTTTAGGTATCTGGACTACCCTATCCCATAGTTTTAAGGTAGCTTCATATCCCAGCGCCAGGTTCTTGCATTTCTCTGGGGTCAAGCATTCTTTGTCCCTGCAGGCCCCTTTGCCCTCCCATAATTTGCACTCCACCTTATATAGATTGGCCGTGGGCCCGCCGATATCGGTGATGGTCCCTCTGAAATCTTTTTCCTGGGCGAGCAATCTTACTTCAGCTGCGACAGATTCCGCGCTTCTGCTTTGGACTATCCTGCCCTGGTGCAGGTACAGCGAACAGAAGCTGCAGCCGCCCGGGCATCCGCGGTGCGATATCACTGAAAATCTTACGGTCTCAAAGCCCGGCACGCCCCCCTCTTTGTCGTAGACGGGATGCCAGCGCCGGGCATAATTCAATAGATGTATCTTATCCAGTTCCTGAGAATCTAAAGGCAGCGCTGGCGGAAACTGGATGACGAACCTCTCCCCATGTTTTTGAACTATCGTCTTTCCGCGGAAAGGGTCGGATTCAGAATATATAACTTTAAATGCTTCGTTAAATTTATCTTTGTCGCTGCAAACTTCATCGAAAGAAGATATCAACACATAATCTTTTATGCCCTCCAAAGAATTTTTTATTACCACCGTGCCGTGAATATTATTTAGTTTAGTCCGATCATCTCCTTTTTGTAAGCGCTTGGCTATCTCCACCACTTGTCTCTCGCCCATCCCGAAAACGAGTATATCGGCTTTCGAATCCATTAAAATAGACCGTCTTACCTGATCAGACCAGTAATCGTAATGCGCGAGCCTTCTCATGCTCGCCTCCATGCCTCCTGCGACGACTGGGATATTGGGGAACGCCTCTTTTATCTTATTCGTATATACGATCGTCGCCCTGTCCGGCCTAATGCGGGGCTTGGCCCCAGGCGAATAATCGTCGTCGTTCCTAAGTTTTTTATTTGCGGTGTAATTGGCCACCATAGAATCAATGTTTCCTGCGGTGACCCCGAAGAATAGTTTGGGCCTGCCTAATTTTATAAAATCATCCGATCTCCTCCAATCCGGCTGGGCGATGATGCCTACCTTAAAGCCCGCCTCCTCTAAGACCCTCCCTATCATGGCCGCGCCATAAGAGGGATGGTCTACGTAAGCGTCTCCGGTCACAAGTATGACGTCGAGCTCTTTCCAGCCGCGGCTTTCCATATCTCTTCGTGATATCGGCAAAAATTCTTTAATCATGTGTAATGGATAGTATCTTTTGACAGGCTTCCTTGAAATTTTTTGTCTTGCAGGTGTAATCGGTTATCCGGGACAGTTCTTTGCTAGATGAATTGAAGGCGATGGAATATCCGCAGATCTTCGCGAGGGGTATGTCGCCTTCGCTATCGCCTATGCTTATAACTTCGTGGGGCTTGACATTGAATCTTTTGAATATTCGCCTCAGGATCTTATCCTTTGCGCCGTGTTCTATGTTTATCTTCACCTGGCCGGTGAGGATGCCTCTACGCGAAACAAGCCTGTTGGATAAAGCGTAGTCGAATCCGAGTTCATCCATCACCCTGTCGAGCATGAACTGTAATCCCGTGGATATGGCTACGAGTTTAAATCCTCGCGCCTTGAGTCTTTTCATGCATACTTTAGCATTTTTTGAATACAATACCGATTTGAATATTTTTCTTATCTTGTTTTCAGGCAAGCCCCGCCAGTGAGCCGCGTCGAGCTCGCAGAACCTTCTATATGTTATTTTGCCGGCCCAAAATTGCTCCTGATAACAGAAGGCCTCCCTTCTCCATAAGCCTAATTTTTCATGGATGTATCTCCACGAGCTTATGTGTCGGGTTATCGTCCCGTCGATATCGAATATTATGAGCTTGTAATTCATTGCGGTCTCACTTTAGAGTATCTTTAAAAGGTTCAGGCCTGTTTTAGGGTCAATCGCCTTTGTCGCCTTTATGCCTTTTAGTTCGAAGACAACGGCTTCTATGACCAGGAACACCTTTGATTTTTTTCTCACACATCCGGTGAGGGTTTTGGTGCTTTTGCCCATAGAGGTGTGGATATGGATCTGCGGACCGGATCTATTAGCGAATATTGTGCCTATCCCCATGACTTCCCAGGCATCTTTAAAGTTAGTCCAGTTCGGCTCAGGCGGTATAACAGGTTTCTTGGGGCCGGTTACGAGGTCGCCTTTTTTAAGCGCGCCCAAAAACACCAGAGAAGCTGCTTTAAGTTTCTCTTTCCTTGCAAACCTGTCAAGCTCGTCAAGAAGCACGTCATCGTCGTTGAATTTCAATAGAAATACCCTGCCTATCTTTCCTTTTGCGTATTTCATATATATGGCTCCTTGTCGGGATTAAATTTGTGAGCGTATCGCCTAAGTATTTTACAACTAAAAGACCGGTTCTTCAATTGTATTTGCGGGATAATATACGCAGGGCTCTTGTGAGGATCGGCCTAACCTTTACGCTTAGTAGCTGTCGCAGCGGCGCTTATCGCGCTTGCGATCTCTTTTACAGATCCTTTTATATGCCTGGAAGGAGGCCTGCCGAATGCGAGGGACTCCGGTTGTATGCCGATTATTATTATCTCGCAGCTAAGCGAACGCAAGAGATACTCGGCCATGACCTTTGCAGGCATTATATGGGTAGAGAACGATACTCCTCCGCCCACCTGATCCGGTCTCAGCATAAGCATAGTCCCGGGTTTTTGCCCCATCTCCGCGGTATCGATGATTACAAGATGCGACGGCTTGAATTTTCTTATCTCTCCGGTCAGGTTTTCCGGGGCAGTGGCGCCAAAAAATACTTTCAGCTTCGCTGCCCCATCCTTTTTTTTAAGCTTTTTTTGGAGCTCTTCTGCGACCAGGAGGCCGGCTACGTCATCGCCTCGCAGCTCAGAGCCGACGCCGAGCACGGCTATTCTCTTCGCTCCCGCAAGTCTATTTTTTAGGATCTTGTTTATCGTCTCCACGGAATGTCACTTTCAGTTTTTCACGGTCCAGCGAGGCAAGTTCAAATTCCCTTGTAGACTCAAGCGCCTTTTTCATGCAAGAGTCAACGCACTGCGCGCAATATATGCATTTGCCGAGGTCTATCTCGCACTCAAATTGTTTTTCGCCCACCTTTTTAATGTTTATGGCGTTGGAGGGGCAATCTTTCATGCACAGCTTGCAGCCGATGCACCGTTCAGGATAAAACTTAAGCTTCCCCCTGAATTTTTCTGGCATCCCTGATTTGACGAACGGGTACTTAGTCGTCGCAGGCCTCTTGAATATCGACCTCAATACCTGGCTCATCATCTTACCCGGCCTTTTCATCGTATCAGGACTCCTTTCAATATAAGGCTGATCAAAAGCTGCAGAAAGGCAAGCGGCGCGAGGTATTTCCAGCAAAATATCATCATCTGGTCTATCCTTAAACGGGCGAATATCGTCCTCAGGACCGAAAGCACGGCCACTATAGATAAGACCTTTATTATAAATAATAAAAATCCCAGGGCCGGATGCAAGGTAAGTCCGAACGGCAGAAAGACTGCCGCTAAAAGCGATGCGCCGACTATCGCTTCGACATCTATAGCGATTTTAAATATACCAAATAGCCTGCCGCTATATTCTGTGAACGTGCCCGCAACTATCTCGGTCTCTGCTTCCGGTATGTCGAATGGGACCTTTTCTAATTTGCCTAGCAGCGTTATCAGCGCTATGGCAAGGCCGATCAGATTAAAGACCCAATACCATGGATGGACCGTATAGAACAGTGCCATTTCGCTCAAAGACCAGGTATCTGCGAGAAGCGCGGTCGCCAGTATGCTCATGAATAAAGGCACCTCATAAGCGAATAGTTGGGTCAATGAGCGCACAGCGCCTATTTGCGAATAGAGCGATCGCGAGTACCATCCGCCGAGGAAAAATGTAAGGGTCGGGATGGTCAGTAAATATAAGACGACGATGACGTCGCCGTTAAAATGAAAATATGCGTTCATTCCCCAGAGCGGTATATAGAAAAACGCGGTCGCGGTCGCGGTGAGGGCGAATATCGGCATGAGTTTGAACATGTTCGGATTTGCGTCGTCGGGTATTATGTCCTCTTTGCCGACCAGCTTTATGAAATCCGCGAGCGGCTGGAACCATGGCGGCCCCACCCTGTTTTGCAGTCTGGCGTACAATTTCCTGTCAAAAAATTCTGCGGCGAGGCCGAAGACGCTCAGGAACAGTAATCCGGGAAATATTAAAATATAGAATAATTGAGCGAGCATGAGTCTATTTAAGCATCCCTTTCAATTTTTTGTTTAATTGTGAAAAATCTACACCATGTTCCCTGTGCCATTCGATGCTATACGCGTGCAGGTCTTGCCATTTCAACGTATTCGTTTTGTTAGTCTCTAGGTCTTTAACGGCTATCAGCCTGTCTGTGCACGAGAAACACGGGTCTATAGCTGCTATCACGATCGGCAGGTCAGCGAGCTGCCTGTCTTCGAGCATCTTTGCGACTGTCTGTATGTTCGCGAGTGTCGGCGCCCGCACCTTTACTCTTTCGGGCTTCTCCGTTCCGTTAGCTTTGACGTAATGGACGTTCTCGCCTCTCGGCGCTTCGTAGCGGCTGAATGCTTCTCCCGGAGGGATCTTACGAGGCGCCTTTATCGCTATTGGGCCGTCCGGCATTTTTTTCAATATCTGCCGTATCATCTTATAGGATTCCATAAGCTCGCCCAGCCTCACCAGCGTCCTGCCGTAAACGTCGTTATGATTATCGGTGACCACTTTAAATTCTATCTCGCCGTACGCAGCGTATGGGTCATCCCTCCGGGTGTCTCTGTCGATGCCTGAAGCCCTGCCGGTAGGACCGACTGCCCCAAGCCTTAACGCGTCCTCATGCGATAATATGCCGACGCCGGACAGCCTTTCGATGACAGTCGTTTCGCTTGAGGCTATCTCTATGTAATATTTTGTTCTCTCTTCCAGGGCATCGACACCTTTTAAAATTTCCTTTATCTGTTCCGGAGAAACATCGCGCCTGACACCGCCTATAGTATTTATGCCGTAATTGACGCGGTTCCCGGTCAAGAGGGCCATGAGGTCCATGACTATCTCTCGATCCCTCCAGGTATACATAAGAAGCGTATCAAATCCGATCTCGTGCCCTGCCACACCAAGCCAGAGCAGATGGCTGTGCACCCTCTCCAGCTCGCCTATCAGCGTCCGGATATAAAGACCCCGTTTAGGGACAGCCAATCCGGCTATCTCTTCTACTGCCTGGACAAATGCGCTCGAATGGGCATGTGAGCATATGCCGCATATGCGTTCGGTCAGATACACGTCTTGAATGTAAGTCCTCTCCTCGCACGCCTTTTCGATGCCGCGATGATTATAGCCAAGCCGCACGCCGAACTCCGTGATCTTTTCTCCGCTCAAAGCGACCATGAAACTTTCCGGCTCTTTAAGTGCCGGGTGCTGCGGGCCTATGGGTATTATGACTTTATGCATTTTGCGTTTCCTCCTTGCCTTTCGCCTTCTCTGGTTTCTTCCAATCTTTGCGCAGCGGATATTGTCCGGCCGGCCAATCGTCCGGCAAAGGGTATCGTTTGCCTGCCGGAAGGCCTTCTACTTTTGCTCCCAGCAGGTCCATTACTTCTCTTTCGTATATGTCCGCCCCGGGGAAGAATTGCATCACTGTTTTTATCACCGGGTGCTCTTTCGGGACCGTTATCTTTAAATTTAAAGTTATTCCATCCTGGCGGGTTATATGATAAATGAAGGCAAGGCTGCTGCCTTCATCAAGTCCTGTGATAGTGCAGATAAATTTAAAGCCCAGATCCTCGACCGCGTATTCAAATACCTCCAGAAAATTTTCAGACGGCACTTCCGCGAATATTCGTTTTTGCCTCTGGACGCGTATTTTATTTTCAAGGAAATTGAATTTTTTGATCAATGAGTCCTGTATCTCTTCTTCTCTAGTCATGCCATCTCGCCTTCCTGAACTGAACTACTTTTTCGCCTTGGCCTCTTTGGCTTCCAGGCTTCCCAATAGCTTCACAACGCCGTCGATTATGGCCTTAGGGCTGGCCGGGCATCCCGGGATGTATGCCGATACCGGTATCACTTCGTCAATGCCTGATTCGACGTTATAGCACCCGTCAAAAACTCCGCCCGAACAAGAGCATGTCCCAACCGCGATAACGAACTTCGGCTCCGGCATCTGTTCGTATATCCTCTGGAGCCGGCATTTTACCTGTTTGGTGACAGGGCCTGAACAAACGAGTATGTCGGCGTGTCTCGGCGTCCCTTTCAGCTGCACCCCGAAGCGCTCCAGATCATAGCAAGGCGTCAGCGCCGCGATTATCTCTATGTCGCACGCATTGCACGCGCCGGTGTTAAAATGAAGTATCCAGGGTGATTTGATCCGAGCCCAATTAACTATTTTTTTTACCAGTCCCACGTATCCTATCTCCTGAATAGTATAAGCAAAGCAACGATGGCGCCGAGGATGTAAACGATCGCGATGCTGAAAGTCTGAATTGTTTGCGCAGGCACGGTCGTTACCATCAGCGCGACGACGTGTAATATCGTAAAAAAGAACGCGAACGGAAAGAATTGTTCATAGTCAGGTTGTATCCTGTTTTCCGGGGTGTCTTCTCCGCACGCGTAAGCCTTTCCCATCCCCTCAGGTTGTTTTTTTCTTTTAAAAGAAAGCGCCGACAGTAATTCCGAGATAAGTATGGTTACGGCCAGTATGATTATGAATGTTATCGGCGGCGTTAATATCAAGTCTTTGATCATGTGCCCCTACCCTTTTAGGTCCCTTAGGTTACGCGTGTCGAGAGAATCGGTATGCCTGAATACGCTTAAGACTACGCCGGCAGTTATCGCTATCACAATGACCTCTATTATGATGAGCGTGATCACCAGCGCCTGTGCTAACGCGATATGGCCGGTCGCGTATCCGACCACTATCAAGAGAAGCGTCACGGCCTTCGTTAATATCTCAAGGCCTATCAGCACCCTCATCAGATTGCGGGTCACTAGTATGCAGTATAGCCCGATTATAAAAAGCATTACGATAAAGATGTTGAAATTTAAGAACGATTGCCACGTGCCGTTATTCATCTATTCTTCTTCTCCCTGAAAAGCGTCACTACTCCGAATACCCCGGCCAGTATTATGACTATCTGGCCGAATAGGTCCAGTTGTCTCATGTGCCATAATACGTTCCGGACATCAAGCTCCGCAGCCTTCGGCGGTAATGTGAAATCCATTTGTATATTGGAAGCGCTAAGCAATATACCTGACAGGACTACGATCACCGGCAGATACCAATATCTCCTTAGCCTGTTCTTTGATACCGCTATCGTTTCTCTATGCGTTAACGGCTTGGTCAGGCTTATCGTGCTCACGAATACCGCTGTTATTAATCCTGTGCAGACCGACAGCTCAAATACCGCTGCGAGCGGAGAATTGAGCCTGAACATGATTATGGTTATTATTGCGCTTGTAAGCGCAAGGCCTATAGCAGCCTTCAACAAGCTCCTGGTGAGCACTGTCCACAATGCCGCTATAACCATCACTATAAGAATAACCGAATTTATCATAAAGTCTATTTCCTTCGATATTGCATTACATTATTTTAATAGGATATCTTTTATAGGTAAAATAAATTCGTAAAATATTACAGGAAAAAATATACCAACGCCTATGGTAATCGATGCAAGCGCGATCGACGCGACCCTGTATCCTAAGCACGCCTCTTTTATGTTCTCAAACCCTTTACCCAGTTTTCCGAAAAATACTTTTCTTTGCATAGATAATAGATACGCCAGGGTCAGGACGCTGGCGAGCACTGCTATTACGGCATATGCGTAATTATCTGATTTCCACAGCGCTATGATTATTATGACCTTGCTCCAGAATCCGGCAAGCGGAGGTATACCTGAGGTAGAAAGCAGCGCTATTACAGAAGTAGCGCCGGTAACAGGCATCTTAGCTGAAAGCCCGCCCATCTTGTCCATGTCTCTTGTGCCCAGCTCTTGTTCTACGGCAGCCGAATTTATAAAGAGCAGGGATTTGAATATGGCGTGGTTGAAGAGATGGAACACGGCGCCCAATACGCCAAGCTGAGTACCGGTCCCGAAACCTAATATTATGTAGCCTACCTGGCTTATGCTGGAATATGCCAGCATGCGTTTAAAGTCATTCTGCCCTATGGCTGCGAATGCCCCGACCAAGATGGATGCAGTGCCTACTAAGAGCAGTATCTTTGTAATGGCCGTGCTGAAACCGAATAGCGAAGTCGTTATCCTTATCAGTGTGTATATACCGGATACCTTTGTCACTATGCCGGCCAGGAGCACCGATACAGGTGCGGGTGCAGTTGAATAGGCGTCCGGTACCCATCCATGAAAAGGGACTAGCCCGCCTTTTATAAATAGTCCGCACATGAATATGCCTATTGCTAATAGGATTATGTAGCTGTGGCTCGATTGATTTATCGCCATCCTAATGGCTGAAAAAGAAGTTTCGCCGGATACGAGCATGAGCAGGGCTATGGCCGTAAGCATCATGATGGTAGCTATTGCGGAGAGTATTATATATTTGAATGCGCCTTCTAGCGCAAGCTTCTCTTTTTGGAAAGCTATCAGTATAAATGAAGAGACCGATGTTATTTCAAGAAAAACGTACAGCGAAAATACGTCCTTAACCATCACAATACCGCTCATCCCTATAGACGCTATTATGAGAAGATTTATGAAATTGAACCTCTCTTCATCGTCGTGCATAGTGCATTTCGCAATCATGAGGCTCGCCAATGATACGATGCCTATAGAAAGCAGGACGATAAAACTTAAATGGTCCATGATGAAGCTTACCTTAAAGATCAGGTCGAAGCGCTCCAGGCTGTTGCTCCAGAATCCAGGGTGATGAAATACGGCCAATAGTATCTGAATGGTGAAAAGCGAGGCGGCAAACCAGAAGGCTGCCTTCTTCATCACATCCCTGAACGGCAAGTTCAGGATCAGTATCCCCGCAAGCGGCATCAATATCAGTAAAGACGGCATTTTATCTCCTAAAGGCTTACGACCTCATTAAAAATAATACTACGGCTACAGCCCCTACAAGCGACCACGCGATATATGTGTTATATTTGCCATTGTGCATTCTTCGCACCGCGCCGCTAAAAGCGAAGGTCACTTTCACCGTAAAAACATTATATACCCAATCGATCGCCTTATCGCATAACCAGGCGACGTCGGAAATTGCCTTAACGATATGTAATCCTATGTTGTATGGGTCAAAGTACCGTTTCTCGGCCCTGTCGTATATATCTGAAAGGATCGGCGCATGGTGTATATGGTCTACGGCTTTTATGCCGCTACCCATCCGTTTCACGCCGTAAATATGATTTAGCAATGCTGCTATTAGCACGACGACCGTAAGGGCGACAAGCACAGCATCTTTTGGTAACCCAGAGAAACTATGCCCTTCCAGGCGGTGTTCTCCAATGATAGGCTGTATTAAATTATCGATAGGCAATGCGTTCCATACGCCAAAAAGGACGCAAAAGGCCGCGATTATTATCATGGGTATCAGCATTTGGATCGGCGCTTCTTTAACGTCTTTATGTTCCTTATTTAATTTTCCCAGGAATGCAGAATGGCCAAGTTTTAAAAATGACGCGGCGGTAAGAAAAGAGCCGAGGAGCGCCGCGATATAAAATACCTTTCCCCTCTCGAGAGCGCCGTCATATACTAGTTCCTTAGAGAAGAATCCGTTAAACGGCGGAACACCGGATATAGAGACAGCGGCTATGATGAAACACGCAAACGTTATCGGCATCCTCGCTCCAAGGCCTCCGAGTTTCTCCAGATTGGTCGTCCCCGCCTCTTTCTCGACGGACCCGCCCGTGAGGAACAAACAGCTTTTATACATGGCATTATTCAGCATATGGAATAATCCGCCCACTATGCCTGCCGGCACAAGGGTTCCTATCCCGAGGATCATATATCCTACTTGGCTTATGGCATGGTATGACAATAATCGCTTATAATCTTTTTGTATCAATGCCATCATTACCGCAAGTAGTATCGTTATCGCGCCCACTATCATCAATGTCATGCTCGCCCAGGAATTAGGTTCCAGCTTGAACATATCGAGCGATATCCTTGCCAAAAAGTATATGCCGAGTAACTTTTCAAGCGCTGCCGGCATGATGGCCATGAAAGGCAGCGGCGCGTCGATACCGGCGTCAGGTATCCAGCTATGGAACGGCATTGAACCTGCCTTGCCGATCGCGCCTATCACTAAAAATATAAATGCCAGGCCGGCTATGCCCCCCACTGAAAGGCTTATCTGGGATATGGTCAGCGTGCCGGCGATATATCCGGTAAGGGCAATACCTACCATTAGGCAAAGATCGCACACGCCTGTTATTATGAAAGCCTTGGTCGCAGTCATAAATGCGTCTTTCTTCCCTATTGCTATGAAGCCAAAAAGCGTTAAGAGTAATCCCTCCCAGAAAAATAACATTAGGACGAGGTTATCCGCGAGCACTGCGCCGTTCACAAACGCGATCGACACTAAAATATACAGGTAGAACTGGTTGGAAAATTTTTTGTTGTGCATGAATATGCACGAATAAAGCGTGATCAGAAATCCGAAACAGGCCGTTGCCGCAACTATAAAAGCGCTGAAGTGGTAACATCTTAACAGGAATTCGAAGCCGAATCCTCCCCAAGGCGCCGAATAGTAGGCGTTGGTCTTAAATAAGGATACGGCGATGAATAGATTTATCGCGGCGGCTGCAAGAGAAATGAATTCCTTCAGCCAGCGTATCCTGGTAAATGATGCCGCGAACGCCAGGATGGCGGCTACTATAGGAATCAATATAGGTAATAACAGTATCTTGTCCTGCATCTTATATCCCCATGCCCAGCATCTGTTTAACGGTCGCCTGGACAACGCCTGACGGATAGCTTATGTAAATGCCGCATAAAAGCGAAAGCACGGCTAGCGTCATCACGCTTGCCACCATAACAGGCGATCCCTCTTTTGCTGGGACTCGTTGCGGCTCCCCTAAAAATATCAGATTGAACAACCTTAAAAGATAGATGATCGTTAAAATAGCCCCCACTAAGAATGAGAGGGCTATAGCTAAATGTCCGCTGTTGAACGCTCCCGACATGACCATGTACTTTGAGAAGAATCCGCCGAACGGCGGCACGCCCATCACCGAGAAGGCACATGCCAGGAACGATACGGCGGTAAAGGGCATCGTCTTGATCAGCCCGCCCATCTCTGTTATGTTCTTGGTCTTCGCATTCTGCTCCACTATGCCTGCGCAAAGAAAGAGGCCGCCTTTTGCCAGGCCATGCATTAATATATAAAGTAATGCGCCCGCTATCCCGATCTCGCCGCCTATTGCAAAACCCAGGAATATGAAACCGATCTGGCTGACAGTGGAATAGGCTATCACCCGCTTCATGTCAGTATCGATTAATGCTGCGCCTGCGGAAACCAGGGCGCTGGATGCAGCTATCCACGGTATCACCACATG